>VFQN01004376.1_pt1 | contig 18717 bp, 30 predicted proteins | sample 3512371 | NCBI WGS metagenome assembly VFQN01 (sample SAMN10412370, study PRJNA504923) | tailings metagenome | isolation source: Replicate 2 from Balatoc abandoned mine | place: Philippines: Itogon, Benguet | collected 2017-08-28 | reverse complement strand
CAGCAGGAGGGCAGCAGCAGGAAGGGGATGGGGATGGGGAAGAGGGCCAGGGTCCAGGGAAGCGGCGTAAAATGGCGGCTGGAGCGGAGCCGAAAGCGCAGCAGGCGCAGGGGGCAGGGGCAGGGGCGGCTGGGGTAGGGGCGGCGGGTGGGAAGGGCGGAGGAGGGGGCGGTGGTGGGGGCGAGGTGGGGGTCAAGGTGGCAAGGAAGGACTTCTTCAGCCTGCTGCGGGGCGGGGGCCGTGGGGCAGGGGGCGTTGTGGTGGCTGGCGGGGGTGTGCCGGTGGCGCCGGGGGCAGCGGCGGCGGCGGCGGTGTCGCTGCCGCTGGCGGTGGCGGGAATGAAGCGGACGTCAGCGTCCCAGGCGGCGGCACCACTGCAGGCAAGTCGGAGAGCACAGATTACGTTAGTCGAACGCCAGGTCGTGTTTACTTGACTTCACCACTTTTCACGAGGCAACTGAGTTCCTACCATCATAGAGTACGGTAATGGTCTCGTCGTCGAAGCTGAGCGGGCAGCCGCACAGCCGTGCAGGTCTGATTGGTGCACTGCAAACCTGCACACCAGGTGTTCGAGGACCGGGGAGGCAAGAGGCAGAAGACGCAGGCGGGGCAGAAGGGCCCAGCGGCCCCGGTGCTGCCGGCGGCGGCGGCAGCAGGAGCAGCGGCGGCCGGCGCAGGTGAGACGTACTGCGTGCTACTAGCAATGCAAGACTATTGCTCTCAAGTACTTGTCACACGAAATTGCATTTGGTTAGCACTTCGCCTGTTGCCCGGGCCTGTTGCCAATGCCATGCCGACACCTACCGTGCAAGGCTCTCATTTGCAGTTGCAACGCCTGCACCCACGTGCATAGCTTAGGTCCGTACTCCTGACCGTACCCTTCTTGCCTTACCTTCCGTTCGCCTTGTACCAGCCCTCAGCCTCCCTTCCTCACCCGTGTGCCCGTGCGTCGCTGCTCAACCCCATTGTACTGCCCACGTGTCCCGCAGACCGCTCCCTCGCCGTACTGTCGTACGCCACGCGTACGGGCCTGGTGCTGGGGCTCGGGGCAGGGGTAGCTGTAGGAGGAGCAGGTGGGACAGGGGTGCCAGGTGTGCCAGTGGGCGCAGCAGGGGCAGCAGGGCCGGATGCCCTTCGCCGGACGCAAGAGGACAATCCTGACCCGCAGCCCGGACAGAACGAGCAGCAGGTGGGAGAGTCAGCGCAGGGGGTTGCAGCGTCGGGTGCGGGCGGTGGTATGGCAGCAGCTGTGGGAGCTGCTGAGGAGCAGCGCTTGGTGGGGCCGGCGGACACTGCTGGCACCCAGGAGCCGGTGGCGGTAGTGTCTGGAGGGGCAGCTGCAACGCCGCACAGCGGAGAAGGCACAAACCCTGGACCTGCGGGCTCGGCTCCTGCACCGCAAGCGAAAGAGCAATCTGCCGCTGTGCCTTCAGCTGCAGCTATGGCTGGGGCGGGTGTGGGCAGTGCAGCGGGCGGCACGCAGCCCTCTACGGGCCTACAGCGGGTCATCCTGCCTGCCCCTGACAGCAGGCGGCAGCAGCAGAGCCGGCCAGCGTTTGTGGCGGTTGGAGGCGCGCCGTCACAGGGAGCAGCTGTGTCCCCTGTCGGAGGTGGCGGGGGTGCTCTGCAGGCAGGCGGGAAGCAGCAGCAGCAGCAGCAGGAGGCGCCAACCGACCCCCTGCTCGGGATCATCATGGGGGCCAGGTCCAAGAAAGACGTCAACAAGCAACAACAGCAGCAGCAGCAGCAGCAGCAGCAGCCAGCAACAAAGAAGCAGGTGGGGCACGTTTCCCTTGTGTATTGCCCTGTCCTGCGGTACTATCCCCAGCCGTGTACCTGTACCATCTTGCTTTTCCTTGTGTTGAACCTCACCGCGGCCCTACTGCACAATGTGGCTATGTGCTGTGCGTGCAGGGCGCTGCAGCCGGCAAGGCTCAGGGCGGTGGCGCTGCTGGCGCTTCCGCTTCCGCTGGCGGCTCCCTCGCGGCATCGCTGGAGCTGCTGCTGGGGGGCACGGGTGTGGCTGCGCCAGGGGGTGCGGGGGCTGCACGTGGCCCGCAAGGAGGGCGTGGGGCTGGGGCGGCGGTGGCAGGGCGAAAGGGGGGCCAGCAGGGCCAGGGGAAGAAGGGGGGGCGTGGATGATGCTGGGCACAGGAGTTGGCAAGGACATGGTATGGTGAACCGTTCACGCTGAACCGTTCTGCCGTACCAGTACTGTGGTCGGGTGGTGACACGGGATGGATGAAAGCACCACGCGCTGTCGCTGCAGCACGGTTACACTAGTCGCTTGGCTAACGCGTTGGGTTGTTGTAATATAACGATGTCGGACACCAAGTCTCGCAGTTCGAACTCGGGCCAGCTGCCCGCTGGCACCCTGCCCACCCTCCCGGCACGCTTGCCGGGCGGAGGCAGCACCTCTGGCGCAGCGCTAAAGCAGGCGTCCGCTCCTCTTCCCATTCTGGCCCCGGAAGCGCCGCGCTTCCTTCCATCGCTCTCCGGCCAAGCGACATCGGCTGCAGCTGTGCCCCCGGCGTCGACTAACGGCAGCATTACGGCAGCCGTGTCTTCTGCTCTCGATACAACCGCCACCATGCTGCAGTGAGTGACGGCGTGTGGGACAAGTTGCCGCGAAATATAGCCATGTTGTCATGTTGGACCCCAAGTCGTTGCACGGTTCTTTCCTCAGGAACATGAAAGCTCAAGCATATGCGAGGTCAGAAAGCCTCAAGAAGCGCTCTTCATCAGTTCCTCGCCTTGGGTCCGCGTCTACCGGCAGCAGAATCCGGACAGGCAAGTTCCTGAGCAAGCTTCTCGGAGTGTGGAAAGCCAATGGATGAAAGAATACATTGGACAGTTTGTATACCCTCTGGGCTGCACCTTGCGCAGGTCGTCAGCACGTGCCTATCCGTCGGCCCACAAAGGTCAGCGACGAGGAGCTCAGCAAAAAGTAAGGCATGAGCTGAGCGTACTGGCCCGACTCTCCCACCTGCCTGGTCAGGCCTGTGCTATGACCCTTCCATGACGGGGTGGAAGGGTGCAAGAGCATTTCGATAGTAGCAAACACGTGCCCCCATGTGACGGGTAGGTGGTCGGGGGATGGTGGCCCTGCTTCCCGCTTGCTCCCCACCGGCCCTCCTCCGCAACGTAACCCCTGCCCTGCCCTTCAACCCCCCACACCCAAACACCCAACCGCAGCGTCGCTTCCAAGCTACAGCTGCTGGACGCTACCGCCAGCTCCATCATCCAGGCCGTGGAGGAGCGCAAGGGGCCCACCACCGTCCTGCTCAAGGTTACATGCAACAACTTCCGCGTGGGCAGGGCCACGTGCTCGTCCTCCAGCGTCGTCACAGTCTACCCCGACCGACTGGAGTACAAGTTCCACCACCCCCAGCAGCAGCAGAGCCGGATCGACATGGTGATGTACTTCAAGGACATGCTCAGCCCGGAGCTCAGCACCCGGAGCGGTCCGCCGGTGTTCACTTTCAGGGTCGGGAAGCCGCTGAGGCACTTCCTCGGGGACTACGATGTGTGCGACCCACAACACGTCCTGGTCATAACTCTAGGCAGCAGGGACGACGCCCGCCAGTTTTGCGATGCAATCCAAGACAAACTGCCCGCCCTGCAGATCCAGGGGGGCCTATGATGTAACCAAACCGTCAAGTCTACGTGTGTGTGCATCCCGTTGAAGGAAATCCCAGCACTTCCCCTACGATCCCAGCCCCAAATGCACATTGCCTCATGCAGCAGTTGCGCCATGCACGGCGCAGCGCTCAGTCCAATCCTGGTAGTCCAATCCTAGCCTTATCTATAGATACGTGTCGTTCGCCATTAGCCGCTATCCGGTTGCTCGACCTGCGTTGCCACCTCCTGGATCCACCATCCTGATTACGCCGACGACCGGAACTGTAGGGAGAAGGGAGCAGGCCGCAGGGTGAGATAGGCACAAAGGCATGGGGAGCCAGTACTGTCCGGCTGGTGCTTTACGCACGCACAGTCCCCCGTGCCCGCACAGAGTCACCTCGTAGCCACAGCAGAGGTGTCCTTGCAAGGCAGAGTTCGGCAACCAACCCCCCGAGCCCGAGGGCCTAGGCGCACATGGCGAGGACCTCACACGCAGGCGAATCGTGCCATGTGCCAGGTAGCGTTAGCAGGATGGCATGCTAGCAGCGCTGCAACAGGCAAGAGGTTGTGCATTGCTTACTAGGCGCATTCTGCCCTGCGCCTCCCCTGTGCTCCTCCCTTCCCTCGGCCCCGAGGACAACCGAGCTAGGACGCTGTACCACCCCGCAATCCCCGTAAAGATCTGCGTCACGGTAAGTTTCGTAAAATAGTTGTCCGTCGCCCGAATTCCGCTTACCTTGCCCACAACATGAAGGATGGTCACGAAAGCAATGAAGCCCAGGCTCATGGTAATGACGATAAACTGCGCGGTGAAAGAAGTAATTATCAGAGGTCAGCTTCTCGTAGGTCAGCTCTGAGCACCTTGACCAAGATCGTGCTGCGGATCAGCATTCCCAGTCTCTTACAGGGGACATCTTCCAGCCGGGAGAGTCATCAGTATAGAAGTTCATTGCTTGTTGCTTGGCCGCGCTGCTGCTGCTGCCGGACCGCCCAGCTGCGAAACCCAGAAGGGACACCGTGTTGAGGACGTAGCGGCGAAGAGCTGGGGGCCAGCAGGTACAACGTTAGCTGAAACCTACTTGGCCGCCGCCGAACAACTGCACCAGAAGGAGGAGCAGTCGCGGAAGACGACCCGCGATTACCGCGGGCGACAAGGGTCGACGCCTGGCTCTGGCTCGGCATGATTAAGAGCTTTTAGACGTTACAGAGATGGAGTAAGAAATGTATTGTATTGTATAGTGTCCTGTCAAAAGTGGTACAAGGCCTGCGCGGCGACTCTGCTACATTCCGGTCGCATGTACGGCACCAGCTCCTTGTGCCCCATACTGCACATCCGCCCGTGTGTAGTCTGCACGGCGCTCCCACCTTGTGCACTCAACAACACCACCATTTAATTCATCATGCACGTGATAACATGAACTTGAGCCATTGTTACGAGGGCAGGGGCGCCACCCAGGCTGCTCCAGAACGGAGCTATCCTGGCTGCGTGCCATGCAAAACTGCCCCGCACGTCACACATTCCACAAGAAGCAACTGGTCAAAACGGCTTTACCAATGCACGGCATCATGCGGTACGCAGTTTTAACATACAGAGTGCAAGGTGGCGGTCTTCCGGCTAACCCTGCAAACACGCCAAAAGCTCACGCCAAAGCGCGTGGCACGCCTAGGCAACCGCGCCCTCATGCACCACATGCGCAGACCAAGCTCTCCGCCCTCTTTTGCGGCACATTCTGCAGCCCTATGGCGACGCGCTACATACACACACGTGTCCACCCAAATCCGTACACGCAAACTTCTGAGCCCCCCACGCAGGCTCCCGCACGCCTTCCCCCAGTGCTTAGCATGCTCATAGGTGTACTTGCTTTTCACATTACCACCCGCCCAGCAACCCACGCACACGCATCGCCACCGCCAGCTCGTGCACCGCCCCTCTGTTCCAACAGGTCAACCCACCAGCTCCAGTGCTGCACCCTAAGCCACGCTCCTCAGCTTGCTGTCCGTCCACTCGTGCGCCGCCGGCTCGAACTCTGCGAACACCGCCAACGCCTCCTGCACCAATCCTCTGTCCCATGCCCCCTCATGTCCACCCACCACCCTAAGCCACAATCCGCAGCTTGCTCCCCGTCCACTCGTGCGCAGCCGGGTCCAGCTGACTACACACCGCCAACGCCTCCTGCACCGTACCTCTGTCCCGCGCTCCGTCATGTCCGCCCACCAGCTGCAGTCTAAGCCACGATCCTCAGCTTGCTCTCCATCCACTCGTGCGCCGCCGGCTCCAGCTCCGCGAACACCGCCTGTACGGCAGGGTGGGCCCACAGCGCCCGCCGCCACGCCGCCAGCCGCGGGCACTTGTCGTACACTCGCCCAATCTCCTCCCTGGGTACGGTACGGCAGGCGGCAGGGGGCATGGGTCAGTGCGGCAAGGAGGGGTATTGGTGGGGCACAGTTCCGCAATGTTGAGACGTGCAGGCGCAGCCAGGGACAGCACGGCAGGCCTAAGTACGGTACGGGTGACACGGGGTACGGGACGGAGCGGCACGCAAGGGGGTTCGTGGGGCACAGACTCGGGAAGCCGCAGCAACGTGAAGGTCCCGCAACCACCAAGCAGCGTACGTGTGGGCGAGCAGCTACGGTACCTACCGCACCGGTAACACACACCACACGGCAGCTTGTCCGTCGGGTCATAAGTGCAACGGTACCTCATCTCAACCCCTCAGTCTCCTTCGGTACACGGTGCAGTGTTAATGCTCTCACCTGTACCCGAACACAGGCAGGATGATCTCCGCGTAGTACAGGAGCGCGGGGTAGCCGCAGTCACCCAGCGTCAGCGCAAACGCCTGGTCCCCCTGCCCGCCCTCCTGCCCCTGGCCCTGCCCCTCGCCCTGCAGGTCCGCGTGGGGTAGCAGGCCCTCCAGCTCCTCCAGCCGGGCAAGGAAGGCCGCGGTGGCCTCCTGCAGGATTCGGGGCGTCAAGTTTGACACTTCGTGAGCATTGAAGGCCTCCTGGTGACCCCTACAACGCCCTGGGTAGTCAGAGGCCGGCTAGACAGCAGGATAACCAGACAGGGCCTTGCCGGACATACGGAGCATATCCGACATGCGCTGACCTCTCAATTCGGCTTCCCATGCAGTTCACACACCAGGTAAACTGCTTGCTACTCCTACATGTCTTGCTTTGTATAAGGCTCACTTGCCTACATACCGCACCGCATCCGCTACACACCAGGTAAACACAGGTATGCTGCTTGAGGTTTCGGGTGGTAGGGGCGCAGAGGAGCCGCAGGGAAGCTGGCCGTGCAGGGGGCTCCTTAAAGCTGAGGAAACCTCACAGGACGGCAACCCAGCGTCGTGGCATCCGGCCACGCCTCCGGACCGTGCCCCAAAACTTAATACACAGTACAGGACATGGGCACAGGCCACAGTCGACAGCACACAGCACGGCGCTCCACACTCTCGGCCCCCACACCTTGATGACCTCCTGGTTCCGGGCAGCCGGTGCCACCTGCATGGCATGCACATGGGGCACGGGTTACGTTAAAGTGACCCCTGAAGGGGGTTACGTTCCGTGTGCAGGCGTGTAGCACACCACGTGAAGGGAGTGCAGCCGGTGCCACATGCATGGCAGGCACATGCACGTAGGGGCGTGTCAAAGACAACGTGAGCAGCACAAGCAACGGGAACACGGGATGCGTGGGGGCTCAGCTGGCCTTCGGTCGGCACCAAGAACTGGTGTCTACCAAGGGCCAAGCTTCTCGCTGTGCAGACAGAAGCATCAACCGGTAATTAGGTGGCCACCGAGCAGCATGTGCTGGCACAGCATGTCCCGATCCACTTCCTGGCTATCCTTTCGTACTCTGCTGACACGATATCCGTGTCTTGCATAACAAGGACTGGCCGCTTACACACAGCGCTGTCCCGTGTTTTGAGCTCTCCCGGCTCGTGCCTAAGGCCCAACAGGCCATCGCTGTGTCTCGGTCCGGTTATGGACCCCCGGCTTTTGCCCACAGTGTAGCACTGGATCACGCAACACCACAGGGCAATGCCAGCGGCACGGTGGCGCTCGTTAACCCCTGCTTGGCCACCCGCCCACTGGCCCACACCCACACGAACACACCCTGCACCAGGTTCCGGATGCTGGCCCCTTGCACCCTTGCACACCGTGTGACCTGGCCAATATGGGCCTGAGCGCCCCTTGGCACTCAGCCAGGATCGCGTGGACCAGCGCGCACACATGTGGAAATTCAGTTGCCGCCGCCACCCCCACACCCACGCCCACACGTACCTGGGGGTACAGCCGCCTGAGCGCTGGCTCCAGGTATAGGTCGTGGTAGCGCGACAGCAGACGGACCTGGGGCGGCAGCAGCAGTAGTAGCACCAAAGTGTGCTAAGCTGCAACACTGTTTACAGCAGCACAACCGCCACCAGCAGCGTGCCACAGTGTTGCATAGCGCCGCACAGGTAGAAGGAATGATGCCCTCTGGGGAGGACTCCAGTGGCAAGATGCCGGAGAGGAGGGTATGTACATGCGTGCAAGGGACGGGTGGAGACTCACCTTGCTGCGTGCCAGCGGGTCTGACGGCAGCAGCGGGCGCTGTGGGAAGGCGTCCTCTAGGAACTCCAGGATCACCTCACTCTCCACCACCACCTGCACATCACAGTCAGCAAACAGGACACAATGCTGAGGCTACGAGCTATGGGCTTGGACAGCGTAAGGGCTTAAGTTTGCAAAAGAGAGATGCGCAGGACTGGCGATGGTAGGGCAAGGCTCACAGCAAGGCACGGCTGGGTTGGTAGGGGGTAAGACACAACCCAACGCAGCTGGCAGCTCCGCCTTTGCCACGGCCCGTGGCCGTGTGTTGCAATGCAAGTTTCGCCAGAAGGCTTGATTTGTTACCTCTTTGGTGTTGCTCTGCGTGTCGTGAACCAGCAGAGCAGGGAGCTTCCCAAGTGGGTTAATACGCAGGTAGTCAGCGCTCTTGGTGCCTCCGCAAGGGACCTTCAACGTCTCCCAGGAAAGCCCCTTGGCATGCATCGCGACTTTGACTTTGGATGAATATTCACTATGAGGATCATCGTAAAGAGCAAGAGAGTAGCGACTGCCCGTCCCGACTTGCACTGCAGCCGGCGTCATCGCTCGGCATCGCCCAGCCCGGAAGGCGTTGCGATCGCGCAAATGTAATCGGTGTTGGGTCTTAAAAGCATACATGTGACTGATCGGATCTCTTGCATGTCTCAGCACGCTGTTGCTGGTTTTGCCCCTCCGCCACGTGTCGTACCAAGCCGGATGGTGCCCTGAACCGTAACCTGCAGCAGTAACCCATTGCAACCACGTATTTATGCACCGCTTCTATGTCATCGTGTAACATGGTTAAACGACGCGTAGCCATCGGGACACACTGCCTTTCGGACGCATGGTTCCTGCCGTGCACCCGCACGTGTCAGCTGCACCCCTTCAGTTCAACCCCGCCACAGTGAATGCTAAGGGCAGACGTTCCCCAAATTACACCACGTAACGTGCAGTTATATGCCCTTACAGCACCATGTACGTCCCATATGCCCGTTGCGCTCGCATCTGTATGCAGCAATGCAGGGCGCCTCCAGGCGTCCGGGGGGCATTGCTAGCTGACGTAGCTCCCTGGGGTACCTTGCTTCGTCTGTCGCTGGTTTGCTGCCCCTCGCGTGCTTGGCAGAAGGCGGTGCGAATAACGAAACACTCATCAAGATAAGATGATAGAGGCAACGGACAACATCGCTGGCACTTACCAGTGAGGTTAGCGACCGGGGCGGAGGCTGCAGCCTGCAGGCTACGTTGTGGCTGTTGCCCATGCACACGCGTTGGGCGCGCACGGTCCGTCCTGTACTCAGCGCGCATTGAGATGTGGTCCCCGTGCCCGCCGTCAGCCAGCCTGGCATGGTCTACCAACAGCGGTAGAGCGCTTGACACTCTCGTCCCAAGCCATGTTACGTCTTAATGACGCACCGCTTCCTATCCGTATCATCAGGGAGCACGCTGAGTCGTGGGAGCGGTTCCAGCTGCAGCGCCGAGGGGACCAGGTCGGAGGGTGACCAGGGATTCCGAGGGACACGGTGATAGGGGCACGCACTGTGTACGTAACTCAAAGTGTTGGGCGTGTTGTAGGAGTAGAGAGCAACGTGCGTGCTTCCTGAGCCGGGAGGGGGGGAGGTATTGTAAGATTCACCTTACCGTATGCCTCGGGCGAGATTCCAGTCCTCGTCCGCCTGTGTGCTCTGCCCGGACCCATGGGGAAGGCGTGCTAGTGGCAGGTGGCTACCAGTGGATGATGAACCGTCGGGCATCAGCTGGTGGATGACTCCCAATCCCCTGTTCAGGAGTTTACTGGTGTGGGCAAGCTTGACGATGCCTGTCTCCTCAGAGCCTCCTGTGCCGTCAGCTTCAAGCCAAGTGAAAAAAACTTACCGTAAGTTTAGCAATTGTGTACTGCACTCGGGGGGTAGCCTTCGAGTAGAGGGTGTGGCGGGAATACCTGGTTGCATGTGGTCTGCTTAACCTTTCAGGCCAGGGTGGCGAGTGGGGTGTCGTGCCCCAGGTACAGGCAGAGCAGTAGCAGTGCAGGGCAGCGCGAGGCATCAGCAGCACAGCGGCAGCTCGCGCGTGGTTTGCTGACTCAGCCACACCGTTCGTCCGCGTGCCTTTTGGACACCGTGTTCTGAAAGTGCTCCATCTTCTGTTGCATAATATACAGCCTTTTTGTGTTCCTTCCTCGCATGCAGATGGCGCTGTTGTGCCGCCAGGGCCCCACTGGCGAGCGGTGGATCACGCTGGAGGAGAGCGGACGGACAAGTGCGGACCAACCGCCGCGTCGCGGACACGTGGGAGGAGTTCGTGCTGGTGCCGTACCACGGCAAGGGCGGCGCCAAGTGGAATACGTTTCTCTCACAACAGACTTGTCGCGACATATGATCTGCGCTGTGAACTCAAATGGTCAGCGTGTGCCTCAAATACTATGTTGCATGTGGGGGCACTACCGCTGGGCACTACCCACCGACACATGTACCCGACTGCGCACACTGCGTACTCGACGCGCGCCGGGATGCACCACTCCTTACCGCCCTCAAATAGGCTCAAAAGCAATCTTACTTCAGCTGCGTTCATGTAATGCCGCGAACCGCATAGTGCCTCGTTGCCCCTGCCTCGTACGTATCCTCGGCGGTCCAGGGGATCCTGCTCCCTGCCTCGGATTGGTGCTCAAGCCCCAGACTGGTGCTCCGATTATACAAGCAAGCCCCATAGATCTTCCCTTCACTGTTACGGTCGCGAGTGCTCGGCCCGTCAGTTCGTCAGTGGTACCGTAAGCGCTAACCCGCAACAATGCCGCAGTTCACCGTTGAGGGCGACGTCCTCATCATGCACAACGAGACCCGCCTTCCCGCATACGAAGTCGATGGTGCAGAGTTTAACGCACCAATTGTCGCCGACTACGACATCCTGGGGGCGTTCAAGCTGCGTGCACACAACGGCACATGGCTTGCCGCAAAGCCCGGCGCCCCAGACACCAAGGAGATTCACGTTGTTCGCGAGCCGGCATCCGACAAGTCAGACGTGTGGATATTCTATCGCTACCAGATAGGAGACAATGAGTACGCGCTTTGCAACTTCGCGACCCACCGGTTCATATCGGCAGAGCCATGGGAACGGCTGACCTGCAACCGGGGCCTGGCTGACGCCTGGGAGCGATTTCAGCTGCACCGGCAGGGAGACCAGGTGGGAGGGGGCAAGTAGCTGAACGCTAAGCGGCTGTGAGTTGATCCCCTATAGTGCAAGCGTGTTAACAAAGCACGTACACTAGTGGTTGCGTTGGCCAGATGTGTCACTCAGCACTTGCACAGCCTGCTGCTGCCGATTAGTACCGGTGCGCTGTGCAACCCATAGATGGTATTCTTGGCTGGAACCTTATCGCTTTACATACAGGTGGCGCTATTGTGCCGCCGTGGCCCCACCGGTGAGCGGTGGATCACGGTAGAGGCGGGCGGGCACGTGCGGACCAACCGCCGCGTCGCGGACAAGTGGGAGAAGTTCGTGCTGGTGCCGTACCACGGCAAGGGCGACGCCAAGTGAGGTGGTGGCGGCATGGGAGCACGAAGGCGAGCTCTGCAGGCAGATCGTCTCCTCTGGCAGCGCTGGCACCGGTTAGCAAGTGACGGGGAGCAGAAGGGCAGCCGTCGGTCGGTGCCGTGAGATGCTGTTTGATGAGGCTCCTTTTACCACCGGTTTCTTGCAATGACTGTGTTGTGCTGTTGTCGTGTACAAGACTGTGCATCACGCTATTTTGTTGCATGGCAGCTACGGCCTAATCAAGCACGTGTCCGGTGTGCTGAAGCTCGCCAACGCATCGCAATTTGTGACCTATTGGGTAGCCGTAAGGGGTAGGGTACGGTTAAAGCGCGAGCAGACACTGGAAGGCGCGAGGGAGTCACGCCACACCACCATGCATTGTACGGGTAGCATTCTAGACCCCTTCTTGCCTGTCCCACGCCCAAAGCCACTTCCCCACGGCAACACGGGCCCCAGCCGCTCCCTGCCGCCGTCGTGTGACCGCCAGCGTCCTGGGTACGGCACCATCCTCACATCCGGGCACATAGGCGGGAAGCCAGCGCAGCAGGGAGCCCCTCCTCCCCCGGAAGACAGTTGTATCCACAGCTACCGGCACCGGTATTCGTACTTGCAATCAGCAACGGCGTTGTGTTACCGCTCCACCTTCGGACATGTAGCTATGGTATAATTGCACGCTGTACCAGCGTATGTGGTTGCAGCAGAAGTGCCGTTTGAAGGCCAGCACCTACACACCCTACCCCTGCACACGCGCCGCTCCACACTCCACACGTGCACCACTCGCCCCACCACGCGCGCACGGCTGCATGGACGCAACCAGTCCCCGCGCATGCCACCCTACCGCTGGCAATAGGGTCCTCGTTGGGCTATGCCACCTGGCAGTGAAACAATGTACTTGCACATGCACATGCACTGCTTGTGCTCGTTCCTTGATGCCCCATTACGTTACATTACGCTACGTGCGGGCGCGCGCCATGCCGTGAACGGTCATATTACGCATCGCGGCGCACAACACGGTTGATGTGCTTGACGCACTGCGCCTGGCCCCCAAACGACAAGACGAATAGGTTAGGCGTGCCCAGGAGTCCCAAGCACCCTCATCCCTAACCAGTACTGCCTGTACTGGTGGTGTGGTGCCTGTCGTTGCCATGCAACGCCTGCATCCGCTGCCACCAGCCACGCCATACCGGCACCCCAGCACCATGGTACACTCCACCTCAGATTGCATCCTCCCTCGAACCACGGCAGCAGCACCCGCGGCCGCGCCCGCCTGGAGCACGCTTCCGCCCACTGACCTAACTCACGCACTCCGCTACCCCTCATTCAACGCCTAAACAGTGCAGCTTGTTGGTGCACCCCATTGCCGCTGCTTCTCACCCCTCCCAGCCGCCTCCCAATCCTATCTCGGCACCAAGGTACCAACTGCACCCGAACCCAGCACCCAATCCTGCTCCCAGTCCCTACCCAACCCTCCAACCCCTGGTACCTCGTGCTGCATGCATACCCCGTTACCCCTCGCACCACGGCAGCAGCACCCGCGGCCGCGCCAGCCTGGAGCACGTGTCCGCCTCCCGCGCCGCCAGCACCTCGGGCGCCGTGGGCAGCAGCCGCAGCACCTCCAGCCGGTGCCCCTCCTGCCCCTTGTACGACACCCTGTACGACAATGACGCCGCCGCCGCCGCTTCGCCCCCGCCGCGCTCCGAAGCCAGCGCCTCCCCCTCGGAATCGTACACCCGGGTGTGGCCCAGCAGCGGCATGGCACGCACCATGACGCAGGGGGCAGGGGAGCGGGCGACGAGGGTGCAGGGCCGAGGCAGGCACAGCTGGTCCGGGTGGAGGTAGTTGGGCTGGGTGCTGTTCGCTCCCGTCCCCGTCTCTGGCCCGTCCGCCAGCACCCGGGTATGCCCCGCCGAGCCCTGCTGCTGCTGCTGCCCCCAGAAGCCGCCACCTCCCCCACTACCACCTCCCCCAGGTCCCAGGCTACCTCCACCAGGTCCCAGCATCCCTGCGCCTGCGTACCGCCGGTCCGCGTACCGCCGCCGCCGTACTCTCGTCCTGCTGCTGCCGTACCGCACGCCCGCTTCCACCCCGCCCGGTCCCCACGCCGCCTCCCTTCCCTCCTGCCCCTCCTCCTCCCTCCCGCCCTCTTCCTCCCCTTCCCCGCTGCGTTCACCTTCCCCTGGCTCCAACGTGCCGTACGGGGACCCCAACCGCCACGGTACGGTGGGCGCGCACACCGCGCCCGCCTTCGCCATGCCGGCCTCCGCCCACAGCATGACGGACCGTACGGTGCCACGTGTCGCGGTCATGAAGTGCGTGGGGCTGGGCAGGAAGGTAGACCAGCGGGCGCGCTGCGCCACCTGCGCATACGCCCCCCGGCGACCCTCCCCTGTCTTGACAGGGGAGGCGCCTCCGCTCTCGTCGTCCCCTCCGTCGTTGGGATGGGGCGGTTGGACGTACCCCGTACCAGCAGCGTACGGCAGGTCACACTCCATGACGTCGTACGTCGCTCCGGAACCGCTGCCGGCGTTAGTAGCGTTGCCAGCGGCGTCTATACTCCTGCCGTACGGGAGGATGTCCCGTACGGTCTGCCGTACGGCCTCCCGCTCGCCCATGTCCAGCTGGTCAACGCACAGCACCAGGTGGTCAAAGCCCTCACGCACGTGGTGCACAACCCACCGTGCAACCGACAGCCGCAGCGCCGTTGCCGTCGCCTCCACCGCCTCCATCCCGCTAACCGCCTGCCCAACCGCCGCCGCTGCTGCTGCCGCCCCGCCATCTCTGCTCGCCCCTGCCCCAGAGCCCCCGCTCCGCTGCGTCTGCTGTTCCAAGAGCATCTGCCTCCACCGGCTGTGCATCGCGCTGCGCCTGTGCGACAGCGGTACTGCAGCCGCCCGCCCCAAAACGCTGTCGTACAGCTGCATCTCCTCCCTGGCGGGCGGAAACACCCGCACGCCCGCCAGCATGTGGTAGTACTGCACGGACGCGTCGTACTTCTCCGCATGCCGCCTCGCCGCCACCACCAGCTCCCCCACAGCCCACGACTCCCCTCCCCCTCCCCCTCCCCCGCCACCCCCCGCCGTACCGCCGCTGCCGTACACCCGCGTATCCGGCGTGACGTACCCGGTCCCATTACTAGGCAGCTTCTCATACACGCTGTCCGACAACGAATACCACGCGCACAGGCCCGCCAGCATCCCTCCCTCCCCCTCCCCTCCCATCACCCCTCCCTCCTGCCCCTGCGGTTCCAACCCCACTCCCGCCTCCTTCCTCCCGCCCGCCACCCCCTTACACTCCGCCCCCAGCGCCCGCCGCGCCGCCGTTAGCCGTACCGCCCGCCTCAGCACGCCCGCCTCCGCCGCCGGGCCCCCCGGGGCCAGCCTAGCTATGAATGCCGCCAGTGCTGCCGAGTAGAGCATGGCGTCCAGTGTGTTGAGGGCGCTGATGCGGGACAGCAGGGGAGGGTCCTGCGTGGCCAGCTGCGCCATGTCTGGCCGGGACGACAGCGTCAGGCCGCCAAAGCGCTCCGCGCCCTGCAGTTGGGTGGGGCGAGGGCCGAGGTGACGAGGTTGCAGGCCCAGGCTGCAGCATATTGTCAGTCCGCCGGAGCGCTCCGCACCCTAGGGAGGGACCCGGGGAGGTCTATTTGCTAAATGGCAGTGTAGCATGGCGTACATCACCCCGGTACACCCAAGCTCACCTGCGCGCCATGCACTGCACCCACGCCCCCGTGCTGGCGAGCGCCTTCACAGCGCTGTGGCCAGTCCCACCTCCCCGCGCCCCCATCTCCCGCCCACCTCGCGTTACTAGTACTTTGTTCCCCCCCCCCCTCCGCAGGCTGACCGTTTCCGGTTCCGTTACTTTGCCGCTCTGCGGTTACCCCATGGCGCACACCTTTAATCCAAGTTTAAATTTACCGACAGGTACCCCATAACGGTAGACCCACATGCGTCCACGCCAGCCCTCTGGCACGCACCGTTGGCCCTGCCCCTTCCGCCTTCCCGCCCCCAACACATGACATTCCCCTTACCTCTGTGTTTGCGTTGACCGACAGGTGCAGTAATCAGAAGTGGCCCCAGCCGCAATGCACCCCCCAGCAGCCTCCCCCCCTCCGTTGTAATTTACGCTCAAGTAGTGCTTTATACATTCCAAAACACCCTTACCTCTGTGTTTGCCTTCACCGATAGGCACAGCAGGCTGCAAGTCCGACGTGCATTTGCTATCCCTGAGGCACCACCCCTGAGCACCTGCAGATCCCCTTCCACCCCCACCCCCAACCCCACCCACAACCTCACCTCGGTGTTTGCGTTGACGGACAGGTACAGCAGGCTGTCGGTGCCCCAGCCGCAGTGCGCCCCCAGCAGCGCCACCCCATAATCCAGCAGCTCCACGGGGACGAACAGGCCTGAGGGAATGGAGCGAGGGCATGGCGTTTGACTTCAATAAACAAATTAGTAATGGTAGTTATTATACAAGTATAATAAGATGTGTTGAAACATCCATGTCAGTCGAGCAGCTCCACGTGTACGCACGTGCCTTTTGGGGCGGGGGGGGGCAGCTGCACCGCCGCTGTGCTCGCCGGCCCAGCCCACACCGACACATGTGGGGCACATGCCACCGCCCGCCTACACTTCCGCCCCCGCCCCCCATTACACATCACCATCTCCGACGCTGACTCCTTTATGTGCCAACCAAACCGCCCGCCCCTCACCGTCCGCCACCGTTTCCGACGCCGTGCCCCCATGCCCCCATGCAACCGGCCTGCCCTCACCATCCAGCACCATCTCCGACGGCAACCCCCTTCCCCCACTGCACTATTGCTATGCACTTGTAGTGTGTCCCCCGCCGCCCTCACCGTCCGCCACCATCTCCAACGCCGCGAACTCCACCGCCCCCTCCAGGCTGCGCACCGAGAACTCGTGCGCCATGCGGTTGCCGCCCAGGCCCTTGCCCGCGTATTGCTGCAAGGAAAGGGGCGGGCACATGTCTTACTGTGTGTTAACCGGACGGATGTAAGCGTCCTGCTGCACGAGGGCCCCAGCCCCTTGCTGCTGCTAAGCCACCCCGCTGTACTGGTGCCTTGAGCGTGATGGGGTTGCCCTGGTTCCGCGCCTTTGGCTCTGGCTCAGCATACCGGTAGTCATGTCGGCCCACGGTCCACGCTGCACGCCGGCGCCCCACGTACACAACCCCCTAAAGCCTCAACGGCCACCAGGCCCACCGCTGCTGCAAAGCTGCACTGTGCTACTGCGCTACCGTACCTTGAGCGTTATGGGGTTGCCCTGGTTCCGCGCCTCCGGCTCAGCGTAGTAGTAGAAGTCGGAGATGTACCTGCGGCGGAAGGGCAGCATCAAGAGCAGGAGTCCATCCCGTAAAACCGGAGGAGGTGCAGTACAGTATGCGGTGTGTTACAGACATGGACCCAACCTGACAGCCAGCTGCCGGCCGCCTGGAGGCAGCGCCCCAGCCATTAGATGAGTCCTGGTCGGATAGTAGGATGGGGTTGTGTCTTGACGAAAAAAACACTGCCACTTACCGTATGTGCACGCGCGCCTGTGCCCAAGCACGCAGCGGTATACAGCTCAAGCCACGTTCCGCACTGTGCGGTTTTACCTGCCCATGCCCTAATCGCCCTCGCCCCCACCTGTCCAAGGGGTGACTTAGCAAGCTCATGAAGCCATAGTTTGTGATGCCCAGAGTCCTACCGCACAAGGCACGGGTGGCGGCGTGCCCCCTTGGCCTTACCATGCACACCAACACGCATACGGCCACACCCCCTGCCCTGCCCCGGCCCCTTCACCCCTGCTCCCCTCGCCCCCACCTGTCTACGGGGTGTCTTAGCACGGTCACGAAACCGTAGTCAGCGGTCCCCAGCGCACGGCCGTAGAAGGCCCGCGTGGCGGCGTGCCACGAGGCAGCCTCGGAGAAGCGGATGTGGCGCAGCACCACATCGCTGCGGCCCAGCAGGTGCTCCGACTCCTGGTGGCATGTGTAGCGATGCAGTTGCGGGGACACGTTAGCATATTAGCAAGCAGGTTCTAGTAGAGGGTGAGGCAAGTGGCATGTCCGGCGAATGCAAGCAGACATCGAGGCGGCTCCGGCTGTGAGCTGTGGATGCGCTACGAAGAATAACACCAGCTGGGGGCATGTGTATTAGCGGTCGGGTGGGTTAACATGGTGTGCGGCGCAGCACCATGTCAATGCGGCCAGGCAGAGAGGGAGAGGTGTGGTGAGGGGTGCTGTTCCCAACTGTGTCTTAGCGGGGGTGTGGGTATTACGGTCGTGGGACGGCTACCCTGACCTCAAGGGCGGGCTACTGGGCTGTGGGAGCACAAGGAAGCTGCCTCATACCCATGCTCATGGCTAACACACGCTGCAGTCTTGACAGCGCAGGACGGTGCAGGGCGGCCCCTGCTTTCCGTTTCTAAAACTTTGCCGCTCTGCGGTAACCCCCCTTGCTGTCGCAGACCCACCTTGTACCCCACGGTCAGGTAGTGGGAGCGCGCGGTGTAGAGGGAGCGGTTGGCTGCAACCGCCGCCCTGAACACGACGCCGCCCAGCGTGGTGGAGCCGGTCTTGTGGGTCTTGGGGGGGGGGGGGGGGATATAGGGCGGGTGGAGCACGAGGATGCATGAGGCTGGTGGCGGGGGTAGGGTATGGGGTGGTAGGATTGGTCTTGCGGGTCTAGGGTGGCGGGGAGTAGTTCGTTTCGGGTTGTTGTGAGTCGGGGGAGTGTGTTCAGGTGAGTCAAGGAGGTTGAAAAGGGGAGACACAACGATACGGAATGAGAGAATGAGAGTTCCAGGACGAGCAGGTAGCAGGAGGTTGGTTAGCGTGGGAGGTCATGGGCCATTGGGTGGTGGAGCCTGTCTTGTGGGTCTGGGTGGGTATGGGGGGGGGGGGGGGGGGGGGCCGTGCGGGGGGGGGGGGTGGTGGTGTGGGAAGGGGGGGGAGGGGGGGTTGGGGGGGGGGACCCGTGTAGTAAGGGTTGTGGGGGGGGGGGGG
>VFQN01004375.1_pt1 | contig 18718 bp, 30 predicted proteins | sample 3512371 | NCBI WGS metagenome assembly VFQN01 (sample SAMN10412370, study PRJNA504923) | tailings metagenome | isolation source: Replicate 2 from Balatoc abandoned mine | place: Philippines: Itogon, Benguet | collected 2017-08-28 | reverse complement strand
GCCCCCCTGGCTCTCCGGACGTACCCCATTGGGGTCTGTAACTGTAACTGTAACCTTAAAGCCTGCGTGCCGTGCCGCCCACCAGGGACTGCTCACATAATAATAATGAGGGGGGGCGGTATCTGATGGGCACGGACAAGCCCCTACGGCCGCGCAGCTGCGCGGGTCCGATCGGGGCAGGCGTGCGCAGGCGTGACATTTCCCGTCACTACACCAGTGTCTGCGGCTATTTGTTGATCACGGGGCCCTCTCCCCGGTGGCCGGCTGAACCGGACCACGACCCTGAAGAGTACCCTTGATACAATCCACGCGAGGAAAGCGCCGGGCCAGCCGTGGCCCTGTTGCTTCCCACTCAAGTCACATGGTCCCCCCTAAGGACCTGCAACAGCACGTACTATATACACAAAGTTTGTTTTCGCCTGAGTTGTCGCCAATGCCTGCCACCCCCCAGGTCTGCCCACAAGTTCGACGAGGGCCTGCGCGCCCTCATCACCAAGCAGCTGCGCCTGTGGACCGCCGGCGCGCTGCCCGCCGACCTGCACCCTTCGGCGCACGCGGACGCACACAGCGCGGCGCCGGCGGCGTTCGCGGTGGCGGCGGCGGCGGCGGAGCTGGCGGCGGGGCAGGGGCGGCAGGTGGGAGGGGCAGGCGGGCCTGGCTGGGGACTTGGGCATGTCAGGGGCGGGCCTGGCGAGGATGCAGTGTGCGGGACGTGGAGTAAAGGAGCCTGTCGTATGTACCGTAGTACGGCACCGTGTGCTCATGACTACTGTTACACACGTGCCGTAGTGCTTTCGAGCCCACCGCTTCGCTCACTCCTTCTGCAGGCTGCGTTCGCCAAGGCGGAGGAGGCTGCCGCCAGGGCCGCCGGCCCCGCTGCCTCCTCGCTGCCCTCCTTCAGCGGGCCCTCCTTCATGTACGCGGGGATGGTGGCACCGGCCTCCACACGGAGTGAGTGACCTGGAGCGCCCGTACGCGCGTGCATACGGTGCTGGTGTCCACGATGGTTGGCGTAAGGCCTGGAGGCTGCACGTTTCAACCCGGCTAATCACAAAGCCGTACGCCTGGAGGCTGTACGTTTCAACCCGGCTAAACACAAAGCCGTACGCCTGGAAGCTGCACATGTGCTGGCGCAGATTGCTCGCCACGCGCTGGCCCAGTGCAGCCGGCGGGTACCCGGCCGCATTCGTGTCCCCTGCCCTCCTGGCCCTGAGGAGCTACCGCTGCAACATGGCCCGGCCTACCCGCGCCGCACGCCGTGTCGTCGTGCGTATAGTCACTGTAACCCCTTTTCCCGCCCGCCAGGCTTGGCGCATCAGAGCCTGCGCCGCTCGTTCAAGAGCCGCAACGCGGTGGAGGGCGGTGGCGCGGAGGACCAGCCGGACGCCGCGGCGGCAGCGGCGGCGGCGGCCGCTGCTGTTGCGGCCGCCGTCGGCTCCCAGCCGCCGCAGGGCTTCGTGACGTCCAAGCCCAGCCCCGTGCTGGCCCGCATGCTGGCGGGGGGCGGCGGCGGGGCGGCAGGGGGCGGGGCTGAGGCCGCCGCAGCTGCGGCCGCCTCTGCGCCGCCGGTCGTGAAGGGCCTGCTGAAGAACTCCGTGGGCGGCACGCTGGCGCGGCTGCACAGGTGGGTAGAGTTGCTGTTGCGGGGTTCGGGGTGCATAACCCGTATACAGACAAGGCCAGTTGGCACAAAGCAAGCAGGAGAGCACTCACCAGGGTTATTGGGCGAGTTGCCTTATAGGAGGCCACCTGCGACCTGGCATAGGTGGGTGGGTGGTGGGCAGCTGGACGCTGGGCAAGGGGGGATGTCGCCACGCCAGCGGGTTCCTGTACCGGCATCACGGTGCGTCCGGAACGGCCCTGGCGCAAGCCTTAACAGTCCGCACCACCCTCCCCTGCCACCTACTCCTCCTCAGGGCACTGGACGAGGACAGCGAGGAAGACCTGTCGTACAAGCGCCACGCCTCCGCCGCCTCCGCCGCCACCTCCGCCGCCGGCGCCGTCGCGGCCTACGAGGCCGGCCGGCGCGCCGCCGCTGCGGAGGCGGCCGCCGCGCGGCGGGGCCTGGTGGAGGCACGTGCCGCCATTGACGCGAAGCAGCGGGCTGTGGTGTCGGGCGCGGGCGGCGGCAGCGCCAAGGCGCTGAGCGACAGGCTGTCGGGGTACATCCAGAACGACGTGGACCGGCTGCTGGCGGGCCTGCCCACCAGCACGGAGCCGGGCCACACTGCGGAGCTGCCGCGCTATGTACGGCACACCGCCAGCAGCGGCGCGGCGGCGGCGGGCGCAGGGCCGGGGGCGGCGGCGGCGGTGGGCGCGGGGTCGGCGTCGGTGATCAAGCCGGCGCGCCTCATGGCGCCTCTGTACGAGGTGGGCAGGGGTGGCGGAGGAAGCACGTAGGGGATCGGTGATGGCCGCGGCGCGCGAGACGTTGCAAGCGTGGCCACCGGTGGGCGTTTGCTGCCGTTGTGTGTGCAACCAAATAATCGCAACCATGGGGGTTGTGGCATTTCCGCTGACTGCACGCCACCTGCATCCGCCATCCCTGGTAGGTGCGCTACTGTGCATCATGGTCCCGCTGTGCCCCGCGCTGTCGCACCACCGACGCCATAGCCCACAGCTTGCCAGCCAGGCACGTGTCCGTTGCTGCTTCACTCAAACCCTTTCAGCCAATGGTCGTAGCTGTAACAGGTACCAGCTAGCTGATTCGCTCCACCACGACACCTAACACTACTCCGCTTGCATCATGCGGCACCTACAGATGCGCCGCGTGGAGGGCAACATCCGCTCCGCGCTGGCGGCCGGCCGCCACAGCAGCACGGACACGGCGGCGCGCGTGGCGGCGCGGGCGTCGGAGCGTGCGGCGGCGGCGGCGGCGGACTGGCGGCCGCTGGCGGGCTACCCCGTGGGCACCAAGGACACGCGGCGGCGCAAGATGGCGGCCACCGTGCTGTACGGCCTGGACCTGGACAGCTACACGTGATGGCGGGCGCCCTGCCGTACCGCGTACGACACACCGGGTGGACACCAGGTGCTTGACATGAGACTGCAGGAAAGGACTTGTTTTGCGCTGGGTAATGATCACGTTGAGTGGTTGGGCCATGGCCTTGAGAGCTTCAAGTAATGGCCTGATGAGTAGCCCCGGACGATGTCGGATTGCCTGCACGCGGTGGTGCTTGTGTTGGCTTGCGCATGGGGCCCCCGGGCATTGCGGCGCCTCATGTGGCGGCATCACGCCCTGTAGGTGGTATCCGAACCTACGGATTGTGTTGCACCTGATCTGTCTGCTGTATCGGTGTGAATTTGTTATCGTGAATGGCGGTACTTGTTTCCGGGGTGCAGGCGCATGTTCGCCAGTGCGCAGGGCGAGGCCGATGTGCACGCGCATGTGCTTTAACATGCGGCACATGCAGTGGGAATCCTGAATGACACGCGAGTGTGTCATCAACCGGACAACGTATACGTTACGTAGAGACAAAACCGCGAAAGGCAGGGATGCAATGATGATGGGGGCGAGGTTGGGCCAAACACAACTGTGCAGCAGGACGATGCAGCTCAGAACGCCGTCCTGTTAACTCAAGAACAAACTCCCCTGATGCAGCTGGTGGAGCACCTCGTTTCAGCACCTCGTGGCACACAGCGGGCACATCATGCTAATAGCAATAGAATGCTGATGACAACCGGCAAGCAGTGCCGGTGCCATTTCAAGCAGCCGCTTGGCCCTCTTGACGTGCCTCCTACTCAGGGTACCTCCCCTGCGCCAGGAGGCTAGGTTGTGCCGGAGCGCTAAAAACCAGTGAAGCTGTGAAGGTCAACGTTGAACTTTGACACACGTCGTCCACACCGGGTTTGGCAGTGATTGACAGTGTAACACAGCAGCTTATGAACCCGCAAGCTGTGTCCGCTGTCCGAACCTTGAGGGTACCCTCCAGGAATGCAAGCTTCAGGCCAACCCAAATCTTTCGGCCTGGCCCAACTTTGGCTGGCAACCCTATCGGGCTGGCGCCCTGAGCCCGCGCTGGGTCAAAACCTTTCCACCCCTCCAACCATGCCCACCCCCACGCCCAGCCCCCCGGCCCCACAGACCAAAAGCAAGCCCTGACCCCAAACTTTCGGCGCCTACTAGGGCTGTTGAACCCTGCGAAGACAGTCCACACCTCCATGCCCGGAGTAACCAAGGAAATCCACAACGTCACCGCATGACCTCACACCCATGTGCATCGCAAGAACCATGCGACCCGAGCATTGGCAACCAGGGCCTAACGAAGTCAGTCGATTTAGGAAACCCACCACCCACACGCCTGCCACGGACGGTACGTGGCGGCTTTGCCGCTGCAGGGCTTAGGCATCGGCCTCCACGCGCAATGTCCTGCTCGTCAGACACTAGAGACTTGGCAGCAGAAAATCCTGCTCGTTACACGCCAGAGCACGGACAAGTACCTGGCGGGAGCTACTCAGCTACCTGGACGCCTCGCTCATCGTAGTTTGCATACGTCGTTCTGTTTCATGCCTCCTGCACGCGGGGCGCCGGGAACGGGTGCCGGGCGTGGGTGCCGGGTGCGGGTGTGGCGTGGCACGTGGTTCAGTTGGGCGGCCACGCCAAGCGTGCGACCGGGAGGGGAGGGCATCGGTAGCCGGTAGGATACATGGTGCATACTTGTACCGTATGCGACACTGGGGACCTGTGGACGCCACCCGAGGCGCAGGCAGGCGAGTGCGACCTGTTGCCCTGAATGTTGACCACAACCAGGAGCATCTGCTAAGCAACTGCCAAGGCCCCTGCTAGCCCCACAGGCACCGGTACAGGGTGAGAGGCCTCATGGACAAGCTGCACTTCATTGCAGCATCCCAAAACTGGTGAAAGACTGTGTATCGTGTTGGCTTATGTCTGTTACTGCTAGCCAGGCGTCAGGCGCGGAACGCATGCACATGTACTGTTTGTCACAGGCAACCTAGATGGCGCCTGAACCTAGATCGTTGCAAAAGAAGAAGCGGATAAGTTTTGTGATGGTGTGTAAGTAAGTTGCCCAAGTGAGCGATCCAGGGAGGGGGGCTCACAATCGCACAATCTAAGTTTTCTCCCGCTCTTCACCTTAGGAAGGAGCTTACAACGCAGTTATTACAGTGCATCTGAGGGGCTGCGGCTTGTACCCTTACCTTGATATTCTTCTGCAAAACCAGCTTACGCGTATACGTGTAGGCGCCCTCACAACTGGAGACCCCGAAAGTCAGCACCAGGCATCCTTGCTATCTACCCCATTCCCACTACACTCTGATATAATACGGTAGCGCTGGTCCGGACGCCCTTTTGTTGGATTCCTTTGGTGTGAAGGAAGGCTCGAGCGCGGCCAGTGACGCCTTTCCCGGGCGGTGGGGCAGCAATGCGGCCAGCCCTCGCCCTGCTGCTGGCTGTGGCCGCATGTGTGGGCGTGAACGCTCAGACGGTCGTTCCGCAGCGAGTTGCCTTGCCGAAAGGTAAGGCTGCATCCTGGGAGCGCGCTCCACTAACATGTCGGCGGCAAGTAACACCTCCGCTGTTCGCGCAGATTTCCGCATTACATGCTATGATGGCCAGGAGTTAATTTTCACAAATGATAAGTATGTGGACGGCGTCATGACTGTTCAAGACTTCTATGACTACCCTGTTGGGCAGTGCAAGAAGTGCCCAGCTGGTGAGGTTTCTATGTTGAACGCGTTAATATGTTGTGGCAAAGCCAGGGTTGTGCGGGCGATCCTCTGTCGAAGGTGCCAGGTAGCCTGCATGTAGGCGTCTCACACCGTCGCCCGCCCTCGCACAGGCACGGCGACCATGGACGGGTTTCGCTGTATCCCATGCCGCTCCGGGTTCTACTCGGATGCGGGCGCGCGCGAGTGCACGCCGTGCGCGGCTGGCACCGTGTCTGTCCCTTCATACATCCCGGACGGCACGACCACGTTCAACAAGCCCTATACTCAGTACAACTGGCTTTTTGCTAGCTCTTCGGCGTGCCAGGCTTGCCCAGCCGGTTACTTCCAGCCCAACTTGGCCGGTACCGTCTGCATCCCGTGCCCCAGCGGTGAGTTTTGTTCGCGCAGCCCCGGCTGTTTTGCTCGTGGAGTCGCAAGCACATATACCATGCAGTTTCTCACTAAATTTCACCGTCGACAGGTTTCGTCTCGGACGCTGGCGCTACGTCGTGCACGCCGTGCCCTGAGGGGACCTTCCACGGAGACAGCGGCATCGTTTCTCTCAGCACTTTGGGCATTTTTGGCACCTGGACCGAGGCGGCGACGGTTGATGGAACCACTCTGACCGGCTGGGCAACCCCCACTGCTCTTAGCAACATGAACTCCTTCGAGTACCAGGCGCTTCCCAACTCGTGCATCAAGTGCCCTGCAAACACGTACCAGCCGCTGAAAGCGATCGCCGCCACCTCCACTGCCGTCACTGGCCCCGTGTCTTCCTGCAGGTACGCAGCAAGTAGTGCTGACCCGCTGGGCCGTGTGCCACGCTGTCCAACCGCTGTCCATTTGGGCAACACATGCACCTGCGCATGCATCAGGCTGTGTCATTGCTTGCTGGGCCGTTTGCCACACTGTGCAACGTCCATCGAAACAGCAGTCCTCGCATGCCATCAACACACAGCTGAATGCCCTCTCGCAACGCCTTGTCGTTCCGCAGACGCTGCCCTGACGGTTTCTGGTCGGACGTCATGGCCACCAGCTGCCAGCCGTGCCCCGTCGGCACCTTCCGCAACAGCTGGGACCCTATCACCAGCCTCACGCTGGACAACCCGGCAAATTCCAAGTGCTACAAGTGCCCCGCCGGCACCTACGCCTCTTCCGAGGGGTCCTCCGTCTGCCTGCCGTGCCCCGCCGGCACTTACACGTCCACGCTGGGCTCTGCCGCGTGCGCCAAATGCGCAGCGGGCACCAGCAGTCTCACTGGGACCCGTGCCCAGCAGCTGGACAAGGCGGGAAACACGGCCATCTACACGCTTCGCAACGACGTTACTGGAAGGGCTTTGATGGTTGAAGGCGTTGACAAGTACTACTGGCTGGCTGCCAGGGACACGGCGTGCGAAATCACGCTGCCGGGTTTCTACGCACCCGAGGAGGGCGTCTCCGTCCAGCTGCCCTGCCGCCCGGGCACCTTCATGGGCAACGGGGGCACCGCCGACGACCACAAGAACTGCCTCACGTGCCCCCTGGGCACCTTCCAGCACGAGTTTGGCCAACGTGAGTGGTGTGTGTCCTGAGTGGAGTTGTGTTGGTGTGCCGTCTCGTTACTGCCATTGCGCACTCGGTGCTTTGACCGTCCGAATTAAACGACTGGTAGCCTCGGCGACGTCTCTTGGGGCGTGGCACTGCTTGTGGGCTAGTGGTGGTACTGGTGCGTTGCGGGGCCGGCCAGGCAGCGTCAGCCGTACAACTGCTAACCCGCTACCTCCTGTCCGATTGCTGCATGCAGCCTCGTGCCTTGCGTGCTGGAACGGCGCGTTCGCCAAGCAGCGCGGCCAGACCTACTGCGACATCGCGCAGCCCGGCTACTTCACCAACATCACCCCCGCGCCCAACAACGGCACGTACGACAACGTGACCACGCTGCTGTTCGACGGCACCAACTTCAAGGCCGGCGCCTCGGACCCCGTGCCCTGCGGCCTGGGCTACTTCCAGAACGTGTCCATGCAGACCACCTGCAACCCATGCGACCCAGGGACCAACGCGCCCGTCACCGCCCTCACGCAGTGCCGCCCCTGCGGGTCTGGCAGGTGGGTGTCGCCTGCGGGCTGACCAGCCGCCGGTCACCATATTTCAAAATTTTCCTGCTGGGATAAGCGGTGTATCTGAGCAGAAGAAGTGAAGTTTGTGCATGATACTGACATTGTCCTTGCTGGACGCTGACCTTGTGCTCTTTGGTGTGCGCAGGTACCAGGACAGCGCGGGCCAGGCCGTGTGCAAGCTGTGCGACCCCGGCTTCTACTCGGGCTACGGCGCCTCCACGTGCACGCCCTGCCCCGAGGGCTTCATCGCCTTCGAGGCCGGCAGGGCAAAGTGCGACATGTGCAAGCCCGGCCAGTACGCCAACCGGCCCAGCGCCGCCACCGAGTGCCGCTACTGCCCCGTGGGCTACTTCGGGCCGCACCCGGCCGCCTACTCGGGCGACGGCATCCTGCCCGACGGCCCCCGCGGCTGCTTCAAGTGCCCCTACGACGAGTACTCCAACCGGCCAGGCATGGACACGTGCGTGCCTTGCGGCACCGTCAACAGCATCGCCTACTGCACGGAGGGCCTGGGCTCGACGCGCTGCAAGCCCTGCGCCCTGCTCATTAACCCGCCGTCCGCCCGCCCGCCGCTCGACATGCCCCCGCCCTCGCCTCCTCCCCCGCTGCCGCCCTCGCCCCTTCCCCCGAGCCCATCACCTCCCAGCCCCCGCCCGCCCAGCCCCAGCCCACCTTCCCCGAAGCCCCCGAGCCCCGAGCCGCCCTCGCCCAAGCCTCCCTCGCCTCTTCCCCCAAGCCCCCTCCCTCCTTCGCCTTCTCCCAAGCCCCCGAGCCCCAGCCCTCCTCCCCCTAGTCCCCCGAAGCCCGCCAGCCCAGCCCTGCCCCAGGGCTACACCGTCAACCCCTCGGCCCGCCGCCACCTGATTGACGAGACCCAGCGCATGCTCGAGGACAAGTACGGCTTTGAGCACTTCGAGCTCCCCGTTGACGGTGAGGGCGAGGCTGCTCGGCAGCTGCTGTCTGAGCAGGAGGAGGAGGCGAGCGCCCTGGGCGAGGCAGACCTCACCCTCGAGGACGGCGAGCAGCAGTAGACACTCTCTTTGGTCCTCGTCACAATGTGATGCGGGCAATGCGGGAAACGGACGGTGTAGCTTGGTCAGGCGTAGTAGGCGCCTGGTTTGGATTACACTTTGCGAGTTGATGGGCAATGCCCACAAGGGGCTAGGGGAGGTTGAGCAGGGCTCTCACGGTGTGACCACGAATGCGGCAGGTTGACGTGGTCGCTTGCTGGCGTTCCGTGAGGCATGCCGATTGAAGTTGCGTTGCCTCCGCTTGCCCAATGGGCGGCATTGAGGGCGGGGGTCACTGTGCATCGTCTTTCCGAGTGGGCTGTGCGTGTTGCCCGGAGAGGGCGGGCGCGGGCAAGCAGGCGCAGGCTCTTGCGCTTTGCTGTCGAGTCCACCATACTACACCGCTTCGGCATTCATCCTCCCATCGGTTGCGTTGTGATGTGGGTGCGGGTGAGCCGCTCTACGGGAGCTGCACAAGCTTCCGGCACTTGATTACTTACTCGTTGCGAGCTAACCGGTATCTATTGGCGGCTTTCGCACCCGAAGCCGCACTGCGGAGGGCTGCGAGGCTCCCCCCGTTGTAGCGCTGTTGGCTGGGCCGCACCGTGCTTTCCAGTGGATCATGCTGCAAGCTGCATGATACTACATGGCTGAGTGGCTGACATGCGGAAAGAGCTTGTGTGCGGGGATCACGGGCTTGTTGTGAGTGATGGGGATAGTGGGTACTAGCTGGCCTGCAGTCAAGGCCACTTCACTGCACCGGTAGTACATGGCAGGCCCGCATCTTGGGCTCGGGGCGGCTCGTGTGCCCCCAGTTGACCTGCGGGGGCGTCCATGCACGCCTACCGCGCGCCAGATTCGTCGCTGGATTGCAAGCAACCGTCGGCGGCTTCATTGATTATGCACGTGCTGGAGTGTGCCTGGAAGTGTGCATTGGTGCCAGGCGGTGGTAGGTGAGGTGCGGAGGCAAGAACAGCAACACGTGCCGCCAAAACGCGCAACGCGTGTGCAGACCGACAGCCCAATGGCATTGTGCGCATCGCTTACCCGCCTTGCTTTTTGCGCCGTCCTTCACCAAATAAACTTGCGTGCCCTGTGGTGGGGGCGTTATGCCGCGTGGAGCAGGCTAAGATTCATCCATGTGGTACCAACTGGCTTATGGACGGTCGGCTGCGTTGCAATGTACAATCTAAAGCTCATGTGCGCGCGTGCTGTGTGAGGTTTGGACTGCCTGCGTGTTGTGGCAGGATGTCTGTGTGAATGTGCACCTGACTCGATGTCTGTGCTGTTTTGTGCAAAGCGGACCGTGACGGCGAGTGACCGACTGCATAATGTGTCCACAAGTGATCCATGAGTGCCCCGCTGTGCTGACTATGACATCCTATGGGCGCCGCTTGACTCTGAATGGCTGACATGGAGTGGCGCACGCACGACAGCCAGGGCTGTGTGGATGCAGGCGTGGCAATGCCGTAGCCCTGCTTGACCTCGTTGTATGTAACACAAAACGGCAATGCAACGTAACTGTCCTTCCATGGGGCTGATGGTTTGTCTGCCCCAAGCCAACCTGGCTCGCTGTGGCCTGTGGCATATCCGCCCCTTCCACTCGAGCACAGCTAACGGGCAGTGGGACGAAATCCACAGCAATCGCCCGCCAAGGAGTGCTAGGCAGGTAATCACAGCTGACTCTGATGCCGATACCCTCTGTCGTTGCTGGGCCTAACTGGGCACACCAGCGTCGGATAACCCAGCGCACAGTACCTGTGTACCTACAGGGCTGCGTCTATTGCCGTTGCCGTTGCCGCAGTGCCGTGCAGTAGTGCAGTGCCGTTGCCGCAGTGCCTTCTTTTGCCGTTGCCGGTGCCGCATTGCAGGCCCGAAAGGCGTCCGTACGCATGTGTTGGATCTTGGGTCTCCTGTCGGGCGGAATGGAAGGTGGAGTGGGCATCCGTGCGCAGCTTCACAACCATGGTTTGGGCCTGGTTGGGCGGTGGACCAGCAAGGGTCGTGTCCACTCAATCCCCAGGGGCAGGGATTTCGCCCATCATCTACCAAGTATATTCAGGTATTGCAAACAGGCTGCCCATAAGACGGTGGGTTATGCCGGCACACGGCCTGTATGCCCGCGCGACACAAGGTTGAGAGATGGGCTGTAGCGGGATGTGCTTGGTGTGACCTGGTATGACGCGCGTAGACTGCAAGGGGGCATAACTGCGGGTGCTTTGCCCAATCTCTGTAGTGCAATGGCCGTAGGCCCTTCCGAACTGAGCTTTGTTACAGGGGGCCACAGGGGGCTGCACCAAGAGAGCTTCCCTGGGCTGTACGTGTACTACAAGTGCAAGACACAGCCTTTGCACACTTGCTTCAACGTCAACGCCCATCATTGCACTACATAGCTGTGAGCTACAGCCTACAGGGGATACCGGTACCTTCCGGCTTGGTGCACACCGCAAACACCACAACCCCAGAGGGCAACTAGTCAGCCCTCCCAGAGCACAACAGCTGACGCCAACATCTCCCCTTGCACGTGCACTCGTACAAAACAAGTAAGAAACGAAACGGAGCGCTAGGCACGACCTAGGGCACGTAACACGCAGGGCCCCTGCTGCACGCCGCCCCGTGCGCTACCACTCCGTACCAGTCCGTGCTAAGGCGCGTCCGTTACATTATCACGCGAGCAGGGCACGCACAGTTAACTGCACGGGTTGGCAAGTGCTCAAGCGTTGTCCTCCATAAATGCCAGTGTCAGTACCTTAATGCTGCTAACTGTGCTAAGACAGCCAATGCACGGAGACAGCCAATGCACGGAGCGCTGCCAGTGATTTAGAGGACCAAGAGCGGGCAACACCTTCAGCGCCTGGCCACTGCGCCTCTGCCACGTGCCACATGCCCTCCGCAGCTAAGTCCACTCCAAAACCGTATCGTTACAACCATGTCACCTTGCGCAGCACACTCTCACACGGCAGTATGGTAGGTGTCTCCAGCTGTCCACTAGCAACCTCAGCCTGCAGACCGGAGCACACCGTGCGCACCCCCAGGCCACCCGGCCTCCAACCGGCGCTCCGTAGACCATCTAGATATCAAGAATTTAGCCAACGTGGACACCAGCACCGCGCCTGCACCACGCACGGCCTCACGCGCTGGCCGCCGGCGCCGTCGGCTTACTTGGCCTGGCGCTTGCCCTTGTTCACCGACTTGCGGGTGGGCGCAGTGCTGACGCCCTGCGTCTGCAGCCACAGCTTGTAGTCGGTGTGCTGCGCCTCCCAGGCGGCATCGCTGGTGCGCATAACGCCGGACATGGTGATCAGGTTGGTGATCAGCCTGGAGGGTGGAGGGGTCAAGGCAGGTCAGGGGCAGGAGGGTTTGGGGGGAAATTTGATGCCTCATCCTGCTACTGGCCGCTGCCCAACCTACGCCCTTGCCCCAAACAGCGCAGCTCGGCCCGCGCCCAACAGCTCACCCCTTTTGCGCCAGGTAGGTCATGCGCAGACTGCGCTTCTCGCCCTGCTTCAGCCAGCGGGCGAGCGTGGCGGGGCTGGCGGCGACCAGCTTGTCCCACCATGCGGGGCAGGAGGAGGCGCCCTGGACCAATAACGCGTGCCTGCACACCGTGTTATCGGGCTGCGGGCGGGACAGGGGCAGGACAACCATGACCGTTCATGAGTCAGACTGCGGCCGTACAGGTGGGTGCAGCTGCGGCAGCCGCAGCATGGAGTGTTTTGTACGGCAACATGGCCCGTGGTACCCGGTGCAAGCCGCCCCAGCTTGTGCACTGCAACTGCTGCCTACCGGTATGCCATTGTGCTGCGAGATGCGGGTTTATGCGGGCGCACCTCAGTGAGGACGCGCTTGAAGGTGGCTGACATGAGCGCCACGTACTCCAGGTCCCTGGGGGCGGGGGGAGAGGGGGAAACCGCAGAGCACACCTCTTCAGGCACACAGCCGGGAGGCAAGCTTCTGAGCATTTCCGAGTGAACCACCAGCATCACCAATGCCCACCCAAAGAAAGCCAACATCTGATTTCTGCCTCCCTCAGACCAACCTCCGAACAAGCAGTCCAAGCGGTCCCCGCTTTCCTCCAGTTTGTACTCCAACCCTCTGTTTTCCCCATCTGGCCCTCCGCAAGTGCCCGGGTGCATGCTATGCAAACGGGGCCACAGAGTTTTGCCAAAACGGGGCTGTTCTAAGGCTACCAACCAGTTCAACACGCTGTGCCCACCTGCCGATCGCCACCGCAACGCGCGCCGCCGCCGCCCGCTCCGTCTCCGTCAGCCCCGCAGCCGCGCTGACGGCCTTCTTGCCCTTGCCGGCCTTGGACTTGCCTCCAGTGCTACGGGTGGTGGTGGTGGTGGTGTCCTTCGTGGCCTTGGTGGTGGTGTTGGTGCTGGCCTTGCCTTTGCCCTTGCCCTTGGTGGTGCTCTCAGGAGCGGCGGGGGCCTTGGCGCCCTTGGTCGGGGCGGCCTTGGCGCCCTTGGTGGGGGCGGCGGCGGGGGCGGGCTGGTCGGGCTTCTTGGCAGAGGAGGTCTTGCGGCCGGCCTTGGGCGGCGGGGACTCGACCGGAGGGTCAGCCACAGCCCCCCTCCTGTTTGCGATGCAGCCAAAGGGAGGGAAGTGGGAGGTTTCAGCATCCAGGCGAGCATTATGTGCGCAGCGTGGTGCGTTGTGCTTGGTGTATGTATTCCAGCAGATGAGCAGCTGTGCAACGAGAGTCCTTAGCAGACCTCAGCGCAACTGGACGAGGCCTAATAGGTGGTTGCCAATTCCTGCTTTTGTGTTCCAGGCCTCACCTTGCGGCAACCACCACCAGTGCACGCCGGCAGGGCTGGGACGCGCGCAGCACCGGGCGGGTAAGGCCCAGAGCCTGGCGAGGCACGCAGCCGTTGCGACCCACAGCGGAGAACCTGCGTGGGCAACGCGACAAGTGGGTGTCAATCAGGGCTTGATATATTGGGTAATTCTGGTTGACTCCGCCGGAGCATGGTAGGATGGACGGTGATGGACGCGAGCAGGTAGGATGCGAGCAGGTAGGACTCGAACGGGCGCCAACAGGGAGGCTGCAATGGTCTTCACTGGGTTTACTCAATGACTTCAGAAGACCTACATCATTGTTGCAGGTGACAGTAGTGTTGCCGGGGCGAAGACCAGGTCAGGCACGCAGCAGCTGCAAGTCACGCCCTTAGATGTCGCCGGTACACAGAGCAACGGCAGCGGCCTTTACTTGATATCCCTTATCACAATGTATTTTGAGTTATGTCAATAACTATCGCTTGGAGAAAGCTCCACGCTACACGGCTTTTATGCAGTCTGCTGTGCTGGCCATAGCGCGATGCTCCAGAACCAGGGGTTGGTACCCAGTTCGTACCCTGCACCCAGTTCGGTTCACAGTTGGGCCAAATGCTGTGACGTTGAAGGTGATCGGTTGTAGCTTTGCAAATAGCGATGCAGCTCGTCCTGCTGGTTGTGCCTAAAGGAGTGAGCCCACGGCCATCCCATCGACATCCCAGCCTTGGGCATTCCCCCGGCCGAGTCGTACCCCAGCAATCCAGCAAACTTCCCACACTTTTATTATAGAAGATGGAAGGATAGAACGGGTTGTATCTGCCCAGTCCGCGCCTTAACCACCTCAGGACGTCAGGAGTAGTTCCGCTCAGGCGTCGGCCTCAGGGGAAGCTCCCCTGACTGTGTGCCCTCGTGCCAACGCCAACAGGCTTGGGTGGCGGAAATGGCAGCGCTGCATGTAGTACCATAGCGCAGCATGTGAAATTCGCGTTGTAATGGGCTCCGGTGCTCGACCACAGAATAGACGAACCTGGACAAACGCTGTATGCACAGGGGCACTGCTACCGGTGTATCCCCTGACCCTGATTCTGACCCTGATTACTTGCTACCTCTCTTGGTTGTGCTGTGATGGCACCACCACACCTGCAGCATGAGCCGGTGGGCGCAAAGGTATACGCCCCCAACCAGCGCGTGTTACGCGTACCCCAACCAGCGCTGCCAAAGGGGTCCTTGCCCTGTGTGCGGAGGGTGGCACCCATGGCCGGGGCCAGCTCCGTGGCGCTGTGGGTCCTTGGTGTCGGGCCAGGGGTTCGTGGAATGGAACATGTTGACAGGACTGGTGGTCTGGTGTCCCAGGGCATGCGTGAGCTAGATGGATCGTGACCCCTGCATCCCAGGGACGGAGCCACCCATGCATTCCAGGGGAGAGGGGACCTCAGGGGCTTCCTGCTGCAAGCAAATACCGTACCACTTCATCTAGTTTGCCAGTGTGCATGTCCGGAGAATCCAGCTACAAGGCAGCCGTTGGTCAGCTATGCCAGGCGGGGGATAGGAGAAGACCAGCACGGGACCAGCGTCAATTTGCCAGCTGCCAGGTTGCCCCCGGTTGCCCTCTCCGTCGTCCCCCCTTGTCCCTGGCTCTCCTGCTGTGCACAGTCAGCGATAGTTACTCTGCAAGTAATCAGGAAAGCCACATGGTCTTACACCTTCCTTGCAGAACTGCTGCCATGCGCTTGAGGGCGTGAACTTGTCCCGTGGTCCGTCATCCACAGGATACGACCTCGGCACGTGCACGGCGACACGCGACGGAGGATTGGATTTCGGGAAACGTGCAAATCGCTCCTACACCCATATCCAAGGATAGATGCAGTTTCTGGAAAAGTAATCCAGAGTAGACAGCCCTCGCGGTCCTGAACTCGAGCTTACGGTCAGCTCAGGTCGTGCTTTCAGGTGGCCAAAGCACCTTGGAGCAGATGCAGGCAGCCTCTGCGAAATTTTTTACATTAAAAGACTGCATAGCGGCTCACAAGCCATGCAGCGCTCGCGTCCTTGCGTCGTGCAGTAGAACCACTCCTGCTCTTCGGCGCGTTGTGGGGCCTTGCCGCGCGACAAAACAAGAGAGCGAAGCAAAGAATAAGAAGACAAAAGCGCAGCCTGCCAAGTTCTGGGGGCGAGGAGAGGCTTCTTCCGCTGACAGCCAGTCCTCCAAGCGTGGGGGCAGCGGGGCCAAGCCACCCGGGGACGAAAGCGATGCCACCTGGGGGCTATTCGACGGCTCCCGCTACGCCCAGCGGTGGGACGTGCCCTGGGGCCCCGGCCGCGTTGCCGGCGGCATGGCGCTGTGGTTCGGCAGCTTCATCGGCGTGGGCTTCCTGCTGGTGCCCGCGCTGTACCGAGCGGCGGGCGTCTCCCTGTACGAGCTGTCCCCCGAGGCAGGTTCCCCTTACACCGCACGAAACCCCTTGTGCAACATGCGCACAATTCAGCATATCTGCCGCCTGCTTCATCAGCCGTAGTCGCGCGCCGCTTCTATGTGTGCCTCCTGTGCGCATCACCACCACACCATCATCCCACATGCACCCCCTCCCTCCCTCTCTCCCCACAGGACAAGGCCACCTTCACCCTGGTCTGCCAAACAGTGGAGACCGTCGTCTCTCTCGCGCTGATCCGCCTCCTCACCGCCGGGCCCATCCGTGACTCCGGCGCGCCCAACGCCTCCTCCCTGGACCTGTTCGTGTACAGCCCCTCCCGGCCCTTCAGCGCCCCCCGCGGCTGGGCGGCGTGGGCCCTGGGCGGCGTGCTCCTGTCGCCTCTGGTGGTGGGCAGCATGGCGGCGCTGCTCAGCGCCACGGGCTACGAGGGCGCGGTGGGCGGCGGCGGCACGGTGGACGGCGTGGCGGCCATGATCGACCTGGACCTGCCCACCTACCTGTCGCTGCTGGCCGTCACAGGGGTGCTGGCGCCCGTGCTGGAGGTGGGGTACATGCGTGGGGATCCTGGGGACGTGTGCACCCTTCCAGCGCGTGCACTGGCTATCTCGCATGGGAGGAAACGATTGAGGGGTAGGCTGTTTGCAGGAGGGTGTGGGTGATGTGCAGTATGCGGCGGCTGTGAAGTGGGTTGTGCCCTGGCCCACGAAACAGTCACTTGTGTCGGCCGTCTGCGTGGGCTGCGATGGGCCGTACGTGTGGCGATGGCGTTCGTTGCTGTCGTAGACTGGTGGCAGGCAGTGTGGACATGCCCAAAGCCAAACATAATTACCCATCCTCAGTACTTTACGTACTTGTTTTGGTTGCCTACCCGCAAGGGCCTTCTGCACAACAACTCTGGCGTGTCGTGCGTCGCGTCTTCCATTTGCGCCATCAGTCCTGGACGCCATGTTCACCCACCGGGTCCCGCACTTGCTGCTGTCCCACCGCAGGAGACCGTGTTCCGCGGCTTCCTTCTGACCTCCCTCACCCGCTTCATGCCCACCTGGGCGGCGGTGCTGGCCTCGTCCGTGGGCTTCGGCGTGGCCCACCTGTCGGCGCGCGACCTGCCCGTGCTGTCCGCGCTGGGCGTGCTGCTGGGCTTCTCCTACGTGCGCTCGCGCAACCTGCTCACGCCCATCATCATACACGGCGCCTGGAACAGCGGCGTGCTGACGCTGCTGTTCTGGCTCACCAGCGAGGGCGTGGATGTGACCAGCATGCTGCAGGTGGGATTGGTGCAAAGGGGACAATACCGACCGGCATATCGTCTGCAGTAGGGGGCGCAGTGCGTGCGCTTTCGTGACCAGCGCGGTGCAGGTCGGGAGGCGCAGCGTGTGGGTTACTGGGGCGTAGACAGAAGTACGGCAACTGAGCATCAGACGGTGCTCTGCATTGCCAGAGATGGCTTTTATGTTTCCCAAATTGGCGGATTGTGGGCAAGGGGACGGCAAGTTGCAGTTGACTCCCGCTTTGCCGTCTGAGGTGCAGCATATGGCGATGCTCCTGTTGAGGCGCAGAGTGGAGTCTCGGAGGTTGGGTGTGGGACCAGCAGGGTAGCAGCTGCAAGGTGACTGGTGCTGTGCTCCCCCTGGTGGTCTTGCTTCGCTGCCGCAGGAGCTTCGCGACGCTGCTGCCGCAGCCAACTGAGTAACGCGGGACCACGCGGGGAGCGTCAGAAGGAGCGCACCTGTGCTACAACTCCACGCTTTCTTCTGGGGCGCGTTTAGAAAAAGCGCAGCCACGCTTGGAGCTTGGCAACTGTTTTGGATGGCAGCGTTGCTAGAGGGGCGAGAACCGCACGGTGTAGCACAGCCTCAGCATGGCGGTATCAAGTAACATGCGCGATGTGCGCGGTAGCAGTGAGCTTCAAGGAAGCTATGTCGGCGTACGGCAGGTGTCGGTCGCAACGGACTGGTGGCTGGTGCAACGTTGTGCGTGAGGGGATGCGCACCCCAACGGGGGTTAGCCATGCAGTGGACCGTGCGGCATTTTCCCTTCGCCGCGGGTGCAGGATTCTGCTGCACGTGTGAACCCGTCTAAAGCAAAGCTGTGCCGTTGCCGAACGGGACTTGGTCCAGGCGGAGTGGTGGACATGGCTGCTGCACGTGCACAGTTGAAACTGAATGGCCACTAGCTTGTTCGCTCGGTTTTGCGTCCCATACCGGTGCTACTCCTGCCTGCTCCTGCCTCGCTGCCTGCCTTCGTGCCGCCTGGTGCCGTGCGGCCGTGACGTGCTACCGAGGGTGGCGGTGCGGTGCTGTTGGGTGAAGTCACATGACTCACATCTCCCTGGTTCTAACTGCTAATGGCTAAGCAAGCAGGCCAAAGTGCCAAACACGATGTGTAGACGTGGCTTTGTATTGCTCATGGGCGACCATGAACAGCTGTAAGCAGCTGCAAGGACACTGTTCCGCTCGAATGAAGCTGGTGGGTCCTGGTGGGTCGGGTCAAATGCGCCATAACGCCAGTCCGCACGCCCACAGCTGACCTGCATCTCCAGGTCCTCCCATGTGCATCAGCGGCACTCTGCAGCCTGTCCTTGCAGGCCCTTGACTCGCCTTGAGCCCCCGGCTCGGAATGGGTCGTTGCACTTGCGGAGGGGAGAACCCTCGCCGTGTAACACTGACTTGACATTTTTTTTGACATTTTATGTTACATTCCAGGTGGTGTGGCCACACGATCCTTACTGGTCCCGACC
>VFQN01004374.1_pt1 | contig 18724 bp, 32 predicted proteins | sample 3512371 | NCBI WGS metagenome assembly VFQN01 (sample SAMN10412370, study PRJNA504923) | tailings metagenome | isolation source: Replicate 2 from Balatoc abandoned mine | place: Philippines: Itogon, Benguet | collected 2017-08-28 | reverse complement strand
AATGGAGCTTATGGGGATCGATCCCATGACCTCACGCATGCGAAGCGCGCGCTCTACCACTGAGCTAAAGCCCCAAATGGTGCTTCCCGGAGATGCACAACGGTGCAATTTTGCTATTCATATACAGAAAACGCATGGAAATTTGCAACGTGCGGCCTTGCTCCCCCCTGCCGCGCCCTCGCGCTTTGCCCGGCCTCCAGCTCGTTCCCGGACAATGGCGGGGCGCAGGGGTGCACAAGTGCGGCATGACCATCTTGCCAACCCACAACCTGTCCCTGTCCGCGCGTGCATGCACGTCCTGCCTGGACAAGCTGCTGCTCCACGCCGCCAGCGAGGCCCGTGGGTGGCCGGTGGATTTGAGCAGGGCGCTGGGGGTCGGTGAAGGACCCGCGGCTGCTGGGGCTGGTGGCTGCGGGGCAGGAGCAGCGCGGGGCTGGAGGCCCGCAGGTGCAGGGGACCCACAGCCAGGGCCAGGGGCAGCAGCAAGCGGCAGCGGCGCCGTCGCCCTGGGAGGCGAGCGAGATTGAAGATCAGCCTTGACTTGATTTGCGCAGGGGGCCAAGGTTGCAGCCACGACAGCAACAGCAGCAGCAGTGGTGGCGGCAGGGCGGGGCCGCCCGCCGATGCAACGCTCGTTTCTTGGGGCGGCGGGGGTGTCGGCCCCGGAGGCCCCCGAACGGCGTGGCAAAGCAGCGACAAGCTTCCGGGGAGTAGTGATGAGGAGGGGCACGAGGAGGAGGTCGTTGCTGTTGCTTACGTGGGCAGCCTCAGGCTGCACGTGCGCCCTCCCAGCGTGCTGCTCTGTGAGTGTTGCCCTGGTAGCGGGCCCCTAGACGTTTGTTGCATGTCCCAGATGGTGTTAAGTGCGGTATAACCATATTTGCCAACCCACATGCGCATGGGAAGGGGGGCGGTAGACTCGTGAACAGACGCGCACGCGGTACGCTACAGTAGTTGTGTTACATGCCATACCTGCCCTGTGAATTTGCGGTGTGACTGACTCGCCCGCGTGCGTGGCAGTCTGGCACAGTGGTGACGCCCGGCAGGGTGGTTGGCAGGTGCCGCATGTATCTGGGCCGCAGTTAATGCTTCAATGCCCCTGGTGGTGCCTGTCCAGATGCCACGGAGCTGCTCTGCTTGGTATCCTGCCGTGCTACTTACTTCACTGCTTGTGCAAAGGGCTTCTAATGTTATACCACGGCCGCGACCAGGCGGTGGCAGTAGCGGCTCTTTTGTGTGTTGGGAGGGCCGTCTCGTTGCCTCTTGGGGTGGTGGATGTGGTACGACACCCCGACCGGAAGGGGCCCCCTGTAAACGACCAAACCAAACCTGTTCCTGCAGTGCTGCCGTGGCCTCGTCTATCCCTCTTGAGGTGTGGCGCACGCTGTTGCTCACACAAGTCGGCTCCGTGCCGCGAACAACAATCGTTGCGCCAGTAATAAACGTGCCCTGTCCGCGTGTGCATGCAGGTCCTGCCTGGACAAGGTACGCACCCCGCCTCCATCGAGGCCGGTGGGTGCCTGAGCCGGGCGCTGGGGGTCGGTGGAGGACCCGCGGCTGCTGGGCCCGGTGGCTCCGGGGCACGCAGGAGCCAGTGCGGGGTTGCAGGTTCGCAGGTGCAGGCGACCCACGGCCAGGGGCAGGGGCAGCAGCAAGCGACTGCGGCTCTGGCTGGCACCCTGCGAGGCGAGGCCGGAGGTCACCGTCGGCTTTGCGCAGGGGACTACAGCAGCAGCAGCAGTGGCGAGGGAGTGTTCGTGGTGGCAGGGTGGGGCCCCGGCCTATGCAACGCTCCCTTCCTTGGGCGGCGGGGGTGTCGGCCCCGGAGGCCCCCAACGGCGTGGCAAAGCAGCGACAAGCTTCCGGGGAATGGTGATGAGGAGGGGCACGAGGAGGAATTGTTGCTGTTGCTTACGTGGGCAGCGAGCCTCAGGCTGCACTGTGTGTGCTGCTCTGTGTGTCGCCCTGGTAGCGGGCCCTGGACGTTTGTTGCATGTTTGGAACTGGCTCGGGAGCTGCAAGGTTGAAGCTGTGACTTACTGGCTGATATGGGCCAGTATGGGCAAGGTCACTGAGGGGCCGACTTGAGACTGGTACTTGTAGGTACTTGCCAATACCTGCTTCCTCGCAAATCAAGCAGAATGGAGGTACTATCCTGGTACCGTTCGTACGGGGTACGGCCCGACATACGGCAACTGGCTGGCAGCGTTACGGGTAAGGGCATGGGAGCAGGCGGGGACCAGTGAACGAACACCGCCTCCTGGCCTTCGTACATCCCTAGGGCGCTACCCGCTGCTTTGTTGCAAATTGCTAGAGGGGCAACGTGCTTGAAGATGCACGGTGCTTGTGCACAACGCTATCTACCAGCGCGGAGATCAACACTGAAAGGTGAGGAGTTACAGATCCCACAGAAAAAAAAGAACCCAGTCAGGCCTAACCCCAAATGGGCGATGTGCGCCAGGCCAAAGACGGCAACCTTCCTGTACTGAAGGGTTTGCAAAGCTACACGGCAGGTCTACGCTGCACTGTGAGCCCATTCCCCCGCGCCCGCCGTACAGGGCATGCGTAACACCGTACGGTACTTGCCGTGGGGCCCACAGGTTGGGCACCGGTATGGACTTTAATTAATTGGCAATGCACGGCTATTGCGATATGCTTGCCAAACTTGTCAGGAGTCAACACAGGCACTGCCTTTCCTGCGCAAAACCGGCATGCCTTAATAATGCCGCTGCCGGCATGGCGGGTGAGGTGCCCAGGCGGACTCGCACCGTACCAGGGCTACTACACTAGCCGCACCCGTACACGTGCAACTGCCGGTACGAAACGGTACCCTGTGTCCGTGGCCCAATGACTAGTGTGCAAGATGGTCCCCAACGCATGCATATGGTCAGAGGCGCTAAAGATGCAACGTGCACGTCACGATGCAGGGGCCCCGCGGAGGCACTGGGCCCAGGCTGCCGACGCGGCCGTCTGCCAAGGTGCGCACCACTTGTACTAGTTTGCCCCCGCCTACCCCACGCTCCTGGGTCCTGCCCTCTCAGGCCACGTAAGCACCGTACCACGGCGAACAACCGCAAGGCTGGGTCGCCCCCATTACGTCTGCCAAATCCTTCCTTTCCCACCCCTGCCGACGCAAGCCAGCTCCCGCGCCGCCCCAACAAGAACCCGCTCCCCACACACTTGCCGTACCGCACTCCGCGCCCATCCCTCGCTCATCGCCCCACCTTCAGCCCACCCCCAAAACCCCACGCTCCCCCTCCCCCTAGTACCTCTCCCCCCCGTTGTTGTTGTTCTCCGCCTTGGCCGCCATGTCCTCCTCCTCGCTCGACGCCGGCAGCACCCGCACCGCCACCACCGCCGGGTCGGACGGCAATGTGATGGAGGAGGGCGCCACCAGCCAGCACTTGCCCTGCAAGCGGTGCACCCTGCGGGCCGCGGGGGACGAGGTGGGGGCGAAGGAAGGAAGAGGGGTAACCGCGGAGCAGTCGGCCTGCGGAGAGCGAGGTTAGCGGCGGCAACAGAAAGAAGGAATCGAAGGAAGAGGGGGTGGAGCGGCAGGCGCCCGTGCGACAGCCTACCTTACCCAAATCCTAACTGTTGCTCCTTTCCTTTGCCGGGTTTGCAGCCAGATGGGTGGCGTGCAGTACAGTCGATGGGGTCGTGCTGGGCGGCGGCCTACCGTATGCACGGGCCACTGTGTATGGCAGTGTGAGTACTTCTGAGCGTCGCGCTAGGGACCCCATTTCCTCGTTCCCTCACGCACCACAGGTCCTCCCTTACCTGATGGCCATGATGTAGAGGCGCTCCATGGCGCGTGTCACTGCCACGTGCGCCAGCCGCCGCTCCTCCTGGCGGCGTGGGGTGTCATAATGATTAATTATTAGTAATGTTACGCGGCCATGACCCTGCGTGTGATTAAGGGGCCAGGGCGTTTGTGCTTCTACTTCGCATCTACCACCATCTGGCGGCGTGGGGCGTGCACGGGGCGGGGTTGGCGGTCAAAGCAGCCGAGCATGTCGCTGAGCAGTCAAAAGGAAGAGCTTGCAGGCACACGATGCCCGAAAGTGTCGCGGGAACTTGCATGCATGGGACCGGTAAGTACACGTGTGGGTGGGGAGCCTTCAGCCCGGCCCACCTGGCAGTGCGCCTCTGCGTCCTGCTGCAGGAACGCAGCCTGCTGGTCGGGCGGCACGTGGCTCAGCTGGGCGTGGAGGGGAACGCGGGAGGGGAACGGAGAGAGGGGGGGAGTCAGGGCGGAGCACGGAGGAAGGGGTGCGCATGTCGAGTGGGGAATAAGTTAAGAAGGGGCTCAGGGCAGTCTGACGCGTGGGCCGACGTGGGGCCAATTAGAGCAGACTGGCCGGTGGGTGGGACACCAGCCAAGGACTGCTGGCCGCAGACGGGGCCGAGCGCTTTCACTCAAAACTTCACAAGCTCACCACGTTGTGAAGCCAAGGCAACACCGGAATCGTGCAGCGCGCAAACTGACCGCTTGCCGCGGGCTTCCCTGCGCAGCAAGCGCTGCCGTACTCGGCGGTATGTGCTGTTCCGAACCGCGCGGACCGCCGAGCGAGGCCGCGGCGCCCCGTGCACCTGACTGTGTGGCGTGGTGCCTGTGCCGCGTGCGCCCCGCAACCCCTACCCACAGGCCTTACATTGCACCTACCCCGCTCCCAAGCCCCAGCCCCGACCCACCACGTCCTTGTCGGGGCGGGCCAGCGTGGGCAGGTAGCCCTCGCACCAGCGCGCCACGAACACGACGGGGAACTCGAGCCCCTTGGCGGCGTGGATGGTGCTGATGCTCACGGCGCGGCGACCGGGAGCAGCGAGGGGCGCGGCTGTGGCCGCTTCGGGACCCGGCGGCTGCGCGTCCACTCCCGCCGCCACCTCCCTGGGGAAGGCGAGAGCAGGACACCCTCCTCCGTAAGCTCAGCGTCCCAGCCGCCAGCCACATAAATATATTATTGTCGACAGCAGGACACGCAGCATGTAGGTGTTGGAGTGTCATTCTAAAATCTGAAAGCCAAATGTCCGGAGGGACCTTTGGGGCATGGGGTAGTCGGCTGGCGCCGTAGCAGGTCGTGCCGCCCCGTCCCACAGGAACGTGCCAGCAATGCAGCCGTGTGTCCTTCTGCGCAGCACTCCACCTGCCGACTTTACACACGGCCGCCCGCCAGCCCGACAGGTTTGCTCCCTTCCCCGCGCCTTGCTTCTGTTCTTGTCTTGCCGCAGTTCCCTCCCTCCCTCCGTCCCTTCCTCCGGTGCGGTGCGCCGTCTCACCGCACAGAGCAACCCCCTCCTCCTCCCCGGCAGCCTCCTCCACCCCCTGAGCCCTGCCGGTCCCTTCCCCTAACACGCAGTCCTCACTTGTCCGACAGCGCCACGTGTGCCAGGAAGTCCCGCAGCACCAGCGGGCCGCGGCGCTGCTCGGCGTACAGCTGCTCCAGCAGGTGGGGTGGCGCGCGGGGAAGGCCCGAGCGTGGGTGCACCTCGCGCATGGCGGCCTGGGGGTGGGGGTTGTGGCGGAAGTCGAGGAGGGGTAAACTCAGGGAACGGGCAGTGCGGTACTATGACAGTGCAGATCCATCGTGTTAAATGGGCCGCAGGGCAAGAAAGAGCCTGCGCGCTGTCGTGGCTGCTGTGCGCAACGGCCAGGGCAGGAAGTGCCACTGGCCAACGGGCGCGCACCGGGGCGGAGCAGAGGGCGCACCAAGGACGGGGATGGCGGCACGGGACCGGCTTACCATGACTTGCTCCCCAGAGAAGGCCTGGAGCAGGGCGCGGCCCGCGATCTGGAACAGCTCCGGAACCGGGCGGCCGGCACCCGAGCAGGACGGCGCCTGCTGCTGCAAGCCCGCGCCGGCAGCACCGTCCACGCTCGGGGTGTCGTGTGGCTGCTGCTGCTGCTGCTCCTGTGGCGCTGCCGCGCGCCCCGGCGGCGTCCATTTTTTTGCGAATCCCTGAGCCTCCTGCAACAGCCGGGGATGACGATGGTTGTGGTTGCGGTGGTGGTTACAGAGCAACAGCGTGTAGCAGCCGCACCGTGGGAGGGGTCGAAGGAGGGCCGACGGGTTGGAGCACAGAGTGGCGCGCAGCCCGCCTCGGTTGTCACAACTTATGCGGTGCCTCCTGCCCCTACCTGCTTCAGTCAAAGTGCTGGCGCTAAACCACGCGTCGTGCCTTCCACCTCATGCCTGGTCACGGCACCTAACACCATGCGTCCATGCCACATACCACCCCACCCCGGCCCACCTTGAACAGCAGCCGCAGCCCCAGCACCTTGCCCTCCTGCTCCCGCAGCTCTGGCGGCTCGGGGCGCAGGCCGGCGGGCAGCGGCCCCAGCCCGTCGTCACCCTCCTCCTCGTCCTCCTCCCCTTCCGCCGACGCCGCCTCCCCGTCAGGGTCGCCGTCCATGTCGCCGTGAGCACCCTCCTGCGCGGTCGACAGGACGGGGAACATGGGGTCTGTCTGTTGTTCCTGATAAGCCACGGGACAGTCCCAGTGTGCCCCCTGCCCCTGCCGAGCTGATAGACGCTGCGGTATCAGGCCCAGGAGCATGCCCTCAAGCCGCACACGAAACAGTGCATTATGCAGCATGAAACCTTGAGGGTACGAAGGGCAATGCACAGCTAGTGAAGGAAGCATAGGCAAAAGCACACTGGGATGCAACATGCCGGTGTGACGGGGCAAAGTGTTCAACCATCGGGCCACACCTGTTGCTCTCCCTCCTCCTCGTCAGCGTCCTCCTCCTCCTCCTCGTCACTGTCGACATCGGAATCCTGGTGAGGGAGCAAAGCACAACATGGCACGCAGCCGGGCGGGTCTCGGGGTGTGCCGGCTGACCATCCGTTCCTTGGCATTCACAACGACAGAGTCCGGTACAACGGGGGCTATGCTCGAGCAGCTACTTTCCTACAATCATAACGAGCGCTATAACATGTCCTCTAGCCGGACCGAACAAGGGCACCCCACCCCAGCCTACCCACCTGCGCATCTAGCGCCCTCCTGGCCTGCTGCCTGCTAGGCGCCGCACCGCCCCCGGGCGACGTCACCGCCAGCTGCTCCGCGGCGTCGCGCGCCGTGCGCTCCTTGTTGGCCTTCTTCTTAGCCCACCAATCCACGTAGCCCGTTAGCTCCAGGACCTGTGGTGTTGTGTTTGTGCAAAGTGTCAATACTCCATTATGCCGAGCAAGAAACGGCCAATACTTGGGGAAGCGGCCAATACCATGCTTTCGTGCTCTCAAGTTGGCGGAAAGAGTAGGAGGGGACAGGAACTGGGGTCGGTAGGTTGGGGGCAGCGGGAACCCTGCGAGCCAGACGCGCTCCGTGGTACCCAGGGATACGATACGCATGCGTGCCGCTGCCGCACCCGGGCAGCTAGATAGCAGTCTGGCCACCAGCCGCCAACCCACCCGCGCAATGGCTCCCGCCGGCCCCAGCTGCCACACGTCCCTCCGCAGCTCCTCCACAACCTGCCGGAACGGGGAGGGGGACGGAGTCAGCGGCCGGCAGAGCAGCGGCACGACCTGCGCTACCCAGGCACGAGATTGCCAGAAGAGGGCGGGCTAAAGGAGCATGCAGAGCGTCAGCGGACCCGGGAGGAGGGAGGCGAAGCGCGGCACCCGCCGGAAGAGGCCACGGAACACGGTTTAGGAGCGGAGTGCATACGGTGTGCAGGGAGTCCCTACGACAAGGCAAGGCAGTAAAAGTCGCGGCACGAGGTACCGGTTTCCACATGTGGCCAAGTCACGCCCCTGCAGCTGCAGCTCACTCTCCAGCCAGCCAGCCACGGCACACGGCGTGCTTTTGAAGAGCTGGAATTCACTGGAGCTTACCTGGTGTCTGGGTGCGCCATTCCCCATCCGACCCTCGCGGAATAGCCACTAGCCAGCGCACCTGCACCAGCTTCTTCGCGCCGTTGCGGTTGAGTGCGGACAGCTCGTGGCCCATAAGGCCCTCCGCCACGTCGTTGCCGTCGGCCCCCGCGTCCAGCAGCCTCCCGCACAGGCCGTACAGGCTGTGCTCAGGCGGGCGGGTGGGCGGGCCGCCCGACTCATTACGGCGGCGGTCGAGCGAATCCTGCGGCGGTGCGGAGGGACAGCGGGGCGTCGCTTGGCACGTGTTGGTACGGTACTTGTGGGTCACTTGATTCGTCACGCCTCACGCGGCCCAACACCAACACCGCTGCAGCGCCAACCCGCACACTGGGCACAACAAGAAACAGGGCGCGCAGGTGCCGCACACCGCGTGTTCACCCGACCACGTTTGTCGTCGTTAATGACGGCCGCACCTGCAGGCCGCGCAGCATGTCGCCAAATTTGGCGCCCAGGCCGCGCGGCGGCGTGTTGTGCACGCGCAGGAAGGCCGCGTCGTCGGCGGGGTTGAGCGCCAGGCGCAGGTACGACAGCACGTCCTGGACCTGCGGGGGGTGGGTGGGGTGGGGTCGGGACCGGTGGGCGGTGAAGGTGCGCGTTCTCTGACGGCGGCTTGCAACCGGTTTCACAGAAAAGTAGACTTCGTGCCGTTAGATAGGACAGAACACGCATGTGCGGGTCTTGCGGCTGGGCGACGGCAGGGTCGGGTGGGCATGCAATTCCTGCCCCGCCTTTCTTGCCCCGCTCACCCCTCCCTCCCTTGCTGAGTCGCACCGTGGTTGGGCGGCACCACCCCGTCCCAGCTAGCCACTCCCCGGCACTTCGCACCCCCGCAACGCCTGTTACGCCACACGCCCACACCCAGCCGCACCTCTGCCCGCTCGAAGACGCTCTTGTCGCGCACCAGCACAAAGGGGATGCCGCGAAAGCGCAGAGCAGACTGCGGCACGACATAGAGGGGGTGCGCGAGGAACGCGAGAAACCGTGTGAGGCGTCAGCGATGGGGGACATGGAGGGTGGGGAGAGAGCAGAAGGAACAGGCGGCTGGCTGTCCGGTCCACACATTGCAAGGATACATACAGCACATCGTGCCTGCAACTCACTGGCCAAAGCATCAAGAGGTAAAGGCAAGGGGGAGTGGGGTAGCGCGCGCCAGCAGTGCAGCGGCAGCCGCCATGCCTGGCCATGAAGACGTCTGGCGGTGCAAACGGACCCAGCAGACCAGTCATCCAGTCTGAACGAAGCACGCACAGCACAGTACACAGCAGTGCATGCATCGCATGACTTGCCTGCAGCTGCATGTGCGTCTTGCAGCCGGCCAGCTTGAAGCACCGGAACAGCACCGCGATGTCGCCCGGCCTGAAACGGCCGCCGCCGCCACCCTCGCCACCCCCTGCTGCAGCAGCACCCGCGCCTCCCGCGCCGCCAGCCCCCACCACGCCGCCAGCACCCCCTCCTGCCGCTGCCTCCTCCCCCTGCAGGAGGCGCTGGATCTCATCCGCGATGGCCTCCGCCTCGTCCGTGGGCGTGCCGGCCTCAATGAAGGTGATGGGCAGCGCCGTGTCGGCCTTAGTGGGGCGCAGCACCTTCTTGGTCACCTCGGCACCCTGGGTGCACAAGCGATCCGAGGGGGCACGATGAGTGAGCAGAGTCGGATGGAGGGTTCCGCTCATGTTCGGCGTCCCTGCTCCTGCTTGCACCTCCCAACCCACTCAGCCCAGCGTGGTGTCCACAGGGGCCGGGCTACCTCAATCTGGCTACAGGACGGGCAACACAGGCCGTTGACAAAGCACTCCGGTCTTCACCCTGGCATAGGCAACGCGTTGCTGGCCTCCCGTAAAACCTGATGCCCTCTGCTGCCCCTCCTGCCCCAGACCTAACAAGGGGCGTTGGGGCCACCACCCGTTTCAATCGCCTTCGACCGCTCCGCCAGGCATCCTGGGTGCGTGCTCCTGCCCGCACTCTACCCTCCCCTCCTCCTTTCATGCTGCACTGCTTGTACACTCCCTGCTCACGCGCGCACCTCGAGCACGTGCGCCGCCACCGTGAGCACCTTGGGCCTGCTGCGGTAGTTTTCCTCCAGCAGCGTCTCCCGCAGGTCGTGCTCGTGCTCGTGCATGCCGCGGAACATCTGCTCAGGGAGGGGCGCGCGGAGGCCAAGACGTACGCACGGGCGGTGGGGGACGGCCGGATTGGGAGTGAGGGCGCAAGCGATGGCCGGCAGGTGCTTAATGCGCCCGATGTGACGCGTACAAGTGCGGTGGTGAAACGGCCTCGCAGGGTAAAGTGCCTACGGTGGGTTCGCTGGCCAGGCCATGAGCGGAAGGGGCCGGCCCCTTGCCCCGCAGATCACTACCGCTTCAGGCTTCTCCCAAGTCGCGTGTTGCTGTGCACAGCATGGGTGAGTGCCACGCCGCAAGGACCACGCACCGCGAACACGCCGGGCAAGGCGCCGCGGAACCTGCAGGGGCGAGACGGTGCGGGAGGGGAATATCGTGTGGTGCGGGGACCAGCGAGGGGGCGCTCATCTACCTAGATAGAGGCGGCTCTGTGCCGGCGCCGGTCGCGCCCAGGCCGACTGCAGTCCCTAGGAGCTGCATGGCATGACGACCGCCATCCCACCGCGCCAGACTAGAGCTCCAACCCCGGGACCTTCAACGCAGGCCTGCTCCAGCTGTCCACGTTCCTTGTCCGTTGTTCCCCTCGCATGAGCCGACTGCTACACCTCCAACTGGCCGGTTGACTGCCAGACCTACGTACGACCCCACCTGTAGATGCTCTGCGCGTCGTCCCCCACAGCGGTGATGCGCCCGCTGCCGCCGGACAGCAGCTGCAGGAGCTCCACCTGGCCCGCAGGTAGTAGGAAAATGGGGCATCATGAACATCGTCTGGCAGGCGAGTAGTAGCATGCAGCAGGGCCAATGGCATTTCTGTATGCTACTGAACGCCGTGCATATGGTCACAAGCACTCTCCCCTGCACACTCTGGCTGCGGGCACCTGCAGTTTGCTGCAGTCCTGGTACTCGTCCACCAGCAGGTAGGAGTACCTGCAAGGCAGGGTCCACGTGGCACAGTACGTGCACCCTTGAGTACTACTCTGGCTGGGGCACGGAATGGGCAGCTACTGTTGGGCATGTGCAAAACGGAAGCGTGGAAGCGCGATGCCAGTGCTGGCAGTCGCAGGGCGGGGCATTGGCCATTGGGCGCTGTCCACGTGGTGGGCGTTGGATGGGGCGGGCCAGAGCTTCGAGAACCGTACATGGACGACAGGGGCGTGGGAGCAAGGAGGGCCTTGGACGGGCGGGGTGTATGTGGCAGTGGGTGACGATCCAGAGCTGAGCTTCAACACGCGCTGTGGCGGCGGTGTGCAGCACCCGCCCGGTGTGGAGCGCAGTGCAGCGTGCTCGTGGCGGCGCGCGGACATACACCTGCTGAACAGGCGTTGAGCGAGAATGTGCTTTTTTCGCGCTGGCTGCGTGCAATCCGCACGTAAACCGCATGCAGGTCGAGGGGTGCTCCCGAACGACCCATCCTCCAAGCCTGTCGCCCGCTTAAACAGGGGAAGGAGTGGGGGGCCCAGCAGCAGCCCTCAGCGCGCACCTCTTCTGCAGGTGGTTGAGGATGCCCTTGTGCTCCTGCACGGCAAGGGCGCAGGGGCGTCAAGGCCCTGCCATTGAGGCCAACTAACGGATGCGAAGGGCAACAAATCGTGACGCGATGAGGCTGCTGCGCGCTTCACCCCAACCCACTGGACCCATTCGTTCAGTGAGTGTACGTACAGCAGTGTGAACAGCAGCGCAGGCACGGGTGTGCTGAGCTGCTCCGCCTTCAGCATGACAACACAGCGCAAAAAACGCAAGAGGAGATGCCGTGTACGGCACCCCCTCCTGCACGCGTGCAGGGACGTTCCCGCAGCACCTTGACCATGCGCGCCACAAGGCCCAGCATGTCGTTGAAGTCGATGGCGTTGGAGGCGCGCAGGATGCTGGTGTAGAAGCTGCAGGCAGGGGTAGGGATGGAGGAGCAGCAGCGAGAGGTGTGTTAGGTGGGAGGAGCTGCAGGGCCTGAACGAAGGACGCTCAAAGCAGAAGAGCCTGTGACTAGGGGCGGGCAAGGCGGCACGCGGGGTACAAGATGCAGAAGCACAGCCCCCACTCGCGCACAGCCTTTGCTGGGCCCGCTGGCCCGGTCACTGGAAGCAGCTAGCGCTGTTGGGGCAGTAGCAGCGATCGCTTACTCAAAGAGCTGCTGCTTTCCCTCCATCCACTGCCCCGGGTTGTAGTCGTCGGCGCGCTTGACGCGGTCGATCCAGGCCAGCTCGTAGTTCACCTGCGGGCAGCCGACCGGTAGGTGCCGTGAGCAACCGCCATTGAACAACTGCTAACCCCTGCTTTCACTCGGCCACAGAGAATTGCGTTTGTCCTGCTGTGCCGCTCCACACCTGTCACGTGGCCCTGCTGCAAACACCTACAGCATTGACAACGCTCATCTGCGCCACCAACACGCAGTCCATCACAAGTACAGGTGCTCGTGCAGCCGGAAAGCTGCGGCCACACGGCCCCGCACACACCCTTGACCTTTGCCAGGGCAAAGCGCCTCACGCCATCCCGCAGAGGGGCCACCACCAACCCACCAACCCATCCCACCGTGCTGGCCTTGGGCTTGGCGCCCAACTTCTGCGGCACCTGCCCCGGCAGTACGAACCGCTCGGCCAGCTTGTCGTACAGAAGCGTGACTAGCTCAGCGCGGTACAGCAGCCGCTCGGCGGCGGCGCTGCCCTCGGCCGCCTGCTGATTCGCTGCCTCGTCCTCGTGGCTGCTCCCCGGCGCCGCCGCGGCGGACCCCGATCCCGAACCCCCAGCGCCGGCCGCGTTTGCTGCTGTCGTGTCTGGTCCGGGATTCGGGGCCGCGGGGCCAGCGGTCGGGGCCGCGGGCTCGCCCTTGTTGGCTGTGGAGAGGTCAGGACGGGGCGGGAGGGGAGAGCCCTGGCCGTGTAACACTGACTGACAGACTGGGTGCGAAGCAGGATGCCCACACCGGCGCTGGCATGCAGCGTTTCTGTGCTTCAGATGTATCACCAGTCTTGCACCATCAAACAGGGCGGGGACGCGACGAGATACAGATACCAAAGGATGTGCAGCATTCAGCGCCAAGCGCACCTTTCTTGCGGCCGCGGCCCGCCTGCTGCTCCTCCTCGCTGGCCCGCTGCTGCTTGCCCTTGCGCTTCTTCTTTTGCTGCTTCTCCTCCAGCTCCTTGGCCTTCTCCGCACAGCTGCGCAGCGTCATGGCAGCGACGCAGGCAAGGAATTTAGGCAAGGTCCGCACTCAGCTTCAGTTCGCTACGATCCGACACAGTCATTCCTCTCACTCCAGGTCCGCCCCTTGCACCTGCTAAACCGTGACACAACAACCGCGTGTAACGGCCTACAGAGCTGCGCTCCTTGAGATGGGGAACACACAGGCAGCCTGCGGTATCCAGGCTGCCGTGCACCTCCTGCGGGCGGCTCTTGCCCGCCTGGGCCTTTGTGGGTCTGCCCCTGGAACTGCCAGCAGCTGCCCCCGGCCGCCCACCTGCTCCACACGTCGGGGTGGTCGCTCTGCACCTTCGCGAAGATCTCCTTCCAGGGAGCCCGCGCCTCCTCCAGCCCCAGCCAGGCCACCAGGTCGGCCCGGCCCCGCTCCAGGTTCACCAGCCTGCAGACAAGGAACGGACGAGCGCGCAAGGGCCGCACGCCGGTGAGGGTTCGCGGTTGGAGCGGCCGCAACCGCTTGAGCGCAGAAGGTTGAGAGGAGGCTGGGGCAAAGCAGAGGGGCCTGGGCGCAGGAGTGAAGCGTGCCGTGGTTGTAGGCGTGTAAAGGTGGGCCGCATTGGGCGGCGGGGAGTTTGAGCACGACATACAAGCTCTTTGCAAAATACGATGGTACACCACTTTCGTGGGCTCCGCGGGGCCATGCACCGAGAGGCAACGGCATGGCTTTGATTTAGACTGCTTAAAATGCACCGAGCGCGCGCCCGCACCTCAGCGCCAGGCCGACCGCCCGCTTGAGGTCCGCGTCGGTCCACACGGTGGGGCACTGCGCGAAGCCCACAGCCTGCGGTGCGGCACACGTGCCACGTGTCATCATCAGCACGTGCAGTAAAACGGAAGCCTTGATTGAACGTAACGACAGCAGCCCGGTTATTTGTGAGGCTATTGCCCTCAGGCAAGCTGGTAACGCGTTGGCAGGCACACAACCCACCTTGTGGAAGAAGCGCAGCAGCCCGAAGCAGAACGAGTGGAAGGTGGCGGCGGTGAGGCCACGCGGGTCCACCCCCGCGTGCTGCAGCCGCTCGCGCACCTCGGCTGCCGCTTTGTTTGTGAAGGTGATGCACAGGATGGACTTGGAGGGGATGCCCTGGGGCAGCGGGGAATGCGAAGAGGTTGCGGCTGGGTTTAAAAGGGAACAGGCCGGGTGCATGTGGGCCAGTGGTGACGTCAATGCACGATACACGTGTGCTCGGTAAGGAAAGGCATGGCCGAAAGCCCAACACATTCTATCAGCTGACTGCTGGAGGAAGAGCAGGGGCGCATGGCCGGCGCCTCACCTTGACCTGTATCATGTACGTCATGCGGCGGATGAGGGTGGTGGTCTTGCCCGTGCCGGCACCTGCGTGACGCGGTTGCGCAGTCGGTTGCCGTTAGCGCATGGGAGGAACAAAAAATAAAGGCATCATGCGCTGCTGCGGGCAATGTGAATGCGCGCGACGGACACTCGATTTGCTGCCCCAGACACATCCTGGCATCCCACTGAAGGTGGCATTTGCCCATTACTCCGGCATAAACTCCTCGCGCTACGGCGGCACCGCACGGTACGGCGGTGGCGGCCCACCTGCCACGATGAGCAGCGGGTTGTCCGGCTCCGAGCTGACCGCCTGGGGGGCACGAGGAAGGGCACAATGCGGGACAGGTGGTGAGGCCCAGCTGGGCGGCGGTGATCAGCGACACCTAGGCGTTGCTACAGCGCGTGCCGATGAAGGACGCCGGTACAGGTGAGTGCAGAGGCCCAGCGGGCAGGCGCACGAGCAACGACTACCGCTGCAGTAGTGCGGTGAGGCCCTGCGGCAGCACATTTACGCAAAGCGGAGCACGGCGCCGATTCACGAATTTCCAGCGCATACATGACACCGTGGCCCGAGACCCACCTCCCGCTGCGCGTCGTTGAGGCCTCGAAACAGCTCCACCGCAGCGGCGGGGACGGCGGGAGCAGCACCAGCGGGGGCGGCCGCACCCAAGTGCAGGTGGTTCTGCTGCTGCTGCTGTTGCTGTTGCCACATTTGGAAGAATGCGCCGCCCGCTGTCTCTTGTTGCCAGTTGTAGCGACTGCCCTCTTGGTCGTCCCGCTGCTGGTGGTGGTGCTGTTGCTGTTGAAGGCTATAGGCAGGATGTTGGGTATGCGGCTGCTGCGGGGCAGCATGCTGCTGGGCCGACCACGCAGCCTTGCCGGGCTGCTGCGGGTGGCTAACGGAGGCCGCACCCTGGTGCCTGCTCGGGTTATGCTGCTGCTGGTGGTGGTGCTGTTGCTGTTGAAGGCTATAGGCAGGATGTTGGGTATGCGGCTGCTGCGGGGCAGCGTGCTGCTGGGCCGACCATGCAGCCTGGCTGGGCTGCTGCGGGTGGCTGACGGAGGCCGCACCCTGCTGGCTGCCCGTGTTATGCTGCTGCCCTTGATACTGGTAACCGCCGGAAGAAGGGGGCGGGGCTGCGCCATGGCCCCAGCCACCCGGCCGCGATGGGCCCGCGGCACCCTGCTGGTGGTTCGCGGGCTGGTGCGACCAGTGTGGCTGGGCGGCCTGCTGCCGCATGCCGTGCTGGTGGTGCGCGTCGCCGGCAGCAACAGCGGGACCGGCTGTCCGCAAAGCGCCGTCCTGCTGCTTCGCACCCGCAGGCCCCGTCGCACCTCGTGTCGCCGCACCCGTGCCAGCGCCGCTCCCACAGGCCGGTGCTGAAGCACCCCCTCCCCCGCCACTGCCACCTACAGCACCGCCGCCACTGATGCCGCCGACTCCAAACACGTTCACCACCAATGCTGCTGACCCAGATCGTCCCGACCCAGGTCCCAGCTGACCACCGCTCGTGCCAACGGTGCCCCAACCGCCTCGGCCTTGTTCGGCATCCGCGACCCCACCCGCAATGCCGCAGGGCCGGATCGAAGCGGCCACCGCCTTGCTGCGGCAGGGCGTCGCGGCTGCGGCTGCGGCTACCGACCGGGGCGCGGCCTTTACCCGCACCAGGGTCGCAGCCTCCGTGGTGTCCACAGCTGGGGGAGCTTGCGCGCTGCTGATGCGCAGGTACCTGGAGGACAAAACGACGAATGGCAGGGAAGGGCGGGCGCGCCCAAGCAGCCCGTCCATTTAGGCCGTTCCGCACAGGCAACATCTTGCAGAGCAATGTCAGCTTAGTGTGCAAGCTCCTGGGATCTGACCCACGTCGCTCGGAATCCCATTGGTCTCCCAAGCCCTTCACCCTGCCCGCATCGCTGGGCCAGCTTTCGCGAAACGGACAGTGAGCATGCACGCTGTGTCCTCCGCTAGTTGTGCGACGATGGCAGACGTGGCGTGCACAGCATGCGTCACGCAGCACGCACTGCCCGACTTACTGACCGGTTGCCTGGTGTGTATTGCGTTGAGCTATCTTGGCCGAACACCACAGAAGGCTCCCCGGGGTCGTGCAGCCCCACAAGTGAGCAGCTGGCACTGGCTCTGCCGCTCCTGCTGGCGCCCACCGCAACCCGACTGCTGCCCTGGACGCCGGGGGTCCTGTCGCCAGCGACGGGTTCCTCCTTGACACCATGGACGATAAGCGACAGTCGGGGAGGCTCAGGCCCAGCGGGTACCCATGGCGCAACTGCGCTGGCTGGGCCTGCGGTTGAGGTATGCGCGGTGGCCGCAGCCGTGCGCCGCTTGGATGCAGCCTGGGTGCCGGCACGCGCTCGCTTTTGGGGCACGGGCTGGTTAACTGCCTGTGGACTGGACGCGCCAGCACCGCCTCGTGCTGCGGGCAGCGGCTTGAGGAGCGACTGCTGCTTGTGGGGAGCAGGTTGTGCAGATGGGGCCTGCTTGGGAGAGGCCTCGCTCTGCTGTGACAGGTGGGAGGGCAAGCGGCCGGTGTCCACAGCCACGTCCGTGCGTGCCGCTGCTGGCTTGACGTCGGCAACAGGGGCAGCGCGCAAGTCGGCTGCCGGGCCAGCAGCCAAGGGGCGCAAGCCAACCGGCGCCTGCTGCAGCCCCCAAGCCTGCGACCCAGAAGCTTCGGTAGGCTTTGAAGCCGCTGGTCCTGCTGATGTCTTCTTTGCTTTGGAGAAGAAGCTGGAAACCTTTAACTGTCCCGGCAAGGGCTCGTCCTTTTTGCGCTTGGGTGCCATGCTTCTTCCGCCTTCTTCGCCGACCCACGAGGCCCTTTAAATTAAGCGTGAAACGGAGTCATTCTACGATTTCAGCATTTATTCCGGTGGCAGGTGGCGAAAAGGAGCCTTTGCCAGTCAACGGCGGTATGCAGCGTATCTGACGCTGTCGAGGCCCGGACAGGGAGCAATCTCAAACTATCCAGCGCTTCAAAATGTTAAGAAGAGAGAGGCACATTGCGACGACTGGTCGCTGAAGAACGAGCTGTCTACGGGTTTCGGAGTTTGGCATGAGGCATAAGGCATGACGCGCGGGGCACAAGTGTTGAAGCAGTATAGATGTAGAAAATTTGAGGAGCATTGTCCTACTCCGAGTTGAGGAGTGACTAATGCAGAACCCTGCCGTACAACCGAATTTTCCCACCCCAGTCAAAGGCTCCGCACGTGCACAAAATGAGCATATTCACGAGCACATCTTGGGATGTACGAAGTCACGTATCAAGCATGCCGAAGTAACGCGAACTGCAGCCCTGCAACACGGGGCTGCTTCCAGGGCAGCACACGGTAGGTAGGGCACTGTGTTGGGCGGACTGCCTGCGCAGGCACAGAGCTTACGCGGCCTGAGAGGGCAGGACTCAGGAGCGTGGGATAGTCTGGGCAGCCTAACGAAGGTGATGCACCGTTGCAGACTGCTGCGTCGGCCACGCCCAGTGCTGCCCAGTGCCTCCGCGGGGCCCCTTCATTGCGCTTTTCAGCGTGATGCGCACGTCGCATCTGATGCACCTGGTGGATGGGTGAGGAAGGCAGACTGGTGCAGCGATTTATCTGCCGTTGCCATACTGATGGTCACACAGTCCAGTATCAGGGGACCCCTGGTCAGAATTCTGGCCGTTGAAGTTGCATGAAAGAATCAAGAGTTGCGGTTGGGGTTCGCTGGGTTTGGGTTTTCTTGTGCCTGTGCTGGTTGGGCTTTGGGCCTGTCCCTTCCCGTCTCCTTACCTGTAAACCTTTCCACAGAACAGAAATGGTCCGGCGTGCGGGTGCTTGGGCTGTGTATGGTGCTCACCTGCGTAACTAGGCACGTGCCACGCCCGTTATCCCGTTTGCCGACTCCTTCCACGTGAGCTGAGCAAGGCCGCATGCTGTTGCGCCACCGCAATACCCTATGCATATACTCATGCAATGAAATGGGACAGAATGGGGCAAACAGCAGGTCCGGTGGAGTGCCGACACCAGGCGTGCCTCATAACGTGCTTGAGCCGTCAGCACGGTGGCCCATGTGACATTGCGGATGTTGGTCACCTTTCGTCTGGTTTGGTTGTTTCAGGTTGTTTACAGGGGAACCCTTCCGGTCGGGGTGCCGTACCACATCCACCCCGAGAGGCAGCAAGACAGCCCTCCCAACGCACAAAGGAGCCGCCACTGCCACCGCCTGGTCGCGGCCGTGGCATAACATTTGAAGCCCTTTG
>VFQN01004373.1_pt1 | contig 18727 bp, 14 predicted proteins | sample 3512371 | NCBI WGS metagenome assembly VFQN01 (sample SAMN10412370, study PRJNA504923) | tailings metagenome | isolation source: Replicate 2 from Balatoc abandoned mine | place: Philippines: Itogon, Benguet | collected 2017-08-28 | reverse complement strand
CATGTGCATGGTTACCTCCCAGAATTACTGCGCTATATTGAGGAGGATAAATTGCGTCCTGCGGATATTATCACTCACCGCATGTCACTCGAAGATGCTGCAAAAGGCTATGAAATTTTCAATAATAAAGAGGAGGATTGCCGCAAAGTGGTCCTGACGCCAGGCATAGACGCTTCCCCTGCACCCAGACATTAAACGCCCAATTTCACACAGGCAGGCATCTCAGGCAAACTTAATGTGACCAATCATGGTCAATGCTGATAGTATTTGCGCGGAAGTCGCCTCAATCCGGCTGAAGCACGCAATGGGTCGCAAGTGATGTAAAGGACAAGCATGTCTGAATTGGCATTGACGTTAGCAAGAATCCAGTTTGGGTTCACCATCTCGTTTCACATCGTGTTTCCGGCAATCACCATCGGTTTGGCAAGCTATCTTGCGGTGTTAGAAGCCAGCTGGCTCAAAACCAGACAAACGGTTTATCTCGATTTATACCATTTCTGGGTCAAATTATTTTCATTGTGTTTTGGCATGGGCGTGGTTTCAGGGCTGGTCATGGCTTATCAATTTGGCACCAACTGGTCAGGCTTTTCCAATGTCGCAGGCAGCGTGACCGGGCCATTGCTGGCTTATGAAGTGTTGACGGCTTTTTTCCTCGAAGCCGGGTTTCTTGGCGTCATGCTGTTTGGCTGGAACAAGGTTGGGCCCGGATTGCACTTTACTGCCACGGTGATGGTAGCTGTCGGCACGCTGGTGTCTGCCACCTGGATTCTGGCATCTAACAGCTGGATGCAAACGCCACAGGGTTTTGAACTAGTCAATGGCAAAGTCATCCCCGTCGATTGGTTAAAAATCATCTTCAATCCCTCCTTCCCCTATCGCTTGGTCCATATGGTGATTGCCGCCTATCTGGCGACAGCGCTCTTTGTTTCTGCGGCTGCTGCCTGGCAACTCTTGCGGGGCAAAGATAATGCAGCCGTACGCAAAATGATGTCTATGGGCTTATGGCTCATTTTATTAATAGCCCCACTGCAAGTGGTGATAGGCGACCTACATGGGCTCAATACCCTTCAACACCAGCCTGCTAAAATTGCAGCCATAGAAGGACACTGGGAAAACCGGGCCAATGAACCTACCCCCTTGATCCTGATGGCCTGGCCAGACATGGCCCAGGAAAAAAACCATTTCGCGCTGGAAATCCCCGTGCTGGGCAGCCTGATCCTGCGTCACTCGTTGACAGAGCAGATTCCTGCGCTCAAGGAGTTTCCTGCCAATGAAAGGCCGAATGCGACCATTGTGTTCTGGACCTTCCGCATTATGGTTGGCCTGGGCTTGCTCATGATCCTGCTGGCCGTGACTTCACTCTGGTTACGTTATAAAAAACAGTTGTACCAGCATAAGGCATTTCTGCGGTTTGCAGTCGCCATGGGACCGGCGGGCGTCATTGCCATCCTGGCAGGCTGGCTCACCACTGAAATCGGCCGCCAGCCCTGGGTGGTGTATGGTGTATTGCGCACCGCCGATGCCGTGACGCCGCACACGACCAGTGAAGTAGCCCTAACCTTGACACTTTTTGTCTTGATTTACCTGGCGGTATTCGGCATGGGGACCATGTATGTGCTAAGGTTAATCAATACCGGGCCCAAAACGGGCGAAGCCTTGCAAGGTGATGCCATCTCCATTAATCCCAGCGATGTGGATGAGTTTGCCCTGGCACCTGAGTTTCACCCCGATGCCAAGACACCTTCTGCCGGAAAGGATCAATAAATGGACTTATCACTGGTATGGGCAATCATTATCCTGTTTGGCATCATGATGTACATCATCATGGATGGCTTTGATCTCGGCATCGGCATCCTGTATCCCTTTTTCCAGGAAAAAGATGACAGGGACTTAATGATGAATACTGTGGCCCCGATCTGGGACGGTAACGAAACCTGGCTGGTGCTTGGAGGCGCAGGCCTGCTGGCGGCGTTTCCGCTGGCTTATTCGGTGATTTTAAGTGCTCTTTCGCTGCCTTTGCTGTTTATGCTCATGTCGCTCATTTTCCGCGGGGTAGCTTTTGAGTTCAGGTTCCGCGCCACGGATACGGAGCGGCACTTCTGGGACAAGGCTTTTCTGGGCGGCTCGATTGCGGCTACCTTTTTCCAGGGCATAACGCTGGGTGCTTACCTGCAAGGCATTAAAATGGCGAATCAGACCTATGCTGGCGGGCCGCTGGACTGGATTTCGCCTTTTTCGCTGTTTACCGGTTTAGGCCTGCTGGTGACTTACGCGCTGTTAGGCAGTACCTGGCTGATCTTTAAAACAACTGGCGAACTGCAAGCTACGTGCTACAAACTCTCGCAACGTATTTCCATAGTGCTGTTCGCCATTATCATCATTATTAGCATCTGGACCCCCCTGATGGACAGCCGCATTGCGGAGCGCTGGTTCACGCTGCCCAACCTGCTCTGGCTGTCACCCGTGCCCTTGCTGGTCGTATTGGTTTTTTACAAGCTACAAGCCGCCCTCAAGGCCAAGGCCGAAACCAGCCCATTCATCTATACGCTGTGTCTGGTTCTGCTTGGGTATGCAGGTTTAGGTATCAGCATCTGGCCCAATATTATCCCGCCAGAAATGACCATACAGGCCGCCGCCGCACCGCTACAAAGCCAGGCCTTCGCGCTGGTAGGTGCTATCATCATTATCCCGATTATCCTGATCTATACCGCCTGGGGTTATTATGTGTTCCGCGGCAAGGTCAAACCAGGTGAGGCCTACCATTAATGCCGCAAGCCCCTAAACGCGACACAACCAAAAGTAGCCTGGCTAAACGGCTAGGATGGATGATCCTGATCTGGTTGGCCAGCATTGCTACGCTGGCCGCCATGAGTCTGCTCATGAAACTATTAATGAAGGCAACAGGCTTTAACAGTTAAATTGCCGACTTGGCAAAGCCTTTACATTAAGAAAATACCTGAAAATAATTTGATGGGAGTTGAGAAATGATCACGCTGAATGTGAATGGAAAAGAGCACGCGCTTGATGTCACGGACGACACACCCATATTGTGGGCATTGCGCGATGTCATCGGGCTGACGGGCACCAAGTTTGGCTGCGGCAAGGCGTTGTGCGGTGCCTGTACTATCCATCTGGATGGCCAGGCTACGCGTTCCTGTATCACGCCGGTGTCATTGGCGAGTGGCAAGAAAATCACCACTATAGAATCCATAGGCGAGACTGAAGTCGGCAAACGCGTACAAGAGGCCTGGCTGGCGCTCGATGTGGTGCAGTGTGGTTACTGTCAGTCTGGTCAAATCATGAGTGCATCGGCCCTGTTGGCGCAAACACCCAATCCCTCAGATGAAGATATCGACAACGCGATGTCTGGCAATATTTGCCGCTGCGGCACCTATCCGCGGATCAAGGCTGCCATCAAAAATGCCGCCAAGGCCTGAGGCCGAGAAAGGATAAAACCGCATGAACACCCCCGACAAAACACCAGCAAAGTCTGAAACCCTTTCTGAACATGGCATGAAACGCCGCAACTTCATCATTGCCGGCGCTGCTGCAGGCGGCGGCCTGCTCATAGGGTTTGCGCTACCCAAAATGTTTGAAGACAAAGGCGGCCACTCCACCCCGGCAAACAGTGAGGAAGCGGCCAGGGATGCATTTAGCCCGAATGCCTTTATCCGCATTGATAAAGAAGGCATGGTCACCCTGGTCATGTCCAAGGTAGAGATGGGTCAAGGGACGTTTACCTCCATTACCATGCTGATTGCCGAAGAGCTGGGTGTAGACCCGGCACAGGTCAAGTTGGCACAAGCCCCTGCGGATGAAAAGAAATACGCTGATCCACTTTTGGGCGGACAGGTCACTGGTGGGTCAACTTCTATCCGTGGCGCCTGGGAACCGATGCGTAAGGCCGGTGCCGTCGCAAGGACCATGCTGGTCAGTGCAGCCTGCCAGGACTGGAATGTCGATGCCAAAGAATGTCGTGTAGAAAATGGGTATGTGTTGCACAGCAGCTCAGACAAAAAAATAGGCTATGGCGAGCTGGTTGAAAAAGCGGCAACCCTCCCCGTGCCGCAAGAAGTCACCCTTAAAGAAGCCAAAGAGTTCACCCTCATAGGCAAGCCCATTAAACGGCTGGATTCCCCGCAGAAAGTAAATGGTCAAGCTGTGTATGGCATTGATGTACGGCAGCCCAACATGAAAATCGCTACCGTGGCCATGAGCCCGGTATTAGGAGGAAAAGTCGTCTCCGTCGATGACTCCAAAGCGCGCAATATCAAAGGCGTGCGCAAGATCGTGAAGCTGGATGATGCCGTTGCTGTCATTGCCGACCATATGTGGGCCGCCAAGCAAGGCTTGGCGGCGCTTGATATCAAATGGGATGGCGGGCGTAATGAAACGCTGATGATGAAGGATATTATCGGACAGCTTGACCAGGCTTCTAGCGACAAAGGTCGGGCCGCCCCTGGAGCCGTTGCCACGTCAGAAGGCGATTTTAAAGCAGCCTTTGCCAAGGCTGATGTAAAGTTTGAAGCGGTGTATCAATTGCCTTTCCTGTCTCATGCCGCCATTGAACCCATGAATGCCACCGTACATGTGCAAAAAGACCGTTGCGATGTGTGGGTGGGCACCCAGGTCCCGGCCATGGCGCAGGCAGGTGCGGTCGGCATTACCAAACTGCCACCGGAAAAAGTCTTTATCCATAACCACCATATCGGTGGCGGCTTTGGCCGCCGTCTGGATGTGGATTTCATCAACCAGGCCGTGGCGATTGCCAAGACGGTGGATTACCCGGTCAAACTGGTGTGGACGCGCGAGGAAGACATGCAGCACGGGATTTACCGCCCTTATTATTACGACCGCCTCTCTGCCGGACTGGATAAAGACGGCAATATCACGGCCTGGAAACACCAGGTGACCGGCTCTTCCATCATGGCACGCTGGATTCCACAGTTCTTCAAAAATGGGCTGGACTCGGATGCGGTAGAAGTGGCCCGGGAACCCTTGTATGCGCCTGCCAATATTTTTGTCGAATATATCCGGCAAGAGCCGCCTGGTATGGTCACCGGCTGGTGGCGTGGCGTAGGTGCTACGCATAATACGTTTATGGTGGAAAGCTTTATTGATGAGCTGGCACACAAAGTTGGCAAGGATCCTTTGCAGTATCGCCTGGCCAACATGAAAAACTCCCCCCGCGCCAAACATGTACTTGAAGTGGCAGCCAAAGCAGCAAGATGGGGTCAACCTTTACCCAAAGGGTCAGGACGAGGATTGTCAGTGCAGTACGCTTTCGGCACCTATGTGGCGCAGGTGGCGGAGCTGGAGGTCAAAGAGGATGAGGTACACATCAAACGCGTGGTCTGTGTGGTCGACTGCGGCATGGTGGTGAACCCTGACCATGTCAAAGCACAGATGGAAGGCGGCATTAATTTCGGTATTTCCGGCGCTTTATGGGGTGAAATCACCATCAACAATGGCAAGGTGGAACAAAGCAACTTTGACAACTACCGCGTGATGCGCATGCGTGAATCACCCGTGATTGAAGTACACCTTGTACAAAGCAGCGAAGCGCCCGGTGGTATTGGTGAACCAGGCACCGCGGCCATCGCGCCTGCGCTCACGAATGCGATTTTTGCCGCGACCGGCAAGCGCATACGCAACTTGCCCATTAAAAACAGCCTGACCGCAGCCTGACGCAATCAAACATAGGCACTTCCAAACCAGGCCATAAAAAAGGAGCTTCACGCTCCTTTTTTATGGCTGAACACACTTAATGTTTAGCGCTCATGCCGATCTTAACCTGTAATTGCTGCGGATCAATCTCACCCTCCATGTCACAGAATTCTTCCATGATTTCCGCTTTGCGGGAAGTGATCATTGCTCCCATTTCCTTAAGGTCTACCTTTTTAGATTCGCGCACCATAGGAAACATTTCTGTCTCTTCTTCTTCCACATGGTGTGTAATGTACTCGCCCAGCACAGTGACTTTGGCATCGTACATGGGATCCTCAGGACTCATGCTCAGTATTTGTATAATCAATTCTTTGGCGCTGTCATGCTCTACTTTAGCCTCATTCAGCATGTCGTCATCGTCAATGGCTTCACGGGTAGCTGGATAAAAGATTTCCTCTTCGGCTATCGTATGCGCAATCAGCTCCGCACAGATTTTGTTGGCAATCTGTGTTTTGCCTTCTATGTCCTCTTTTTCGGCTAACTTATCAAACTGTTTGAACATCTTTTTCACTTCGGCATGATCCTGCTTGAGCAAGACGATGGCGTCGTGTTTGACGGCATTTGAATTCTTGGGACTTGACTGTTTGTTGCCGATAGCCTGTTTGCCAGTGGCTGGTTTGCTGGACTTCATATTTGCTTCTGTTCTCATGCTACTCTCCTAACGTCGTAGTTAAAATAATGTGGTAGAGCGCAAATCTTGCCTTTAAGTCATTAAGAGCAATAGGCTGGATTAACTGATCTTTTTGTCAGATTTGCTTTACAAGGTCAAACGCGATCAGCTTGCAATTTTTTCGGGCTAAGAATACCCAAGGAATTTTTCTTGCTTATTCAAATCCAACCCGTTTACCATGCCAGTGAAAAGGCAGGTAACTTCACCACCGACCCCTATCCGAATGACGACCGAGAAAAAAACAAAATGGCGGCGTTTGCGGGCTTGTAGCGCCTGCGACCTGGTCAGTGCCATCCCCGTACTGCGCCCCGGCGAACATGCCTGCTGTCCGCGCTGTGGTCATGTGTTGGCCAGACGGCACTTGCATCCCGTGCAACGCAGCATTGCGCTCGCTATCAGTGCATTACTCAGTTTATTGATTGCCATTGCGTTCCCGTTTATCAGCATGGATACCAATGGCCTGGATACGCAGATTGAACTGCCGCAGACAGCCCTGACCCTGGTCAACGTGCATCAACCGATTGTTGCGCTGATTGTGAGTTGTACCGCCATTTTCTTGCCGGCTTTGTACCTGATAGGGGTGATTCTCATGCAGGCCAATGTGTTACGTCGCGTGCCGCGCGCTTATAGCGACGTGATTGCCCGCCTGTTTTCGCGCCTGCATCCGTGGATGATGGCCGATGTATTCATGATTGCCGCGCTGGTCAGCCTGGTGAAACTCACCGAGATTGGTGAGGTTCAGCTGGGCGTATCATTCTGGGCCTACTGCGTGTTTGCGTTGTTATTACTGATGACCACACGCTCTGTGGATATCGACTGGTTATGGTTCAGGCTGGCCGGGGAGCCGCCACCCGATACGCGACTGCGTTGCGGCACGAGTGCTGCCGAACAGCATGCCATCGGTTGCACCACTTGTGGCCTGATTAACATGCTCCCGGCCACCGCTTCTGACAGAGGGCATACTTGTAGCCGCTGTGGCAGCAACCTGCATATGCGCAAACCCAATAGCCTGGAATACACCTGGGCCTTGTTGCTGACGGCGGTCATTTTATATGTCCCGGCCAATGCCTACCCGATGATGATTACCACTTCGCTGGGCCAAACACATGCCTCAACGATTATTGGCGGCATGCTGGAGTTATGGCAACATGGCTCAGAACCGATTGCCGTGGTGATTTTTGTGGCCAGCGTGCTGGTGCCGATTTTCAAAGTGCTGATATTGGTACTATTGTCATGGCTGGCAAGATACCCCGGCCCTTTGAACGCAAAGCAGAAAACCGGGCTTTACCGCCTGACCGAATTGATAGGCCGCTGGTCCATGGTCGATGTGTTTGTCGTCGCCATCATGGTGGCATTGATACAATCGGGCAACCTGATGTCGGTTTTTCCAGGCCCGGCTGCCCTTGCCTTTTGCGCGGTGGTGATCACCACCATGCTGGCAGCCATGACATTTGATCCACGCCTGCTATGGGATACCCAGGGAAATACGCATGACAGAGAATAACCAAATGCTGGCTAACGTCAGCAAACAAGCAAGAGTTTCACCGATCTGGATTGTGCCTATTGTGGCCCTGCTGATCGGGCTGTGGCTGATTTATGACAACTACACCAAGGCCGGCAAGCAAATTACCTTATCCATGACCAATGCCGAGGGCATAGAGGCCGGCAAGACAAAAATCAAGGTACACAGCGTGGATATCGGACAGGTGGAACAAGTCACCTTATCAGAAGATCTGGGACATATAGAAGTCATCGCGCGCATTACGCCAAAAGCCGAACCCATGCTAGTCAAGGATACCCAGCTCTGGGTGGTCAAACCGCGTATCGGGCTGGAAGGCATCAGTGGTCTTAATACCGTCATCTCTGGCGCATATATTGAATTGCAACCTGGCAAAAGCGAAGAAGAAACCGACCAGTTTAATGTGCTGGACCAGCCACCCATTTCACTTAACGGCGCCAAGGGCGTGCATGTCAACCTTATCGGCAAAGTCGGCAATGCCTTGCGTGTAGGCGACCCGGTCACTTACCAGGGCTTGCGCGTCGGCCGGGTCGTCAGCGCGGTATTCGACCCCAAGCAGCGCCAGATGAAGCACGAACTGTTTATCGAACATCCTTATGATGTACTGGTCACCGAAAACTCACGTTTTTGGACCACGGTGGGTATAGACGTCAAGCTGGATTCCGAAGGCTTCAAGGCTAATATTCCTACGGTTGAATCACTGATCGCCGGTGGAGTGAGTTTTGGTCATGCTGATGACCGCCCTATGGGCAAACCAGTCGTCTCCGAAACCACATTTGAGCTTTACGCCAATGAAGACGCAGCACGCCAGCAGATTTACGACCAGTTCATTGAATATGTCTTGCTGGTGGATGATACCGTGCGGGGATTATCCAAAGGTGCCCCTGTGGAGTTCAGGGGCTTGCGTATAGGCACGGTTATCAGCGTACCGTGGAAATTCAATTCGCCTGAGCGCAAAAAGGATTTCCGTTATGCGATTCCGGTCCTCATCCATTTGGAGCCTGGCCGTCTGGCAGAGAATGGCAAGGCTGACCTCCAGGAATGGAAAGACAGGATGCATCATATGTTGCAGCGTGGCCTGCATGCCACCCTTAAATCCGGCAACCTGATTACCGGCTCGGTCTTTGTCGACCTGAATATGGACCAGCATGTTCACAAAACCTACCGCACCCAACGCTTTGAAGGTCTCCCAGTGATGCCCACCACGGCTACCAACCTGGCGCAAATTGAGCAGAAACTGTCTGACCTGCTGGATAAACTGAACCGGCTCAATGTGGAGCCCGTCCTTTCCGGCCTGGATAAAAACCTGCAGCAATCTGAAAAAACCATGCAGGAAATCCGCGCCCTGAGCCAACAGGTCAACCAGTTGCTGAACCAGCCTGACGTGCAACAAATGCCGTCCAATATCAACCAGACCATGCAGGATATGCGCGCCACCATGCAAGAATTACGCGGCACCTTGCAAGGCCTTTCGCCTGAGTCTACTGCCTACCAGGAGCTCACTACCACCTTGCAGCGCCTGGATAAGGCTTTGCGCGATATCCAGCCATTGGCACGGACCCTGAACGAGCAGCCCAATGCCATCCTGTTTGACCGTAAACCCGGCAATGACCCTGTGCCATTGGCCCCTGCCAAACCGTAAGGAATTGATGGCTTATGACAATCTCTACAATGACCTCAACAAGACATTTCCGGTTTGGCATGCTGCTGATGCTGACCCTCAGTCTCAGCGCGTGCTTTCAATCCAACCCGCCGGTTAAAACCGAGCGCTACAGCCTGCCGGAAGTCAGCGCTCCACAACAAGCCAGCCCTTCGGTAAGCACAACGACCCACACGTTGCTATTAAACCGTATCCAGCTGGCCGACTACCTGGATACTGACCGCATCGTGATACAGCTCGATGACATTACCATGCGCCCAGCACGTGATCACTTGTGGGTAGACAACCTGTCTCAGGAATTACGCCGTGGGCTACGTACACGCCTGGCCAGCCGGCTGGACCATGTCACCGTGGTCGACCCACAGCCGGGCCTGGCGGCTTCTACCAACAGCCTGAATATCACCATAGACCAGTTCCACGGTCATATGCAGGGCTATGCTGTGCTCAGTGGCCAATGGCAATCAGGAGGCTCATCCTTGCCGCCCCAATCATTCAGGTTCACGACCCCGCTGGCTGAGGATGGCTATCCTGCCCTGGTGCGCGCCCTGGGGCATAACCTGGACTTGCTGTGTGACCAGATTGCCAAGCAATGGCAACCCTCTCCGTAACCATGGCAAAAACTGCCGATGAAAAACAAACGATAGGCTAGGGCCTGTTAACGCTCAATGGTCGATGTTGACTCTGTCATCAGTGTGCTATCAAGACGTGAGAAGCACCGCTTGGTCATTCCCAACAAGCGCCGAACAACGCGGAGAGTGCTGTAGCTCGCTACGCCCCGTAACGAATAAATGCTCGCCAGCAGCGGCAACTGAAATAACGTTAACGGCCCCTAACAGCAGTCACCCACCTTCCCTAACAACCACATGTTAGTAATTCTTTGCGTTTTTTAATGCTTTGGCCCAGCCGTCGCGCAGGAACTTTTCATGTACACTCCGTCGTGAATTGACTCTTTTCGGACAATAGGCTTGCAACGTTTTCTCTTCTGGATGCTGATGGCCTCATGGGTTGTGCTGATGCCTCAGGCCTCAGCTGACCCAACGCTGCTGGGCACTACTTGCATGAACAGCAAGGGGGTTGTCATCGCCAGCATTCCTTTGCAAGGCGGTAAATTTGTCTGCCAGAGTGTGCTCACCATCACGCAAGCCAATCAGTATGTAATTGATTTCAAAAACACTTCAACCATTGCCCATTATCAGCACGAAATTACTGATAGCAATCAGCAGACCAAAATCATTCAGGGCGGCTTAAGCAGCCAGGCAAAAGATTCTTTCCTGCTCAGGCATGGTCACATTGTTCACCTGGTACCAGGCACTTACCGCCTGGTCACCTGGTTGCAATCCCCTTATTATCTGGCACAACCTGAACTCTTTGTGACCGACCTGGCTTCCTACCAGCAACAAACCAACTTCACCACGGCGGTCAGCCTGTTATTGCTGGGTATTTTATTGGGCATATTCACCTATTACTTTGCCATTGGCGCCACCCCAGGCCATCCGACCGAGCGCATGTATGCCCTGTTTATCCTCGGCAACCTGATTTTTCAAAGTGCGGCGCTAGGCGTTTTCAAGCAATTATTTGAATGGCACTGGTTTTACCTGACCAGTTTGCCTATCCTGTTTTCCAACCTTGCTTATATCAGCTTTGTCTGCCATTTGCTGGGCATCAACCAGTTCCATCATCCCAAGCTTTACCACCTGTCGCTGTTAGTACGTCTTGCACTGGTCGCATTAATGGTTATTGCCATGATCTTCCCCAACTGGATGCTGGAAATGGACCGGTATGGCGTGGCGATTTTCCTGGTGTTTGGTCTCATCTGCGGCTTACGCCTCAGTTTGCAAAAACACCGTGTTGCCCAACTCTACCTGATTGCTGTCGCTGTCTTTGGTGTGCTGGGGGGGCTTTCAATCACCGCACAACGACTCAGCTCAGATGCGTGGACGATAGAACAGCTAGGGCTGGTTGCAGTTGCCGTGGAAGCCATCATGCTTTCGCTGGTGGTGGCCTACCAGATCAACCGTCTGCATCACGAAAAAGAGCATATGCTGGGTGAGTTACAGAGTACACGTTCTTTAGCCATGACAGACCGGCTGACAGGCGTGCCCAACCGCCATGCCCTTGAAAACCAGATGCTGCAATTCCCTGAGCATGGCTGCCTCATGTTCCTAGACATTGATAACCTCAAACACATCAATGATCATTTTGGTCATGAAGCGGGTGATCACCTGCTTAAAAGCTTTGCCCAGATCCTGTTAAAAAAACTGGATACGAGTGGCCAGCTGTATAGGCTGGGAGGAGACGAGTTTGCTGTGATCTGCCATGAAGATGACATCGAATGGTGCCAGCATCAACTTGAATACACGCACCTGGAAATAGCAAAAGAAGGCTTTATTGGTGTTGGTGCCAGTGTAGGCGTGGTGTTTAGCCATGAAGCCGATAGTACGGAAGAGCTCATGCGTATCGCAGACAAGCGCATGTATGCCAACAAGCGCACGCGCAAAAACCGCAAGGAAATGATGCAGGTATTGACCAACTGAACCTGGCTGACAACTTTCTTCAATCAGCAGCTATTTTACAAGTCAGGCATGCCACTGCCTGCATAAATGATTTACACTCAAAGTCGCATGATCGAAGCTGTATTTCAAACACCCGCACACACCCTGCAGAACCATCTATCACGGCAGGGTGTCTTGTAAGAAAACAAAGAGAACAGCATGCCTTTTCTGACTACCCTGCTTATCCTCATTGTCACCGCGCGCCTGCTGGGGCAACTGTTCAGCCGCATTAACCAGCCTGCCATCATAGGCGAAATGCTGGCAGGTGTGATTCTTGGCCCCAGCCTGTTCAACCTGATTTCGCCTACACCAGCACTGTCCGGCATTTCTGAATTTGCAGTGTTTCTAATCGTGCTGTCTGCCGGCCTGGAAATGAACTTCAAGGAAGTCATCGACTCCATGCGCGGCAAAGGCGCCGTGATCGCGCTCCTGGGTTTTTTGCTACCACTTTCGGGCGGCATCCTGGTGGGGGTTGGTTTTGGCCTGGATGTCAGCCGTACCATCTTTCTGGGCTTGTGTGTTTCCATCACGGCACTGCCGGTCACCATTAGCATCCTGCAAAGCTTCAAGCTGCTGGATTCCACGATTGCGCGTTTCTCAATAGCCACTGCGATTTTTAACGATATCGCCGCATTGCTGGTCCTGGGGGTGATTCTTAACCTGCCCGAACAAAAATCTTACCAGGCAGTGGGCAGTGCCATTTTCCATGCCAGCTGGAAACTGATCTTGCTCATGGCATTGATCCTGGCGGTCAGCCTGCTGATCAAAAAAGCGATTGAAAAAGGCATCCATATCGACCTGCTGTCAGAAAAACTGGTCCATTTCATTGGCAATGAAGCCTTGTTTGGCCTATTGCTGCTGCTGGTGCTGGTATTTGGCTCAGTCAGTTCAGCCCTTGGTTTCCATTTTGTGATCGGCGCTTTTTTTGGTGCGCTGCTCATAGACCGTACGTTTTTCCTGCCCGCACGCTACAAAGAGCTTGAGCTGACTTTAAGCTCGATTACAGGCGGTTTCCTGGCTCCCGTGTTTTTTGCCTACCTTGGCCTTGAATTCAAGGTACAGATCATAGACTCGTTCTGGTTTGTGGCTGTGGTACTGGCCGTGTCTATTGCCACCAAAATCCTGGCAGGCTGGCTGGGCGGACGGTTGATCGGCCTCGCCAAAAGTGATGCGCTGGGGATCGGTTTTATCCTCAATGGCCGCGGCGTGATGGAACTGGTCATCGCCAGCATTGCTTATGAACGTGGCTTTATCGGCCAGGACCTGTTTTCTGTGCTGGTGCTGATGGGTGTAGTCACGACCTTGATCACCCCGCTGATGTTTCGCAAATGGGTACTTCCTCAACTGGCCCACCCATCCAGGGCTATTGACATTGATTCACAAAAGAGGAACACTGATTAACACACCACTCTCCTACAAGACTGGATACTCTTTTGAGCGCCCAACATACGACAGCGTCATCGGTATCACATCAGAGCGTTTCGCATAGCGGCGCGCTGTCTATTGAAGAGCAAACACAGCTGCTCAACTTGCAGCGCGCCATCCTCAAGTCAATTGCCCAGGGCGCAGAGCATCTGGAGGTCATCAAGCAAACCTGCCTGCTGGCAGAAAGCCTGCTGACCAATTCATTCAGCTCAGTCATGCTGATGGACGACCATTACCAGCAACTCAATGTCTATGTTGCACCCAGCCTCACCCCAGAACAAATCCAGAAAATCAATGGCTTGCGCTCCAGCCCCGGAGGGGGATCCTGCGGCAATGTCATCTACCAGAAGACGGTACAATATGTCAGCAACACCTTTACCGATGAACGCTGGGAAGACATCCGCCACCTGGCTCATGAATTTGATGTCAGGGCCTGCTGGTCCATTCCTATTTTTTCTGCCGAAAACAAAGTCATCGGCACGTTTGCCCTCTCCAGTTTTGAGCACCGCGAACCCAGCCTGTTTCACCGCATGCTGCTGGAAATCGGTTCCTCGATTATTGGGATAGCCCTCAACCGCAATCACTACCAGGAGTCGCTACGCCAATTTGAAAAAGTATTTGAAGGTAGCGAACAAGGCATTATGGTGACCGATACCAACCTTAAAATTCTTTCGGTGAACCCTGCCTTTACCAAGGTGCTCGGCTACAGCATTGACGATGTCAAAGGCAAAACACCTAAAATGCTTTCCTCAGGCCTGCATGACCAGCTTTTTTATCGCGCCATGTGGGAAAGCATCACGCATTTCGGCCATTGGCGCGGCGAAGTCTGGAACCGTCGCAAAAATGGCGAAATATTTCCCGAATGGTTGTCCATCAGTGAAGTCAGAAATGAGCTGGGCGATATTACCCATTATGTGGGCACCTTCAGCGATATCAGTGACCTCAAGTCAGCGCAAAAAGAAATCCAGTACCTGTCCTCGCATGATGCCCTGACTGGCCTGCCCGACATTGCGCTATTCAAGGACAGACTGGAAACCGCAATCTCCATCGCCGCGCCAAGCAATAGCAAAATCGGCCTGCTGGCACTCAACCTTGATAACTTCAAATTCCTCAATGACTCACTGGGCTATGCCTCAGGCGACAAACTACTCAAGCTATTTGCCGAGCGGCTCAAAGGCTGTTTGCACGAAACAGACGCCATCAGCCGCCACGGCGGGGATGAGTTTATTATCTTGCTCAACAATATCCACGATGATGATTCCATCAACTATATGGTGGATATGCTGCTGACTGAAGTGTCCTCACCATTTGCTTTTGCGGGCAGAAACATTTCCACCTCCTGTTCTATAGGCGTTGCCGTTTACCCTACCGATGGTCATGACTTTGAAAAACTGTTTGGCCGCGCACGCAAAGCCATGTCTCAAGCCAAGGAAGAAGGCCGTAACACCGCCCGCTTCTTTACCGAAAAACTGAATACCGATAGCCTGCACTACCTCAATATTGCCTATGGCCTGCGTGAAGCACTTGCCCATCACCAGTTTGAGCTGCATTACCAACCGCAGATCAGCCTCAAGAATGCACAGGTCATTGGTGCAGAAGCGCTTATCCGCTGGCACCATCCGCAAAATGGCATGCAGCCACCGGCACAATTTATCAGCATTGCCGAACAAACCGGCCTCATTGTAGAAATGGGAGAATGGATTATTGAAGAAGCCTGCCGCCAGGGCATGCAATGGCAAAAGAATGGCCTGCCACCGCTAAGTGTTGCCGTCAACGTCTCCGCGGTACAATTCCGCCGTGGCAACCTGGATAAAGTGATTCTCAAAGCCCTGGAAAAAACCGGCCTCAACCCGCAACTGCTAGAGCTGGAACTCACCGAATCTATTTTGCTTGAAGACATAGACCACCTGCTCGCCCAGCTCGATGGACTCAAAAAACTGGGGGTCAAACTCGCCATCGACGACTTTGGCACAGGCTACTCCAGCCTGGCCTACCTCAAAAAATTCAACATCGACCGACTGAAAATCGACCAGTCTTTTGTGCGCGACATCAACAGTGACCCCAACGATGCCGCCATTGTCCGCGCCATTGTGCAAATGGCACACACCCTGAATCTGGAAGTCATTGCCGAGGGCGTGGAAGACGAAGCCATGCTCAAGCATTTGCGTGAATCAGGCTGTGATGAAGTACAAGGCTATTTATTCTCAAAGCCATTGCCTGCGGATGCGTTTGAAGCGTTTATCAAGAATAGTCAACTATAAGAAAGACACCATTGGAAACGCCAACATTTAATGCTGAATCACGGGTAGCAGTACTGGTTGATTGTGATAATACAACGCCTGAAATATTGGAATTTGCATTACGGGTGGTTGCCCAATTTGGACGCGTTGTATTGCGCAGAGGGTATGGCAACCACGCGACACTCGCTAACAAATGGCAAGAGGCCCTGGTCAGGCTGGCCTTTACTCCCTGTTTACAATATCAGTACGTTGCAGGAAAAAACACTTCTGACATTGCACTGGCTTTGGATGCCATGGAGGCTTTGTTTGACCAGAGAGCCGAACACTTTTGTCTGGTGACCAGTGACTCTGACTTTGCCTATTTGTGCCGTAAATTGCGCGAAAGAGGCGCCTCTATTTGTATCGTCGGCGAGAAAAAAACTCCTGATGCCTTACGTAATGCCAGCGACCAGTTTTTTGAGTGGTCTGCAGAGAGCAACCCAGCACAAATCACTGAACCAGCAGAGTTAAAAGTCGCTGCTGAAAAAACTGAACCAGTCAAAGCGAGCAGCAGTTCCCCCGTCAAACGCAGGCCAAAATTCATCATAGAAGCAGTATCCTTGCTGGTAGGGAATACAAGTGAAGGGAAGGTGAGTTTAGGACACCTGGGCCAATATCTGAAACGCACAGACCCCGCTTTTTCACCCCAGACATATGGTCACTCCGGATTACTGGATATGCTTAAAACTTACGACCGGCTCACATTAAAAAAAGAAGACGGTGGTCATTACAACGTGTCGTTAAACCAGCAAAGGGAAAAATCCTCGGATACACAAGAATAGCGGCGTCAGTGATGAGATGCTTGAATGACCATCAAATAAACGGCCACTAATAACAAGGCTCGCAAGCCTGTATCATTTCCTGCGCCAGCTGGTAACCACTCATCCAGGCGCCTTCCACCTTGCCACCGTTGAGCCAGTCACCACACAACCCCAGTTGCTGAGCGACATCCCAGGCATAACCTTGATGCAGGTACTGGCCGCAATCCGCATAGCGCCAGCGGTGCACGCTATGTTCCATGGGCGCCTCACCGCCCAAGGCCTTAAATGCTGCTAACAGTTCTAACGCGACCTCTTCTGGCGCACGTTCAATGTTCGCCTCAGACCATTCAGCGCTTGCATGCAACACCCAGACCTCTTTAACCTCACTGCCCTCATGCAAGCGACCCGGCTTGCTGCTATCCCTCGCCACCCAGCTCAATGGCCCCGTGTTCACAAACAAGCCATCAAAAGGCAAGTCCAGTGTGTGCGCATAACGCCCCATCAAAGCCCAGCAGCCGCGCATTTTCACACTGGCTGCCAGTGTTTGCACCTCCAGATTAAAACCTAGTAGCGCCTGTGCCTGCGGTGCCGGAATCGCCAGCACCAACTTATCGAACACTTGCGGATACACGCCGTGCTCTTTACTCTTCACACGCCATTTACCTTCGGCAAAAGTGATCTCCTGAACCGTCTGCTCCAGCTCTACGGTTAAAGACTGCGCCATCTGCCGCGCCGGGCAAGTATTACGTGGCACGCCCACATAGCGTTTTTTTTCTGATTGCTTGGGGCGGATACCAGAATCATCAGCTTCATACAAGCGGCCTTGCCACTCAGCCACCACGCCCAGCTGCAACCACTTTTGCACCTGCACCTCAAACGGCGACTGGCTGACCGTAAAATACTGCGCACCATGATCAGCCTGCCAGCCTTCGCCCTGGCGGGTAGACACACGCCCAGAGGTCCCACGGCTCTTCTCAAACACCGTCACCAAAAACCCGGCTTGTTGAAGGGCCTGGCTACAAGACAAACCCGCCATGCCAGCACCAATTACCGCAATATTCTTCACGCCACCCACCCCTGCTTCCACACTGCGCGGTCTTGCAACGCATGCCAGTCAATCACCTGCACGCGCCAGGTCATCACGGCCTCAATCTCCACTGCCTCTATCACTTGCGTTTCCTCGTCTCGAAAAATCAGCTTAGTCACCATAAAATGTTTTTCTTTATTCACAGGCTTTACCGCTGTCCACTTGGGGAATGTAACAGCTTTTTAGGGTTTAGCTTGAATGGTTTTGTCTGCATGCTGTTATGACAATATAAATCTGTCAATTATCCAAGTAACCCACCTAAAGACTTGAGCCAATAGCCCCTTAAGCACTCATCGTAACTTGCTTCATGCGTTGCGCCAGTTCCCGGGCATAGTCGAGGGAATGCACATTGGTGAAACTCATGATCAGCCCCTGCCCGCATGGATATTCCATGACCCAGGCCGATAAGGCATGCACAGCCAGTCCCGCTTCATTCAGGTGACGCGCCAGGTATTGGTCATCGTAATCCTTATTAAACCGCACGACCAGATGCATGCCCCCTGCCTGCAATTCAATGCGGATGTCTTTGCCGAAGGCTTCTTGCAACGCAAAGACAAATTGCTCGCGCCGCTGTTTGTATAGCGTGCGCATTTTCTTGAGGTGGCGGGAAAAATGGCCCTGGGTGATAAATTCCGCCACCGTCGCCTGCGTCGACCATGGGCAGCCATTCTGGAATATCTGGCAAACGGATTCGATATGCGCAATTTGTGATTCCGGGATCACCAGATAGGCCAGCCGCAGCGATGGTGAAATGACCTTGCTGATCGCGCCGCAATAAATCACGCGGTCTTGCACATCCAGGCTTTTGAGGGCGGGCAATGGCCGTGAGGCATAGCGATATTCGCCGTCATAATCGTCTTCAACAATCCAGGACTGGCTGCTAGCGGCCCATTCCAGTAATTCCAAACGGCGCTCTAAAGACATGGTCACACCTAAAGGACTTTGATGCGATGGCGTCACCACCGCTATTTTGGCTGTGGGTGCTTTAGCAATGCCCGTATTCACCACCATGCCCGCCTGGTCAACTGGCACCGGCACAATCGTACC
>VFQN01004372.1_pt1 | contig 18730 bp, 15 predicted proteins | sample 3512371 | NCBI WGS metagenome assembly VFQN01 (sample SAMN10412370, study PRJNA504923) | tailings metagenome | isolation source: Replicate 2 from Balatoc abandoned mine | place: Philippines: Itogon, Benguet | collected 2017-08-28 | reverse complement strand
GGTACGTGATGCACCTGGCCGCGCGGCAGCTGCCGCAGGTGGCGCTGGCCTTCGAACGCTTCCTCGTCGAGCGCGGGCAGGAAGAGATCCACCGACAGCTCGGCCAGAAACCGCCGGTCGCGCCGGCTCGCCGCGGCCGGCGCCGGGCTGCAACGGCCGCCTGACGCATGGTCGCGCAGCCGCTCACCCACCACGAGATCATGGCGCTGGCCGCGCCGTTTGCGCGGCAGGGGCGGCAGGTCGACCTGGCCGGCAGCGACCGCATGGCGCGCCGGCTGCTGTTCCGCCCGCGGCAGCTGGCCGACGAACCCGCGCTCAGCGAACGCCTGCGGCTGGAAGACGGCGAGCGCACCCGCCATCGCCTGCTGCGCGAGCTTGCCCTGCCCGGCGGCGCCGTGGCGGAATTGCGCGCCGACGGCGATGACCCGGCGGAGCTGCTCGCCCTGATCGAGGCCGTACCGCCGGCCGCGCAGTGGCGCGGTGGCGAAGGCTGGGAGATGGCGCTCGGGCAGCGCGCCACGCGCGCCGACGACGGCGGCGTGCGCGTGGTGGTGGCCTGGATCGACGCCCGCGTGGCCGGCGTGCGGCTGCGACTGACGCTGCCGGCGGTGGCGGGGATCACCGCCGAGTTCGAGCTCGAGGCGCCGGAACTGATCGAGCTGCCCGACGACGTGCTGGCCGTGCTCGGCGGCGGCTGGAGCACGCTGTGGCGCCTCGGCGATCGCTGGCGCGGGCACTTCCACGCACCGCGCGGCGAACCCCGGCGCAGCGCGGCCGCGCTCGAACAGATGCAGCGCGCCGTGGCGCACCTGGCGTTCACCTTGTCCGAGCCGCCGGCGCGCTTCCACGAGCGCCTGGCCGGCGCACGCTGGCGCGTGGCGGCGCGACGCTGCGTGCCGCTGCTGGCGGCGCTGGGCCTGATCGGCCTGTCCTTCGTCGTCACCAGCATGGACTTCGCGCGCGATTCGGTCTGGCGCATGCTGATCTTCAACGCGCCGCCGATCCTGCTGGCGCTCGGCGTGAGCCTGCAGGAGCTGCCGCGCTTCGAGTGGCCACGCTGGCCGCGCCCCTCCGAAGCGGCGTCGTGGCACGCCGCCACGCCGAAACCACCCGCGAGCTGAGCCATGCTGGGCAACCCGATGAACATTCCGCCGATCTCGATCGCCGCCGCCAAGGCCGCGCTGATCGAGCAGTACGCCGCCCCGGCGCTGCGCCATCGCGCCACCATGCTGTGGGGCACGCGCGGTGTCGGCAAGTCGTCGATCGTGCGGCAGGTGGCGCAGCACTTCGGCGTGCCGCTGGTCGACCTGCGGCTGACCACCATCGAGCCGGTGGACCTGCGCGGTGCGATCTTCGCCGACGACCGCCAGGCCAAGACGGTGTGGTTTCCGCCCGAGTTCCTGCCCACGGCCGACGAGCCGGCCGGCATCCTGTTCCTCGACGAGCTCACCGCCGCCGACCAGCGGCTGCAGATCTCGGCGTATTCCTTGATCCTGGATCGGCGCGTCGGCAACTACCGCCTCCCGGACGGCTGGCAGGTGGTGGCCGCGGGCAACGCCAGCTTCCACGGCGCGGTGAGCCACGACATGGGCACGGCGCTGGCCGACCGCATGTTCCACCTGCACGTGCAGACGGCCATCGACGCCTTCCTCGCTCACGCGATGGCTCACGACTTCGCGCCGGAAGTCATGGCCTACCTCAAGGTGCGGCCCGACAAGCTCGACGACACGGCGGCGCAGCTGGCCAACGATCACCTCGTCGGCGCCAGCCCGCGCGGCTGGGAGGACATCTCCAACGTGCTGCGCTCGGGCGTCTCGGAATCGGCGCGGCGCGTGTTCGTGCAGGGCCGCATCGGCGCGGCCAACGCGGCCGAGTTCTTCGGCGTGCTGCGCGAGCTGCAGGCCGCCGTCGACGTGGTGAAGCTGCTCGACGCGAAGCCCGGCCCCGAGACGCTGGCGCTGCTGCCACGCAGCCTCGACGGCCTGTACGGCATGGTCTACGGGCTGCTCGCCGCCTGCCGCGACGCGACGACGATGCGGCGCGCGCTGGAGATCGTCGAGCAACTGCCCGAGCTCGGCGCGGGCAGCGGCCTGCCGCTGCGCGAGGGGCAGACGCTGGCGATGGAGCTGCTGCTGCAGCGCGCGCTGGAAGGAGGGCTGGAGACCGCCGCGCTCGACAGCCCGGCCTACCAGCGCTACAGCGAGCGGCGGCGTGCCGAGGGCCTCGGTGGCTGAGCGGCTCGGTCACCGCGGCACGCGCGCGGTGCAGCGCATGGTGGAGTACGCGCCCTCCACCGGCGGCCTGGCGCTGTGGGTGCACCACCGCGATCTGCCCGCCGATGCGCAGCAGGCCAGCCCGGTGGCCACCGACGGCAGCACGCTGCTGTACAGCGCCGCCTTCGAGGAACTCGATCTCGACGAGCAGGCCGGCTGGGTGGCGCACGAGGTGCTGCACATCGCGCTGCGCCACGTGCAGCGCTTCGCCGAACTGCGCCAGCTCGTCGGCGAGGCCGACCGCGCCCTCTTCAACACCTGCGCCGACGCCATCGTCAACAGCACGCTCGGCCACCTCGGCTGGCTGAGCCTGCCGGCCGACGCCGTCACGCTCGACGCCCTGCTGCGCACCGGCCTGGGCATCGTGCAGCCGGTCGAGGTCTCGCTGCTCGAATGGGACGTGGAGCGCCTGTACCGCGCACTGGCGCGGCAACGCGCCGGCGACGGCCGCGACCAGGCCCAGCGCGCCCAGGCCGAACGCTCGCTCGAGCGCACCGACCACGCCGACCTGCTGGAGGCGCCGGGCGGCGACGAACAGGCGCCCGAACGCGAGGCCGAAGCGGCGCGCGAGTGGGCGGCGCGCATCGCCCGTGCCCATGCGGGCGACGGTGCGCACTCGATGCTGCGCACGCTGCTGGCCGACCTGCCGCGCGTGCGCACGCCCTGGGAACAGGTGCTGCGCCGCCAGCTCGCACGCGGCCTGGCGCCGCTGCCCGAGCTGTCGTGGTCGCGGCCGTCGCGCTCGTACCTGGCCAACCAGGGCCGGCGCGGCGGCCGCCGCCTGCCCTTCGAGCCCGGCCACGGCGCGACGCGGCGCGTGCCGAAGCTGGCGGTGATCGTCGACGTCTCCGGCTCGATCGACGACGCGCTGCTCGCGCGCTTCAGCCGCGAGATCGAGGCCATCGCGCGGCGCAGCGGCGCCGGGCTCAGCCTGATCGTCGGCGACGACCGCGTGCAGCGTGTCGAACACTTCGCCGCCGGCCGCGTCAGCCTGCGCGACCTGCGCTTCGACGGCCGCGGCGGCACCGACTTCACGCCGCTGCTGGAGGAGGTCGACGCCCACGACCCCGACATCGCCGTCGTGCTCACCGACCTCGACGGCCCGGCGCGGCACCGGCCGCGCTGCCCGGTGATCTGGGCGGTGACCGAAGCCCATGCGCGCGCCGAGCCGCCCTTCGGCCGCAGGCTGGTGCTGGCCTGACGCGCACTGCATGGACGCCGCGCCGCTGACGCATCACGAGGTGCTGGCGCTGGCCGAGCCCTTCGTCCGGCGCGGCCTCGCGGTCGACCTCGGCGCGAGCGATCGCATCGCCCGCCGCATCGCCTTCCGCGACCGCGCGCTCGACGCCTCGGCCGACGGCCTGGGCACGCTGCGCGAGGCGCTGTCGCTGCAGAGCCTGCCCACCGGCACGCTGCGCCTGGTGCGCACGCTGGCCGGCCCCGACGGCCCCGAGGCCAGCGTCGAGGCGATGGGCGCGAACGGCGCCGAGCTGCTCGATTGCGTGATGGCCGTGCCGCCTGCGGCGCTGCTGCGCCGCGGCGACGGTTTCGTGCTGGCGCGGCACCAGGTGGTGGAGGCCAGCGGCCGCCTGTTCGCGCGCGGCGTGGTGCGGCTCGAAGGCCTGGAGCTGACGATGACCGTCTCGCCGGTGCGCGGCGTGGCGGCCGAGCTGCGCATCGTCGAGACGGGAACGCTGTCGTTCGCCCTGCCCGACGACCTGCTGGCCGTGCTCGGCTGGGACTGGACGCGGCTGCTGCGCGAGCGTGGCGGCTGGCGCACCCGGCTGCGGCTGCGCGGCGGCAGCGAGCGTCGCACGCGCACCGCCGAGGCGGCGCTCGACCGCGCCGCCGGGCACCTGGCCCGCACGCTGGCCGAGCCGCCGGCGCGCTTTCACGAGCGCCACCGCGGCGCGCGACTGTTCGCGATGTTCCGCCGCTCGATCCCGCTGCTCACGCCGGTGGCGCTGGTGGTCGCGGTGCTGTCGCTGCCGCGCTTCGACGTCGAGGCCAGCCCGCTGTGGGTGCTGATGTACCACGTGCCGACGCTGCTGATCGCGCTGGCCTTCCTGCTGCAGGAGCTGCCGGCGTTCGAGATCCCGCCGTGGCCGCGGCCCAGGCGCGAGCCGTCCTGGTCGCTCAGCCCGCGCGAGACTGCACGACGCTGAGCCGCGCACCGGGCGCGCTGCGCGACAGCCCGGCCAGGCGCTCGAACTCCGCGGCCGGCACCGGCCGGCTGAACAGGTAGCCCTGCAGTTCGTCGCAACCGAGCGAGCGCAGCACCTCGGCCTGCGCCTCGGTCTCCACGCCCTCGGCCACCAGATGAAGGCGCAGCGAGCGTGCCAGCGTCATGATCGCCCGTGTCACCGCCATCGCGCCGTCGTCGATGCCCAGGCCGACCACGAACGAACGGTCGACCTTCATCACGTCGATCGGCAACTGGCGCAGCAGCGCCATCGACGAATAGCCGGTGCCGAAGTCGTCGAGCGCCACCGTCACGCCGCGCTGGCGCAGCTCGGCCAGCTGGGCGCGCGCCTCGCCGGGGTCGTTCATCAGCAGGCTTTCGGTCACCTCCAGCTCCAGCGCGCTGCCGGGCAGGCGGTGGCGCTCCAGCACCTCGGCCACCTGCGCCGGCAGCGCGCCGCCGGACAGCTGACGCGGCGAGAGGTTGACCGACACGCGCTGCAGCGCGAGCCCGTCGCGCCGCCACGCCGCCGCCTGCGCGCAGGCCGCGTCGAGCACCCACAGGCCCAGCTCGTCGATCAGCCCGCAGGCCTCGGCCTCGGCGATGAAGCTGCCCGGATAGAGCAGTCCGCGCGCGGGATGCTGCCAGCGCACCAGGGCCTCGGCGGCGAGGATGCGGCCGTCACCCGGCTGCACGCGGGGCTGGTAGTGCACGACGAGCTCGCCGCGCTCCAGCGCCCGGCGCAGCTCGAGCTGGAGTTGCACGCGCTCGCGGGCATGGCGATCAAGCTCGGCGGTGAACACCTTGTGCTGGCCGCGCCCCGCCTCCTTGGCCGCAAACAGCGCGATGTCCGCACAGCGCATCAGCTCCTCGCGCTGGCTGCCGTGCTCCGGGCCGAGCGCGATGCCGGCGCTCGCGCCGAGCCGGCGCTCGCCGCCGCGCAGGGCGAAGGGCCGGCCCAGCGTCGCCAGGGCGAGCGCGGCCACGCTGGCGGCGGTGGCGGCGTCGGCGTCGGGCAGCAGCACGACGAATTCGTCGCCGCCCGGCCGTGCCACCACCGCCCCGGCGGGCACGCACGAGCGCAGCCGGTGGCTGGCGGCGCACAGCAGTTCGTCGCCGGCCTCGTGGCCGAGCGTGTCGTTCACGTCCTTGAAGTGATCCAGGTCGATGGACAGCAGCGCGACCCGGTCGCGACGCGCCACGCCGCCGAGCATCGCCTCGAGCTGAGTCTGCAGGCCGAAGCGGTTGGCCAGCCCGGTCAGGCTGTCGTGGGCGGCGCGGTACACCAGCTCCTGCTCGCGGATGCGCGAGGCCAGCGCCACGCGCAGCCGGTCGCGCACCTCGCGGGCCGGTTGCAGGGCCGCGTCGGGCACGGCCTCGGCCAGACCCAGCGCGAGCATGGCCACGGTGCGGTTCTCGTGGCGCAGCGGCAGCAGCACGGCCGCGGCGCTGCGGTCGATGCCGGCGTTGCGCAGGCACGGCGCCAGCACGCCGCAAGGCGGCTCGCCGCCGTCGGCGGCCAGGCGCTGCACGTCGTCGGCGATGGCGGCGAAGCGGTCGAAGCCGCCCTCGCCCGCATCGAACCGGTCGTTGAGCACCAGGCGCGTGGCATCACCCGCCGGGCCCAGCCAGAGCTGGCGCATGTCATGCTCGCCCTCGCGCCAGGCCACCATCGCACAGGCCCGCGGAAAGTCCTTCGCAACGCGCTGCAGTGCGTGCGCGGCCACGCGCTCGAAGGGCGCGCCGGCGAGGATGTCGCGGTCGATGGTGGCCAGGCCCTTGAGCGCGTCGAACTGCGTCTCGATGCGCGCGGCCATCTCGTTGAAGGCCTCGGCGAGCTCGCCGATCTCGTCGTCACGGCGCACCTCGACCCGGGCCACCTCGGCGCCGGCGGCGAGTCGGCGGGTCACCCGCGTGAGCTGGGCCAGCGGATCGAGCGCACGGCGGATCCGCCACAGGCTGAGCAGGGCGATGGTCAGCAGCGCCGCCACCGCCACGGCGGCCAGCCACCAGGCCAGCGGCACGCCGTACCAGAGCACCGGTCGGGCCGGCGCGCGCTGCGTGAAGCGCCAGTCGCCGGTGAGCAGTTCGCCGCCGAGGAACAGCTCGGTCGAGGTCTCGACCAGTTCCTCGCCGACACGGCCGAGTTCGCGGCGCAGCGTGAAGTCCTCGCCGGCCTGGTGCACCACCAGCCGGCCGCGGCTGTCGTGCACCCACCACGCGGCATCCAGCCCCGCGTCGGCCAGTGGCCCCCAGAGGTACTCGGGTTCCATCACGGCCAGCCAGACCAGGGCGCCGCGCCGATGGGCGCCGAGCATCACGCGCGGCTGGGTGGGCAGGGAGTGATCGATGCGCAGCTGCACCGCGACGGCCGCCTGTTCTCCCGGCACGCTGAAGCCATGCGACGGCGTCGCGCTCCAGACCTGCAGCAGGTCTTCGCCGGTGTGCGGCGGCCAGCTGGCCACGGCATCGCCGTCGACGCGAACCACCCGGCTGAACATGCGCCCGAGGCCCGGTGGCACGTCCTGCGCACGCGACTCGGCCTGCGCCAGCAGCAGCGACTTGCCCGCCAGCAGGCGATCGAGCACCTGCCGGCTGGCCTGGCGCGTGGTCTGCACGCGCTGCTCCTGCGCCAGCTGTGCGGACACCTCGCGGGTGGCAACGCTGGCGATCCAGTCGGTGAGCGCCAGCGGAACGATCGCCACCAGCAGGAACAGCACGAACAGGCGCCGCGCCAGGCGGCTGCCGGTGTGAGCCGGAGGTGCAGGTTCGTTCACGCGGCCTCAGTAGTCGGCCGCCTTGCCGACGAAGCGCCCGTTGCTGGCGCGGATGATGTCGTCCACGCTGTCCTTCTGGCTGATCTGCGGCTTGGTCTGGCCGTCCTTGCCGACGCTGTAGAGGTCGAAATCGGTGTTCAAGGGGTTGAGCCGGCGGTCCTTGCGCGCGCCGCCGCGGCCGTTGGCCTCGACGTTGTAGTAGACGTACGGGCGGCCCCAGGGGTCCAGCCGACCGCCCAGCCCGGCCTCTTCCAGGAACGCCGGCAGCTCGCGCCGCTCGAGCGCGTACTGATGCAGCTGCGCGGCCATGACCTTGATCTCCTGCGCGGCCTGGTGCTCGCGCACGCGTTCGCGGTAGTTCTGGTAGATCGGCGTGGCCACGGCGGCGAGCACGCCCAGCAGCGCCACGGTCAGCAGCAGCTCGATCAGGGTGAGGCCCCGGGCCCGGCTCCAGTGGCTCATGGTCAGGCCCGCAGCACGAAGGGCTCGTTGCTGCCGTCACGCAGCCCCAGCCAGGCGATGAACTCGTCGGCCGGCATCGGGCGGCCGAACAGCCAGCCCTGCATGTAGTTGACGCCGAGCGACTCGAGCCGGGCGCGCTGCGTCGCCGTCTCCACCCCTTCGGCCACCACCTCCAGGCCGAAGCGGCGCGCCACGTCGACGGTGGCCTTGATCAGCACCTCGCCGCCGCCGGGGACGTCCTTGACGAACGACTGGTCGATCTTCACCAGGCTGACCGGCTGCTTCATCAGCGAACTCAGCGACGAGTAGCCGGTGCCGAAGTCGTCCAGCGCCAGCTCGACGCCCATCGAGCGCAGATCGGACAGGGTCTGCGACACGCCCTCGCTGCGCGCCATCGGCAGGCTTTCGGTGAGCTCGATCACCAGGCGCTGCGGCGGCAGCTTGGCCGCGGCCAGCGCCTCGCGCACCTGCGACACCAGCTTGCCCGAGCTGACCTGCGCCGCCGACACGTTGACGCTGACCTTCGGCGGGTTGGCGCCGGGCCAGCGCGCCGCATCGAGGCAGGCCTGGCGCAGCACCCAGCGGCCCATGGCGTGGATCTGGCCGTTGCGCTCGGCCACCTCGATGAACTCGCCCGGCGACACCGGGCCCCAGGTGGGGTGCGGCCAGCGCGCCAGCGCCTCGACGTGACTGGCCGATCCGTCCAGCGCGTTGACGATGGGCTGGTAGGCCACCACCAGCTGGTTGCGCTCCAGCGCGCCAGGCAGGGCCTGGGCGATCTGGTGCTGGCGCTGCGCCTTCTTGGCCATCGCCACGTCGAACACGCGCACGCGGTCCTTGTCCTCGGTCTTGGCGGCATAGACGGCCTGGTCGGCCGCGATGATCAGCGCCTCCGGCGTGTGGCCGTGGTAGGGCGCCAGTGCGATGCCGACGCTGCAGCCCACGCGCACGGTGCCGTCTTCGAGGCGGATCGGCACCAGCAGCTCGGCGCGGACCTTCTCCGCCACCATGCGCACCTGCTCGATCCGGCCGAGGCCGGGCAGCACGACGATGAACTCGTCGCCGCCCCAGCGCGCCGGGAAGGCCGAGCGCGGCAGGCACTCGCGCAGCCGCTCGGCGACGACACGCAGCACGGCGTCGCCGGCCAGGTGACCGAGCTGGTCGTTGATCTCCTTGAACTTGTCGAGGTCGAGGAACAGCAGCGCCAGCTCCGCCTCGCTGCCGGGCCGGGACATCGGCGCGAGCAGCTCGACCAGGTGTTCGTTGATGCCCTTGCGGTTGGGCAGCAGGGTCAGCGGATCCGTCACCGCCTCGCGCGCCAGCTCCAGCGAGCGCTTCTCGAAGTCGATGCTGCGCTGCTCGGCCGAATGCGCCTGGCTGGCCCGGGCGATCGCCGCGCGGGCCTCCATCTCCGCCTGGGCCGCGGCCAGCGCCGCGCCGGTGCGGGCGAGCTCCGCCTCGAGCTGCTCGATGCGCTCCATCTGCGCCGCCTCGGCGCCGCCGAGTCGCTGGACCTCCTGCTCGGCGGCCATCAGCGCATGCAGCTGGCGGTCGCGCGACAGGCACATCCGCGACAAAAGCAACAGTGAGACGACGAGGCCCACGACCCCGAGCCACGCCGGGCGCTCACCCAGGACGAGCAGCCAGAATCCCGCCGGCGCGAGCACCGTCGCGGCCTGCGCGATGGCCACGCGCGACATCGCCCGCAGGGCGAGGCTTTCGGCCAGTGCGGCCGCAACCATCGCGCAGGCCGCGGCAGTGCGGGCGGCCGGCTCGGCGCCGGCGAAGGCGATCCAGGGCAAGGCCGCCCACCACAGGGCCGTGGCGGCCACGCCGGCGAGGTACTGCGGAACCCATCGCGCGGCTGCCGGCGGCGGCATGCGCGAACGGGCGAGCATCACGTGCGCCAGGCGCAGGGCGAGCAGCAGCAGCGCGACGCCCAGGGCGATCTTCAGGTCCGCGGGCGCGTCGCTCCATCCGCCCAGGCCGAGCACGGTGGCGACGATCAGTGCCGCCAGCGCCCCGACGACCAGCGGGGCGGCGCGCAGCGCGCCGCGCATGGCACGCTCGGGCAGGGAGTCCAGCAACGGACCGGCGGGCGGCGGCGGTGCCGGCGCCGGTGCGGCAGCATCGTCGATGGAAGCCGGCACGGAGGTCAGCATGGCGTCGGCGCGAAGGGGTCTGCCGCGGGCGGCATTCAGAGCATCATGGAGTGACGGACAGGTGCCAGGGAGGCTAATGCACCGCTCATCTCTTCGGCACAAACCGTCACACCTGAAGGGCAGCGAGCGTGACTTCGGTCCGTGGCATGCGCCACGCGGCGCCACCGCGGCCCGGACGGACGTCAGGCTGGCCGCGGCGCCGCGGACCGCCGCCGCCAGCGCCGATGCAGCGCCAGCGCGTGCGACGTCAGCAGCAACAGGGCGGCCAGCGCCGCCAGCGGCACGCGCAGGTCACCTCGCACCGGCACCGGCCGGGCGGTGGCCGGATCGCGCAACGCGCGCGACAGTCCGGCGGCGTCACGCAGCCGGTGGTAGGCCAGGCCGTTCTCGCCGGCGAGCAGCTTCAGGTAGGGCTCGCGCAGACCGGAGAGGTGCTCGCTGCCCGGCGTGGCGCCGAGCCCGGCAGTCGGCGGCGGGCTGCCCTCCTCGACCATCGCTTCCTGGCCGACGCTGCCGCCACGGCCGAGGCTGCGCGGATCGACCTGCGCCACCTCGTCGGCGGCCCAGAAGCCCAGGCGCCGGCCGAGCGGGTCGAGCTTCGGAATCGGCGAGGGCTTGGTCTCGCCGACGCCGACCACCACGCCGGCGACCTCGCCGGGCTTGTCGTCGAAGCGCGGCCGGTGGCGCGGATTCAACGGCGGCGACTCGTGGCCGTCGGTGACGAACACCACCGAGGGCCGCGAAGGCAGCGCCTTGGCCACCACGATGCTGCTGTGCAGGCCCTTGGCGATCTCGCTGTTGCCGGACCAGGCCATGCGCCCGTCGATGCCGGCCAGCGAGGCGCGCAGCTCGGCCCGGTTGGCGCACACCTCCACCGGCGTGTACAGCAGGTAGGTGCGGTACTCGGTGAAGATCGCCCAGCCCAGCTTCGAGCCGCAGGGCAGCTCGGCCAGCGCCTCGTGCAGCGCTCGCCGGGCGAAGGCCAGCCGCGAAGCCGGCTTGCCGTCGAGCGAGGTGTCCTCGACGTTCATGCTCTGCGTGACGTCGAGCACCACCACGTGCTCGTAGAGCGAGCGCTTCCACGGCAGCGTCGGGTTCGCGAAGGCGATCAGCAGCAGCAAGGCCGCCAGGGCCGGTGGCAGCGTCTCGCGGTGCGGCCAGCGCCACTTCAAGGCAGCCCCGGCGAATAGCCGCGCATGGTGGTGGCGGCGCGCTCGGCGCTGCGGCGGGCCTCCGGCGGCTCCTCGTCCACGCCCTCGGGGTCGGGCACGAGGCGCTGCGCACGCTCGAGGTTGTAGCGCGCCGCCCAGTCGTTCGCGTCGTGGCGCAGCACCTCGCGGTAGCCCTCCTTGGCCAGCTCGATCAGCGCCAGCGCCTGGCCCGGCTGCGAGCTGGCGCGCAGCGCCATGCCCTGGCGCAGCAGCAGGTTGGCGCCGTTGTAGCGCGCGGCCTGGCCCACCGGCGTGTCGGCATGCAGCGCGCCATAGCGCGTCAGCGCCGCTTCGTTGGCCCCGCTGGCGGCCTGCGCGGCGGCGTGCGCGAAGCGCAGTTCGGGCGGCGCGGAAGCGTCTTCCGGCGGCAGCGTGCCGGCGGCGATCTGTGCATTGAGCCGCTCGGCCTGCACGACCTGCCAGCCGTCGAACGCCGCCAGCACGGCCAGCGAGCCGAGCGCAGCCCACGCCAGGCGAACCATGGTGCGGCGCTTCAGGCCCATCGGCGGATCTCCATCGAGCGCGCCGCCAGCAGCAGCGCCACCGCCAGCAGCGCCAGCACATGCGCCCAGGGTGCCAGGTCGCGCCGCGGCACCAGTTCGTCGTAGGTGATCGGCAGCTTCTCCTGGCGGTTGACGTCGTCGATGGCGCGCTGCAGCGCCCCGGAGTCGCTTGCCTCGTAGGCGCGATAGGGCGTCTCCAGCGAGTTGAAGAAGGCATGCAGCAGCAGCTCCGGCACGCTCTCGGCTGCCGCGGCTGAATCGCCCGCGGCCAGCGTCAGCCCGGGGCTGTTGGCCGAGCGCAGGTAGATCCAGTAGATCGACACGCGCTGCTTGCGCGCCAGGTGCGAGAGCCGCTCGCGCGTTTCCGGGTCCATGCGGTCGCCGCCGTCGGACACCAGCATGATGATGCGCGAGCCGTTGTAGGGCCGCCCCTCGAACATCTCCAGCCCGACCTCCAACGCGCGGCCGATGTTGGTCTCCGACAGGCCGCGGCCGATGTTGCCGGCCTCGATGGCCGCCTGGATGACCTCGCGCTTGGCGGTGAAGTCGAGCACACGCATCGGCAGCGTGCTGAAAGCCACCAGCGCGAAGCGGTCGTCGGGCCGCTGTGCGGTGAACTCGGCGAGCAGCCGGCGCGCGACCTGGCCCTTGGGCTCGCGCAGCCGCGCCGGCGCCTGGCTGAAGTAGTAGTCGAGCGCCTGCGGGCTGTTCGGGCTGATGCCGGCGGGCAGGCCGCCGCCGGGTGCGAAGCCCTGGTCCATGCTGCGGCTGCGGTCGAGCAGCAGCACGATCTCGGCGCCCTGCCCCACGCGTTCGACGTGGAACTCCGGCCGGTGCGGCCCGGCCAGCGCGAACACCAGCGCCGCCAGCGCCAGCGTGGTGGCGCCGCGCAGCAGCCAGCCGAGCAGCTCGGAGGCGCGGTCGCGCGGCGCGAAGCGCAGCCAGCCGTTGGCCAGCGGCGTGCCCGAGGCCACGAACAGCGGGATCAGCGCCAGCGGCAGCAGCCACAGCACCCAGGCGTCGTCGAAGGCCAGCCCGATCACGCCAGCCCCCTCTCGGCATCGCGGCAACGCCGTGCCAGCGACAGCAGCCAGCGGCCGTCGCCGGGCTCGCGCGCGGCGCCGCCGAAGAACTGCGCACTCGTCGTGCGCAGGAAGCGCTGCAGGTCGTCGCGCAGCGGCGCGAAGCCGGCATGACGCTGCACGAAGCCGTCGAGCCCGCGCTCGAACAGCACCTCGCCGGCGCTGCGGTTCAGGGCCTCGTGCAGGGTCACGCAGGCCTGCCGCCAGCGCGCGTCATCCGGCTGCGCGGGCAGGCCGCGCAACTGACGCCAGGCGCGGCCGAACGGGCGGTTGCGCGCCGCGCGCCACGGCGGGCCGAGGTAGGCCAGCAGCAGGCCGGCCGCCAGCAGGGTGGCCAGCACGCCATAGACGGTGAGCCGCGCTCGCGGTGCCGTGGTGTCGACCCGCGGCGGCGGCCGGTCGGGTTGCATCTCGCCGAGGCCGCGACGCGTCGGCGCCTCCGCCTGCACCAGCGGCGCGATGGTGACGGGCCAGGCCTCGATCAGCGCTTCCTCCACGCGGCCGGCCACCGCGAAGCGCAGCCGGTGCGCGCCGATCTCCACCGTGCGCGGCGCGGCCGGCGCGAGGAAGACCTGGTAGTCGAGGTCGAGCTGCAGGCGCTGGCCGCCGATGACCGTCTCGACCGAGCGCTGCACGGCACGAAGCTCCAGCGCGAGCCCGCGCCCTCCGGGCTTGGGCAGCGAGGTCTCGTCGAGCGTCCAGCCCGCGGGCACGTGCACGACGACGCGGCGCTGCAGGTGGTCGCCCACCTGGTAGCCATAGGCGCGCGGCTCCTCGGCGTCGATGCGCAGCACGGCGTCGTCGGCGGCCGGCGCCGCGGCGGCGAGCGTGAGCACGAGGACGGCGAGCGTGCGCTTCATGCGAGGAAATGCCGCGTCACCGCATCGGCATCGAAGGTACCCTCGATGAACAGAGGCGCCAGCCGGCGCGCGCGCAGCCGCGCCAGCAGCGCCTCGCGGCGCGCATCGTGCGCGGCCTGCCAGCGCTCGGCCAGCGCCGGCCGCCACCACAGCCAGCGCACCGCGCCGCTCTCCGGCTCGCGCACCTGCGCCAGGCCGCGCGTCACCGACAGCGTGAACTCGGCGCGCTGCCACAGCACCACCGGCACGATGTGATGCGGCGACAGGCTGTCGAGCACGGTCTCGAGTTCGTCGAGATCGAGATGGAAGTCGGAGACCAGGAACACCAGGGCGCGTTGGCGCGGCAGGTGACGGTGCGCCTCGCGCAGCGCGGCGGCCGATCGCCCTTCGAGCTGCAGCGCGCGCAGCCGCTCGGCCAGGGCGATGCCGGCGCCGCGGGTGCGCGTCTGCGGCTGGGTGAAATCACGGCGCACGCGCTCGTCGCAGCCGACGAAGCCGAAGCTGTCGCCAGTGCGCCAGGCCGACCAGGCCAGGCTTTCGGTGAAATCGGCCAGCACGTCGAGCTTGCGCTGCGCACCCTCGAAGCCCATCGAGGCCGAGAGATCGGCCACCACCGTCACCGGGATCGACTTGCGCTCGCTGTGCAGGCGCACCATCCAGTTGCCGAAGGGGTCGCGCAGGCTGGCGAGCAGGTCGAGCCGGCGCGCGTCGGGCGCATCCTGCAGCGCGGCGTGGCCACGGAACTCGAAGCCGGCATCGCCCGTGCGGCTGCGGTGCGCCCCCGGAAACAACCCGGTGGCCGCGCCGGCGATGCGGTAGTGAAGCTCCCGGATCCTGACCATCGTGGTTCAGGGCGCCGCCACGGCCGCGAGGATCGCCGCCATCAGCCGCGGCGAGATCTCGTGGCGGTGCAATTCGTACACCGGCTGGTAGCACAGCCGGTGCGCAATGGTCTCGACGAAGACGGCCTGCACGTCCTCCGGCGTGACGTAGCTGCGGCCTTCGAGCCAGGCGGCCACGCGCGCGGCGCGCAGCAGCAGGCTCATGCCGCGCGGGCTGGCGCCGGCGAGCATCAGCTGTGACACGTCGAGGTCGCTCAGCGTCACGCCGAAGGCCTGCGGCTCGGCGGTGGCCCGCCACAGGCGCAGCGCATAGTCCTGCAGCGCGTCGCTGGCCTGCACGCTGCGCTGGATGGCCTCGGCCACGCCGTTGAGCTCCCGGTGCTCCACCATCGCCGGCTGCAGTGCACCCACCAGCCGGTCGGTGTCGTGGAAGCGCGGATCGAACATCAGCGCGCGGCGCATCGCATCGTCGGCCGGCGGCTCGATGGTGATCTCCATCATGAAGCGGTCGCGCGCGGCCGAGCTGATCTCGAAGGTCTCCTCGCGCTCGACGCGGTTGCGGTCGGCGAACACCAGCAGGTGCGGAAAATGGAACTCGCGGTTGAAGGCCGACACGCTGCGCTCGGCCATCACGCGCAGCAGCAGCGCATGCACCTGCGGCCGGGCGCGGTTGATCTCGTTGAAGAAGAAGATCGCCAGGTCTTCGCCATGGCGGATCAGCGGGCCGGGCTCGACGGCGGGGCGGCCCTCCTCGCTGATGTAGGTGTAGTAGACGAGGTCGTTGGGCATCAGGTCGACCGTGCCCTCGGTGCGCGCGAAGGCGCCGCCGAGCACCTGCGCGAAGGCGCGCAGCAGCGTGGTCTTGCCGACGCCGACGTCGCCTTGCAGCAGCACGTGACCGCGCGCGAACACCGCGGTGTTGACCAGGCGCAGGATGCGCTCCTGGCCGATCACTGCCTTGCCGACCTCGGTTTCCAGGGCCAGCGCGCGCTGCCGCCAGTCGGCCAGCAGCGCATCGTTGCGATCCATGCGGCGTCTCCTCTGCCTTGTTCTGCGCGCATGGTGCCATGGAGCGGCACATAATGCGTCGCGCGCGGCGCACCAGGCGCCGCGCGCGCTCAGCCAAGCAAGAGACAAGCCGCCGGGCGCGGCGTTCGCGAGGTCAGAAGCTCATGCGCAGGCCGACCCAGGCGGCGCGCGGCGCGCTCGGGCCGATGAACTGCTCGGTGCGCCAGTCGGCCGGCGCCTGGATGGCACCGGCGGCATCGAAGGCGTTCTCGCCCAGGATGCCCGCGGTCGCGTAGCGGCGGTCGAAGACGTTGGCGACCTTGCCGAACAACTCGAAGTTCTTGCCGAACTTCCAGCTGCCCGTCAGGTCGACCACCGCGAAGCCACCGATGCGGCCGGCGCCGTTGAAGTCCACGCCATCGGGCTGATGCCGGTTGTTCTCGTTGCCACGCACGAACTGGCCGGAATAGGCGCGCAGCTGCGCCCCCACGCTCAGGCCGGGCAGCGCCATCCAGTCGGCGGCGAGCTTGAAGCTGTGCTGCGGCAGGCCGGGAATGCGGTCGCCGGGGCGGACCTCGATCTCGTCGTCGCCGGTGCAGTTGGGGCTGGTCTCGGCAGTGCTGTTGGCCTCGCTGACGATGCAGGCCGACGACCGGTACGTCGCGCGCAGGTAGCTGTAGCTGGCCGACCAGCCGAAGCTCGAGTACTGCTGCGACAGGCCCAGCTCCACGCCTTGCCGCTGCGTGCGGCCGAAGTTGGTGAAGTAGCCGGCCGCCAGCCCGTTGCTGATGAACAGCAGGTCGTCGCTGTTGACGGTGTGGAACACCGCCGCGTTCCAGTTCAGCGCGGGCGCGAACTTGCCGCGCGCGCCGACCTCCAGCGTGCGCGACACCACCTGCTTCAGCGGCGGGTCGGACTGCAGCGCGTTGGGCAGCACGCAGGCGTTGGCCGGATCGGAGCAGCCCAGCTCGATCGGGCTGGGTGCGCGGTTGCCCTGGCTGAGGCTGCCGAACACGGTCAGCGAGGGGCTGGCCTGCCAGGTCAGGCCGGCGGCGGGGTTGAACTTCCTGTAGCGGCCTTCGCCATCCAGCGTGGTCGGCAGGCCGAGCTGGATGCGGCCGTCGTCGACGGTGCTGACGCGGGTGTCGTTGTAGCGACCGGCCAGCGTGAGCTGCAGGTTGGGCGCCAGCGAGATCAGGTCGTGCACGAAGACGCTGGCCGTGCGGCTCTTGCCGGAGATCAGCGCATCGACCTCGGGATCGTCGGTGGGCACGACGGCGCGGGTGGCGTCCAGGTCGCCCTCCGCTTCGGTCTGCTCGAAGTTGCTGCGCGCGCGGTCGTACGACGCGCCCAGCGTGAGCTGCTGGCCGGTCAGCTTGTGGGTGGACTGCAGCGCCAGGCCGGATCCGCGCTGGCTCGTCTTCGTGCGGTTCTCGACGCCGGTCTCGGTGACGGTCGGCGGATCGTAGTCGTCGTTGAGGTCGCCGTTGAGCGTGGCGTTGCGCGAGCGGCGCACGTAGGCGGTGGCCGAGAGCTGGTGCGAGGCGCTGACGTCGTAGATCGCGTTCAGCGTCAGCATCGTCATCTTCGTCCTGGTCTGGTCGGGGCGCGTGTAGACCTGCGTGCGCCGCTGCTCGGCCATCGACTCGGGCAGCAGGCCGTTGCCGATGAGGTCGTTGTCGGCATGCGTCAGGCTCAGCGCCCACGACAGGTCGCCGAGGTGCGCGCCGCCCTTGACGAACAGCTGCTTCACCTGGCCGGGCGAATACTCGCGCCAGCCGTCTTCGTCGAACACGCTGCCCGACAGGAACAGGTGGCCGTGCTCGCCCAGCTGGCGGCCATGCGAGACCTCGCCGGAGAAGCGCTTGAACGAGCCAGCCTGCAGCTCGATCTCGGTGCCGGGGTGGGTGTCCCCGCTCTTGGTCTGCAGCGTGAGCGCGCCGCCCAGCGTATTCAGGCCGAACATCGGGTTGGAGCCCGGCATCAGCGTCAGGCTGGCCAGCGCGCCACGCGGCACCAGGTCCCAGTTCACCACGTCGCCGAAGGGTTCGTTGATGCGCACGCCGTCCTGGAACACCGACAGGCCCTGCGGCGTGCCCAGCAGCGGGCTGGCCGTGAAGCCGCGGTAGTTCACGTCCATCTGGTAGGGATTGCCCTGGATCTCGTTGACGTTGGCGCTGGGCATCAGCGTGGTCATCGCGTCGGGCAGGTTCAGGCTCTGCGTCTGCTTCAGCCGCTTGTCGCCCAGGGTCTGCACGTTGGCCGGGATCTGGTCCTTCGGGATGCCCAGGCCCGGCAATGGCGTGGCGCCGACGACTTCGACCTGCGGCAGCGTGCTCTCGCCGGCCGGGGGGGTCTGCGCCTGGGCGAGCCCGGCGATGAAGGCCAGGCTGGCCAGGGCGACGGGGCGCAGGCGCCCACGCGGCAGGTGCGTGTGGTTCATGGTTCTCCTCGTTGTGGTTGTGTCGTCGCCGGCGGTCACGGCCCTCTGCACAGCCGCGGCGATCGTGGCGCCGAGGCTAGCGGCGCGGGGCGCGCAAGCCCCGGGAAATCTTCCCGGCGGGGCTCAGGGAATCTCCGGGCCTGCCGACTCGATCACCCGATGGCGCAGCGCCAGATGCACCAGCGCGGCGGTGGTCGAGACGCCCAGCTTCTCCTTGATGGCGCTCTGGTGGTTGGACACCGTCTTCGCGCTGAGCTTGAGCCGCTCGGCGCACTCGCTCGCCGAGTGCCCCTGGGCCAGCAGGCGGAACACCTCGAACTCGCGCGCGCTCAGCGACGACAGCCGCTGCGCCTCGCCGGCCGGTTCGCGCGCACGCAGCAGTTCGGCGGGCAGTTCGGGGGCGAGGTAGTGCCGCCCGGCATCCAGCGCGCGCACGCCGTCGATCAGCCGCTCCGGCGGGCTGGACTTGGGGATGTAGCCGCGCGCGCCGGCCTGCAGCGCACGCCGCACCAGCATCGGCCCGTCGTGCATGCTGAAGACCAGCACCCGCACGCCGTCGTGGCGCAGGCACAGCCGCTGGATCAGGTCCATGCCGCCGCCGGGCATGGACAGATCGGCCACCAGCACATCCGGCTCGTGCTCGATCGCCGCGGCATAGGCAGTCGGGCCGTCGCCCGCTTCGGCCACCACGCGGATGTCGCCAGCCTGCTCCAGCAGCCGCTGGTAGCCGGCGCGCACCACCGGATGGTCGTCGGCGAGCAGGACGCGGATCATCAGCTGCCCCCCCGCGACAGGCCCATGCGCTCGACCACCAGCTTCTCCTTCGCATACTGCTCGCGGATCCAGGCGCCGTACTCGGCCGGGCCCAGATACTCGAGCTCCTGGTCGTACTTGGCGATCTCGTGCACGAAGGCCGGGTCGAACA
>VFQN01004371.1_pt1 | contig 18731 bp, 26 predicted proteins | sample 3512371 | NCBI WGS metagenome assembly VFQN01 (sample SAMN10412370, study PRJNA504923) | tailings metagenome | isolation source: Replicate 2 from Balatoc abandoned mine | place: Philippines: Itogon, Benguet | collected 2017-08-28 | reverse complement strand
CCGTCCCCCGCACCCGACTTCCTGCTTTCCCAGCCCGCAGCTCTCCACCCACCCGTGTGCCCACGAAGTCCCACAGCGCGGGCCGCATCAGCCGCACGTTGTGGCGGCTGAGGCGCAGGATGTCCAGTGGGGGGACCTGGGGGGAACGAAAGTGGGCGCGGCAGAGTCATAGTAGAGCAGTTGGCGGGATAGGGCCGTGAGGGGCGAGTTGGGAGCGGACGGGCAGCGTCGTACGTAGTAAGCCCTGCTCGCAGGGACGTGCTGCTTGCGCTTGCAGAGGCAAGACGAGCGGCGACCAGTGGCACAGGCGGAACAAAAACCTCGACTAGCTTTCATTAATTGCACCTTTTCCCGCTCTGCACCACGCCTCCCCCGTTCTCCCCCCGCCAGCGCCTGCTCCCAGGTCCTAGGTCCTAGCCCACCTTGCCCGACGCGTTCCCAAACGACACCATCCACCCCAGCTTGTCCAGGCAGGCCAGCGAGGCGTCGAAGGTGGCGGCGCCCACCCCGTCGTACACCGCCCGCACGCCGCGGCCGCCAGTCAGCCGCAGCACCTCGGACACCACGTCCTGGGGGGCGGGGGGGGGGCGGGGGCAGGAGGGACCATGGGCTGTAGGGTGCAGGGGTGCTGCCAGCCAGGAAGGCAGGGGCAGGGTGATGGCAGGCAGGGGCATGGCAAGGCGCAGGTGCACGCAGGGAGTTGCTGTGCGCCAGCGGGGGTTGGTGCAGCAGGGCGCAACGCGCGGAGGGATCGTGCCTCGCTGCCACGTGGCGGCCTGCACGGCCACGCGCCCAGCAGCACCCGGCCGCAGGCGGAGAGCGCGTCACATACCCCGCAGGGTGCTGCTGGGCCGCGCGTTCCGCCAGGCACGCGGGCACCCTACACGTACAGGGCCCACTTGCCGTGGCCCCCCTGCCCGGCCCTCCTGCCCATCCACCCGCCTGCAGTGCCCACCTGTCCCGCCCACCTGCGCACACACCCTCCTGCCCCCTGACGCCCCCTGCCCCGCCGCCCCTACCGCCCGCCTGCTCTAACACCCACCTGCCCCGCCTCCCCGTCCCACCCACCTGCTCGCTGGAGTTGATGACCTCCACGCACCCCGCCGCAAGCGCCACCTCGCACTTGGCGGCCGTGGACGCGGTGCCGATCACGCGGGCGCCTGGGGCAGGGGGCGAGCACAGCGCTGCCTCACAAGCTGTGTGTGGAGGGGCAGGACAAGTACACCATCACCTTACAATTCACGGGAAATAGAAAGCGGGCCGGGTGCCGCCTGCTAGGGTGTGCCGGAGGATGGCTTGGACTCTTCTCCTACCAGCACCTGCAGAGGACTGTACCCATCACTATCCCGCTGCTGGCCCCTCGACCGCCCAGCCCCCATCCCTTCCCTCAACGCCACACCTGCCCCGCGCCCCGCCCCGCCCCGCCCGCCGCCGCCGCGACCTGCGCCACCAGCCGCCACGGCCCCCGCATCCCCGCCCCCCCCCACCACCACTACCGCCTCCATACCCGCCCCGACCCCCCCCCCGTCCCGCCCCACCCGCCGCTGCCGCCACCTGCGCCACCAGCCGCCCCGTGCCCCCCGCCGCCGCCGTCACCAGCACCCGGTCCCCAGGCTGTGCGGGGTAGGCGCCGCCGGGGCCCGCCAGACACATGGCGGTCATGCCCTGGGGGGGGGGGGGGGGGGGGGCAGGGAACGGGCGAGGCCGCAGTAGCAGCAATAGGACTGAATAAAAAGCAAGAGCTTGAGGCCAGGTGCAGCCGGCGTACTGGTATACGGTGGGTGACGACCTCAGTGCGCCCTTACTTGTGCGGATGGACTTTTTGTTGTGGTGTCGGCGCGTCCATTCGCCTACCTGCACGGCGACCTAGGCAACCGGCCCTGGTGTTCCCATGGTCTCCAGGCATTTGTCACATATAGTTGGCAAGGCACGTGCCAGCGTTGCCTCCACGCACCCGTTCCGTGGTCTGCCGTTGTCCACAGCCGCCCCTGCCCCGAGCGCCGCCGGTACCAAGCCCCGAGCGCCCCACCATCCACACCCCCAATACCTGACTGGTACACATAACTCTATATCTCAGCCGCAGCCCACATAGCAGTCACGGCTCTTACGCTGCATCCGGCCCCCTACCGCGTAGCGAGAGAGCAATGCTTCACACGGCCCAACATGAAAGAGTGGTTGCATGCTTACGAAACACGACAGGCCCAACCCCAACCACCCATTCGTTCACCCCCTCCCGTCCCCACCACCACCCCCTGCCTGTATCATGGCCGCCGCCGCCGCCTCGCAGTCCACCCCCTGCGGCAGCGGCACCGCCCGGCCGTAGTGCACGGCGGTGTACTGCGCGTAGGAGCCGCCGGGCGGCCGCGTGATGTACGCCACCCGGGTGCCGGGGGCCAGGCCGGAGTCGGGGGGCACGGCGCGGCCCAGCGCCGCCACCACGCCCGCGCCCTCCACGCCGGGGGTGAAGGGGTGTTGAGTCATAGGGTACAGCCCGCTCCTGGGAGGGAGGCAAGGAGGGAGGGAGGACGGGGGGTAAAGCAGCGTATTGCGTTGGGTGCTCGGGCCAGTGCGGGCCACGGCTGCGTGCGTGGTGCCCTCCGACTGGCGGCAGGGCAGTGACGGATGGCGGGCGTGTGCAGGGAGTGCTTCCGTGTTGGCCATTGTATGCCATCGTGCGAGCTCGGGCTTGATGGTTGTCCTGGGCATCGTGATATATAGGCCGTTGCCAAAGCTCACTGCAGGGCGCTCGGGCGGTGGCTAGTGCCGCTCCGCCTGGGGGCGTGCCGGTGTGACGGCTGACGGGGGGAGCGCCCTGCACGTGCAGCCCTGCCCTGACCTCCACGACCGCCTTCCTGTGTTGGCGTTGGCACATGTGCGCAGCTGCCAAACGGCCACGGGAGGCCATGCGGCCCTGGCCCTGTGGCCGGTGGCACGTGGGGCGTGGGCGCCACCCCGCAGCCCAGGGAACCCAAGGTGGACCCAAGGGGGCCCAAAGTGGCCCAAGCGAGCTTGTGGGCTTCCTGCCGTGCCGGTGGGCCCTGCGGCCGCTGCCCGCGCACCTGTGGTACGTGTCGATAAAGTTGACACCGATGGCCTCGTTTCGAATGAGGATGTCGTGCTCGCCGAGGTTTGGGATTGGAACGTCGGTCGCGAGGGTCATCGCGTCCGCGGGGCCCACTTCTCCCACTTGGATTGCCTGCATAGTTTTCGGAAGGTCTTTTGTTGCCATGTGAATGCTTGTCGTGGTTGGTACGCCTCGAGCGACGGACAGACGCCTAGCAACTGCCGATACGCAGCTGGGGTTTCCCGAGAAGAGAGCGTGGACTTTCAAGTAACGAGCGAGCATTGAGCTGAACATCAATATATCCTGTGTAGACAGCCGGCGATAGGCGGCACGCCTCTAGATTGCTGCAGCACGCAGAATTGGGCAGGCACGTGCCGTCAAGCACAAGCACGGTAGCCCAGTGCCACGCCGTTCTGTTGCGTGCAGCCTGACACACCCAGACACGAAGCCATCTGCACGTGTGCGATTATCAGTACCCCGGTTATGCCAGTGGGTCATACCGGTACCTTCCACTTCTCGGCGTACCGAGTTCGCTCAGGCAACGGCCTTGTGTGATTGTTGCGTGCCCGTGCACCTGCAGCGTCCTACACAGGGGACCCCTGGCCCTACAAACCTGGAAAGGACCAATGCGAGGTGCTTGCGGAGATAAAGGGCACAGGTGCCAGTACAGCCCTGCTTTCACCTTTCCAATGCTTACGTGTTAGAACTCCTGTATTTGCTCTAGCACATGGGGCCCCTTACCAGCCCCCACTCACTCCCGTGTCCGTGGGAACCAGGCTGTCGGCCAGCCCCTAGGCCCTGGTTCCGGCGAACATTGTTTCCCATGGGCTTGACAGCAGCAACAGAGTGGCAGCCCCCTGCTGCAGGCAGCAGGGGAGTCCCCTAACGGCCCTGCGCCTGTTGTGCTGCTTCCAGTCAGTGCTTGACGTGTCAACCGCTCGCAGTACGCCATACCAACCCATATGGGCGCCTCTGTGTTGGCATTTGTTGCTACTTTCTGGTCGAGAACCATAGTGCAGCATGGTGCTGGAAAAAGGGGTGTCGAATTCTCGTGTGCGCATGGCCTACAGCGCACGTTATGTACGATGAATGCTTTATAAGACATAGCTATTAGCATAGTGGCGCAATGCGCCAGGTTGTGGCGTTTGCTTTCGTCTCCCGTGACTCCCGGCCTTCGCGGCTGTGACTAAACGGGTCGCCGGTTTCTCCGTTTTGCGGCCGATGCCGATATGACATGCATTAGAAGCTTAGACGTTCCTTATCTGCTTACTGGCATAGACTATGGCGCAAAAGACGAGATTAGGTGAAGACCAAACATGTGATCACATGCGGCCACAGGCACGGTACCGCGCTGACCCTACATGTTGGTCCATGTTGACAACCACTTACATGGCCGGCCCCATACCTTCGCTTGATGGCGCTGTGCAACACGGCAGGTACCGTACCTGTACTACATATATGTCATTCTGGGGATCATCTCAGCCCCAGCTCAACGTGAGTGAGGCCAATAGGTCTTTGCTGAACTTCCCTTACTCGGAAACTGTGCGTGGGTCAGAACGCAACCCGTACCGTGGTTTGCTAGGCCGCTGAGGCACGACTCACTGTTCCAGCGTACCAGCGGGCAAAACCAGAATTGTGGCCTGTTATATTTCTTTGTAGACAGGTACAGGCTGCCTTGCCAGTGTTCGCGCAGGGCGCCCATTGCTGCCCCCAGAACGCCAGAAGTATGCAACCAAAACCAATTGTGAGCCTTTGTGGGCGCCTTCTGAACACCTAATGTGCTCCTCAGCACCTTGCGGTATTGCACAACAAGGCCAGCAGTTTGCTTTAGTCTGCCGGGTCTCCGGCGGTCTCCGGTCGACACCATGGACGGTACCCATGGGCTTGCGGAAACACCCGACAAGAATACTTCGCTTGATTTAACTACCGTTACAGCCGACTCGAAAGGCGGAGCGCTGCACTACTTCCAGGCGACACCAGTAACGTCCATGGATGCGAACCCTGGACAGTTTACAGAGGACTTCCACAAGCGGCAGGTAAGGATTTCAAGAACATATGCATGGTATGTAGCTGCAACACCAGTGCAGGCGAGAGACCCTTGGGACGCCACTGCTTTGCACTCACCCGCTCTGGCCAAACCTCAATGCTTCACCTTGCTACGGCTACGGCTCCATCACCCTGTTATCCAGGACTGCGTCGCCGCAGAGCCCTGCGCGAAACGCGTCCGCACCTCCCCTGGCCCGCAGGCCGACCATCCACCCCCCAAGGCCGTCCACTCCCAAGCCCCCGACAGCCCCCGCTATGGCTCCGCCTCCCTCGCGGCCCGCAGCAGCCCCGAGGCCCCCGCCTCCCGCTGGGCCGCACTGCGCGCCTCCGCCTCCCGCTGCCTCTCCATGCCGCGTCACATGCGGGTTGCGCTGGTGGTGTTAGCGGTGTCGATTGCGCTGGCGGTTCCCGGCGCGGTTCTGTTCTGCCGCACAGTGCACATGGAGCAGCGCAAGGCGGTTGGTGACGTGGCGCGCTCCGCGGCCCGCAGCGTGGAGACCTTCCTGGACAACCACGTGGCGCCCGTGCACGCGCTGGCCGCGTACATTGCAACGGTGGGGGCGGGGAGGGACAGGGTTTGTGTTGTGGGGAGGGGGTAAGTGGAGAGGTGCAAAGCCGTAAAAGCGGCGGACTGTACTGGCAATGGGGGGACGAAGGTGGCGGAGCGAAGGGCGTGTGCGCCGTTAAGGTGCGAGCTCGTGGCAAGTGGTTCTGCATTGGTTACGCAGTGTGTTGCTGTGGCGGCGGCTGTCGTACCCCTGCAGCCAGCAGGTTCTCGGCGTGTCGGCTGATCGGCTTCACCACATCCAAGGTGCAGTAACACACCACCTACCCGGGCCTGGCGCGCCTAAAACACCACAGGTGCCCCACTGGCCCACCCTCAACGCAACATTCAGCACCTTCGCAGAGGCCATCTACAAGTGAGTTGGGGTGTGCCGTGCAACGCTGTGCAAGGAGTGAGGGATAAACTACGTTGCCCCCCGCATGTCTTGTGCACGAGGTATTGGGCACTCGCATTATGCGGCCTTACGGGCCCCTGCTCTCCGGAGGTACCCCATTGAAGTCTGTAATTGTAACTGAAACTGGAACTTCGCCACTTTGCTCACGATGCCCAGCTGCGTACCGCAGCCATTCAGGACGGGCACCGGTGGGCATCCATCTCACTTGGCCGCTGCGCTCGCTGCCCCGCAGGAACAACCCGTTCTACCAGATTGAGCCATGCCCATACGGCATTGTCGGAGCCATGTCCATGCGTGAGTGCCGCATCTGGGTCGGCATTAGGCGACGGGGTGGGGTGGGCGGGAAGGGAGTGCCGTTGTATAACATGGGGCCAGCTCCCTACATTCCGCGTGTACCAAAGTCCAACCCTCAACCACTGCCTGCCGCTACAGCACCTGAATAAAGTTGCGCTGACATTCTGCAACAGGGCCAGTGCAGCGTCGAAGCGCCGATAGCAGCAGTGGCGGCATCTGCCTTGAACCGTTCTGTCGACCCCTGCACCCCGACGTTTATGCCCCAAGGCTTGACGCGTTGCTTGTTTCCTCCCTGTGACCCCCCGCCCCGCATGCCCCAGCGTGGCTGAACCTTACCGGCGAGGCGCTGGCGCAGGCATACCGCGACTTCGACCTCAACCTGGACCTGCTGCTGCCCAATGACGAAGCATGGTGAGACCGGGCCGGCCGCCAGTGGGAAAGCAGTCATTGGTAAAATGTGGGAGAAAGGTGCGCCACCGGCGGACATAGGGCACAGGAACAGGGCCTGCTGCTGCCTCAGCGTGGTGAGGCGGGGGCCAGGGGGAGAAGGGCGAAGGCGGGGCGGGATGGGGCGAGGCCAAGGGTTATGCAGGGCAGGGGCGGGGCGGGGGAGGGACGGCCGCCTGCAGCCCGTTTGCTGCTGGTGCTGGTGCGTCGCCACGATGCAGCGCGTGCTCCGCCCAGCACCTGATGGCCAGAGCCGAGCACGTGGGCCTGTTCCTTGGGCTGGGCGAGCCACACACGGCACAAGGAAGCAGCACCGATAGGGCACGCACCGCTCCCTCCCATCCTTGTGCGCGGCCTTGCCCCTCACCTCCTGCCCCCCGTGCCCGCTGGCCTGCTGTGGCCCCAGGGACCGCAACGTGCACAGCATCATGGCCAACGGCTCCATTGCCGTGCTGGGCCCCTGGTACGCGGGCGGGGAGCTGGAGCAGGGCGCGCTGGTGTTCCGCTTCTCGGTGTTCCTGCCGCCGCCCGCACGGCCGGAGGAGTGGGACATGCCGCCCAGTGGGTGCCGGGGGTGGGGGTACGCGTAAAACGCGAGAAACCGTGTGAGGCGTCAGGGAACCACGAAAACACTGGTGCCTGGGGTGGGGGGTGGAGGAGAGGAGCGCTTCGCCAAGTCCTGCCACCTCGGCCCTGGCGCCTTGCACTACTCCAGCGTTTCCTAGCAGACCCCTGCCTGCTATCCTGCATGTGATGGAAGATGTGGGGTTTCGACAGCAGCATAGTGCCAGTGCTTGCATGTTTTCACACCTGAGGCATCAAGGCATACCCTTGGGGCCACACGCTATTACCCAGTCCCACCGTCCTTGGGGCGAGTGTGGAACCAGTATGTTGCTTGCCGGTGTTGCCGGTACAGAGACCTTGTTCTACTCAAATATCTCCCCAGACCCAGAATGCGGACTGCACGTGGCCCCTTCCTCTGCCAACCGCCGACTTTTGTCCTGCTCTCCACGCCCACCTTGCCCCAGGTTCCATCGCGTATTGTCCCCCCGACATCTGCACCGCCCCCGACAACACAACCTTCTGGGGCTTCAGCGCGGTGGGTGCGCAGGGCGCGTGTGTTGTGGTATGGCAGATGTGGTGTAACGGTTGCGCGACTGTCGTTGCGCGAGAGCCTGTCGGCGGTCGGTGTCGACGGCGCTGGTGGGCTCACACGGTGCCCTGGCCGCGCCCCCTGTGATGCCGGCAGCAGTGCAAGGAGGGCCACCCTGACGAGCGCACGCCCTCCAGCCCTTGGGCCCCTCACGTCAACTCCGGTCCGCCCCGCAGGCAGTGGTCGCGTGGAAGAACGTGGCCAGGGGCCTGGCGCCGCTCATAGACCGCAGGATGCACTTCTACCTTGCGCCCGACCCTCGGGCACTCAACCAGTCCTATCTGGCCGTCTCGCACGAGGTGCGGGGGTGTGGGGAGGGGGTGTGGGGGCGGAGAGAAGCACCAAGCGTGGGACAGCAGCGGTGCAGGGGGCGCGTGGCCAGGGGCTCCCCTTATGGCTGGCTGCGTGGGCAGGAGAGGATTGTCCCGCTCGTCTCTGTTGCCGGCGCGCAGCGTCAAGGGACCTGCCAAGCCGGCAGGGAGGGACTAGCATTGTGGCGCAGCCTGTGCTCGTTTACATAGCAGAGAAGCATCGTTGGTCGCTACGGCGTGCACAAGAATGAATGAAGCGAACACCTACGGTTTCAGTCCTTGCTCGGCCCCAACCCGTCGCCCTTGTCCACCCCTCCCTCCCGCAGCCCCCCAACCCGGCCAGCTGCGAGGTGGTGCACGTGGCCGTGTTCGACTGGCTCACGTGGACGCTGTGCGTGGAGCCGTCGGGGGGCTGGGGGCCCATGTGGTGGGTGGGGACATGGAACAGGGCGGGGAGGGCTGGACTGGGAGGAGTTTGTCTCTGTTCTGTGTGCCATACAGTGGTTGCTAGGTACCGTAGGCGAAGCAGAGCGCGACTTACTGGAGCATGTAAGCGCCAACCCTGGGTCTCCACTGCAAACCCAACTTCACCCTACCTGTTGCCCCAACTGCCTCCCCCGCAGGGCCCCCGCGCTCATCGTCGGCGCCGTGCTGGTGTGCTTCCTGCTGGCGGGCCTGGTGTTCACGGTGCTGCGCAGCCGTGCACAGGCGCTGCGCTTCCTGCAGCACGAGCAGCGCACCACGGCGCAGCTGGCGGAGCTGACCGCCTGGCTGGACGAGGAGCGGCACAGGTCCGACCGGCTGCTGTACCAGATGCTGCCGCCGGGCATAGCGCAGGTGCGGCAGGGGGAAGGGGGGAGGGGCAGGGTGGGGCAGTCCCCAGGGCGGCGAAGCAGGTGTGCGTGGAGCGAGGCTGCCAACCTCGCCTGCCCTCAGTAGCCTCCACCCTCCAGAGGCTTGTGCGAGGCCATTGCGAGTGCAGCGGCATAATGCGGCTTGGCCCTCGCCGTGCCTTGCCGCCTGCCCTCCTAACACAGTTCCTCCTTACCCCTCGACCCGCCAGGTCCTCAAGGCGGAGCACAAGGCGCCCTGCCACTTCCACCCGGAGGCCACCATCCTGTTCAGCGACATCGTGGGGTGGGTAAAGGCGGAGTGTACTAGGGAATGGAATAAAAGTTTGGGCGGGGCAACCCTGCAACTCCATACACTGTGGTGTGGGGCAGCGGACGTACAAACGGTGCAGGTGCAGGGCTAAGGGCGAGCAGGAGCAAGGCCAGAGCCCGCTGCGGAACCTTCCTCCTGGACATACTGCTTTGCTTAACCCTCGAACTGACAGCGCGCAGCACATGACCCACAGTGTGTTATGCCAGACCACGCAGGTGCCCGGGCCCGCCTGCATGTGGACCGCCCTCTCCTGACCCGGTGCTCTCCGTCTTACCCGGTCTTCCCCCGCCCCCCTCCCTGCTGCCCAGGTTCACGGAGATCGCGTCCCGCTGTACCCCGCTGGAGGTGTGCCAGATGCTGGACGACCTGTGTGAGTGGGAGGGGAGGGGGAAAGGGGAATGAGGGGCGGGCGGTCGGGCCGTAAGCCGGGCATAGGCCACGGTGACAGGGGCTGGTGTAAATACCCGTAACGGTCTCTAGTACACATTACCCCATGCGGTATGACTGCTGGAAATATCAAGCCCCACTTTGGTCCAGGGTGTCAGCCTGGGTCGCTTTGCATGCCTGTCTGCTTTCACGGTGTCGACCCACTCGTACGGCAGCCCTCAGCCCATGGAGCTACCGTACCACTCAGCTGCCAAACATGCCACCCTCGCTCGATTTACCTCCCTTCCGCCCCTCCCCTCCCCCAGACCACGAGTTCGACACGCTGCTGGAGCACTACCCCATGCTGTACAAGGTGGAGGTGAGACAGGGATGGAGCGGGTAAAGGGTGTCTGTGCGTTGGGAGCTGGCATCACCCCTACACTCACGTCTGCACCGTTTTGTCGACCCGCCCCAACACCCCTTCCCAGACCATCGGCGACGCCTACATGCTGGTGGGCAACGTGACCGCGCCCTGCCCCCGCCACGCGGACCTGGTGCTGGAGTTCGGCATCCTCATGCACCAGCGGGCGGCGGGCCTGCGCATACCCGCCTCCGCCGGGCCCGAGGGCGGCGGAGGACAGCCGCTGCGCATCCGCGTGGGCGTCCACAGTGGCAGCGTCGTCAGCGGGTGGGTGCAACGGGGGCAGAGAGGGGGAGGAAGGGCGGGGTTGGGCGACGGGAGCCGGGCTGCCTGAGAGGCCGTGTGCTTGGCGCCCTAGGCGCCAGTGGAGTCATGGTGTTGCCGTGCAGGGCACCACGACTGGGCATGGAGAGCACGTGATGTGCCTGGCAACATGTAGCTTGCATGGTTAGCTGCAACGCCACTCCGCCACTGATTGCTTTCTCCCCACACCCGCGCCTCCCTCCTCCCCAGGGTGGTGGGCAAGCGCATGCCGCGCTTCTGCCTGTTCGGCGACACCGTCAACATGTGGGTGCAGGGGGCGGGGGTGGGGGCGGCGCAAGGGCTGCAGCCCGGCAGCAGCGGTGGCACACGTGCCACAATGGTGAAGCGCCGCTAGAGTTCCTCCGCATTGCGGCTCGGCACGGCCTGCTGACACATACACCATCTGCCGCTCCCTCGCGACTACACGGCTTACCACCCGCATGCACCTCGCTCCTGCCTCGTGCTCGTCCCTCCCCCCCAGTGCCTCCCGCATGGAGTCCCACGGCCTGCCGGGCCACGTGCACCTGTCGGACGCGGCGTACGGCGCCATGCGGGCGGCCAAGGTAAGGCGGCAGCGGCAGGGGGGTGTGTGGGCGGCCTAGGTGGGGCGAGGGGGAAGGCGGCACGCGGACGTCAGCCGCAGCGGGAATACAGGGCTCCTGGACGTGGTGCAGGGTATGCCGGGGTGGGTGGGTATGTTCTGGTTCCACGGCCTCGTGGGGCACCACACCTTGGCCTACAACGCTTGCTTAGGCCCAGAAGAGCATTTTGGCCAACGGAGCTCTATCGCCTGCTATTCCGCTGTCGAGCGCTACCCCGTGGCCGGTTGCAGCGAGCCCCCTGGCTGCCGTGCTTGCTGACGGCTTCCGCCCTCCCTGCCCCTGCCCCTGCCCCTGCCCTTGGATCCACATTGGCGCCCCATAAGTTGCTTCAGCGGGCCCTAGCTCCTGAGTGTCCTGACTGTGTCCGCCCTCGCTGTCCCTGCACCTGTCCGTGGCTCCATGCTACCTCCGCAGGAGCAGTTCACCATCATGGGGCGCGGGGTCATCGACGTCAAGGGCAAGGGCAAGATGCAGGTAGGTGCGAGGGAGGGCCTGGCGCCAGGACGCTACCGTGGCCAGCTCTTCAGTTCACCCCTCTGGCCAGGGTGCTCGTAGCCAGTGTTTCTGCCAACATAACCCATCTGTAAAGGACCCCTTCACTAACCCCCAACGCCCTTGCCCTCACCTCGCCCCACCCCCACCCCCACCCCCACTGTTCCCCCCAGACCTACCTTGTGGTTCCCGCCAACGAGGAGGTGCCGCTGGACGGCCGACACGCGGCGGAGCACGCACAGCTCATGGAGCAGCAGCAACAGAAAGAGCAGCAGCAGCAAATGCAGCAGGGGGGCGGTGATGGCCCCCTTGACCCCTCCGTGCACATGCAGCTGGCGGGTCTGCCCAGCGGCCCGCAGCCCCGCTGCCCCGCCAGCCTGTCCGCTCGCCAACTGGACATGGTCTTCTCAACGACGGCGGCAACGGCAGCGGCGGCGGTGGGGAGCACGGGCACGGGCACGGGCGCGCACTCCACATACAGCGAGGGGCACAGCGGTGCGGGTGGCAGCGTCAGCGGGCCGGCGGGCCGCGTGTACAGTGGCATGAGCGGCATCAGCCCCCGGGCGGTGGGGATGGCGGGGGGGCCAGCCATGCCGGCGGGCGGCTGGTCGCGCATCAGCGGCGGGGAGTACGGCGTGTCGTACGGCGTGTCATACGGCGTGGGCGGCGGCGGCGGCAGCCTGCTCAGCGGATGGCCCAGCGTGGCGGAGGCGTCAGCGGCGGTGGGGGCAGGGCGCATTGCGAACACCAACGGCACAGACGGCGGCAATGCCAGGGCCCGCAGCCCGCGCAGTGCAGGCGTGCCGCACAGTGCATTCCGTGGCTGGGCTGGCGGCAGCGGCGGCGGCGCCTCGCCGGGAGTCAGGGGCGTGTTCGGCTTCTGCACCGTCTCGGGTGGCGTCAGCAGGCCCAACAGCGCCGGCCTGCGGAACAGCATGCGCACCCCGTCCATGGGCCAGGCGCTGGGCTCCCCCACGCTGGAGGCGGCGCTGGCGGCGGCCCTGGCCACCTGCGGCGGCAGCCCCAGAGGCGCCCTGGGCACAGTGCCGCCGCCGTCACGCCAGCCGCTGTTGCTGCAGCTGGCGGGCAGTACCACGCAGCGCGCTGCGCTGGCCTCGGGCGCGGGGCCGCAGCCGCCCAGGAGGCCGCAGAGCGGCCTCGCGGCGACGGTGGGCGGGGTCCAGGGGGCTGCGGTGCCGCCACCGCCGCCAGGGCTGCAGTCGCGGGACATGCCTCGCGTGCAGCTGGCGGGCCGGTCGGGCAGCCGCTCGCTGCTGCACCTGTCCGGCTCGCTGGCGCTGCCGCTGCCGCCGGGGCTGGGCTCCGCGTCCGCAGCCTCCAACAGGTCCGGCGTGCCGGAGGGCAGGCAGCAGGGGACGTTGGGGGAGGTGGGCAAGGACGAGGACTCAGTTATTTGATGTGGCGTTGGAGCTGTGTCTGCAATGAGGTAATTATACGCTATGGATGCGGCTGAGATACTGCAAATCGCGCTTTATATTTTACATGTTGGAGGGAGAGCTATATTATTGCTCGTCGCATACACTGTGTGTCGCCGTGGCGTCATGGTGGGGCTGTGGGGCGGAGCAGGTGGCGCGGGCGGCGGGCGGGGGATCAAAGTACTGGTCACATGAGGACGAAGTGGTAGTACAAGGTTCGCAGTGGTAACAGGAAGATGGAAAGAACTTGAGGCTTAGCACTTGATACGTACCGGGGGGAGGGGGGGTGCTGGCGTGGGCTGACTGTGGTCAGGGAGGAGCGCCCTGCCGGGAAGCAGGCCGCTGCGGCCGGGGTGTCTGGAATTGCTTCAACGGCAGGTGATGCCAGGGTTGGGCGTGTGCCACGGTACTGCGGACTTCCGGAATGGGAGCACGAAGCTTTCATGTGCAAGGGTGGGTGGGATGGGGTAGGTTAGGGTGGGATGGAATGGCAGCTTTCATGTATCCATGTTTGGCTTATGCTAGGTTTGGCGGATTAAACGATGTAAATGGGACTTCTTACTCGTCATCACTTGCTTGCTTATTACGAGAGGATGCTGATGTCGAGACTACTACGGTGTGTATGTACATGGGAAGGCAGCCGCTGGTGTGGGACCGGCACGCGACTGTGCCTGCCTTGCTCGCGTGCGTGGTGCTTGCTGTCAAGGGTGCCAGTGTCAAGGTATCCGTCTGCATACCAAAGTTCCTGCTCGCAAGCCGGCTGCTGTGGCGAAGATGGGGTGGTGCTGCAACTGAAACTGAAGGCGCTCGGTGCGGAGGACCGCTGACTTGCTGTGTCGTATCTCGGCGGTTGCTGCCTTGTGCGTGGCGCACTTTTATTTGGTGATCCTGTGGCCGTGCACTGAGTGCGTGCACACCAGCCCTGGTGAACGGTTAGAATCAAGGGCGTGATGAACGACGGCCGCAAAGGACGTTGGGTGCATTTGAACTGGCGTGAACTGCGGCAGCGGGAGGTAGGTTGGGCGTGCGCTGGCAGCTGCCTGCGGGCTGCGGCAGTCACAGCGACTGCGGCAGCGGCAGCAGCGGCGGCCCTGGACATCCCACCCTGCGCCATGCGCGTGTGCAGGCGTGTGTCCAGGACAAGGTGTTGAGGTTGTGTCGTGTTGCCGCAGTGTGATTGCGCTGCCGTGCGCAGGGGCCATGCTCAGGGGCTGCCCTGGCAGGCGGTGTGCTGTGCTGCTTGCTGATGCAGGCAACGGTACGAGTACACTTCTGCTACGTGATTGGGATTATCTTACTCGGTTCAGGCTGCACTGCTGTAGTCGCGTGTGCATGTGACGCGGTGTGGCTGATGAGGCCGCTTGGCAGGGCTGCATCTGCAGCAGGGGTGTGTGGCTAAATACGGTAGGTGGGGCTGTGTACTGTGTACTGGTGTTCTTATGCGGACCGGTGCGGCCCATGTATGTATGCTCTTACACTGTTTCCCTTTCCATGGAGGGGTCTGGGTTCTGGCCCAACCCCAGGCCTGTCCTGGCGTGCACGGACAGAGGGCTGGTTTTGGCCATCGGGAACACGGTACGGTGTTTTCCACCCCGCTCGCTGCGGCCAATGGGTCGCGACATGGTAGGCGCTAGCGGGCACGTCCCCACAGCGCAGCACATGCCGTGTGCAGCGTGCCTGTGTCGTGCCGTGGAACACTTACTTACATGCCGTTGCGGGCTGGATTGCAATGCAAGTGTTGGCGCAGTATGTCCCTGGCAAGTGTAGTGGGCAGCAGCAGGTTTTTTTTTTGGTGTGTGAGGCAGGGTCGCGCCCACGGCCAACCGCGCGTTCCATTGCCGACATTGTTCTTGTACTATCAGTACAACTATGTCATACTGTTCTTTACTTCTGTGTCATACTATTCGTTAGTACTGTGCTGGCTGCTACCAGTATCTGGTGTCTGTTTGGCAGGGTACCGACACAGGTGCACGAAACGGCTGGCAGGGTAGGCGGTCACGTGCATGAGGGTGTCACGACAAGGGGTGATAGGGAGGAGGTCAACGAGGGTTGAGGCCCTTGGGCAGGATTAGCGCGATGTCGGGGTCTAGGTACGAACGCAAAAAGCCGATTGGGGTACTGCGTGTCGACGTCCTGCAGTGTGGGAAGCAGGGTTGGTGTGCCTTTGGGTCTGAGGTGGGGTACACGTGTATGCTCACACCATGGCCGCTTGCCGCTCTGCAACCTTTGCTGATATGGTACCCAAGTGCCGTTCACGTTCAGTACGTATACCTGCAGCAAGAAATGTACATCTCTGTCGCGCCCTATGTCTGCCAGCGTCGAGGGGCGTGGCCAGGTCTCCCCTGCTCACACCACCTGCGTCATGGCTTCTGCTGCCTTCTTCTTTGAATATTGCAAATCTTTTCCGTAGATCCTGTCTGGTAGTAGTCGTGCCTAAGGAATAGTCGAGGGCAAACAACCCCAGCTGTCACGCCCAAGAGGGCTGTCGCGCGGCTTTCTTTCTGCGGGGCTGTTCCATGAACATCAGCAACATATTAGACACAGGTCCGAATGAAGTTATCTGAGGTAGGGCTACGTGGAGAATTTTAGGACAAGCGCACGGGATGCTGCCTACAACGCGACGGCCGAAGGCTCATACTGTCAGACCGAAATGCTTGCTTTGGTTTAGAGACTGCTGATACGTGCGTCTCGCCCCTGACCATGAACAGGAGGTCAAAGTGTCGCATGGCACTCGCGGAGGCCTTGAGGACTCCGAGATGAGCTCAGGGTGAGCAGGTTGCGTGCAATATACGCACTTAACGTGCGTCACGATGGAGCTTGGGTGTCTGCAAGCTTCCGGCCCCGCACTTGGGCCGACAGGTTGCTCAGGTGCCCAGGACAGGCCCTCGCAACGGCCATGATTTGAGGGGTTCAGCTGGTGGTCAATCCGTGCTCACCCCTGCCCATGCAGAGGCACCGCTGCCTTCTGGCGCAGCTGTACCTACGCCAACCTGCAGCAACCCCTGCGCCTGCTACGGCGGTACTGGCGACATGTCCTGCAGGGGGGCCAGCGCCTCATGACGGCAGTTCACCAGCAGGCCTGCCTAACGGTCTGGAAAGCAACTTAGCCCCACTAGCCCTGGACGGGCGTGACGACCATGGAGCTAGTAACGCATGCCCAGGGCCTGATGATACTGCCGTTGGGCCTCGTGACTGGCACCAGAACTCCCAACCACGGCAGGCTTACAGTTCAGTCCCGCGTGCAGCAAGGGGCCGCGCTACCGGTGAGGACGCAGGCGCTCCGGGCACAGGCCGCTGCACTGGGGACAGGTCGATGGGCCTCGTTGCGCCAAGGAGAGCTGCCAGCGGTCAGTCCACTGGGAAGACAACTGCAGCCCCGGCTCCAGCGGATGCAGGCGCAGCTCCAGAAGGCGGCCCCTTGCTTCGACCACCATGGCGCGGGCCGCTCAGCCGCTCCCCGCCGCCTCCTAGGCAGGTGGGTGCTAGCGGAGGTGGAGACACGGCGGCAGCACCCATCCGCAGGCCGCTCAGCGCTACTGGGGCGGGTCAAAGGCGTGGCAACGACCGTGCTGGACAGCACCAGGCGCCTGGCAGGTGTGCAGCGGCAGTGTCGACAGGGCGCGGTCAACATGCAGGCAGCCAGCGCAGCTGCTCTCGGGTGCATGGAGCACATCCAGCCCCGACGGACGTGGCTGCAGCAAATGGCTGCAGCACGCTACATGTGCCAAGCGGTGCGACGCCACCGAGCGTGGGCAGCAGCAGCAGCCCATGCGCGGTGGCGCGTGCCCTGGCGGAGGCTGCGTCCGCGGCGGCCCTGTCCGTCCTGGCGCCTATGGCCAGCCTGCCGCCTGGTGGGGACTCGCCGCTGGGGCCTGACGTCCAGAAATCTGGCGTGACCAAGATGCCTGGCGGTGGCCCCGAGGCCACAGTTCTCAAAGCAGGGTCAGCCCGCAGCCCTGTCCGCACCTGCTCTGTGGGGGTGCAGGTCAGCCCAGCGCCAGCGAGGGGCGACACAGCTCGTCAGAGATTTGGGCACAGTGCCGACAGGCCTGCAGTCATCAAGGTAGAGGCACGGGGCCATGCCGGTCGCCTTGGGGGCGCTGACCATGAATCCTGGAATGCGTTGGAAGGTGCCGCCTCACATCTACCATACAACCCTGGTGACCTGCAGCGAAACGGGGTGCCAGGAAGCGCCACAGTGGGGCGGGTCACGGCTGTGAGCAGCAGACTGCCGGCGGGCACTGCAGCGCAGATGCCCAAGCCCCATCCCGCATGTGTGGCCGCAGGGCCGGGTGGGCCGCAGGCAGGCGCTCCTTCCCAGCCGTCCAGCAATGGCCTGCCTGGTGCGTCCACTCAGGCTGCCTTTCCCGCCGTGGACCGCGCCCTCCAGCGGCGGAGTAGGCTGGCGGTGCTGCGGCCGGGTGCCGTCGGTATCGGGCCCGGGACCAGCAGCACACAGAATGCAGCGGCCGGGCAGCAGGGCTTCGGGACTGCTCAGGGGCATCTGGAGGCGCCAGTTGCCACCAGCATGTCGCCGCTGCCCCGCACGCCTAGCGGGCGGGTGATCGGCCCGTGTGTCCCTGGTCCTTGTGCAGCGGCTGGGGGTGTGAGCTTTCCTTTCCACAAGTGGGCGGGTGCAGGCGCCTTGGCTGCAACAGCTGCCAGCACGATGGCGGCAGCTGGGGGAGGCTGTAAGGAGGGCACCGGTGGCAGGAGCAGCCAGCGCAGCCAGGGCTCCACGGCACCGCAGGATGCGTACGGCGCTATTCGCGAATGGCGGCAGCGGCGGGCGGAGGCGGCTGCAGTAATATGTGCCGCAGCGCGTCGCTTTTTGAACCGGAGGTACGCAATCTGGGGCCAGCTGAAGTGGATGATGCAGGAAGTATGCATGTTACTGCTGTCCTGGCGTATGTCGAGGAAAATAGGCAGGTGTAGGAAAGCATGCGCGCTTCGCGGGCCTTGATGTCTTGGTACCAAACTGTGCAGGGCGGCTGCCGAGGCAGTGCGAGCGAAGGATGTGGCCCTACGCCTTGCCGTGCGGTGCACCAGCAGGCTGCTGCAGCGGTGGAGGCGGGCGGCGGGGGCCCGCGTGAGGCTACGGCTGCGGTACGCAAGGTGCGTGGGGTGGGGACAGTCGGTGCTGCAAACGCTTTCTTGGCGGATGGCTCAGGCGTTGGTGGATTGGCAACCGTAGCAACGCGACACAAAAGTCGATGATGTGCTGCTGCCACACGAAAGGTACCAAAACCCGTGTGTCAGGCCTCCCGTACGTTGTCATGCCCCCGCTTGCAGCCTAGCCCTCATCTCGGCGGCGGCGCACACAGCGGCGGCCGCGGCCCTCGAGGCAGCGGCAGAGGCCGAGCCGCTCGTGGAGGCTGTGCGTAACAGCGAAGACCCCCGGGCAGCGGGGGCGCGCTTGTCCCTCCCGGCCAGGCCTGTCGTGCACGGCCCGCGTGCTACGTCTGCTGGGACTGCTGCTGGCGCCGGGTGGCTGGCGGGCGGCTGCCTGCGCGACCTGGGCCCTGGGCTGGCGGCGGCGTTGGCCAGGGCATGCTTCTCAGACACGCTTGGTGGGGTCGCAGGGGTTCACGGTATTACGGAGGCGGTGGAAGATAGCGGCAGCGGCAGCAGCAGTCCCCGGAGCTGCAGCAGCAACAGCAGCAGCATGCGTGA
>VFQN01004370.1_pt1 | contig 18741 bp, 24 predicted proteins | sample 3512371 | NCBI WGS metagenome assembly VFQN01 (sample SAMN10412370, study PRJNA504923) | tailings metagenome | isolation source: Replicate 2 from Balatoc abandoned mine | place: Philippines: Itogon, Benguet | collected 2017-08-28 | reverse complement strand
GCCCACAAGTGCTTGCCAAGCACCGAATTCCTAGCCCCTGTAACCTTCTCACGAAGAAAAAAAAAGGTAGGACGTGTGACAGAATGAGCGTGATAAGGGTTTGCTCGTAATGGCGATGTAAAATGGCTGAATGGGCACGCTTTCGTAATGGCGATGTAAAATGGCTGAATGGGCACGCTTTCGCATGGACCCTTGCTGAGTCAGGGGAGACGTATGCAGCTGCTGGCGGACAGTTGGCGGTCACCTGCTTGTGTGCCAACGGCTTGTATGCCAACGGCTTGCAGATCCCGACAGCTCTTCCAGGTGCTGCAAACGCGCTGGCGTGTTCAGGCCTTACTGCAAATAGACAGCGTCAGTCGCCAATCACCCCGCTTCTTTTGGGCTCTAGCGCCACCGGGTCACTGTGCTGAATCGCTGACCTTGCGGACACGCCCGCCTGCCCACAGCCGTCACTCCTGCAACAACCCTTCCCAACACCCTTGCTTCAGCCAGAACAGCAGTAGCAGCATCGCAATCCACGACGCAAGGGCTTACAAAGGTCCATCGACTAAACACAGTACTGCAACACTGCGTCAGCTCAGCTGCCCAACCCCTCGCCGCATCATGATACCGCACAGCGCCTGACCTGCGGGCGGTACCCTACGATCTGCACCGTCCTGCACCGACTGCACAAAAACGCCTCACTTGTCGCCCCACGTGCGCCGCGCCCGTACGGCCAGCTGCCGTACACTGCGCCTGTTGTCGTCCAGCGCGCCCACCACCGCCTCCAGCACCTGCACGGCACGTGGCAGGTGGCTTCGCCGCTCAGGCGTACCGTATGTAAAAAGTGGAGCCAAGTTGTGAGTCGCAGGGCTGGTGCTGGGCGTGACAGCTGGAACGAAAACGAGCACACTGCCAGCGCAGCATCTTCCTGCACTAGCTGTAGGCACGTAAGCGGCACTGCGCTGCGCTGCCCATGCTGCTCCACGTTCGGCAGCTGCGGCTTGCGCGACGGCTATTCGCTGCCCTGCAGCTGCCCATCCCATCCCCAGTCGTTGCCCCTTTCGCCCCGTCCACCTGGCCCTGTACACAGCTACCCTGCATGCTTCCACCCACCTTGTGCCTCAGCGGGTGCAGCAGGTGGTAGGGCAGGGCGTCCATGAGCGCTAACACACAGCGCAGCGCCTCCTCCCGGACGGCGGGGGAGCGCGGCGCGTGGGCGGCTGCGCACAGGCAGGAGGCCAGGGCGGGTAGCTCGTCCTCCAGCACCTGCGTGTGGGTTGATGCGTGCGTGAAAGGCAGGCGACTCGTACCATAACAGCGCGGAGCTCGCATGCCTTGCGACCCAAGCATGGTGTTACGTTGGCATGAAAAGTTGGGTAGGAAAGGCAGGAGGTGCGCGACCGTTAGGAACAGGATGCGGGTGGGGGATGTTGCGGGACGTGGGAAAGGAGCGGGCTTCATGCACGCGGCCTTCACATAGAAGGTAGGATGCAAGGGAGTAGATGTTGCAGTGCAGCAGTAGCCGCAACCTGTCGTACCCTGTCGTACCTGTCTGATATGCTCCTGCGTGGGCGCCTGCTGCAGCCAGTCCAGCAGCACGGCCAGGACGCCCTGCAGCGCCGCGGGGCTGGAGGTGGCGGTGGTATTGGGTTCCTGACCAGGTGCTGCTCCAGCCGCTCCTGTGCCCGTTGCTGTTGATGCTGCAGAGCACAGCTGGCTGGCGGACTTGATAAGCAAGGGGCACAACCGCGCAGCCTCCTGCCTGCAGGAGACCGAGGCACACGCACATGGGTGTGGGTGTGTGATGCGCGGCTGAAGGAGGGAGTGGGAGCGCGACGGTGTGCATTCAACTTGAGTTACACCACACACGTTACACCACACACCATCGCGGTTGTCCGCCAGTTGGGAAGTGCAGGCCCCAAGAGACCACCCACAGCAGCTACCGGTACCAGGCGCAAGCCGCAAACCCCCTGTGCCAGCCGCGTGCCATGCCCAATAACCCTCCGTCACCCACGTCGAGATTGGCTGTCCCCAACCGCGCATCACGCACCTGCACAGGGCCCGCGGCGCCGAGGCCGCCAGGCTGGATACGGCCAGCAGCAGGGGAGGGCTGGGCGCGGGCCCAGGGCCGGCCCCCGAGTCGCACAGCACCTGGGGGGCGGGATAAAGGGTTCGGGGCAGCATAGGCGGCACTTCGGGAGCGGTGCGCGTCACGCTGTGTGACAGCTGACGGGTATTCCTTCAAGGCAGCTACTGGGGCCACGGCAGCGACATGGCAGGCACGGCCAACAGGAGGCCCCTGCCTGCAGCGTAGCCTACGGTGCATGGCAAAGGGCAGTGAGGAGTTCCCCGCCCAGTTCCCTCCCGGTGTCGCACCGGGCGTAACTATGGCGTCTCAATCCTGCTGATCCAGCGCCACTTTCCTGTCAAACCCAGGGCCAAACCGGTCCAGGCCCACCTGCACGCAGCGCTGGAAGGTGCGCTGCTGCCACAGCACGCGGCACGTGGCACGCTGCGGCCTGCCGTACAGCGACACGCCGCAGCAGCCCGCGCTGTCAGCCACCAGCACGCCGAACAGCTGCGCCGCCGCCGCTGCCGCCGGCGCGTCAGCACCCGCCGCCGCATCCGCCGCCACCCCTGACACTTCTACTCCCCCGTCCACGTCCATCGCAGCGTCGCCGCCACCGCCGCTGGCATCCTGGTGCCCTGGCGCCGCCGCCGCCCCCGCCGCCAGCAAGCACGTCTTCAGCGCCGCCAGCACATCCTCCAGCACGGGGTGGTTCCGCATAGCCAATGCCCGCCCCACCCATCCCGCAGCCTGGACGAGAACCACAGGCGGCGGCGGCGCAGCGGCGACGCCACCGGCACGCGCCAGCGGCGCCAGCACCCGTGGCCTGAACTCGCCGTCAAGCCAGGCCGCCAGCTCTCCGTCGTCCTGCCAACGGTTAATCGACGCCGCCAGGGCAACTGCCGCCACGCAAGCCACCGACGGGTCGACGCCGCCGCCAAAGCCGCCCGAGCCGTTACTCGAGTTGCTGTGGGCTACGTGTGGGTGTGGGTGCTGTGCGGACAGCAGGATGAGCTGCAGCAGGGCGTCGGCCAGGGCTCGGGTGCTGCGGGGTGCGAGGACGGATGGGCGCAGGCCGGCGATGGCGGCGCAGGAAACCGCCAGCGCCAGGGGGTGCGACCCATGGATCGCTGCCTGGGGCGGGGAGACCGCCGCAGGGGCAGCCGCTGGGTCCGCAGCTGCGGCGGCAGCTGCTGCTGCTGCTGCTGCTGCTGCGGCTGCAGTCGTGATGTGCTCCGCAGACGCTAGGGCAAGCTCTGCAATGGCGAGCGTGGGCGAAACAGCCAGTGATGCAAGGCAGAGGAAGAGTGAACGGGGCGAGAGAGTGAACGGGCGCTAAGGCCGAGGGCTGGTACGCGAAACGGCAGGCAGGCCAAAAATGAACGTCCCGGTATGCCAGGTCCTACCAGCAGCGGAGTGTGCACAAAAATGTCCATATCAATGAGGGAGGGATTATCTGGTGGTCACGGACAAGTGCCTACGGCCGCGCAGCGCAGGTCCACTCGGGGCAGCCGTGCCGGCGTGATGTTGCGTCCATGGCATGGCCCTTCTCATCCTTGGTGCGCCTTATCACACTACCTCTTGTCACTTTCCAGTGCCTAAGTCCACGCCACGCAGTGTGTGAAGACCACAGCCCAAGGGGGCGCGTGCACCCTTGTGAGCACCACGGCGCACGGGAGCGCGGAAGCCCCATCCCTCCCGTAAACCTGTCGGCACTCGACCACCTACCCAGCTGCTGCCGCTCGTCGCAGCACGCCACCAGCTCCTCCACCGCCGAGCACCACGCCCCAGCCCTGCACTCCACCCCGCCTCCGCTGTCCACCCCGCATGCCCCACACCCTACTCCTCCTCCGCCGCCCGCCGCCGCCGGATCTTGCAGCCACGCCGCCGCCGCGCCGCCTCCCAGGCCGACGGGCGGCAGGATGGCGGCGGACGCCATGATGGCGGCGGCGAGGCGGTGGGCGGCGTGCGACACTGCCGTACGCTCGCGAGCGTGCGAGCCGCTGGCTGCCGCCGCCGCCGCCAGGCAGCCGCGCTGCTTGGCGGGAAGGAGCTCTGCGGCCAGCTGCAGGAGCGCACCCCGTTGGGCGGCCGACCACTGGCGGCAAAGGAGGCAGGGGGTCTGGTAGCAGGGCAGGTCAAGGATGGGAACACCATGTACCTTGAGACACACGTAGCTGTTGTGGCACTGCTTCGTCCAGTAATGAAAACGGTCGCTTGTGTATGCAGTGCCTGGCAACAGCAATATGGTAGCCAATGCTCTGCCAGCTGGCGCCCATACGCAGCAGACATGGGTGTTGCGGCTACAGCCTTGTCGAAGGCTCGCGGCCCACACGGAGCGTCCACATCGTTCTAGCAGCCACCGCACGCCTTGCCTGGCGTGGTGCAAACCCACGCCTCTCTTTGCCCAATGCGCACACCCACCTCTGCCTCTACCTGCTCCTGCTCCTCCCGCTGCTCCTGCTGCTGCGGCGTGGTGCACTGCGGCTGCAGCAGCGGCTCCATCCCCAGCAGCAGCTCAGCCGCGAGCAGGGGAGACCCCAGGCCCAGGTGCACCACCAGTCGCAGGGCAGCCAACGCGGCCTCCGCACCCACATCGCCGCCCACAGCCCCGCCCTGTGCCGCCTGTGCATCCTGCGTCGCGCCCGTTGGCTGATGGTTGACACGTGCCTGGCGCTGCAGGTCCGCCATGGGTGCAACCAACAGCTGCACCACCTTCCGGGACACACGGTGCTCCAGGTCGGCGTCACTGTCAGCGCCGACCCCGGCAGCGCCAGCTGCAACAGGTGTGCACGAGGCAGGCGGCGCCAGCAGGTGCAGCAGCAGCCGCAGCGCAGCAGAAGCCTCCTCCTCCGCCCGCAGGGCAAGACCCCACGCCACTCGGCACCGCACGGCGGCGGGCGACCCCGCCCCGCTGAGCGCGCAGGCGCACAGCTGCTCCGCTGCCGCCAGCAGTGTATCTCCTTTCAGGAGCAGCGACTGGAGGCCAGGCGGTGGTGCTCCTGCTGCCACTGGCGACGAGGCCCCTAAGGCGGACGCTGCCGCAGCCGCCGCAGCCGCCCCCGAGCCCGCCGCAGCGGAGTGCAGGTGCAGCAGCGCCCGCCACGCCGCCGCAACCGCCAACCGCAGCTGTACGGCGTCCTCTGCGTCAAAGCCCTGCTCGGCTGGCACCCCACCTGAGGCGCCTGACCCCAGGCGGCCATCAACATCCACATCCATCGGCGCGTGGTGTACTCCACCTTCGGCTGCGACTCCTGCTCCTGCTGCTGCACCCAACCGCTCGCCCAGCTGCCCCAACGCACTGGCCAGCGCGTCCTTGACTTCCAACAGCTTCGCAACCGCCAAGGCGTTGCTACCGCTGCCGCCCTGGCACACCGCCGGTAGCTCCCCTGCCGCCGCCTCCAGCACGGCGGTCAGTACGGCAATGCAGTACAGCACCTGGTCGGCCCTGCCGTACACGTCCGGCGCCGTTACGGCCTGTACGAGCAGCTGCTGCAGGGGCTCTAGGGCGGCGGTGTGGACGCGGTCCAGGGCGGCTGGGCCGGCGGCGGCAATCTGTGGGCAGTGTGTCGACAAAGCGTTGTATGAGCTTTCGATACGGTGGGATGGGGTCGGTCTGAGGCGCAAAGGCCGCTTACACTGCATGAGATGCGTCAAAGGGAATCTCTCTGCAACGCATGGGGGACGCTGTTATGCGGTACCGTACATACAAAACTGGGAGCTCGTTCTGTGCACGAGTGTGTGCAGAGGCACGGCAGCTGCCGTACCCTGCCGTACGCAGGGGATGCTTCAAAAGTACGGCGGCGGTGTGGGGGTAACAATTAGCACAGTATGTCCTGCATGCCCTCGCCCGGTCACCGCACCACCACCACCACACCGCACGACTGCCCGGGACCCACCGACGCCAGCAGCCTCGCAGCGGTGAGGACCTGGCGGTCAGCGCGGCTGCGGGCTGCCGTACCGCCGCCGCCGCCGCCCGCCGCGCCCCGCACAATCGCCATCAGGTCCATCACGCTTGAATCCTGCAGAAAGGTACCGGTAGGTAAGACGCAGTCGAAGCCTAACCGCATCAAGCACGAAGTGCCTGCCAAACGGCATCGTGCTGCTGCTAAACGCCCAGCCCGTAGCCATGCGCCTGGAACACCCCTCCATCCATCCTTTCACCCCAACCAGACCCATCCGGCCGTGGCCCCTTTCTCGTTGTCCAAAGCCTGCCATTGCTCTCGCCCTGGCCCCGATGCTTACCTTCAGCGCTAGAGGCTCTATAGCCCCAGGCCCCGCCGCCCTAGCCACCACAGTCAAGCAGCTGGCGGCGGCGGCGGACAGAGACAAGACGTCATCGGCGTCGCCGCCGCCGCCGCTGGCGGGGGGGCCGGCCTGCGCGCCCAGGCCTGGGGCCGCCAGGGCCGCTGGGCTGGCGGGCGCGAGCACCTCGGTCCGCAATGCGGGCCACAGCTGCGGGGGTAGCGGGGCAGGGGCAAGGGTTGAGAGACGTGGATTGTGCAAATGTGTTGGTAACAGACCAGCACCCACGCCCGCTGTAGTGCCTATGTCGCAGCACTGGCAAGCAGCCCTGGCACCGTATACGAGCTACCGAACCTCATGCACTGTGCTTGCAAGGCCCTCACCTGCCCAATGTGCGGCGCCAGGGCGTCCCGTCCGTAGGTGGGGCAGCAGCGGCGCAGCGCGGCAAGGGAGTCCTCCTTGGCGGGCCTGCGGTTGGGGCACAGGCGCGGAGCAGTAGCAACGGTCAGTTGCCGTATATACACTAGACGAGTCGGTGGAGCAATGCAACTCATGGCCCCAGCCGCCGCCCCTGACTGTTGGATGCCGTACACCTGCCGTACGGCAGCACGCACCTGTACGTGGAGCTCAGCTTCTCCACCAGCAGCGGCAGTACACCGCCCGCCAAGAAGGGCGACGACGCCATCGCCGCCTCCAGCCCCGAAACCAGGTCGGCGCGCGTGATGGGCGGGCGCCCGCCGGGCAGGGCGGCGGCGGCCCCGGGCGGCGGGTTGAAGGAGACGGGGAAGTAGGCGGACGTCCAGTCGGCCACCTCGTCTGCCAGGGCCTTCAGAGGTGCGGGGTCCACCCCGGGGGAGTGGTACAGGGCGGCAAGGGCCTGCGGGGCATCGCGTGGGCGGGGGGAAAGGGTGTGAGGTGCACGCCTTAAGGGCATGTGGGGAAGGGTAGTTTAGGCTGTTCGGTTGAATTGTGGCAAGGAGGGAGGACTGTTTGGGGCGGTGGCAAGCGGGTACCGCCCGGCAGGTGAGTGAAGCACAGGGGCGAGGTACGAAACGGGCGGAAAGGTCTGGGTGGAGGTCCGGACGATGCGAACACGTGCCAAGAGCGCTAACCCACCGCCGTCGTACGGACTGCGTATGGGGTGGTAGTACAGACGGCCAAGTCGGCCCGTAGTCTTGGCACTCCTTTCCCCGCACCACACACTGTCAAACCCGCACCGAAACCTGTCCCGCCGGCCAGCGCGCACCCGCACGCACCCGCACGCACCCGCACGCACTCGAAGGCCAGCAGCAGGCACCGCGGGTCCTTCTCGCCGTCCGCCGCCCCCAGGAAGGCGTCCAGCAGGTCCACCGCAGGCCGCCCTCCGGGGCCGGGGGCAGGGCCGGCTGGGGCGGGGGCGGCAGGGGCCGCGGGTGCTGCCGCCAGCTGCCCCCAGCCGCCCCGGCAGCAGGCCAGCAGCAGCTGCAGCAGCGCCTGACGGTCGTCCTGGCGGAACGACTGCGCGCTGCGGAGCTGTTGGGAGCATCGCACAACATATGTACATGCGGTAAGTAGGGAGCGTGGCAGGAATTAAAGACAACGTGTAACACATGTGCACTGTAAGCAGGGATGTTGGCAAGATGCCACTGGGAGCAGGGAACGGGTACAGATATGCGGTGGTGTGTAGAAGCTGCGCGTAGCCGTGGAAGAGGGGCATGGGTGTGCACTTGCCAGGGGTGGTGGGGAGGCGCGGCGGGCGCTGGTGTGTGGAGGGGTGCGGGTTGGGCGTTGAGCCCCCCCGGCGTGTAGCTGCTATGAGCACCTGTTCCGATATCCGCTGCCCACGGCCAGTAGCCATTCCCCACAAGCAACGAACCCAGTCGTGGCGCTCCACGTGCGAGCTTGACCGTGCACCGTGCAGCGCGTGCTGCGCCCCCTTTCACCTCCTGCTGCTCTTGCACCCAGTCAGTCATTGGCGCGGCCACCCAAGGCCCCCGACCCACCGCCTCGCCCGCCGCCTCGAGCATCAGCAGCGCGTCCTCATCCTTGAGCCCAGGGGGGCCATCACCAGGGGAGCCCCCGCCCGAGCCGCGCGGGCGGGACAGCAGTGCCCGGCATGCGGCTGACGCAGCGCCCACACAGGGCCTGAGGGTGGGAGAGACAGGCTCAATCGTAAGGGGGAAAGAGTAGTTGGATGGTAAGTGACTGCGAGGTGCCAGGCAGCGAGGGCCATGCGGATAAAGGTCAACCAGGTCACGTCCGGAAAGTAGCATCCGGTTGGTGTTTGCCCCGGTGATGAACACCAGCAGCTTACGAGTGCCCTGGTCTGGTAACTTGTGGGTTGGTCGACATGTTAACCCACCAGTCCCTCAGGCGGGCTGCCAAGAACTCGGCCAGCAGGTGCAGCTCGGCCTCGGTCAGCACCGAGTCCCAGCAACGCTCCACCACCTGGGAGCAAGGCGAAATGTATTGACGGTAGTGCAAAGAGTGTGACGGACACGCTGCAGAGAGCGAGGGCCTAAAAACAGTCCGCTTGAGTCAACGCGCATGGTGTGACGGGATTGCAGCAGCTCGTCAGCGGGGCCCGTGCTGCGCCCACCGCGCCTAGGCTGCTCGGCCCCCATGCCCACCTGCCCGAGCAACCTGGTCGCGTGCTCCCGCTCCTCCTTCTCAGGCGACGTCAGAGGTCCGCCCAAGGCGACAGCCTATGTGGTCAGTGTTTGTGTGGTGGCCGTAAGGAGCCCAGACAGATGAGGTCACCGATGCGCGCGTAAAAGGCAGAGGTTGGCGTTTTTAGGTCAGAGAACAATTGCTCACCAGATCTAAGAGCTTAATCTTGCCATTGTTTAGCAACCCTATAATCTTGTCGCAGGCTGGCAAGCGCTGCCCGGCTGCGTCAGGTTCGGTCCCGCAGGCCGCCTGCACAAGCTCCCCTAAAGATGCGGTCATGCTTTTGTACTATTTACATCCATGTAAGAAGACTCAAAGTGGCAAACATAGCTTCCACAGGACCCTATTACCTCCAGTACCCAGAAGCCAAGGGAGTCTTCCTACTGCATTGTCAAAGCGCCGACGCAGCGACCAACAACAGCAAAGATGAAGGACCGTAAGAGCTCTTACGACTTGTGGACTGATCATAGCTGCAATAGTAGCTGCAATAGTAGCTTTAGGCAAGCGGCGTCGGACACTGACCCTTGGGACACGCCTGGGGCGGGAGCCCACGTTCAGCGCACTGGGCGACATCCTGGTACGTACATCCTGGTACGTACCTCCCGTGGAGACATCTGCGCACTCAGCGACAACCTAGGGAAACGGGGCCCGTTCCAGGAGCCCGGCTTGGAACGAGTGTACAGTATGACGTCAAGTAGATCGTATGGCGTTGTGCCCCTGTTGTGTGCAGAATTTGTGCAGTTCAGCCACAAGAGCCATCTTGCCAGCCGGCCCCAACTGACAGCTGCCATGGGCTGAGCTCCAAAGACCCCTAGGTCAAATACGGAAGCCAGTTCACCCCAACAGACTGGTCAAGTAGGCTTGGGGCTGCACTTGAACTGCAGCCATGCTGCACGAGGGCAGGCCCAGAAGAGGCAGGCTACTGTCTCGCTACATGTGGTAGGTGGTACCAGGAGAGCCAGCGCGACACAGCTGTTACACTTTGGCTGTACCAAAGGCACACCTGCGCCCACAAGCCACAAGCGCCCGCGGTTCAATGGTCTGCTTCGTTTCATTCTCGTTCCCTGCATGCAGGTGTCGGACGACCAGCATCAGCACACACGCATCGACGATGCACCGCGCCTAAAGGCTATGTACGGTGCCTGGCATGCAACATGAACACGGTCGCCCACGCGTGCAGTACCCGTTCGGGGTGCATTTAGAAGCGCCTTGCGGTCCCATCACCGCACTTATCTACTCCCAAAACTTACTTCGCTCCGTGCACGGACAGGCCACTTGGACCGACAGCTACGCAAGTCCCTCCTCCGCTTCCCACCACTATCTACGCTCTCCGGCCGATTTCCCACTGCCCACCGAACCCCAAGGCCCTTGACAGGAAGCACCCAGACGCGTCAGCATCTGTCAGGTTATGTCATACACAAACAGCACCTCGTCCTCCGCCTCCGCGCTGGAGGCCTTTGCTACACAGCCACAGCTCGCCCTCCAACCAGCAAGCCGCAGCGTCCATTAGCACTCCACAATCGCCGGGTTGTGCGCTGCTCACTTGAGCAGCGACCGCGCGAGGTGCTCCTTCGCTGACGCCAGGGCCTTGGAGAAGGTCTGCGGCCAACACAGCCACGCGCACCAGCGGTGGGCAACAGAATCTCCCTACCAAGCACAGCCACAAGAGGGCTGCCTTGTGGCATGGTTGCTGTGCAAGCATGACCACTCGTCACGTGGCGACGGCACATGCAACTGGCTACTTTGGACACGTTAGCGAACATAAGTGCTGATACAATATGCAGCCGCACGGCTCCCTCTGCCCAGCCTCAAAATGGCTACCCGATCCTTCTCGTGCAACGCAGTGGCCGCAACTGTGGTCCCTACGCCGCCCTCTAGCCCTCCCCCAAAACCGCCCTCCGGCCCGTGTCGTACATTGTTGAAATCGCCCACCTGCTCGGTGATGGGCACGGGGGCGCCCTCCCCGTCCGCGCCGCGCATGGTCACGCGCCCCGCGATCACCGCCGCCTCCGTGTCCACAATGATGCTGAGGGGCACAGGGTCGCAATGGCGGGGGATGTTTACCCCTTGTGTACCCTACTTGGCTCAAGCGGCTCAGCCAGGTAGTGCCAAGGTCCTTACTTCAGCCAGTGCTCCTCCCATGGGGATGGGTCACGGGACCTTCCTGTCCCAGCACCGTGCACCAGTGCCCCCTTGCCGTGCGGGCCCCAGGCTGGAGCTCCAACCACGCATGCTAGAGCCTCAGCAGCTCGGACCTACCCGCCGTCCACGATCTCGTCGATCGCCAGCAGCACCAGGTCCAGGTTTTCTAGCACCGTCTTCTTCTCCACTTGTTGTCTGCGAGGTACAGGAACAAAGGCCACGAAAAGAAGGGGTGCACGTCACGCAGAGGGGTCGCTCCTGCTGTGGTCCAGGTCCTGGCTCTTGCAGTCGATATGCTGCAACGAACATCGGGGTAGTTGAGGTGCCGTTTGGGTGACAGCAGGGTTGGGGTCAGGTCGGCTGCTTAGGTACCCACCCTCCGCTTGGGGTGTTCCACCCGCAAACACAAGGGTCGTCCCGCAAACACAAGGGTCGTCGGGAACCATCCCCATGCGGCCGCACAGGTGTGCCTCTTGTTGCTCGCATTATGGGTGGATGCTGATGCCACCCAAACCCAACCCCACCTCAAGAGGATGGACACGGACTCGTAGAACGCTTGGAGCACCGTGTACAGTATCAACTCGTTCTCGTCCTGGCTGCCAGTCACGTAGAACATCAGGTCGCCGATGTACTTGTACACGACAATGACATTGTCAAACATGATGATCTCGGCTGCAGAGGCGGCAAGGGTGCAGGCAAACGAGTGATCTTGGCGTCCATGCTGCCCGCGCGCTGGTTGGGCAGCACAAGACGTATGCCGCTATCCCAGCACAGTGCTTTGTTTGCCGACCTTCTGCCCGTGCATTTGTCCGGCTGGTCTTGTTCCATAGCGCCTTCTCAAAGGTGGCCTGGCTCGCCACCGTCGACCTGCGGTGTCCCGCAGGTGAGCCAACATGGCTTGAATGATTCTAACGCCACTACACACGTGTTGAAGAATTGTTGCTCACCACTCTGGTGTATAGTATTTGACTGCAATGCGCTTCCCCTCCGAGTCCAGCAGCAGCATGTTTTTGACGATGGGGAGGGTGGGATCGGTGGCCATTTTGACCTCCCTCCCTCAACAGTAGTGATTTGGAGGAGGCTAGGTCCGAGCTACGAGCACTTGTAAAAGATGAGTCGCAACAGTTACCCTACCGACGCACTAAGCGAGTACTGTGCGAGACAAAAAATCTGCATAAAGGACGCGGCTGTGTGTGTGTAACAAAGGGCAGCAGCAGCGTTTCAGGCTCAGGATGGGAGGGAAGTTGGTGTCGCACTGTCGCGCATCGACATTGAGTCCTGTCAAGTGCTGAGACCCGCTGCAGCTGTTCCAACCAGTTGCTTTGCAATCTTCTTTATTTTATTCTTTACCTCACACTGTGCACGGGTGCCCTCTAGCGCTTTTTACCCGAAAGAGCACCCGGTTTTTGCGCTCCTCCGCTGGCCGCATGGCCGCCGAGCCAGAGCCCCGGTATTATCGACCGATACAGGGCCTTGAAGCAGCTATGCCAGCTCCGGCGAGCCAGGGTGACCGAGGCACGAGTTTGCCCTCCTGCCTCACCTTTTTTCTGCGCTGTCTCAGGTGCTTGGGCTCATCGTCCGAAGACGAGTACCGTGACGACCGTAGACGGTACGGCTTAGTGGGTAGTAGCGACCTTGCATTCGGATTTCCCCTCGCCCTGCGAACGCAACCATGTTGGCCTCGCGACTCTCAGGGAGCTCGAACAGCACGTGCACCACTACCAATACCAAGCACCCTCTGGGCCTTCTAGCTCTGGTCCTGTGCTGCAGCGACCGTCAGCCCATTGTGAGGAGGATACCCGGGAGGACCTTGGCCTGTTACCGAAGGTGCGCGCGGAAGCCCTATTACGCGCGTAACATGCGTCAAACCGCCGCGTAGAGAGCCACTACCTGTATTTACGCAGTGCTTTCATCGTTAGCAGCTGGCCAGCAGCATGTCTCTTGGCGTAAGCCCTCCACACAGCAAACCACCCACCTCGCTTTTTTCCCCACCCAACCGCTCGCCTCCTGCAGACGACCCCTTCCTCCGCCGTGGTCCCCCGGTCGGGACACAGCCGTAGCAACTCAGCAGGTGGGTACCTCCCTTCTTCGTCCCTCACACTCTACTGTGGCGCCCTACCTCCACGGCGCCCATTGTACGTGCCGAAAGCAACACGTGCCCTGTCGTGGTGCTGTTGAGAACAATACCCCGTCCACAGAAGGTGTGATGCAGCCCCACATTCCTTGACGTCATACCTCTGATTGTTACAAGACATGTCTACACCGATAACCCACGTAACCCTTCTGGTGCTGCTCCACACAGCATCCGCCGCGGCCACCCCGGGGGCCGAGCCTCTGTCCAAGCGCCCCAGCACCAGCGACGCCCTGGGGCCGCCAGAGACCTCCAAAACGCAGCAGCACCGCCGCACGCACAGCCTGGGGGAGGCAAAGCAGCGGCGGCACATAAAGGTACAACCATGTCTCATGGGGAACGGGGGCACTGAGACAATGATGCAGACAGCAGACAGCGAGCACTTCAGTCCAAGCCATTACCTGCGGCTGTGCTGTAGTCAGCAAGCACTTGGGCACTGGAGTGTCTAAACAGCGGTCTGAGAACCGTACTTTGCGGTCGTGCTGCACAATGCCTGGCGGCGCATTCAAGCATAAGCCATTTCCGCCGTACGCGTGCATTCGTTCACGTTAACCCGATTGTCGTAAAGCGTCGACGCGCAACCTCAGTCCTGACATGCACGTGCACTCATACACGCAGGACACGAGCGACGTGGGGCCGGGGGCGGCGGAGGGCGCAGGCTCAGCAGCAGGGGCCGGGGTGGGGGCAGGGGCGGTGGGCGTTGCTTCGGCGGCACAGTCCCCTGTGGTGGCTGGGGCGGGGTCGGAGGCGGGAGCAGGGGCGCATGCCGGGGCTACGGCGGCAGGGCGACCAGGTGTGTTGTATGGGGAGCGTGGGGTAATAGCGGCCAATGTCGGACGGAAACAGTCGGCCCGCGGAGAGCGAGGTTAGCGGCGGTAACAGAGAGCATGCCAATCAACACGGACATGTGGGCGAAGGGCCACGGGGAACGGGCGCGATGCTGCTTGAAGGGCTGCATGTTGTGGTTGTGTGCGGTGGACTGTAAGGAAGCAAGGCCGCATACTGCAAGTACGTCCGTGGGCATGGTGGAAGCATGCACCGGTAGTGTTTTGCTGCCCTGCGGTTTGAGCACATGCGCACGTGCCTTCATCCGGCGGCGCCGTCGCACGGCGTAGGCCTCTTTCAAGCACTGAGCTTGGCGCTTTTGCGTGTGGCGCACGCATGCCTGACGTGCGTGCCTGCTGCTGCTGATGTGTTCATACGCTGCTCTGCTGTTGTTGTTGTTGCTTCTGCCGCAGGCACGGTGTACGGCCCCATGCAGGACGAGGACGACGACTTCTGCCCCACGTGCCTGGACGCCTACACCACGGGTGAGGGGTGGGGCGCGCGGGTAGGGCGAGAGGGGCATGCAGAGCGCTGGGCTTGAGTGGCAAGGTGGGTCAGGAGACACTGACAGGGTATGTCGGTCCCAAGGGGCAGTGTACGAGTGCACCGGGCGAAGGGGTGTCGGGCTGCACATGGTGGTGTTTGCCCATGTTCGCGCTGCGCATGTGGCGGCTGCTTGGCGGCATCCGGCTGAGTGCGTCCTCGACGCAGTACGTTGGCACATTGCTTGCGTCGCCTTTGCTGCGCCGCGGAAGTCCTTTAGCGCAATGCTGAAGCGTGCGCACTGTGTCGCTTCCGGCGTGCTGGTTTTTCACAACCTCACATCGTGCTCTGGGCTCACAGTCGACCTGTGCCACGCGCAGAGAACCCCAAGATCTTCACCGAGTGCGGCCACCACTTCCACATGCCCTGCATCTACGCGTGGCTGGAGCGGAAGGACACGTGCCCCATGTGCGAGAGCCCCATGCAGGCGCCCGGCGTGTGAGGGCTGGCACGTGACTGCCGTACGGCGGGGCCCAGCGGGAGAGCCCCCGTTTGGAAATGGCCCCCGTGTGCTACGGTGTAGGCGCCCTGTGGCTCGTAGACGTAAGGCGCAAGGGGCGTCGTACGGGATCGAGGTACGGGGAGTACGGCACAAGGATGGTGTGCTTGGCTCATTGGCGGGGGCCGGCGCGAATGTACGGCGCGGCGCGGTGTGGCGGGCCGTGCGAGGGAGTTGCGAAGCCCTGGGTGCGGTGCGGTGTCAAGCCTGGTGTCGATCAATGGCGGTGTGCACTGGCGGGCAGGTAAGCTGGTTGCGTGGCTTGCTGTGGCGGGATGTGTGGAGTTGTTCAGGGCTGGCAGAAGGCTGGGCGGGAAAGTGGTGCCGGGTGCGTAAGGCTGCTTCCTGGCTGAGGGTTAGCAAAGCGCGCATGGCTGGGTGAGGTGTTGGCGGGCAGGATGGCGTTGTGTAGGCGTTGGCGGTCCATGCACAGGCGTTGGAAGCTGCTGGAGGGATGGAATGATGGGTCGCTGCTTGTTATTGACCATGGATGGGGTTTGGTGTGGCTTTTCTGGGCTGAGGCAGTTGTGTTGGTTGGGCCTAAATGCAGGGCTGAAGTGTTTTGCTGTACTCCAAACAGGCATTCCTCGTACCTTAGACCAAACACCAGTAACTGCCATATTGCTTGACGCATTCTGTCAGCCATATAGGCACAGGTGCACCCTCGCGCTTGCACTCAATTATGTCTGCAACGCGACACAATCATGGTTGGACAAGAAGGTACCGGTGTGTGATGCTGGCATTGCCATTTCCATGGGCCCATCCGGAGTCACGCGGCTGTGTACTTTTGGCCAGCATCTAGCGGGGTCTAGCCTGGCCGCTGTGTATCATACGTCTCCTGTAGGCTTCCTGTAGGTGTGTAGGTGAGCAGTTGATGCATAGTCTTCGCATGTTCCGACAGGCAGGTACTGTTGGCTTTTCCCATAGCCTTTGCGCACCTATCCATTGGGTGCCAGGCCTTCAGTCCTTGGCACCTTTGCCCCCCCTGGTTCCATAATGCGGCTGTGTGTCCCTCCATGGTACAGCTGCCGGCCTGTATGCGCTTATGTGGGTGAATGTCCAGTGCTTGCGTGATTGGCAGGAGGTTGTCGAGCAACACAATTGCGTAACCCATCAACGTGCGTTGGGCACCCTGCCTTTGTGGGCCTATATGCTGCACTAGGTGTCAGCTGCCGGGGCTTTCCGTTCGGGCGGTACCTTGGTCGCGGTGCGCAGCGTGGCTGGAAGCAGGTTGTCACGACTGGGGTGCTGGTTGCGGGTATCCCAGGTGCGTGCCGCCGTGATGCCCCTAGTGTCCGTCGCCACCTGCAGCGTCCGCCAGCTCGGACTCTCCACCGAGACGCGTTACCCAATTGCATCCCGTACGGAGCAGAATCTGTAACAAGCATTATAGGGGTGGCTCCTGAGCCGCATTGCACACCATGCAAGTGCCAGGACCCGTGAATGAGTCGAACGGCATGTGCTTGCCAAGCACGAAATCCTAGCCCCTGTAACCTTCTCACGAAGGAAAAAAATGATGGGCCGCGCAAGCAGGAGCACGGCAGGAGGGCCAGGGAGGGCTGGCATGCCAGGGTCCCCGGGGCGTTGTGTCCCACCCAGGTCCACAAGTAGGGTCCTGTATCTATGCGGTAGTTTGCCTGACAAGACTGACCCGCACATCCCTGATTGGGTCAGAAACGGCCCAGGCCGCCGTCACCTCTCCAGCGGTCAACCGCGTGAGCAGTGAGTCCATGCAGCCAGATGCAACTCATCCAAGTCGGCTACCGAAGGCTGGAAGCTCAGCAGTCCAGTAGGGGTCTCACTACTGCCGTGCGCGGGTGCGGAGCAGAAGGAGAATCCCTCTTCCCTGACCCGTGTGCAGCACTGCAGGGAGCCGACGACGGGAGCCGCCCCCCCCTGTCGTCAGGAAGAGCACCTGTTCCCCGAAGACAGCACTTGCATGCTGCTGGAAATCTGACGCACGAGGAACTGCCTGCAGCAGCTGTTTAGGTGGTGCCTTAGTTGGGCCTGTACCGCATCCGACTACGCACGAGGGGGTCGGAGTCGTTCGTCCACGGTGTTCGTCCCTGTGTGGACGAGCGTACATCAAACGTTGTGACGTCGTGCAACAGACGGCTCACAATGCCGCACCTTGCGTTTCGTTATTCTCAGCTAGACTTTACAAATGGCTAATCGAAAGTCTAGATGCATCTTATATTGAGCGGTGTGGTTGCCATCGTAATGTCACGATACTGCGCGGTGGCCGGCACTTGAGCCGCATAGTGACGCTTGAGTAACTGTAAGGTATGTAACGAATGCAAATAAGAGGGGAAATGGAAATGAAAGTATGCTGGTAGCTGCCGCATGACTGTCGCTCCGCGGGGGGAACAGGAGAGGGCCACTATGCATACCGCAAGTGCATATTCATGACCTGAAGACATATGGCACCGTGAATGGACCTAGACACTCGGCTGCCATTTAAAACCCTGCCTCCCCCTTGTCCTGCTTCCGACCGGTTCTTCAGGCTCGTTACAGCTCGTCCAACGCTACCTCCCACTAGCGTTCCCCTACAGCCTTTTGCTGTTCCACCTTCCTCCTCCTGCCCCCTGCCTGCGCTGCAGTGAAGCAAGCCCCCCAAGTACTGTTATCGTGTGGCCTAGCGGCAGCAGCGCAAGCCGGGCGCGTCCCCTGGAGCCCCTGCCCCACCACCGCCGCCCCTGTACCACCACCTCCGACACCACCCTGGCTCCAGGAGATCGACTGTAGGGGGCTGCCGGCCGGGACTCGGGCCCCGGCCTCCTAATCCCACCACGGCCGACGCTGCTTCTGCCGCGCGCTTCGCCGCACAGCTAAGTTGAAGCGGCGCCCGCTTGCCGCCCTCACCTCCCCCATTGACGGCGAGTGAGGCTTTCCACACGACGCACCACCGTGCCTCGCGACACGTGGCACGTGGCACGCACGCCACGCTGCCGCAGAGCGCAGGCCCCCCAGACCGCCATGGAGCACGGCGCCATGTCACGGCTGCTGCGGCTGTGGGCCGCCCGCAACAGCGGCCGCCCCCGGGGCACCAACGACCTGGCGTGGTGGCGGGACTACGTGACAGAGTACTTCCACCCGGAGGGCGTGGTGCGTGTCTCTGTAGCGGCCCTGCACATCTTCAGCGAACAGCCCTTCAGCGTCACAGAGGTGCGTCCAAGCCATAGGTGTCATGGGTCCTAGCCCCAATGGCAGCGGCTGCCACTGGCGGCAGGCGGCTGCCTCCAGTCGGGTGCCATGTGGCATGGGCGCGGGGTCGGGGAGAGAGAGATCGTACAGTAAAATGCAGTAGGAATGTCGGCGCTGCGACTTTTATAAGTTCTTGCGTATTGCATATGCACACCCAATGCCGCGCACCTGTCAATCCGTCTGCGAGCGCCTCAGCCATGCAGCGCCCGGGGGGTAAACTTCCCTTGGCCCGCTTGCGCAGGTCCCCACGCCAGCCCTGCCGCACCTGTTCAAATGGAAGTACGACAGCGGAGTGGTGGAGGAGTCGTACTTCCCCTTGGACTACGTACTTCCCCTTGGACTACGTACTTCCCCTTGGACTACTATGCGCGTACGTTGGACTACTTCCCCTTGGACTACTGTCGGGCGCGAAGCGGCGGGCGTGCGGGGCGGCGGGGGCGGCGGGGCCAGGCG
>VFQN01004369.1_pt1 | contig 18746 bp, 27 predicted proteins | sample 3512371 | NCBI WGS metagenome assembly VFQN01 (sample SAMN10412370, study PRJNA504923) | tailings metagenome | isolation source: Replicate 2 from Balatoc abandoned mine | place: Philippines: Itogon, Benguet | collected 2017-08-28 | reverse complement strand
ACCGGGGCGAGATGATGGTCAGGTGTTGGGTAGGTGTGGGGGACCGGGCCGAGATGATGGTCAGGTGTTGGGTAGGTGTGGAGGACCGGGGCGAGATAATGGTCGGGGGGTGGGTAGGTGTGGGGGACCGGGGCGAGATGATGGTCAGGGGTGGCTAGGTGTGGGGGGCTGGGGCGAGATAATGGTCAGGGGGTGGGAAGATTTGGGGGACCGGGGCGCCTGAAGGCAGCGCTGGGTGAGTGTGGGGGACCGGGGCGAGATAAGAGTCAGTGGGTTGGGTTGGAGAGCATGCCGGTGTCGGGCCGCCCCTGTTCCTGCGTACGGCCAGGCGGGGCCGGATGCGGGAACTCTCGCACCTCCCACTTTGCCGCTCTGCGGTTACCCCCTCCTTATGCCTTGTGTCCGCCAAATGCCCCCGCTTCGCCACGACCCACCAGGTAACACGCTCAAGCCCCGCGAGGTGTCCTTGACTCATCAAACACCCCTCTGACGAATCCTTTGCCTGCTTCTCCTTCCTGATCCCCCTTCCCACGAACCCCCCAGGCAACACGCTCAAGCCCCGCGAGGTGTCTGCGCTGCGCCGCACCGCGCGCGACCTGCTGACCTTCATCCCCTTCACCATCATCCTCATCATCCCGCTGTCGCCGCTGGGCCACGTGCTGGTGTTCGGATTCATCCAGCGCTACTTCCCGGGCTTCTTCCCCAGCCAGTTCTCCACCAGGCGCCAGGAGATCATGGTCAGGTGAGAACGAGGGTGGGAAGGCGGGGAGTCCCCGCCGAGAACGGCGCGCTTACAGGGGGCAGGCAGGTAGCCAGGGCCTAGCCGGTGCAAGGAGGTTCAGTCGTAGCACCGGGAGGAACCCAGGTTGTGTGGGCAGCTGGGCACCCCCGAGATGAAGACTGTACAAGCAGGTAATGGAATCGGGGAAAAGCGGCATGCCAGGCGTCGTGTGTGCGGTACGGCAGCCGCCCGGTTAATACGGTCATTGCTTCTGTTCTGTGACCACTGGCATGACGCTACTATATACCGTACCACTTCTTCCGTTGCCTAACAGGTACGAGGAGCTTGAGCGGCAGCTGCTTGAGGCCCAGGCCATCGCCGAGGCCAAGGAGGAGGAGGTGGAGCTGGCACGTGCCAGGGAGGCCGTGGCCCGCCTCACGGCGCCAGAGCCCCTCGCCCAGGCCTCCCTGGATGGGGCCGCGGGCGGCAGCAGCAGCAGCGGCAGCAGCGCGCTCAGCGGGGCGGGTGGAGCGGCGGTGGCCGCGGGCGCTGTCGCGGCGGCGGCGGGCCGGGTGGCGGCGGGAGGCGGCGTGTTGCCGCCGGAGGGCGGCGCGGCGGTGGCGGCGGGGCATGGAGATGGGGGGAATGGAGGCAGGGCGGGGGCGGGAGGAGGGGGCGTGGGGGCGCAGGTGGGGGTGGCGGGCGGTGCGGTGCCGGGGTCTCCGGTGTCGAGCATCGATGAGGTTGCGCTGGAGATGGCCACGCAGCAGGTGGGCGGGCGTTGAGGGGCCGGGTGTGCGGGAAGTGAGCAAGGATGTCGAGCAAACCCTTTGGTGCGGGTTGGCCTAATGATGTACCCAACCCTTGGAAGGTCAAGCCCTCAAAAGAGCGCACACTCGTGTCACGGCCCTCCGCCAGCCATCGACTGTTGAACCTTGCGTGTTTTAGAAACGGCCCTGTGCTTCTGTTGCATCTTTCGACACAGTGCCTTACGGCATGGTTGTGGATACAACCCGGAATAACCTCCCCGCCTACGGTACGTCCCTCCGCGCCCCAGGTGCGCCTGCTGTCTGAGCAGCTGGACGTGATCCGAGAGGACGTGGACATGTGCGACCCCCTCACGGAGGGTGAGGACAGCGCGGATGGGAGCCACGGGGCGGCCAACGGCAGGAGCGGCAGCGGGGGGCGGGGCGGCAGCGGCGGCGGGGGCTTTGCGCCGTCGCCGCGGGGGCACTGAGGCGCCCCAAGCACGTGGGGTTAGCGCCTGGGTGTATGCCGATGGGTGCTGCGAGGGGCTAGTAAGCAGCATGCGGTGTTGTACTACACGTTTTGGCGGTGGGGCGGAGCGAGGCAAGGACGGCGTGAGGGTCGCTATACGACAATGTGGGGAGCTGGAGTCAGGCTGACACGGTATTGGGTCGTGCCTTGTGGGGGCTGATTGCTTGACGTGAGCGGTGTTGCGGTAGGAGCAGGTTGGCATGGGCGGGGCGGGGGAGGGTTGTTTGCCGCGTCGTGTCAATCCGCATGTTTGGCGGCCGAAGGCGTCGCAGCTGGTGTTGCCGTCGTGTTGTGGGAACTCTCAACGTCCCTCGAAGGTGCGGGTGTTAGCAATGGTATGCAGCAATAGCGGCGTGTGGGGCTGGGGCAGCACAGAATTTATGTTACCGTACTGAATTTCACCACCTTGCTGAGTGGGCGAACGTCGCGGCGACACGAAGGAGCGCCGATAAACTTGGGCGAGTCAGGGTTGCGGCAACAGGACGGGCCACCTGCATGGCTTCAACGGCAGGCTGGGCCGTAAGACGCACGTGGCGAGAGGACTTCTTGGGTGGGCCATCGCTTCTTGTGATGTATCTTGCACGTGTATCTTTGCAGGCCTTATAACTAGTTAGCAGGCGTAGGCCGACGTGCTCGTTGCCCTGCTGTTATTTCGGACCGTTAAGGACAATCGCCGCTGTGCAGTAACGCTGGAGGACCTGCATGCATCTTGCGTTGGCACGTGTGCGTGTGGACTGTGGCGCATACCTTATGGCGCCGCTGAAGAACTGGGCTTGCACACAATTTTGTCGGAAGTGGAACCGTGTCACCACTGATGTGCGGTGAAGAATGCCCAGGGCTGATTGTTCAGCATGCCTGTGTATCTACGGTTGCAGGAGAAATGTAACCGTATCAGTATCACACTGTACGGCTGTGCCACAGGAGGCTTGTGCGCTGGCTGCGAGGTCAGGAGGCTTGTGCGCTGGTTCCGAGTGCACGCACAATGGTGCAGTTGGTCTAGGCTTCGTCTCCAACGTCCTTGCACTACGGTATGTGTCCCTGCACAAGCTGAGCTGGTGCCGGACGGCACAAGTTGTATCAGCCCCTTCACTAGTGAGTTGGGACACCAGCGGGCTTTGCGCGCCATAGCCCGGCTTTGCGCATCAACTGCCCAGTATCAAAGTCTGGCACTCCAGTCCAAATGCAAGGGCCAAGGAGGTGGGCGCTGCCCACCTAGCAGCAAATGCACAACAGCTTACAACAGCGCAGCCTGCGCCCTGTCCGCAACTCCGCATCTCTGGCCAGCACGCCCTACCGATCGGGTGGCGATGGTTAAGGCCCACACAGCCAGTGCCATGCAGTGCCATGCAAACAGCACGCACGCCCATGCCCTGACCATGGCTGAGAATGTGGCTGGCACCTTGTTAGCGCGCCTGTCCCTTCCCGTCTCTTTACCTGTAAACCTTTCCACGGAAAAAAGTGCGCGCTCTCACGACCCGCGACACCCCAACACGAGCCAAGCCACTCACCCAGCCCACATGAACAGGATGATGACTTGTTTGCAGTGCCAACCCGTCAGTCCGATTGTCAAGCCGCCCCAAACTGCCAGCTACACCCAGCGTCGATGCTTCCAGCTCTGTTCGCCTTTACATTCAAGCCATCGGCCAATGCACCGGAGCCAAAGCGGCGTCCTTCCATGCGGCTTGCTTACATGCAGTGCAGGAACGCTGTGTTGCAGCACACACCTTCGCCTCCCACAGCAAGCCCCATCGGCCATGCACCGGGGCTGCAGCGGCATCCTTTCATGTGGTACACGTCTGTGCCTTTCACAACAGGCCCATTCACCGGAGCGGCAGCGACGTGGCTCGCATAGGTCAGTGCACACTGCCGTACACACCTGCGCTCAGCTGTTCCCTAACAACCTCCAGCTCCTACGCCACCAGCCACCCGACCTAAGTACAGCATGCAGGGCAATGAGCAGTGCGCGCGCCCGGGGCATGGTATAACCGCGGCAGGCATGCTGCATGTGCTGCCGTCATTATCCGCCACTACAACGTTTCTAGGCTTGACGGCGACTATCGCCAGCTAGCCCGCACAGCGCCGCCAGAGCATGAGGCATGCACCAAGTACTGCAGCAGCAGAGGCACTGCCATGCATGCATGATGCTGGGGGTGTAGTGGTTGCTGGACACCAGCGGCAGCAAGCGTCGAAGTGCCAAGCTGCCACCTCCCAAGTTCCCGGTCGCCCGCCCCCCGCCTCCCAACCCAGCCTCAGTCCATGTCCAGGAAGTCCATTCTAGAGCGTATTGTCTGCCGGAGGTTGTTGAGCTCCTTCTCGCCTTTCAACGCTTCCTTGATGGCGTCAGGGGACACCTGTGTGAGGCCCTTCGGGGCGTCCTCCTCGTCCACCCTGCCCAGCAGCACAACGTTCTCCCCCCGGATGACTTGGAGCCCGAGAGGAATGTCGCCGTACGTGTCGCCCACGATGATGCGCTCCACCGCTCCCTCCATGACCAGGTTTGCGAATTGGTCGAACGACCGCAACACGCCGAGGAGCTTGCGGCCATCCCGCAACACGACCAGCAACTTTTGGTCAAGCTCTTCAGCTAAAGCAGTTCCAGGCAATGGAACTTCTTGTAGCTGCACGTCCATATCCTATCAGCCTCTTCAGCGCGGTGTGGCTGTCGCCTAAAGCTCGTTGTTGCTCTTTGCCGTTCTATTCGTCGCTGGTGAGGTTGTGAGCAAGTTGTGAGCAAAGTGAACGCAGCAATAATTTGCAATCAACGTTTTGGATGCAGAGGTTCAAGTGGAGTGGCTGAGGATGGTCAGCTCTCACGTCTCAGGTCCCAGGGCGTGGAGGACGTAAAATTAGTGTCGGAAAGGAGTTGAACGTAACAGTAGTAGCAGTGATACCAGCGGCGTCCGCATAACAAAGCGCAGCGGGAACAACCAGGCTAGGTCAAGCCGTGCCGCTACACGTCGTACCGTGTGGCTGTGCACAGACCTGGTGCACGGCTCCAGAACCGATGGCATCGTCCTTAATTTATCAGTTGGGCCATTCCGACAACCCATTACACGTTGGGCGGGCTGTACTGGATATGCCGTGCTCGAAATCAAAACCTGGCTATCAGCCCACGCCTGCAGCCCAGCAGACCGTAACACATGTCATGACGGGCTGCAAACCGTGCCCCGTTACAATCTACTACAGTGCTGTACCGATCTGCCGGTATCAGGTAGCAGTTGGGCTGCGATGTGGCAGCAAGGTGATTGGACATCGTAGGGTACAGGGCTACATGCACGTGGAGGGGACCATGTGCAAGCAGGTGCAAGTGACTAATGGTTGCCTATGCAGCATCCACCCTTCCTAGCCACAGCACAAACAAAGCATGGTGAGTCGCCAAAACTAGCCCGGTATGGTACCGGGCGCATATAATGTGCACAAACGTGTGTCATAGGTGCGTTCAGGTGCTTTCGGCAGCTGCTGCCTCCTGAGCTCCACCTGGCTCCATGAAGGTCTTGTTACTTCCCTTCCAGTCCAGGCAAATCACATCCAGTTGAAGTACGCAGCGCTTACTGATGGAGTGGAGCACGGCAAGGCCCCCGTCTAACGCAAGACTCAAGGACCTACCAAGTCCCCAAGCCCCGCCTGTACGATTCGTACCATGCCAGCTCCAGAACCCAAGGTGGGTAGGGAGCCAGACCGTGCACGTCTACAGGTTCAGCAGTTGGCAGACAACACTGTTAAGTCTTTATGGTGCTAATATAATGTCACAATAGGAGCTGTCACGCTTGCGTCACTCGCCGAAACGTCGGTGTCCTTTCGCGTGACTGTATACCCCAGTCGGGGCCCAAGCCCTTTACATGGACGTAGCCATGGAGCAAATAGCATCGACTCTCAGTCAGGTCGGGGCAACGGCGATGGAGCTGGCGCAGCAGGTCGCTGCGCAAGTTAGCGCCACGCCTGTGGCGAAGGCGGTGTACGCTGGCCACCTAGCACTTGAAGACTTTATGTCAACAGAGCACAACCTGATCCCCCATATGGAGTTCGAGCGGAAGCTGTCGACCGCGGCAGGCCTCTCCATCGACCAGCTGCGCGTGACGCTGGCGCTCTTTGCGTCAGTCATGCTTATGGCTGGGATACGCCTGTTTCACAACGCAACAGGTGCGAATGCTATCAACGCTCGAAAGACTACTCGATGCGAGCTTGAACTCGATCAGTGCATGCGCTCGGCGGCCGAACCGTTACGTCGCAAGACTTCGCTTCTTGCCACCAACCCATATACTTATGTGCGTTGCAGTTCGTCACCTCTACGCGCTGGTGACGGGGGTGCTCATCGTTTACTACCCGTTCGGCAGCGGAATCATCCACGCGCTTCCCATGGCCATCTGCGCCTATTTGGCGCTCCTAGTTGCTCCCCGCCGGGCGGGAACGATCGCTTGGTGCACCGTCTTCCCCTACCTTATCTACCTGTGAGGGCGGGGTCGCGCGGTCGCGGTGCTGTGGTGTTGCCCCTTTGCGCGGGAAACGCGCGCGTGGGAGATCTGTTGGGTGTGGGAGCCCCTTCCGAGTCCCTCCGATGGACACCTTGCCAGCAGCCTGCAGACAGCTCATGGCCCCGTTAATGATGCTGTACAGCTAGCCTTCAACCCAAGCATATGGACATGGGCGCTTGCCAAACTTCTTTCTGTACTGGAGCTGTATGACACATGGGGTCCTTGGCACCGTACTGATGGCCAGCGGCCGTGTGGCCCTGGTGGGCCGGCTCAGCCTCTGCCGTCTCTGCCGTCACTGCCGCAGCTGCTCCGCACGCGAGCGCCTCTGCCGCCCCACATTGACCATCTCCGTTTCCGCTGCCGCTGCAGGCACGTGGTGAACGCGAGCGGGGAGTCGTGGAAGTCCGGCAACATGGACTTTACAGGTGGTTGGGTGGGTGGGTTAGTGGGTGGGTCGGCGGGTGGGTGGATGGACGTCAAGGGCGGCCATCGCAGTGTTACACACCGTGGCTGCTGCCAGGGGCCGCCGGGACCGGCCTTTGGCATGGGTAGCGCGTGTGACATGGTGCACAACCTGTCCCAACTTGGGGACCGCTGTTGGGTCCCTAAAGGGTGTGGCCTCCTTCGTGGGGCTTCACGTCGTACAGCACGGGAACTTACTGGCAGCCGGTTCGCGGACATTGTGCAGGTGGCCGTGCTCACTAGCGTTGCAGCTCCAGTGAGATGCTATTACGCAGTGACGATGGAAGGAGGGCGTCTTGGGATTTGGGCGGCTTAGGTGCCGTCCCTGCGCCCATGCTTTCGCCTCCATCCTCCCGCCATTTTCCTGAAGTGTAAGCTGGCCCCTATGTTGTATTCCCACCCCAGGCGGCGCTATGGTGGCGGTGCTGAAGCTGCTGGCGCTGTGCACCGCGCGGCAGGACAGCTTCAAGAAGAACAAGGAGGTGAGGATACGCAATAACCTTGCGGGCTTCGCATTTGGTGTCTGGGGTGCTGTCCAGGTGTACAACGGACCTTGACTTTTCGTGCTGGTGCTCATGATGTGATACTTTCGCCAACCGGTACCGACGATGCTTCTCCCTCCCCTCCTGCCCGCCCGCGGCCGCATCCCGACAGGACCTGTCGCCGTACCAGGCCGCCCACCAGCTGCCGTACACGCCCTCCCCGCTGGCGTTCATGTCGTACCTGTTCGGCATGGGCAACCTGCTGGCGGGGCCCTTCTACGAGTTCACGGACTACAAGCAGTTCATTGAGCTCAAGGGGGTGAGTAGTGAATCGTCAAGTTGGGGGCACGGGCTGCTGGAGGATGCATTTACTTGGCGTAGGGAGCGGGGCCACCCGGGGCCTCGAGGGTTACTCAATAGGGACGCCGGTAGCTGAGAAAGACTTCACAGACATTGTGCTCCCTTGAACGTTACCCGGCCGCTTCTAATCACCTCCGTGGGACGCGCCGGGAGTAGCGGGAGCCACAGCAAGACCAACTCGGACCAGAACGGCGCGGTGCCCTCACTTGTGGGTCGCAGCTAGCCCGTGCTGCTGGGACATCGCCACGCGAACCCCATTCGCAGCCTTACAACGAGCCCCTTACCGGTATGCACCACCCTGCGCCAGAAGCTGCATGTAGCTGGAGCCACAGCAGCGGCAGCCCCAACACCAAAACGGTGCGGTCCCTTTGGGCCGCAGCTAGCCCGTTCCGCTGGGACAGCGCCGTGCGACCCCGATTCGCAACTTACACCCAGCCCACGTTAACAGCAACCTCGGTTCATTGTCAGAACTGGGTCATCGCGCGAAAGGTCGTCCTTCGTCGCCGCCACAACACGCCCATCCGACTCGGCCACGCGCCACCTAATCACCACCCGATTCCCGCTCCCCCATCCATTACATCCCTCAGCCGTGGGACCCCAAGGCCCCCCGCCCCATGCCCCCCGTGCTGGGCCGCGGGCTGCTGGCGCTGCTGGAGGGGCTGTGGCACATGGGCGTGTACCTGGGCCTCACGCTCAACGGCTGGAGCATGGCCCACTACCACAGCGCATGGTACTACAGCCAGCCGCTGGGCATCAGGTGCGGGGGCCAACACAGGGGGGACAGGGATAAAGCATTTCGTGAGGTGGCGTCAAATTTGCTTTATATTGGGCGCTAGCAGTGGGCGCAAGTGCGGTGCCGTGGGCTTCGCATAGGGGCTGATGAAGGCGACCCGGGGGCGCCATGTGCCAGATACTCAGGGCAGGGGTTGGGACAGGGAGCATGGAGCACTACCACAGCGCGTGGTACTACGGCCAGCCGCTGGGCATCAGGTGCGGGGGCGTTGGGGTGGGTGGTGTGGGGGCCTGGAAAGGGCTGGGTGATTGGGACACACAGTTGTTGGACGGCCAAGGGATGCGCGCTAGGTGCGGGCCAACATACAATGGCACCGGAGCTTGCGTGGGCGTCCCAGTGATGCCTTTGTCAGTTATTCAGGGCAGGGTTCAGGGCAGGGATGATGGCAGAGTGCATGGGGCGCCACCACAGCGCCTGGTACTACGGCCAGCCGCTGGGGATCAGGGGCGGGGGGTGGGGGGCGGGGAAAGGGGATGAATCCGAGAGACTCGGTACGCTGAACGGTACGGTGACGGCCGCAGGGCAGGTCCGAACCCGTTTGCTTGGGTGCTGGGGGCCTGGGTGCGTAACCAGGTTTGTGAAGATGTGGCTTGCACTGCACCTGCCAAGCTCCTCCGCGGTTCCGCACGGCGCTCTCTTACCCCGTCGCGCCCTGTTCGCGTGTGCGTGTGCGCTGCTGTGGGTCCACAGGTGCCTGGCAGTGTGTGTTATCGGTCTGGTGTACCAGCTGCGCTACTACTTCAGCTGGAAGGTGGTGGAGGCCGGCTACGTGTTCTCGGGGCTGGACTTCGTGGGCTGGGACTCGACGACCAACAAGCCCATCTGGTGGGTTTTTGGGGTTTGAGGCACGGGAGATCAGCTGAGCTGCAGTAATGGGGCGAACGGGGTAGAAGCGATAAGCCCGGGGTGGAGGTGGAGGTGAGCGCGGCGTCGGGCGTCTGGGCTGACAGGGGGGGGTGTCCGCTACTGCACGGCAGCGAGTGGATCTGTTGGGGGAGTGGGCCATGCGGACGGCCGAGACGCTGCTGACTGCATTGGGCCTTTGGGGCGCCCAAAACGCCGCAGCATGATGCGTGCCGGGGTCCTTGACACACGACTAGCCGCTGCTACAGCTTCCCGTCACTGCCCATTCGCAGCCCCACAGCCGCAACACGGCCGCCGCCGCCTGTCCTCGCGTGACGCGTGCCTCATACCCTCAACCCAATCTGACCCCTTCCCCACTACACCCCATGTTCCACCACTTTTTCCCACCCTCAGGGGCCGCTGCCGCAATTGCCGCCGCCGCTTGTCCTTGCGTGACGTGTGCATGATACTCCAGCTCAATGTAACCCCGTCTCCGCCGCTTACTTTGTCAAACCCTCAGGGACCGCTGCCGCAACTGCTGCCGCCACCTACCTTCCTGTGAGACGGCTGTCTGCCCGCAACCAACACGCATCCCCCCTGTCCTACCGCTTCCACTCGCACCCGCAGGGGCCGCTGCCGCAACTGCAGCTTCCTGGGCGTGTGGCTGGCGGACAGCGCCCGCAACGTGCCGCTCAACTGGAACATCGCCACGGGCACCTTCCTGCGCAGGTGGGTGGGGACGGGAGGTGGATAGGAATGCTAGGAGATTTGTCGTGTCATGCTTCTTTGTCGTGTTTGGGGAGGTGTGTGGGGGGGGCCATATCGGGCAGTGGGTCAGGTGTGTGGGTTTGGGATGGGACATCGCCACATTCACCGTCCTGCTCAGGTGGGGTGCAGGAGAGGCAGCGGGAGGGGGGACATGGGGTGGGGTGTTGGAGAACAGCGTTGCACTGCATGCGCGAGGAGCTGGCAGTGTACGTCAACGGTGTGCCGTACATACGGCGCGAGCTGGAGATGCCGGCCGAGGCGGGGCAGGCGGGGCTGCTCCCTAGAACGTTACCCGGCCGTTCAACACCCCTGTGGGACGTGCTGGGAGTAGCGGGAGCCACAGCAGGACCACCAGGAACATATACGGCGCGCATCCAGCACTTGTGGGTCGCAGCTGGCCCGTCCCGATGGGACAGCCGCCTCAACCGCGTCCTGCTCTGCCTCATCTGCCCCGGCGGGAAATGCCCAGCTCCACGCGATAGCCAACCACAACGCCCGGCGGTCGCAGGCCCTGTACTCCTATCCCATCGTGTGCGCTGCCTTCGTGTGCATATTGCTCGTTTTTCTTCCTTGGTTCCCATGAACGTCCATGAGCGCATGACCTCCCGCGGCCGCAAGCCTGGCCCCCTCTCTCTCTGCCCCACACCCAAAATTCCACGCACACGATACTTTACATGATGCGGTTGGTATGGTATTATCGGTTGACGCAATATGGCCTTTTTGCCCTTTTCCAGGTACGTGTACGAGCGCATCGCGCCCCGCGGCCGCAAGCCCGGCTTCCAGTCGCTGCTGTTCACGCAGCTGGTCAGCGCCGTGTGGCACGGCCTGTACGCGGGATACATGCTGTTCTTCGCCGGCACGGCCGTGTGGATCTACTTCTCGCAGGTGCGGCCGGCGGGCAAGGGGAGAAGCGGGGCGTGCGAGCGGAGGGAGCGTGAGGCGTACGGGGACCAGGTGGTTCAGCTCCTAGTTCAGCCCGGTGGGGGCCTTCTCGTCACAGGTGGAGGCTTGTGGACATGGGGTGGAAGAAGGGCCTGGATGGATGGCTCTGCGTGTTTTGCGACTGGAGACCAGGGTTCTGGCTCCCACGACCGGCGTTGTGTAGCTTGGGTTGCACAAGCTTCATTCAGGGAGGGGCTCGGGAGCTTGGGTAACCGACGCTAGACTCAGCTGTTGTGGGGCGACGGCGCATCGGTGGCAGCGACCAGCAGTGGAGGACTGGGGGTCTGCGACGGGTAGCAGGGCAGCCTGACGCCTCCGGCCCACATTCCCTAACCTGCCGTGCGGGAGCCACCTGCTGCCGACGTCCCCAACCAGAGACTGTTGCTGACGCGCTGCTGGCGCCCGCTGTTGCTGACGCCGCCTCCCTACTGTCGCCCAGGTCCTGTACAAGGCCGAGACCCACCTACCCGGGGCGCTGGTTCGCTCGCTGCCGTACCGCGCCGTCAAGATTGCGTGGACCACGCTGGTCCTCAACTACATGGCGTGCGCGTTCCAGGTAGGCATCGGGCGAGTCGTTAAGGGAAGACACAGGCTCTCACGTGTTTGTGTCAGACGCGCTGTGCAGGTATGGGCTTACCAGCATAACCTGCTGTACCAGGAACAAAATAATCAAAATTTATATATTGTTTCATATAATAAATTTAAAACTTTAAATGCTGATGCTGATGCTGATAGATTTAAAACTTTAAATGCTGATGCTGATGCTGATAAATTTAAAACTTTAAAGGCTGATTTTATTATAACCTGCTGTACCAGGAAGCAACCGGCCCGCACCAATGCGCCCTCGGGGTTCCGTGCGCTCCCTGCCGACGGTACCTCCGCTTCCCCCATGGCACCAAGTCCTTCCCTCCCTTGTTCTTTGCTCTTACCCCAGCTGCTGGACTACAAGGCCAGCATGGCCGCCTACGCCTCGCTGCACTACTTCCCCTTCATCCTCATGTTCGTGTGCAACGTGCTGGGCAGCTTCGTGCGGCCAAAGCGCAGCAGCGGCAGCAGGGGGGGCAAGGACGGCAAGGGCGCCTCCACGTCCGCTGCCAACGGGCAAGCGGCAACCGCCAACGGCCACGCCAAGGGGCAGTGAGCGGGCCACGGAGCCACGCCGCCGCGGCCTTGTGCGGCTGAGGTGTTGGGATTTGTTGGTGGAGTGGACAGCAGGAAGGATGGCGGTTTAGACTCGCGAATTGGGGTTCAGGGTGCAACGTGCTGGCCAGCTCCCGGCGGACCAAGCAGAGCGGCAGCAGCAGGGGCAGCACGGGAGCGTCCACGTCGGTTGCCAACGGCCACGCGGCAACCGCCAACGGCCATGCAAAGGCGCAATTGGGCGCGCACCGCTGCGGTGCTTTCATGGCACTGGTTGAGTGTTGGGAGTTGTGGGTGGTAGTAGGAGCGGGAGGCGGAGGGTTGCGACGCGCGGGGTGGGGTGCAGCTGCAGCAGTAGCGTCAGCAGCATGGCAAGGGGGCCTCCTGTGGAACCGGCGTGGGCCGCCGTCCATCAACCGCCAACGACCTTGTCAGGGCGCGCTGGTGCCGCAGTGGATTGTTGGGTTGGGGCTGGGCGCCTGGGTGTGGTGAGTGGTCGTACAAGGCGTGAGTTGGCGTGGCGCGTTGGCGGAGAGACGGACAAGGGCGGAGAGAGAGAACTGGTGATGTCCTCTGCAGGGTGGGGAACGGAAGGCCGTGTTTATAGGCCTGATCAGTGATACTGTGATGAGTGATGGGGAAGAGCTGCAGTATTGAGGGCCCGCGCATGTGTGGATGGCGCGTGCCCTGGGCCTTGCGCCATGGCTCGTATGCTGCGCATTTTGGTAAGCACTGGCGGTGTGTGCGCCTTTGTCAAGTTTTGCCAGTCCGTTGGCGTTCAGCCCTTGACCCAGTCATAAAGGGTCGTGAAGGACGTGTGGTGATGGGTCTGGAAGCTGGTGGCTGACATTCACGCAGGAGTCCCCGATCGACTCCCTGGGTTTTGGCATTTTATGTTACAATCCAGGTTGTTTGGGGCGTTTGGGGCGTTGGCAACCGAACAGCAGGTGGGCTGAACTCTCCCTTATTGCACATGCTGAGTGGCAACTGGGCAACTGTGGCAACTGAGTGGCAACTGGGCATGCCAGGAGTTCCTGCTGCTGCACTCAGTCAGGTTCGGTTCTGCATTTTACTCAGGTGCCTGACCGGGGGCTGCGTAAGAAAGCACCGCTTGAGGAGCTACGTCGTTCCTTATCCCCTGCACTTCACACCGTACATCAAACCTATCCCGAGGCTGGACGCCCACCCCTACGCCCACCCCTGCCCAAGCGCAAAGCTTGTGGCGGAGTATTATAACATACCGCAATTCTTATTCAGGACGCTTTACACTTCATTCTTTACTCAGCTCGATCCAAGCTCGACTTCCGTTTGGTACAAGCGTCGAGTGCACCTGCTTTGGTAGGTTGACCCCTTTCCTACTTATAAGTCAGTAAGCCACAATTGTTGCTCATTCGTAGTGACTCGCACTAGCGCTCTGTCGATTGCGCGATGTGTGAAGGGGCCACTCTTACGCGTCTACGGGTCCAAGAACAAGGATCAAAAGCCCAAGGAGCGGACAGCTCTTAATTTCGCAGACACTTCTGGAGTGGCTCCTCAGCCAAAGAGCAGCACTGGACAGGTGAGCAACACGAGGCTGCCACTTTGGCATCGACACTGTCTCGACGGGACCGAAGTAACCAATCACACCAGGCGCAATCGCAAGAGTTTGCAAGACGGTGCGAACCAAATAAGGGTTACTCGTGGTCTAGCACATGCGTACCCAAGGGCCCACCCGCGTTGGGCCTCACGGCCCCGTGCACGAAATCCACGCGACAGAGCGGCACGCCCCCCAAAGCAACACTCATCCCCGGGCAGTGTCGCACCCTGCACTGATGAGCCCCGCAACTTTGTATCAGCTGTTGCACACTGTCCCCACACAGCTGTTGCACACTGATCCACAGCTGTTGCACACTGACCCACAGCTGTTGCACACTGACCCACAGCTGTTGCAACACTGACCCACACAGCTGTTGCAACACTGACCCACACAGCTGTTGCACACTGAACCACGTCCCCGTTCTGTGCCGTTAAATGCCCGAAGGCGAGTGTCCCGACCACAGACACAGCCAATGCGCACACGACACCCCGCCAAAAGACACCAGCGCAGATAGACGCAACGGCAATAACCAGGGAATCTCCCCTGGCAATAACGTGCCACCATGAGGCCCGGATATACCAGCTCACAGGTGTTGTGGCGCAGCTGATAACAGCCTAAGATCACCGCCGATGCGAAGTTAGTGCTCCGTACACTACAGCCAATAAGCCATGGGTGCGATGGGCGGTCACGGCTGCGGGAGCTGCCCTGGTCCCTGCGATAGCGCTCCGGAGCCCCAGCCTGTGCTGGAAGCGCCAGCACAACACTGTTCTACCCCTGCCTTCGCCTGGCCCAACAGCAGCAGCAGCATGGCACAAGGGGATGCGCCTGGTGCCCAGATGGACGGCAGCTGCGGCTGTGGATTAGCGAGCGGCGGCAGCAGCAGTAGCACTAGCTGCTGCAGCAGCAGCTGCAGCGGCCAGCACAAGGCACCACCTGGATGGCGCTGCATGCATGCCCGTCCTGGCGTCAGTGGGTCATGTGGATTACCTGAGGCTGCCAGCGGCACACGTGACGCTGCCAGCGGCGCGTTAATCGGCTTTGGGGGTAGCCACCCGAGCGAGGAGTCACCACGCGGTTGCTTGACCGCACTCGGAGGCACAAGCAGCTGCTGCGAGGAGAGTAGCAGGGCGCATGGGGGCTGTGCGAGGTGCGAAGGCGGCGACGGAATATCGCATGGGGGCTGTGCGAGGTGCGAAGGCGGCGACGGAATATCCCGTGGTACTAGCAAGGAGGGCGCAAGGGGGCCGCTATCGGGCGGTGCAGGAGGCCACGGCTGCAGCTGTGTCTTAGGTGCCGCTGCTGGACACCATTCTTACAGCAGCTGCCTTCGTTGCTTCCAGCTGGTTTGGATCGAGCAGAGAAGGGGGCATCGCGTTCTGGAGCAGCAGCAAGGGCAGCAGGGGGAGCAGGGAGAGCAGCAGGGGCAGCAGCAGCGGCGGCGGTGTTGTTCGCGGCACGCGTGCTGTGGCAGCAGCTACATCAAGAACAGCAGCAACCAAGGGTTGCAACAGCAGGGCGAAGGGCTACTGGACCAGCGAGAGCAGAGCAGCAGCGAGGGTGCAGGCAGATCTGCGGGGGGCACGTGCGCGTGCAGGGACCACACGCCCGCGCAGCGCAAAAGCCCTTACGTGGCACACGCGCAACCGCAGTGTGTTAGTGCACCTACTGCATTAGCATCAGCAGGCGGACTTGCAGCAGCCGCTGCTGCAGTGGAAGCAGCGACAATTGCACCAGCAGAAGTGAAGCGAGCAGCATTGGTATCAGCATCAGCATCAGCATCGCCAACAGGAGCGGCAGTCCTAGCAACAGCAGCAACAGAGCGTACACCAACAGTACCGGCATCTCCACTGAGATGCCTGCGAGCCAGTGCACCAACACACGCAGTGAGCAGGAAAGCAGGAGCGCCACGGCCGCTTCTGCACGTGCCCTTGGTTGCCATGGCGCTGGTGCTGCTCACATCCACGGCCGGAGGCGCAGCGGCGATGACTGGGGCAGCAAGCGCGGCGGTACGTGTGGCAGGAGCGGGAGCGGCGGAAGCGGTAGGGGCAGGGGCAGGGGCTGCGGGGACAAGGGGCCGCCACAGGGCGGTGCAGCACGTGGGAGCACACACCCAGGCAGGGGCAGCAGGTCGGGTGGGAGCATCATCTGCAGCGTCAGGGACAGCAGCCGCAGCCGCAGCAGAGGCAGAAGCAGGGACCTTGGGATTAGCTAGCAGCGGGGGCAGGGCAGGTGGTTCCCTCGAGGCCGCAGACCGGCGCAGGGAGGCTGGGGCCTCGTGGGTGCGCACGGAGTGGGACAGAGAGGGCTATGGGTCCGTGCCGTCGAGGGCGCAGCGGGTGGGGCGGGCGCAGCGAGCGCGACGGCTGGCGGCGGCAGGGGATGCAGCAGGGGAAGGAGCGACGGGGTCAGGAGCGAAGGTGGCGGCCGGAGCTGTGGTAGAGGTAGAGGCAGGGGCAGGGGCAGGGGCAGGGGCGGGGGCGGGGCCAGGTCCTCAGGCTATCCGTGCCGGTGCGGCACTGTCGATTGATGTAGGGATTACAGGTGGGTGCGTGATTATGTAGACAGTGTTGGTACTGGGTGCAGGGCAGACTGCTTTGCTACTGCACCCCAGGGCTGTAGCTAGGTCGTTGGGTGCTTGGGTGGTAGGCGCTGGGCCTGGAACATGGGTGCGTAGGGGCACCATACCTTGCTGCGAGGCAGTGGTCACCCGGCCTTGCTGCACGCAATACGATTGGACGCAGCCGAACAGCACTGAGAGCGCTGTCCACCTGCCACCTACCTCGATCGACACTGCAAAACTTTCCCCGCATATCCCCAACGCAGTTTCAATCTCGTACGGAGGCCAACCACAGGGACCCGCCCCCGGCCTCCGGCCTCCCCCCACCAGCGCACCGCAACCGCCTCTTGCCGGCCAGCCTCTGCCGCCCCGAACCTCTCCACCCCTTGACTTGCAATCCCCGCCCTCGTCTCCCTCTCCACGCCCCTCCCCTCCCCGCCCACCTGGGCCCCCAGGCCCTTCACCAGCTCCCCAGTCGCCTGTTCCGCCAACGACGTCGGTCTCAGTCCCAGTCCCACCCAGTCCAACTCCAGTGTCCCCGACGACGCCTTTCATCGTCCTGAGCCCGTCGCCTTCGCCCCTGTCCCCGCCGCCCGTAACACCATCACCGCCGCTGTTCCCTCCTCCCCTGTCACCGCCCCCACCGCTGTCCCCTCCACCGCTCTCGCCTCCTCCTCCCCGGTCCCCTTCTCCCATCTCACCTTCACCTCCTCTATCACCTCCTCCCACCTCGCCTCCTCTCATGCCGCCTCCATTTTCACCACCGCCGCTGGCCCCTGCTGCACTGTCTCCTCCTCCCCTGTCCCCTCCGCCCCTATCGCCTCTACCGCCGCTGTCCCCTCCGCCGCTGTCGCCGCCGCCGCTGTCCCCACCTCCTTCGTCGCCTCATCCGCCTTCACCTTCTCCTCCCCTGTCGCCTCCGCCACCCCTATCCCCTCCACCTCTCTCCCCGCTTCCCCCGCTATCCCCCCCTCCGTCCTCGCCTCGTCCTCCTTTGTCCCCTCCGCCACTATCGCCGCAACCTCAAAACCCGGCGCCTCCCCTGTCACCTTCACCTTCTCCACCCCCTTCGCCTACATCTCCACTTCTGCCAGCACCTCCGTCGCCCATGTCTCCTCCCCTCTCCCCGTCACCCACCTCACCATCTCCTCTCTCACCTCCTCCTGTATCACCGCCACCTCCAACATCCCCTTCTCCCCTCTCGCCTCCTCTTTCCATGTTCCCTCCACCCCTACAGCCGCCACCCCCTCTGCCGCCTCCCCGACTGCCGCCACCCTCCCCTGCACCGCCCATGCCCCCACCACGGCAGCCACCTCGATCTCCACCGGCCGTACCACCTCCGCCTCCCACACCGCTCCCTCTGTCGCCGCCGCCCATCTCTCCGCCACCCCCAAACACACCACCCATTTCGCCGCCTCCCCTATCGCCACCGCCTCTGCCCCCTCCACCCTTGTCACCACCGCCACCGCGCTCTCCCTCACCACCCTCGCCACTTCCTGGCTTACCATCACCCCTTCCGCTGCCACCAGCGTCACCACCACCCCTGTCACCACCACCACCGAACTCTCCGCTGCCTCCGTCTCTACCACCTCCATCGCCTCAACCGCTTTCTCCGCCACCCGCGTCCCCGCCGCCCTTGTCCCCTCCACCCCTCTCACCTCCGCCTCCCTCGCCGTCCGCTCCTCCGCCGTCACCCCTGCCCCCTGACTCACCCCCTCCTCCTCAACCCCCTGCCTTTCCGCCCCCGACATCACCACCACCCTTCTTCCCCCCGCCGCTTTCCCCTCCTCCTGCCTCTCCTCCTCCCCTCGCCGCGCCACCCCTGTCGCCGCCTCCCCCGAACCCACCGCCACCCCTATCAACTCCTCCATTGTCTTCGCCACCACTATCTCCTTCATCCCCCTCACCGCCGCCCCCCTCACTGCCACCTGTGTCGCCTCCTCCCCTCTCCCCTCCACCTTCGTCCCCGGTTCCCCCGTCTCCCCAACCGCCCCTATCCCCTCCGCCCCACGTACCACCACAAGCACCTCTTCCACAGTCACCGCCTCCTCCCGCTCCACCTCCTCCCCTTTCCCCACCTCCCCTTTCCCCTCCACCGCTGTTCCCACCTCCCACCTCTCCGCCACCCCCTCCCTTCTTGCCTCCGCCCATGCCCCTGCCTCCCCACTCCCCACCGCTCGTTCTCCCATCACCACCGGCCACCGCCCCTCCGCCCGCGTACCCCTACCCACCTACTCCCACACCTCCCCAGCCCCACGCCCCCCCCACACCCCCTACACCCCCGCCTCCCTCTTTTACCCCCCCTTCCCCCAACAACCCCCCCCCCCCCCCCCCCCCCCCCTCCCCCCACTC
>VFQN01004368.1_pt1 | contig 18753 bp, 14 predicted proteins | sample 3512371 | NCBI WGS metagenome assembly VFQN01 (sample SAMN10412370, study PRJNA504923) | tailings metagenome | isolation source: Replicate 2 from Balatoc abandoned mine | place: Philippines: Itogon, Benguet | collected 2017-08-28 | reverse complement strand
ATCCAGTCCATGGGCCGCCGAAGAGTTGAAACGGCCGCCGGAGGGCAGCCGATGGGCGGACTCTAGGCAGCTGCTATATATATGAGAAGAACTTTGTTGTTTGTTGTTTATGCCATTGGAGAATAATGAGCGGGTGGACCCCGCCCGCCGCGCTTGGCTGGCCTGGGCCGCAGCCGGCTCGGCGGCCTGGCTGGCGGGGTGCCAGAGCGCGCCCGTGGCACCGCCGCCCGTGGTGGCCGAGCCGCAGCCGCTTTCGCCGCCAACCGCCCCACCGCCCCCGCCCAAGCCGCCACGCATCGGCTTGGCGCTCGGCGGCGGCGCAGCGCGCGGCTTCGCCCACATCGGCGTGATCCAGGCGCTGGAAGAGAGCGGCATCCGGCCCGACCTGGTCGTCGGCACCTCGGCTGGCAGCCTGGTGGCGGCGCTCTACGCCTCGGGCAAGCGCCCGGCCGAACTGATCCGCCTGGCCGATTCGATGGACGAGGCCTCGATCACCGACTGGGCCTTTCCCGGCCGCGGGCTGATCCGCGGCGAGGCGCTGGCGCGCTTCGTGCGCGAGCACACCGGCGCGAAGACCATCGAGCAGATGGCGCTGCCGCTGGGCATCGTGGCCACCGACCTCGACTCCGGCGCACCGATCCTGTTCCAGCGCGGCGACGCGGGCATGGCGGTGCGCGCCTCGAGCGCCGTGCCGGCGGTGTTCCAGCCGGTGCGCATCGGCAACCGCGAGTACGTCGACGGCGGGCTGGTCTCGCCGGTGCCGGTGCGCTTCGCCCGGCAGATGGGGGCCGAGATCGTGATCGCGGTCGACATCTCCGCCGCGCCGGAGGGCGCCGGAACGGGCGACGCCCTGCGCATGCTGCTGCAGACCTTCGCGATCATGGGGCGCAGCATCAACCAGTTCGAGCTGCGCGATGCCGACGTGGTGCTGCGGCCGCGGCTGCCCGGTGTGTCGGGCGCCGACTTCGCGGCGCGCAGGCGCGTCATCCAGGCCGGCCGCGAGGTCGCGCTGGCCGCGCTGCCCGACCTGCGCGCCAAGGTGGCGGCGCGCATGCACTGAGCGGTTCGGCAAAAGAAAAGGCCCGGAGAACCGGGCCTTGGAAGGTACCTGGAGGTACCGAGGAGACAACCTTTCAGGGAGACCGCCGGCTCTCGCTGGCGGCCCTGCATAGATCGGGCCCTCCCCGGTTAGTTCAAGCCGGCCACAAATCTTTGCATTCCGGCCCGAACCCCCGAGGGCCGCGCTCAGGCAGCGCGCTTGGCCTTCGGCGTGGCGGCCTGGGTGGCCTTCACGGCGGTGCTGGTCACGGCCTGGAAGTTGGCTTCGGCCACTTCGGCGGCCTGCTTGGCGGCCTTGTGCACGCTCTCGTACGCGTTGTTGGCGGCGGCGACGGCCGACTTCACCAGGGCGACGGCGTTCTCGGTGCCGGCCGGGGCGTTCTTGACGGCGGTGTCGACCACGGCCATGAACTTCTTCTGCGCGTCGGTGGCGGTTTCCTCGGCGACCTTGGCCACTTCGGCGTTGGTGGCGGCAGCGATGTCGTACAGGTGGCGGCTGTAGGCGGCGGCCTTCTCGGCGGCCGGTTGCAGCAGGCCGGCCTGCAGGGCGAACAGCTCCTGCGCGTCCTTGACCGACAGCGCGGCCTTGGTGGTGTCGGCGGTCTCGGCCAGCGCGGTCTTGGCGACCTGCATGTTCAGCTCGATCAGCTTCTCGACGCCCTCGAAGGCCTTGTTCGTCAGACCGAACAGGGTTTCGACGTTGGCCTTGTTGGCGGCGATGACTTGTTCAGCGGTCAGGAAGGACATGGAACTCTCCATTGAGGGGGTGGAACTGGATTCGCTGCATCTATGTTGCAGTGCAGCATGGGGCGAAGTATATGCGCGCCGAGTCCGCTTTCAAGCACTTTTGCTGCACCGCATCAAACTTAGAGGGGTTTTTCTACCGGACACGCCCGCCCGGGCGGCACGGCAGAATCCCGCCCGCCCATGCAAGCCTTCCATTCCGACCACTTCGTGCTGCCGCTGCCGCCGGGGCACCGCTTCCCGATGCCGAAGTACCGGCTGCTGCGCGAGCGCATCGAGGGCGACGCCGGCTTCCGGCTGCGCGAGGCGCCGCCGGCCAGCGAGGGCGAACTGGCGCTGGCCCACGACCCGGCCTACATCGCGGCGGTGTTCCAGGGCACGCTGTCGGCGGCGGTGCAGCGCGAGATCGGCTTCCCGTGGAGCGAGCGCATGGTCGAGCGCTCGCGCCGCTCGGTGGGTGCCACCATCGCCGCCGCGCGCACGGCGCTGGCCGAGGGCGTGGCCGCCAACCTGGCCGGCGGCACCCACCACGCCAGCGCCGACAAGGGCGGCGGCTACTGCGTCTTCAACGATGCGGCGGTGGCGGCCCGGCTGATGCAGGCCGAGTGGCACCGCCGCCACGGCAGCGCCGCCGGCGGGCTGCGCGTGGCGGTGATCGACCTCGACGTGCACCAGGGCAACGGCACCGCGGCCATCTTCCGCGACGACCCGACGGTCTTCACGCTGTCGCTGCACGGCGCGAAGAACTTCCCCTTCCGCAAGGAAGCGAGCGACCTCGACGTCGAACTGCCCGACGGCTGCACCGACGCGCCTTACCTCGCCGCGCTCGACGCCGCGCTGGAAGAACTCTGGATGCGCCACCGCAGCGGCCTGCCGGGCCTGGTGTTCTACCTGGCCGGCGCCGACCCGCACGAGGCCGACCGCCTCGGCCGCCTCAAGCTCACGGCCGAGGGCCTGGCCGAACGCGACCGCCGCGTCTTCGCCGCCTGCCGCGAGCGCGGCATCCCGGTGGCGGTGAGCATGGCCGGCGGCTACGGGCACGACATCGGCGTCACGGTCGACATCCAGCGCCGCACGCTGCTCGAGGCGCTGGCAAGCTGGCGACAGTGGAACGCAAGGGGCCCGTGGAACAATCCGGCCCCATGAGTGCCAGGCCCCATCCCGAACCGCGCAGCGCCTACCGTCACTTCCGCCCGATCCAGACGCGCTGGGCCGACAACGACGCCTACGGCCACGTCAACAACGTCGTGTACTACGCCTGGTTCGACACCGCGGTCAACGGCTACCTGATCGAGGCCGGCGCGCTGGACATCCACGCTGGCGCCACCATCGGCCTGGTGATCGAGACGCGCTGCAACTACTTTGCCTCGCTGGCCTTCCCGCAGCAGGTGGAGGCCGGCCTGCGCGTGGCGCACCTCGGCCGCAGTTCGGTGCGCTACGAGGTCGGCCTGTTCGCCCACGATGCGCCCGAAGCGGCGGCGGCCGGCCACTTCATCCACGTCTACGTCGACCGGCACACGCGCCGGCCAGTGGAGCTCCCCGAGGCGCTGCGCGCCGCCCTGCAACCCCTGATCGTCACCGCATGACCGACACCGCCACCACCCGGGCCGTCGACGAGGCTATCACCTCGCGCCGCTCGATCCGCGCCTTCCTGCCCACGCCGGTGCCGCGTGAGACGATCGAGGACATCCTGCGCGTCGCCGCGCGCGCGCCCTCGGGCACCAACACGCAGCCGTGGAAGGTGCACGTGCTCACCGGTGCGGCCAAGGAGCGCCTGAGCGCTGCCATCAAGGCCGCCTTCGACGATCCCGAAGAGCGCGGCCGCCACAGCGAGGAGTACGCCTACTACCCGACGCAGTGGCAGCCGCCCTACATCGACCGCCGCCGCAAAGTGGGCTGGGATCTCTATGGCCTGCTGGGCATCGGCAAGACCGACAAGGAGCGCATGCACGCCCAGCACGGCCGCAACTACGCCTTCTTCGACGCGCCGGTCGGCCTGATCTTCACCATCGACCGCGTCATGCAGCAGGGCAGCTGGCTGGACTACGGCATGTTCCTGCAGAACATCATGGTGGCCGCCCGCGCCCGCGGCCTGGACACCTGCCCGCAGGCCGCCTTCACGCAGTTCCACCGCATCATCGAAGCGCAGCTCGGCCTCGGGCCCGACGAGATGGTGGTGTGCGGCATGTCGCTCGGCCACGCCGACCCGGCTGCGATCGAGAACACGCTGGTCACCGAGCGCGAGCCGGTGGCGGGCTTCACCCGGTTCCACGAATGAACGCCCGCCGCTTCGTCGCGCTGGCCGCCTTGCTGCTGGCCAGCGGCTCGGCCGCGGCGGCCGAGGTCGACGGCGCCGCACTCGCCGCCTGGTGGGGCGTGCCGTTCGCCGGCATGCTGCTGTCCATCGCGCTGATGCCGCTGCTGGCGCCCAAGGTCTGGCACCACCACTACGGCAAGATCGCGCTCGGCTGGGCGCTGGCCTTCATGCTGCCCTATGCGGTGCTGCACGGGGCCGGCGCGGCCGGCAGCGCGCTGGTGCACGCACTGGTGGCCGAGTACATCCCGTTCATCATCCTGCTCACCGCGTTGTTCACCGCCGCCGGCGGCATCTACATCCGCGGCAACCTGCACGGCAGCCCGGTGCTGAACACCGGCCTGATGGGCATCGGCGCCGTGCTCGCCAGCCTGATGGGCACCACCGGCGCGTCGATGCTGCTGATCCGGCCGCTGATCCGCGCCAACGACAACCGCAAGCACGTCGTGCACGTGGTGGTGTTCTTCATCTTCATCGTCAGCAATGCCGGCGGCTCGCTCACGCCGCTGGGCGACCCGCCGCTGTTCCTCGGCTTCCTCAAGGGCGTGGACTTCTTCTGGACGGTCAAGCACATCTTCCCGGAGACGCTGTTCCTGGTCGGTACGCTGCTGGTGCTGTTCTTCGCCATCGACAGCCACTGGTACCGCAAGGAAGGCGTGCTGCCGCAGGACCCGACGCCCGACACGAAGAAGTTCGGCATCGACGGTGTCATCAACTTCCTGACGCTGCTGGCGGTGGTGGCGCTGGTGCTGATGAGCGGCACCTGGAAGCCGGGCATCTCGTTCGACGTGTTCGGCACGCCGGTGGAACTGCAGCAGTTGGTGCGCGACGCCGGGCTGATCGTCGTCACGCTGGTCTCGCTGGCGATCACGCCGAAGCGCGTTCGCGACGACAACCAGTTCTCCTGGGCGCCGATGCAGGAGGTGGCCAAGCTGTTCATCGGCATCTTCCTGACCATGATCCCGGTGCTGGCGATGCTCAAGGCCGGCGAGGCGGGCGCCTTCGCCGCCGTCACGCGCGCGGTCACCGGCGCCGACGGCCAGCCGCTGCCCTGGGCCTACTTCTGGTTCAGCGGCCTGCTCAGCTCCTTCCTCGACAACGCGCCGACCTACCTGGTGTTCTTCAACCTCGCCGGCGGCGACCCGCAGGTGCTGATGACCACGCTGGCCTCGACGCTGGCCGCGGTGTCGGCGGGCTCGGTGTTCATGGGCGCCAACACCTACATCGGCAACGCGCCGAACTTCATGGTCAAGGCCATCGCCGAGGACCGCGGCATCCGCATGCCGAGCTTCTTCGGCTACATGGCCTGGTCGTGCGCGATCCTGGTTCCGCTGTTCGTCCTGATGACCTTCATCTGGTTCCGCTGAAGCTCGCATAGAAAGAGAAAGAGACATGATCCGACCCGCCGTGCTCGTCGCCCGAGCCGTCTTTCCCGAAACGATCGCCAAGCTGCGCGCGCACTTCGACGTCGAGGACAACCCGGCCGACACGATCTTCAGCAAGGCCGAACTGGCCCGCAAGCTCGCCGGCAAGGCCGGCGCCTTCATCACCGGCAGCGAGCGCATCGATGCCGAGGTGCTGGCCGCCAACCCGCAGCTGCGCGCGGTGTGCAACATGGCGGTGGGCTACAACAACATCGACGTCGACGCCTGCAACGCGCGCGGCGTGCTGGCCACCAACACGCCCGATGTGCTGACCGAGACCACCGCCGACTTCGGCTTCGCGCTGATGATGGCCGCGGCGCGCCGGGTGGCCGAGAGCGAGCATTACCTGCGCCGCGGCGAGTGGACCAAGTGGTCCTACGACATGTTCGCCGGCAGCGACGTGCACGGCGCCACGCTGGGCATCCTCGGCATGGGCCGCATCGGCCAGGCCGTGGCGCGGCGCGGCGCGCTCGGCTTCGGCATGAAGGTGATCTATCACAACCGCAGCCGCCTCGCGCCGGAGATCGAGGCGCCGCTCGGCGCGCGCTACGTGAGCAAGGAAGCGCTGCTGCGCGAGTGCGACCACCTGGTGATTGTGGTGCCGTACTCGGCCGCCAGCCACCACGCCATCGGCGCGGCCGAACTGGCGCAGATGAAGCCGACCGCGACGCTGACCAACATCGCCCGTGGCGGCGTGGTCGACGATGCGGCGCTGGCGGCGGCGCTGCGCGAGCGGCGCATCGCGGCCGCAGGCCTCGACGTCTTCGAGGGCGAGCCGAAGGTGCATCCCGATCTGCTGAGCGTGCCGAACATCGTGTTGACGCCGCACATCGCCAGCGCCACCGTCGCGACGCGCCGCGCGATGGCCGATCTGGCGGCCGACAACCTGATCGCTGCGCTGACTGGGGGCTCCCCGCCGACCCCCATCAACGCTCAAGTGCTCACTGTACGCGGCTGAACTGCCGATAGTCAGAGGAAGCGTTCGAGCAGGCGCTTCGAGCGTTTGTCCAGCGCGCGCGCGTCGGTGATGCGGTAGCCGACGCCGTGGCTGTCGGTGACCAGCAGCGCCGTGCCGCCCAGGCGACGGATGTCTTCCTCGCCCTTGAGCACCAGGGTGGTCGTGCCACGGTCGGTGCGCACAGTCCAGGTGCTCGGCGTGGTGAAGGTCGACACCTCGAGCAAGGCCTCGATCACCGGCGCGAACTCGCGCTGCGCCAGTTCCTCGGCGAGCAGCGTGCGGGCATCGGCGGGCAGCTCGGCCAGGCGGTCGATCCAGGCGCACTCGCGGCCGTCCGGGCCGACCAGCGACAGGGCGCCGTCCGGGTCGGACAGCGGGAACGCGCGCACCGGCACCACGCCGACGTGCACGCTGCCATCGGCCAGCGTCAGCACCAGCCGGCCATGCGAGTCGCGAGAGAGCTGGAAGCCGCTCATGCCGCCCCCGCCGGATGCGCCGCCGGTGCCGCGGGCGGCGCGACGCGCGCGTCGCGTTCGTCGTCGCCCTCGTCGACCTGGCGCGCCTGCGCCTCGTGCAGCCGCCAGTAGGCGCCCTGGCGCGCGAGCAGCTCGTCGTGCGTGCCGACCTCGACCACCCGGCCGCGGTCCATCACCACCAGCCGGTCGGCGCGGCGCAGCGTCGACAGCCGGTGCGCGATGGCAATCGTCGTGCGGCCCTGCACCAGGTTGTCGAGCGCCTTCTGGATCTCCTTTTCGGTCTCGGTGTCGACCGACGAGGTGGCCTCGTCGAGGATGAGGATGCGTGGGTCGATCAGCAACGCGCGGGCGATCGAGATGCGCTGACGCTCGCCGCCAGACAGGCCCTGCCCGCGCTCGCCGACCATCGAGTCGTAGCCGTGCGGCAGGCGCAGGATGAACTCGTGCGCATGCGCGGCGCGCGCCGCCGCGATGATTTCCTCGCGCGTGGCGCCGGGCTTGCCGTAGGCGATGTTCTCGGCCACCGTGCCGAAGAAGAGGAAGGGCTCCTGCAACACCAGGCCGATGTGGCGGCGGAAATCGGCGACGCGGAAGCGGCGCAGGTCGACGCCGTCGACCTTGATCGCGCCGTCGGTCACGTCGTAGAAGCGGCAGATCAGGTTGACCAGCGTGCTCTTGCCCGAGCCGCTGTGGCCCACCAGGCCGATCATCTCGCCGGGCCGGATGTCCAGGTCCAGCCCGCGGATCACCGAGCGGCTGCCGTAGCGGAAGCCCACACCCTGCAGCGACAGGCTGCCCTGCAGCCGATCGATGGCCACCGGCTGCGCCGGCTCGGGCACGTTGCTGACGTGGTCGAGGATGTCGAAGATGCGCTTGGCGCCGGCGGCGGCCTTCTGCGTCACCGAGACGATGCGGCTCATCGAGTCGAGCCGGCCGTAGAAGCGGCCGATGTAGGCGACGAAGGCGGTCAGCACGCCCACGGTGATCTGGTTGCGGCTGACCAGCCAGATGCCGAAGGCCCACACCACCAGCAGGCCGATCTCGGTGAGCAGCGAGACGGTGGGCGAGAACAGGCTCCAGGTCTTGTTGAGCCGGTCGTTGACTTCCAGGTTGTGGCGGTTGGCGCGGCGGAAGCGATCGGATTCGCGCTTCTCCTGCGCGAAGGCCTTGACGACGCGGATGCCCGGAATGGTGTCGGCCAGCACGCTGGTGACCTCGCCCCAGACGCGGTCGATCTTCTCGAAGCCGGTGCGCAGGCGGTCGCGCACGAGGTGGATCATCCAGGCGATGAAGGGCAGCGGCAGCAGCGTCACCAGCGCCAGCGACGGGTTGATGTTGAACAGGATCACCGCGGTCATCGCGATCATCAGCACGTCGGTGGCGAAGTCCAGCGCGTGCAGAGAGAGGAAGACGCAGATGCGGTCGGACTCGCTGCCGATGCGCGACATCAGGTCGCCGGTGCGCTTGCTGCCGAAGTAGTCGAGGCTGAGCTGCAGCAGGTGGTCGAAGGTGGCGGTGCGCAGGTCGGCACCGATGCGCTCGCTGACGATCGCCAGCAGCCAGGTGCGCCACCAGCCCAGGCCCCAGGCCACCACCGCCGCGCCGAGCAGCCCGGACAGCAGCAGCATCACGTGCCCGGGGTCGATCTGCTGGCCGTTCTGATACGGGATCAGCACATCGTCCATCAGCGGGATGGTCAGGTAGGGCGGCACCAGCGAGGCGGCGGTCGACACCAGCATCAGCACGAAGCCGAGTAGCAACTGCCAGCGGTACGGCTTGGCGAAGCGCGACAGGCGCAGCAGCACCCAGGTCGACGGCGGCGTCGGCGACTCGGCGGCGAAATCGGTCTCCTCGGCCTCCGGGGCGTCGTCGGCGTCGGTCGCGCCGTGGGTCAGCCGGTGAATCTGCCGGTCGAACTGCGCCATCAGCCGCAGCGCGGCCGGGTCGGCGCCCAGGGTGTAGCGCCAGACGGCCAGCCGACCTCCGGCGTCGTGCAGCGAGAGCTGGCCCACGCCGGCGTGGTCGGCATGCTGCAGAGCCAGCGAAGGCGCCAGCGGCCAGGCTTGCCAGGTGTCGGCGCCGGGGTGGCGGGCGAGCAGGCGGCGTTCGGTCAGCAGCAGCTGGCCGGCGGCGAAGCGGTCCTGGCCGTCGAGGTCAACGTCGAGGCTGGCCAGCGCGTTCTCCCCTGGCTCGAGCGGAGCGGACGTGGCCGCGGCGAGCATGGAAGACGGGTCGGTGGAGGGCATGAGGTCGAAACGGCGGGAGCGCGCGATTGTCGCGTAACGCGCCGGGGCCTTCCCCAGCCGACCACAAGTGAGCGCCGGGCGCGAATAATCCACACCTCAGAAGTCCCGCCGATGCGGCCCGCCGGCCGCCCCCCTCGATGACCCACTTCGACGACATCCGCCTGCTGCGCGTGACCTACCTGCGCGGCCCGAACCTCTGGACCTACCGCTCCGCCCTCGAGGTGTGGCTGGATCTCGGCGTGCTGGAGGAATTCCCGTCCAACAAGCTGACCGGCTTCGTCGCCCGCCTGACCGCCGCCCTGCCGGCGCTGGAGGAGCATCACTGCGGCGTCGGCGAACGCGGCGGCTTCCTGCAGCGGCTGCAGGAGGGCACCTGGATGGGCCATGTGCTCGAGCACGTGGTCATCGAGCTGCTCAACCTGGCCGGCATGCCCACGGGCTTCGGCCAGACGCGAAGCACCTCGCAGCCGGGCGTCTACCGCATGGTGTTCCGCGCCCGCGACGAGGCGGTGGCCCGCTGCGCGCTGGAGAACGGCCACCGCGTGCTGATGGGCGTGATCAACGACCGGCCGGTCGACGTGCCGGCGGCCGTGGCCGCGGTTCGGGCGGCGATCGACAGCGCCTACCTCGGGCCCAGCACGGCGCACATCGTCGCCTCGGCCACCGACCGGCGCATCCCGCACCTGCGCCTGAACGAGGGCAACCTCGTGCAGCTCGGCCACGGCAACCGCCAGCACCGCATCTGGACGGCCGAGACCGACCGCACCAGCGCCATCGCCGAGGGCATCGCCCGCGACAAGGATCTCACCAAGCGCCTGCTTGCCGCCGTCGGCGTGCCGGTGCCCGAGGGCCGCATCGCCGCCAGCGCCGCCGAGGCCTGGGAGGCGGCCGAGGCCATCGGCCTGCCGGTGGCCGTCAAGCCCACCGACGGCAACCATGGCCGCGGCGTGACGCTGGACCTGTCCACCCGCGAGCTGGTCGAGAAGGCCTGGGCCCTGGCCGACCAGGAAGGCAGCGAAGTCATCGTCGAGCGCTACATCCCCGGCAACGAGCATCGCCTGCTCGTGGTGGCTGGCGAGGTGGTGGCCGCGGCGCGCGGCGAGACCGCCTGGGTGGTCGGCGACGGCCGGCAGTCGGTCGCCCAGCTCGTCGAGGCGCAGCTGAACTGCGACCCGCGACGCGGCGAGACCGAAGACCATCCGCTCGGCCGCATCGACGTGCGCGAGGACGGCAGCATCCTGGCCGACCTCGAGCGCCAGGGCCTGGCGCCCGACAGCGTGCCCGCCGCCGGCCGGCGCGTGCTCATCCAGCGCAACGGCAATGTCGCCAACGACTGCACCGACGAGGTCCATCCCGACTTCGCGCGCATCGCCTCGCTGGCCGTGCGCACGGTGGGTCTGGACATCGCCGGCGTCGACCTCGTCGCGCAGGACATCGCCCGGCCGCTGGCCGGCCAGGCGGCGGCGGTGGTGGAAGTCAACGCCGGCCCCGGGCTGCTGGCGCACCTGAAGCCGGCGGTGGGCTCGCCGCGGCCGGTGGGCAAGGCCATCGTCGACCACCTGTTCCCGCCGGGCGACGACGGCCGCATTCCCATCGTCGGCATTGCCGGCGGCAGCGACACCAGCCGGATCGCGCGGCTGACGGCCTGGCTGCTGCAGCTGGCCGGGCGCCAGGTGGGCCTGGCCTGCCGCGAAGGCCTGTTCCTCGGCAACCGCCGCGTCGACGAGCGCGACGCGACCGACGGCGTGCTCGCCGAGCGCCTGCTGCTCAACCGCGACATCGACACCGCCGTGTTCGAGAACGGGGCGCCGACCATCCTCGACCAGGGCCTGGTGTACGACCGCTGCCGCATCGGCGTCGTCACCGACCTGGCGGGCGCCGAATCCCTCGAGCGCCACGACATCCGCGATGCCGAGGGCCTGCCGCGCGTGCTGCGAACGCAGATCGACGTGGTGCTCGGCGACGGCTGCGGTGTGCTCAACGCCGACGATGCGCGCATCGCCGGCCTCGCCCAGTACTGCGACGGCGCCGTGATGCTTTACGCCACCGAAGCGGCGGCGCTGGCCGAGCACCGTTCCGCGGGCGGGCGCGCCGTGCTGGCGCGAGGCGCCGAGCTGGTCCTGTGCGACGGCACGCAGGAGACGGCGCTGGCGCTGCGCAGCGCGCCGCGCCTGCCGGTGGCGGTGCTGCTGCCGGCGGTGGCCGCCGCCTGGGCCAGCGGGCTGGCCCCGGCGCTGCTCGCCGCCGGCATCGACACCTTCGACGCCCAACTCACTGCCGACACCCACTGATAGCCGCCATGGAAGTCACTCGCATCCGCGCGCTGCGCGGTCCCAACCTGTGGAGCCGTCACACGGCCATCGAAGCGCACGTGCGCTGCGAAACGCAGGAGCGCGCCGTGCGCCCCGGCGACGAGCTCGAACTGCGCCTGCGCAAGCTGCTGCCCGAGGTGGCGCCGCTGCGCCCGGTGGGCGAAGCCGACACCGTGCCGCTGGCGCGCTGGCTCGAGCGCCTTGCGCTGGCGCTCCAGGCACGCGCCGGCTGCCCGGTGAGCTTCGCGCGCACCCGCGCCACGCCGCAGGAGGGCATCTACCAGATCGCCGTCGAGTACACCGAAGAAAAGGTCGGTCGCCGTGCGCTCGAGCTGGCCCAGGCCCTGATCGCGGCCGCTGCGGCCGGTGAGGCCTTCGATGCCGACAAGGCGGTGGCGGAGCTGCGCGAGATCGACGAGGACATCCGCCTCGGACCCAGCACCGGCTCGATCGTCAACGCCGGGCTGGCCCGTGGCATTCCCTACCGGCGCCTCACCGAGGGCAGCCTGGTGCAGTTCGGCTGGGGTGCGAAGCAGCGCCGCATCTGGGCGGCCGAGGTCGACTCCACCGGCGCGGTGGCCGAATCGATCGCCCAGGACAAGGACCTGACCAAGCGGCTGCTCGCCGCCGCCGGCGTGCCGGTGCCGCGCGGCCGGCCGGTGAAGGACGTCGAGGAGGGCTGGGCCACCGCGTTGCAGCTCGGCCTGCCGGTGGTCGTCAAGCCGCGCGACGGCAACCAGGGCAAGGGCGTGACGGTCAACATCGTCGACCGCCAGCACTTCGACGCGGCCTACCGGGCGGCCGACGAGATCGGCGAGGTGATGGTCGAGCAGTTCCTGCCCGGCCACGACTTCCGCCTGCTCGTGGTGGGCGACAAGCTGGTGGCCGCCGCGCGCCGCGATCCGCCCTTCGTGATCGGCGACGGCGTGCACACCGTGCGCCAGCTGGTCGACAAGGTCAACGAGGATCCGCGCCGCGGCGACGGCCACGCCACCTCGCTGACGCGCGTGCGGCTGGACGACATCGCGATGTCTCGCCTGCGGGTCCAGGGGCTGACGGCGGACGCCGTGCCGCCGATCGGCCAGCGCGTCGTGCTGCGCAACAACGCGAACCTCAGCACCGGCGGCACCGCCACCGACGTGACCGACGACGTGCACCCGCAGGTGGCCGCGCGCGCGGTGGCGGCCGCACGCATGATCGGCCTGGAGATCTGCGGCGTCGACGTGGTGTGCGAGAACGTCGGCGTGCCGCTGGAGAAGCAGCGCGGCGGCATCGTCGAGGTCAATGCCGCGCCGGGGCTGCGCATGCATCTGGCGCCGAGCTTCGGCAAGCCGCGCGCGGTGGGCGAGGCCATCATCGAGCGGCTCTTCCCGGCCGGCCAGGACGGGCGCGTCCCGGTCGTCGCCGTCACCGGCACCAACGGCAAGACCACCGTCACGCGGCTGATCGCCCACCTCTTCGCGGCCGCCGGGCTGAAGGTCGGCATGACCAACACCGACGGCGTGTGGGTCGACGGCCACCAGATCGACAGCGGCGACTGCAGCGGCCCGAAGAGCGCGCGCAACGTGCTCGGCCACCCCGACACCGAAGCGGCCGTGCTAGAGACCGCGCGCGGCGGCATCCTGCGCGAGGGCCTGGGATTCGACCGCTGCCAGGTGGCCGTGGTGACCAACATCGGTGCCGGCGACCACCTCGGCATGAACTACATCGACACCGTCGAGGGCCTGGCCGAAGTGAAGAGCGTGATCGTGCAGAACGTCTCGCCCACCGGCTTCGCCGTGCTCAACGCGGCCGACCCGATGACGCTGGGCATGGTGCCGCTGTGCCCGGGCGGCGTCATCCTGTTCGCCGCCGACGGCCAGCACCCGGCGCTGGTGGCGCACCGCGCGCAGGGCGGGCGCTCGGTGTTCGTCGAAGGCGGCGACATCGTCGCGGTGGAAGGCTCGGCGCGCGCCCGGTTGGCGCTGCGCGAGGTGCCGCTGACGCGCAACGGCACGATCTCCTTCCAGGTCGAGAACACGCTGGCCGCCGTGGCCGCGGCCTGGGGCTGCGGCCTGCACTTCGATGCCGTGCGCAGCGGGCTGGCGAGCTTCGTCAACGACACGCAGAACGCGCCGGGTCGATTCAACGTGATGGACTATCGGGGCGCCACGGTGATCGCCGACTACGGCCACAACGCCGACGCGATGCGCGCGCTGGTGTCGGCGGTCGACGCCATGCCGGCGCAGCGGCGCAGCGTGGTGATCAGTGCCGCCGGTGACCGCCGCGACGACGACATCCGCGAGCAGACGCGCATCCTCGGCGCCGCCTTCGACACCGTGTGGCTGTACCAGGACGCCGCACAGCGCGGCCGTGCCGATGGCGAGGTCATCGCGCTGCTGCGCGAGGGCCTGGCCGGCGCCACGCGCACGCGCGAGGTCGAGGAGATCCGCGGCGAGTTCGCCGCGATCGACCGCGCGCTGGCCGCCCTGCAGCCCGGCGACCTCTGCCTGGTGCTGGTCGACCAGGTGGAGGAGGCGCTGGCGCACCTGCACCAGCGCATCGCCGAAGCGTCGTCGCTCAGGCCCGCTTGAGCTTCGCGGTGTCGAAGGGCAGGCTGCGCAGGCGCTGACCGGTGGCCGCGAAGATCGCGTTGGCCACCGCCGGCGCGATCGGCGGCGTGCCGGGCTCGCCGATGCCACCGGGCTTCTCGGTGCTCGGCAGGATGTGCACCTCCACCTTGGGCATCTCGTTCATGCGCAGGACGGGGTAGTCGTTGAAGTTGCCCTGTTCGACGCGCCCGTCCTTGAAGCCGATGCGGCCATACAGCGCCGCCGTCAGGCCGTAGACGATGCCGCCCTCGATCTGCCGCTCGATGGTCTGCGGGTTGACCGTCATGCCGCAGTCCACCGCAGCGACGACGCGGTGCACCTTCGGCGTGCCGTCGGCACCGATCGAGACCTCGGCGACCTCGGCCACGTAGCTGCCGAAGCTCTGCGCCACCGCGATGCCGCGGTGCACGCCGGCCGGCAGCGGCGTGCCCCAGCCGGCCTTCTGCGCCGCCAGCTCCAGCACGGCCTTGTAGCGCGGCTGCTTGCCCAGCAGCGCGCGGCGGTACTCGTACGGATCGGCCTTGGCCGCCGCGGCCAGCTCGTCGATGAAGCTCTCGACGAAGAAGATGTTCTGCGAGTGGCCCACCGAGCGCCAGAACCACACCTGCGGACCCGGCTCGGTGCGGCCGTAGGCCAGGCGCTGGTTGGGGATGTCGTAGGGGTGGTCGGCGATGCCTTCCATCGCGAAGCTGTCGACGCCGTTGTCGGGGATCTTCATGAAGCCCGAGGCGGCCATGATCGACGGCGAGCCGACGCCGCACTTGAGCATGGTGGGCATGCCCTTGTCGTCCATCGCCGCCTCGAACTTCGTCACCGAGGCCGGGCGGTAGAAGCCGGCGGCCATGTCGTCCTCGCGGGTGTAGATCAGCTTGACCGGCTTGCCCGAGATCTTCGACAGCAGGGTCGCGTCGATGGTGAAGTCGGGCGCGAAGCGCCGGCCGAAGCCGCCGCCGAGCAGCAGTGTGTTGACCTTCACCTTGGCCGGCGTGACCGAGGCCACCTGGCTCAGGATGCCCTGGCTCGGGCCCTGGCTCTGCGTGCCGGCCCAGATCTCGACGCTGTCGCCGCGCACCCAGGCCGTGCAGTTCATCGGCTCCATGCAGGCGTGGGCGAGGTAGGGCGCCTCGTAGGTGGCATCCAGCGTGCGGGCGCTGGTGGCGGCAGCGTCCTTGACGTTGCCGGCGTCCAGCGCGATCGCATCGGCCTGGCTGGCACCGGTGGCGAGCATGTCGCTCACCTTGGTGGTGGACAGGTCCTTCGCCGCGCCCAGATCCCAGTCGATCACCAGCGCGTCGCGGCCCTTCTTCGCCGCCCAGTAGCCGTCGGCCAGCACCGCCACGCCGTGCGGGATGGTGATGATCTGCTGCACGCCCTTGACGGCCTTGGCCTTCGTGTCGTCGACCTTCACCGGCTTGGCGCCCGGTTGCGGCGCCCGTGCCATCACCGCGACCACCATGCCCGGTACCTGGGCGTCGATGCCGAACTTCGCCGTGCCATTGATCTTGCCCGGCGTATCCAGTCGGTTGGTGCGCTTGCCGAGGATGCGGAAGTCCTTCGGGTCCTTCAGCGTCGGCTCGGCGGGCACGGCCAGCTTCGTCGCGGCCGGAACGAGGGCGCCGTAGCTGAGCTTCTTCCCGCTGCGGTGGATCACCTGGCCCGCTTCGGTGCGGCACTCGCTGGCCGGCACCTTCCACTGTGCGGCGGCGGCGGCCACCAGCATCTCGCGCGCGGCGGCGCCGGCCTTGCGCAGCGGCTCCCAGTGCGCACGCACCGTGGTGCTGCCGCCGGTGGCCTGCATGCCGAACATCGGGTTGTTGTAGGCCTGGTCGACCGGCGCCTGCATCACGCGCACCTTCTTCCAGTCGGCGTCGAGTTCCTCGGCCAGCATCATCGGGATCGCGGTGAGCACGCCCTGGCCCATCTCGGCGGAGCCGCACATCACGGTGACGGTGCCGTCGCCGGTCAGGCGCAGCCAGGCGTTGGGCGCGAAGACGACCGGCGTGGCCGCTTCCAGCCGGCCGGCGGCCAGCGGCAGGGCGAAGCCGATCGTGAGGGCGGCGCCGGTGCCGCTCTTGAGGAAGCCGCGGCGGGTGGTGGTCAGTGCATCCATGCTCAGGCCCCCTTCGTCAGCGTGGCCGACGCGTCCTTGATCGCCGCGCGGATCTGGTTGTAGGTGCCGCAGCGGCAGATGTTGCCGCTCATCGCGCCGTCGATGTCGGCGTCGGTCGGCGCCTTCTTCTCGGCCAGCAGCGCGCAGGCGCTCATGATCTGGCCCGACTGGCAGTAGCCGCACTGCGGCACGTCGACCTTCGCCCAGGCGGCTTGCACCACCTGGCCGGTGCGGGTGGCGCCCACGCCCTCGATGGTGGTGATCTTCTTGCCCGCCGCCGCCGACACCGGCGTGGAGCAGGAGCGTGCCGGCTTGCCGTCGATGTGCACGGTGCAGGCGCCGCACAGTGCCATGCCGCAGCCGAACTTGGTGCCGGTGAGTTGAAGGTTTTCGCGCAGCACCCACAGCAGCGGGGTGTCGGCTTCGGCGTCGACGGTTCGCGTCTTGCCGTTGATGTTCAGGGTGACCATGGCTTGCCTCGCGGATCGGATGTTGTGGACCGAGGGCGGCGACGATAGCGCGTCGCCGGATTTCTTGCAGGCGGCCGCGCCTGGCGGCACTGTCACAATCGCCGCATGGCGGATTGGATGATCGTGGCGGCGCTGGCCCTGGCGGCGCTGAACCTGGCGTTGCTGGTGGTCCTGCTGCTGCGCCGCAGCGGCGACGAGTGGCAGCAAGGCCTGCGCGACGACCAGGAGCGCGCCGGCCGCGAGATCCGCGCCGAGGTGCAGGACAGCGCCCGCGGCACGCGCCAGGAGCTGACCCAGGCGATGGCGCTGTTCCAGCAGACGCTGCTGGCGCAGCAGGGCGATGTGGCGCGCACGCAGAACGAGCAGATCGATTCCTTCCGCACCCAGCTGGCGACGATGCAGCAGCTGGTCGGCCAGTCGCTGCAGCAGGCGACGACGGCGCTCGCCCAGCAGTCGCAGGCGGCGCGCGAATCGCAGGACGCGGCGCTCAAGCGCTTCGCCGATGCCTTCGGCGAGCAGATCGGCACCGTGCGCGCCACCGTCGAGCAGCGCCTGCAGGCGATCCAGGCCGATAACGAGAAGAAGCTCGAGCAGATGCGCGCCACCGTCGACGAGAAGCTGCACGCCACGCTCGAGCAGCGCCTGGGCGAGAGCTTCAAGCAGGTGGCCGACCGGCTCGAGCAGGTGCACAAGGGCCTGGGCGAGATGCAGGGCCTGGCCAAGGACGTCGGCTCGCTCAACCGCGTGCTGACCAACGTGAAGACGCGCGGCGTGTTCGGCGAGGTGCAGCTCGCCGGCCTGCTCGAGCAGGTGTTCACGCCCGAGCAGTACGCCACCAACGTCGAGACGGTGCCGGGCAGCCGCGAGCGCGTCGAGTTCGCCATCAAGCTGCCCGGCCAGCGCGCCGACGGCGTGCCGCTGTGGCTGCCGATCGACGCCAAGTTCCCGCGCGAGGACTACGAGCGCCTGCTCGAGGCCCAGGAGCGCGCCGATGCGCCGGCCGCCGAAGCTGCCGGCCGCGCGATCGAACAGCGCCTGCGCCTGGAGGCGAAGACGATCCGCGAGAAGTACGTCGCGCCGCCGTACACCACCGAGTTCGCCATCCTGTTCGTGCCCACCGAGGGGCTGTACGCCGAGGCGCTGCGCCGGCCGGGCCTGAGCGAAGCGCTGCAGCGCGAGTTCCGCGTGATGCTCACCGGCCCGACCACGCTGCTGGCCACGCTGAACAGCCTGCAGATGGGTTTCCGCACGCTGGCGCTGGAGAAGCGCAGCGCCGAGGTCTGGGAGGTGCTCGGCGCGGTGAAGACCGAGTTCGCCAAGTTCGGCGACGTGCTGGCCAAGACCAAGAAGAAGCTCGAGGAAGCCTCCAACACCATCGACGCCGCCGAGGTGCGCAGCCGCGCGATGGCGCGCCGCCTGAAGACGGTGGAGGCGGTGGGCGAGCAGCGCGCGCAGGCGCTGCTGCCGGGCCTGGAGGCCGGCGAGGACGAGGACGTCTCCTGACGTGGGCCATGCCGGGCTGGGCCGCATCCTCGTCGCGCTGATCGTCGGCCAGATCTGCCTGCACGCCTGCATGACCGGCGTGCGCATGGCCGCGCCGCTGCAGGCGCTGCGCGAGGGCCATGCGGCCTGGGTGGTGGGCCTGCTGATGGGCCTGTTCGCCGCCGCCCCCATCGTGCTCGCGCTGCAGGCCGGCCGCTTGGCCGACCGGCGCGGCTACCACCATCCGATGCGCATCGCCGTCGCGCTCACCGTGCTCGGCGGCGCGGTGGCGCTGGCCGTCACCTGGGTGCCGCAATGGACCTTCGCGGCGATGTGCGTGGCGGCGATGCTGGTCGGCGCAGGCGCCAACGTCGGGCTGATCGCCATCCAGCGCACCGCCGGACGCCACGCCGCCGACACCACCGCGCTCAAGCGTGTCTTCAGCTGGCTCGGGCTGGCGCCCGCGCTGGCCAACGTGATCGGCCCGGTGCTCGCCGGCGCGCTGATCGACCTCGGCGGCTTCCGTGCCGCCTATGCGGGCCTGCTCCTGCTGCCGCTGGCGGCGCT
>VFQN01004367.1_pt1 | contig 18754 bp, 28 predicted proteins | sample 3512371 | NCBI WGS metagenome assembly VFQN01 (sample SAMN10412370, study PRJNA504923) | tailings metagenome | isolation source: Replicate 2 from Balatoc abandoned mine | place: Philippines: Itogon, Benguet | collected 2017-08-28 | reverse complement strand
CGCCGTCAGGGCGGTGGTGAAGGGAGGGGCGGGCGGGGGGCTGCTGGGGTGGCAGCGGCAGCAGCTGGTGGTGCGCGTGGTGGGAGGGTTGCTGGGGCTCTGACGGGGGCGAGAGTGCGGCCGCCGCCAGCGGCCCTTCGCGAGCGGAGGCGAGTGCGCGCGCGTAGTGGCCCGAGCGCGAGGGCATGTCCTCCTCCTACGGCGGCGCACACCGAACGCACGAGCTGACCTTTGAGCAAGGCAACCGTTCGTGTGGAGGCATCCACACGGACAGCCCTAGCAAGCATGGCAACCCTGACGGGCCTTGCGTGCATGTATTTAGCTCGGTGCAGGCATTGCCGCTATGCATGTATCGTTCCGTACAACGGCCGCTGTTTTGCAGCACGACCAAGCAGAGACCAAGAGGGGACAGCCTGTGCTCCTTCCCCACTCCCGCCGTACCCCACACCCCACCTGGATGGCTGTCAGGGTAGCAGGCCCGTCCACCACCGACGGCGGTGCCGTGTGCTCCCGGTAGCTGCCCGGACCGCCGCTGCTGCCGGGGCCCCCGCCCCCGCCTGCCGCCCCAGGAGCGCCGCCGCCGTGCCACTGACCGCCCACCATGCTGCGCACCAGCCCGCTCAGGCCGCTGCGCGCCTGGTGCATGTGGGCCTGCTGCAGGTCTCCATCGGCCATGGAGCCTGGCCCTGGGGACCCGTCAAAGTGGCTGGTGGCTCTGCTGGGAGGCGGGAGGTCTTGCTGCTGCTGCTGCTGCTGCTGCTGCTGCACGCTGGAGTGGCTGCTGTCCACGCTGCCCACGCTGCTGTCCCGCACGTTCCAGAGGCTGCTGGTGTCGCTGTGCACCAGCGAAGCCCGAGTCAGGCCAGGGACTGCGGGGGCCGCAACAGAGGGCAAGCATACCAGTAATGGGCCCGTCTGTCTGAGCATGCAAACCTGAACTAGTCAAGCAAGCGCTCAGGCACAAATCCCGGCTTCGCATGGCAATAACCGGCCTGTTTCCGCACACCCTGGCTCACCGTTGGCCCCCGCCTGGCCCGCACCCATGGGCGGCAGCGGCACTCCCCCCGCCACCGCGGCGCCCCTGCCGCTCCTGCCCGCCGCCCACCCCGCCTCCACCTCCGCTGCTGCTCCCGCCCCGGGCCGCAGGTGCACCAGTGGGTTGATGACCTGGTCGGGGGGTGGTCTTAGCTGCAGCTGGTGCGCGTCGTGCAGCTCCAGCACCTGGTCGGGCTTGCGCTGGTGCCACATGACGGGCTTGCCGCGGAAGATGCCCTGCGCCGCACAACGAAGCGTGGCAGCATGAAACGAATCCCTCCTCGTACACTATTAATGCGTTTTTGCGGCTTCACTACGCTGCAATAGGCATGGGCCGCACGCGGAAGATGCCCTGCGTCCCCGAAATTGTGCCACGAAGCATACCGGTTGCAACATATAGGCGAAGACTGCAATCACTGTGCCAACGCATATCACGATTGTGCATGCTGCAGACGCCTGCACAATCACAGAATGCAGAGTGTCCGCCCAGGTGCTGCGGCAGCCATGGGTTGCGCGTAGTGGCGGCACTGTGCATAGCAACCCAAGTGCGGCATGAGTGCCGGACCTGCTTCGTGGTCTCTTGGCTGGGAAGAATGAGGTGATGGCAGGAGCACCGGAAAGCACTTTGATAGCTGTGCGGCTGCGCGGCGACTGGTGTAAATGGGCCAGCGTGGCGGGCTGGTGGGCCCCCTGATACCCACCTCGCGCTGTTGCTTAAACTTTATCAGGAACGAGAAGGCGAGGTAGGTGATGTAGATGTCCAGCAGGATGGGGCCCAGGATGAGCGCCACGCTGGCTGCAGGCACGTGACAACAGGGGGTGCATTGGCTTTCAGATGGGAAGCCGGGGCGTGGGCCTGTGACGCAATATATGTCTAATTGCCTATCCAGTTGGTTCACCTGCCGTCCAGGCATCGTCGAGGGCTGAGCTGTTAAAGCCCACCACGTTGAGGTGCCCCAGTGTGCACAGCACGCACAGGATGCAGTAGGCACGGCCGAGGGCCAACACCCTGCGGCAGGACCAGCGCAGCGGGTCGGTAGTGTTCGTTTTGGGAGCTCGAGCCAAGGAGGTAAGGCTGGTAATGCTCGTACACAGCGACAAGGATGACATTGCTGAGCCTGAACAAGGGAGGGGGATGGACGAACCGTAAGGAATGCAGTCAATGGCGCTACCAGGGGCTAGCGCATGTATTCGTACCGCGGCTCGTAGGTTGAGATGCCTTGCGCGTCCAGAGCCATGAAGCAGCCCACGCAGCCCGTCACGAAGTAGAACCACCCGTACACCATCAGGTAGATCAGTACGGCTGCAAAGGGGATAATACCATGTCAGGCTTGTGCAGGGGGTAGGTGCGGTGGCACAAGGCGAGAGCGGCAGAGGCACTGCTTCGGGCAGGGGTCCATTGTGCGCTGTGAGCACGTTGGGCTGTGAGCAGGGCGCTCTGGCAGTGGACTCACTCAGCGCTATGGGCTCCCGCAGTTCCTGGTTGTGGTTTATGAGATAGCTGGTCACGATGGTGTACACAGATCCCAGCATCCCTCCAGCGACGGCCTGCATGGGCATCAGGGGGGCCGTCGGACCGATGGCTGTGTGGTGGGGCGTAGCAGTGGTGGTGCCTGTGCCCCTGCCGCCCTGGAACCCCAGAGGTGCATGCGTGTATTGCCCATGCGTGGTGCGCTTAAAAGCACTACATGCGTACTGGTGATCACGTTCGCCGGAATAGCGCAGAGATGCTAGGTGGTGCAGTGGCGTCAGGAGTGTGCCCCTGGTAACCGCTGGCTGCGCGACCGGCACCCTCCGCAGTGTTTGCGAGGCCCGCCGCCATACAAGAGCTGTCCTAGCTTTGATTGTAATACGTCGGTGACGCCTACCTGCCATACCGCCCCAACGAGGACCGACCGGCGGAGGTCGCAAGATTGACAGCAGTTGGCAATGCAGCACGAGCAGCAGTAGTTTGCTGGCTCGATCGAACAATCAAATTTCTCTGCAGTGAACTTTGGTACGTATATGCTCCCTAGGGGCCAGGCTGGCATTGTTCATACAACGTCATGAAATGGTCAACAATACGCGGGGCATAGTAACCTTATTACACGACAGAAGACTTATCGATATGTGATACATCATCTCTCTGCTGTCGGGTGCATGGAATGTCCCTTGCTGGTCGTGTTCACAGTTGGGGGGCCCGCCGTAGAGGCGCCCCTTGCATGACCACCAGTGCCCCATGCAAATACTGGAGCTTCCACGCCAGGCATTCAGGTCTGCATGGCTGCCGAATATGGTTTTCCCTGCCTGGAGCGGTACTCGACTCTTGGTTGTGCAACTGCCAGGGAGGCCTGCGTACGGCATGCTGGTCCTCACGCACTGCGGACACCCAAAAAGCATCCCCCGGTCTCACCACCGTCTTACACAATCAAACCGTACCTACTACGGCTCTTTGAGGCTGTCGTTGTAGCAGGCAGGCGCATGGCGGGTCATATGGCGCCTCATCCCTTCCAGTCCCTTCAGGAACGTACGTAGGAGTTACACGGCCATCAGGATGGCAGCAATCTCTTGCCGTCGTGGTCAGGCCGGACAGGCCCTCCGCCAAAACGGACGAAGCGCCCCGAGCGGGTTGCTAGTTGCAGCAGCACAGCCTTTACCCCGCAGATGCAACACAACTACACAGGTGCAACAGCATATAGGTGCATGGTGGGCCACACGGGCAATAGCCACCATCGCTCATGCACAAACGGCTGGACCCCAAGACCGCCGCTACCCGCTCAACGGCTGGCCGCCTGGACCCCAGCCCCCTACATCACGCGAGTTAGCATGCTGCTTGTACACAGGCTTTAGCACAAAGTACACTGGATCCCCAGATCCGTACAACCAGCTTCTACATCCACCCACATCCACACTGTCGTCCCTTCACCATCAGCCTGCCCCTCACTTCGGCGCCTCCCCCCGCATCATCATGTCCGTGTGCATGTCCGTCTCCGGGTGCACCACCGCGCGGCCGGGCCCCTCATGCTGCACGCCGAACAGCCCCATGAAGCCACGTGCCAGGGCGCCAAAGCCCTCGGACACGCCGTGCACGAAGCGGCCCACCCAGCAGCCGTGCGCAGGGGAGCCCTCATGTTTGTGGTTGGCGGTTTCGGAGGCGGGCAGCAGGCCCATCATCATGCCGGAGGCCCCGGCGGCGGCGGGCGGGGGGCACATGCCGGTCTGGGCGCACAGCGTGTCGGGGACAAGGTACTGCTCCAGCAGGGTGAACACCAGGGGCGCGTACATGTCCACGTAGGCCTGCGGGTGCGCAGGGGGAAGGGAAAGGTGTTTTCTCAATGCGAGGGCGTAGGAAGGGCAGCTGATGTGTGGACGGCGGGCCGCTTACTGCGGAAAGGGCCACAGCGGATGGAACGCAGGGCAGCGCGAGTGCCACTATGCATGCGGGACTATTGCAAGCCTTCAACAGTTAAGGACACATAGGGACCATGGCCCATGAGAATTAAGGGGCAGTAGTTGTGATTGGTACGCATGCCGATCCGTTGCGTGCTCACCTTGCACGCGTCGGCGAAGGATGGGAACGAGTCGCAGACCTGCTTGGTGTAGTTGACCACCTCCGCCTGGATGGTGGGGTTGCTGACCAGCGAGTGCGCCTCAATCACAGCCATCTGCGGGCAGCGCGAGGTGGCGACAAGGATCAGGCAGCAGTATTGTGCGTGCCCCGCAACACCTTCGTAGCTTCTACTCACGCCTGACTGCAGGTCCGATGCGCAGCAGCGTTGCAAAGACGCGACCAGAAGCCTTCGCCGAACAGGTTCCTTGGAGCCGTCCATCCAGCACCCCTCGCATGCCGCACTTCACAAGTACAGCCCCAGCCGATACACCCCTGCCCACGTAGGCAGCCCGCCGCTAACTAATTTTCCAACCAGCCGTACACCCCTGCCCACCTTGCAGTAGTCGCACAAGCCCCACCCAGCCGCACCCTGCTGACCACCTAGCAAGCCTGCTGCCACCTCGTTCACTTAACCCATAACGGCCGTACACCCCTGCCCACCTTGCAATAGTCGCAGGCATCGCCCAGGGGCCCGCCGGGCGCCGGCGCACCAAAGAATGGCACCGGCCGCGGCCCGTTGTGCCCCATCATCATACCCATGCCCGGCCCCACCGCCACCCCCGCCTGCTGCAGCGCCGCGGCGGCTGTCATGAGCGTCCGCACGTGCGGCGGCGGCGGCGGGCGGGTGAGCAGCACGCGGCTGGCGGCGAGCACCAGGGCCGGGGGCAGCGGCGGCGGGGGTGCTGCCATCGCGGCCTGCAGGCACACGCCCAGCATGGCGCACACCGTCTCGCCGTCCATGCTCTCGATCAGCTCCGCAATCATGGGCTCTGGGGAGGAGCAGGGGTAGGGGTGCAGGGACAGGGGTAGGGGTGCAGGGTGGAAGTGGCAACACGCGAATGCGTGACATGGCACGGGTGGTTAAGGTGGCTGAGGTGTGGAGGCTGTGATGGCTGTGGTGTGGAGAAGCTCATGCCAGTAGTCCCGCCGCTCTGCCGCTGTGCACCGCCTCACCGTAGGTGTTGACGAAGTCGGTGCAGCTGGTGGCCAGCTCCTGGGGCAGGTTGCCGCACACCTGCGAGGGCGTAGCGGGCGTGGCGGTGGTGACCGGCTGATGCCCACACGCACGCAGCAAGGCCCGAATGCATGAACCACCCAGCAGGCTTGGTGCAAAGCCCCACTGTGCATGCAACCCCCGGCCCGATAGCACCCCACCACAAAGGACAAGTATGTCGGCAGCACGCCACCGAAGACCTAACTGGTCCGCCACGCCGTCCTTTACCGGCTCTTCCGAGTCACAGATCGGGATACCCCTCGCCCCACCTGCAGCGCCGCCTCCTTGATCCTCTCCAGCGTGGCGCTGTCATTGAGCGCCACCTTGACGCGGTTCACCACGAACTCGCACATGGCGCACTCAGCGGTGTCACGCACCACACGCAGAGAGGGCTGCGGCAGGGCGGAAGGGGCAGACAGACCAAGGGGTGACCAGTTGGGCGGGCGATCGCTCGTTATGTTGCAGGTGTAATAACTCTTTCATTTACGCGACGTGGGCGTCCGTGTGTAGCTCCAGTGTGTACATGCTGTGGCATACATACCACAGTGTCCACTGTTGCGCTAGGCAGCTCGGCATACCTCGTTGAGCACGTTGGCCTTGACCAGCACGTCGCCGCACACGCCGGCGGAGGCGCACAGGGAGGCGGGCGTGGCGCTGGCTCGGAACCACTGGATGATGGTGGGCAGCAGCCCCTGGGCCAGGTTGTGGCACTGCGGGCGGATAAGGGCGGGGCGAAGCAGCGGGTGGAGGGTTGGTGGCACGCCGATGTCGGGCAGCTCCGACCTCCCCCGAGCCAGGCTGCTGCTCCCGGTGCTGCCGCTGCGGTGGTCCTTTTGCGTGCCGTCCTCATCGCCGTATCGCAGAGCGTGGCCCGCGAAGGGGTCACGGGGAGTGACTACCGGTACGGGTAGCTGGCCGAGAGACTCAGGGACTGAACCACGGGTCCGTTCAGGCGGTGCATATGCCGGTACGGCAGAACGTGGGTAGCAGCAGAGTGTCCCGTACGAGTCGTGCGGGTGAGTGTGCTGGTTGTTGAAACAATCCGAGCAAAACAAAGTTGGGCAGCAGGAGCTGGGTAGTAGGTGCGCGGGGTAGGACAAGGTGGGTACCGGTAAGCTGTGCAGGTGGTTGACGCGCACTCACTTTGATAGAGTCGCCGACCGCTGGGCATATCTGCTTCTCCACAAATTCCACCAGGAAGTCTGTAGCGGCCGGGTCGCACAGGAAGTCCTCCAAGATGCGGACCGAGACCAAGCACGCTTGGCACGCGTCGGGACCTCCTCCCACGGCGCCATGCATCGGCACTGTGGAGGGCACATGGAAAGTATTGTAGCAGGCGGAGGGCAACGGCCAAACAGGATGTGCAGTGCAGGAGGCCTCCCAAAAGGGAGGTAAAAGCGTTGTGACGGTTTATAGGGAGCCCCGAGGCGCACGTAAGCCATGCCCCGACCTGCGCATGTGCACAAATCAGTTGAGGACCTACTGCGAGCGCTCGCGACGCTTAGCGAAGCCGCAATAGCCAGGAGAGCCACGAGGGAACGTCCCATGGCCATGGTGCCCTGAAGCTTTTCGGACTGCCCCAAGGGACCCGCTATGCAGGGCACTATGTAGTGCCTGTAATTTCTAAGGAACAATTCCCTTGCCGCGCTGGACTTCAAGTACAAACCCTGTAGGACTCTCGCCAAACCCTGTCCGCCGTGGCACGCCTACTTATGCCTGAGCAGTCTACTTTGAGTGGAAATTCCACAATGTGCAGGGATTGCTGCAGGTGTCCGGGTCCCTAGTCGTATAGAGAAGATGCTGTGCTACGAGCATGGACGTGCGCGGGTCGGTGGGGCGGTACGCGGTAGTACCACACGCACTCACAAGGGCTCACATGCATTGCCAGTTGTTTACAATGCCTTTATAATTTAAGGGGCTGTACCCCCGCACCTCGCTTCCCATCGACGCACCTACCTTCCCATCGACGAACCGTGCTGGACACTGCAGTAATATGGTTACGAGTAACCGCGCCATATCCAACGGTGCTCAGTAGGCAGCAGCAGCTATGAAACCGTCCGGGGCGTATCGGGTCATGTGGGAACGGCAGGCGCCCGGGCCCGCCGGGCGCCTGGCGGCACCCCAGCGGCAGCACTGGGCAGTAGGGGCACGAAGGCAAGGGAGCAGCACCACTGCGCGAATTGCTGGCCTTGCCACAGCGTGCAAGATTCTTGGAGGCAGGCGTGGGCTCTTTGCCAGCGTAAGCAAGCGTGCTACTGCGCTGCAAGCCACTGAGGGCCCGGCGGCCTCAGCTCTAGAGGCAACAGCAACATCCAAAGCAGCAGCTGCCGGCGCTGGGGGGCATGGCAGCATCAGGCAGCAGTCTACCCCCTTGGTGGATGCCGTGCGGAGGCGTGGCGACGCAGCGCATGAAGTGCCGTTCCATGTCCCCGGCCACAAGGTCCGTGTCGCCATGCCACGTGGCTGTTTGGGCGGCCCATCATGCCCACGACGGCGTTGCTGCTGCACCGCTTGCCGAACCGCCTGCTAAAGGTGCAAGTCTTAGGCTCTGGTTTATAGGTTGTGCAAGAGTCCCCTTGCGGTTGAGCAGCAAACTCCGTGCCGACTGTGTGCGCCCACTTTCCGCAGAGGGGCAGCGGCGTTTCACGGCAGTTTGCGCAGCTGGTGTCACCGCCCCACGGGTCGCTCTTGCAGTACGACCTGACCGAAATCGCAGGTGCGATGTCGTACTGACGCTGACCCTCTTGATGCAGCCGCATTCCAGCTCAGGATCTGGGACTGGTTGGGTACCTGCTGCTTGTGGGCCCACGCGTGTTGGAGCCGCCAACTGCAAGGCGCGGCTCCACCACTCAGTGCCATGGCGTGCATTTGGGACCAGCCTAAGCCGTGCCGTTGTTGGACAGAACTTGGACTTGATAACATTGTTGACATGTCTATCGCCGACTCTAGCAACGGGGCAAACAGAGCCCGTGCGACTGCGCCCCGAGCATGGTGTCCGGTCCAACGTGCTGATGTCACCAATAACCCGCAACCCCAGGCCTAGACTACCTGACGTCCCCGACGGGCCCCATCCGCGATGCCCAACGGCTCGCGGCTGAGGCCTTCGGAGCCGAACACACGTGGTTCCTGGTTAACGGCTGCTCCGCGGGGATACACGCGGCGGTTATGGCGGTTACCCGTACGGGAAGCGACAACCGAAACGGTGTGCTGCTGGTCGCCCGCAACTGCCACTCGTCCGCATTTTCAGCCATGGTCATCGCTGGTAAGGGCCCGGGCATCCACGGCATGCTAACCTGATGCTAACGAACAGGTCAAGTCCGACATCAACAGCACACCACCGGCGCTAAAGCATCAGCTATGCTCTTAGCGAGGCCTGCGCCTTGGTCGTAAGACACAAGCCACATGGCGGCTCCCGGGCCCTGTGTACCTGTAATTGTCCACCCAGCCACCACGCATCAATTGCACATGAGGGGACACGAGAGTATAATGCAGCCGTGTGGCCAGCCGCTTAAAGCCGCCACCTTGCCCCCACACACGCAAGCGCGCTGCCACTGCCACTGCCCCGCCTGCAGGCTGCGAGCCGCACTGGCTTCAGCCCGAGGTTGACCCGCGGGTCGGCGTGGCGCACTGCGTGAGCCCCGAAACCGTACGGCAGGCGCTGCACGAGGTGGTTTCGGTGCAGGGCCGTACGGCAGTGGGCGTGCTGATCGTGTCGCCCACTTACTTCGGGGCGGTGGCGGACGTGGAAGGTAGGGCACCTTGGTCAGGCACCAGCTTTGCAATTGGCATGCCTGGCAGCCCATTCACAATCACCTGTATGGACAGCGCACGAAGAAGCTGCGCAGCCGTAGGGGAGCCGCAGATTCAAGCGCCAAGGTCTTTTCGCAGCTTGGCCGTACATGCACTTGCGCTCCACCTTTCAGCCGGCATGTGTTCCCTCGCATGTGCTCCTCACAGGCATTGCAGCAGCTTGCCACGAGTTCGGGGTGCCTCTGCTGGTGGACGAGGCGCACGGAGGGCACTTTGGCTTCCTGCACCCGCCGCACCACCATCAGGGCCAGGCAGCAGAGCCCTCAGCCGCGAGCCACTCCGCCACTGAGGCGCCCCCGCCGGCCCTGCCCCGGCCCGCCCTCCGCTGCGGCGCCGACCTGGTGATGCAGTCCACACACAAGGTGCTGGGAGCCATGACGCAGGTGGGGCGAGTGCCGCACAACCCGGCGCTCCTGTTGAAACGGTTACGGCGGCATTGCTCCACGCCCCTTTTACCTCGCGCAGGAAGGCCGTCGTGCCAAGGCAAGCACCTACCTCCTGTAACCTGCAGCTGGTCAGCATGCCGTGCCATGCATGCCTCGGGCCGCAACTCGTTGCGTCCCGACCGCTCGACGGAGGTCGTCCGTACTGGCAATGCTTGCAACCCCGCGCCTTGCCCCCTGCCCCCCACGGGGCACGCCTGCCCCTTGGCCCCAGGCGGCCATGCTCCACGCGCAGGGCGCCCTGGTGTCCCCCTCCCGCATCGGCCGCGCGCTGCAGACCCTGCAGAGCTCCTCCCCCTCCTACGTGCTCATGGCCTCGCTGGATGCGGCGCGCGCACAGGCCGTGGAGCCGGGCACGTACGACGCGCCCATGCAGGCAGCGCAGGTGCGGCCCGAGCAAGCGGGGTACCACTGCGGGACCTGGCTGGGTTGCACGGCGCGTTGTAATGGAGTGGTCTCGCGTTGTGTGTGGACCGGCAGCAAAGCTCTGTGCTTGGCCTGTCGCACTGCTCGTGTTTCTTTCCTAATGTTACTGCACAAAGCGTACGCTCAGCAGTCTTTAGGCACAACTCAGAATTGTTACCCCAGCCAGCACCATTTACAATTTATGTACACATTCTTAAATGCCTTACTTCATTCGTGCAATTCGTACATTGAGAGACATGCCCGGACCCTCACAGGTCATCCGCGAGGCTGTGGCCCGGTGCCGCCACCTGCAGGTGCTGGACCAACTTCATAGCCCACACCACCACCAGCAACAGCACCACCTCCAAAGCCGCACGGGGCACGCTGCCGACACCCCCAGCGGCTCTGCAGGCCCCACAGCACCCGCAGCACCCACAGCACCCACAGCACCCACAGCCCCGACCGACGCACGTCCTAGCGCTGCGCCGCCCCTTTCCTCCGTGGTCGCCTTCGACCCGCTGCGCATCACGCTGCTCGTAGACCGCCTGCCCCGCTCAGCGCTGGAGGCCGCGGCGGCGGCGGCGGCGGCGGCGGCAAATCCTGACGGCCAAGCAGAGAAGCACCACGCAGAGCCGGCAGCGCCGCAAAATCGTGACGCAGAAGACGTGCCGAGCATAGAGCATGATGGGAACGGAACGGCGATGCCCACGTGGTGTAGCGGCTTCGAGGTGGCGGAGCTGCTGGAGCGCTGCTACGGCGTTGTGCCGGAGCTGGCGACGGCAAAGGTGCGTGCGGTGCACCACAGGGCCCATGCGTGCCGTGTACTGCCCAGTGCTGCCGCTTGGGCGCAAGAAGCTGTGGGTGCAAAGCTGGGAAGCAGTGGCAAGCGGTACAAGGGCGCCATGGTCAGTTGGTTGCTGTGGAGTCACTGTAATTGCCGCCTTGCACCCAACACTATGCTGACGCCTGTCAGTTATACCTTCTGCATCATGCGACGTTGCGAGCTGCGCAGACCGTCGTGCTGGCGCTGGGCCCGGGGACAACGGTGGCGCATGGGGAAGCGGCGACGGCGGCCTTCCTGGTGGGTTGCTGGTCATCAAACACTATCTCGTGGGATGGACTCTTCATCCCCCCCTGCCGCGCACTCACCAGGGACGATGTGGGAACAGGCTGCATACTGGCAAGCAGCAGGTTTATCGATGATAACAGACAAGGCAGGTGGTTGCACATGGCGCTCTAGGAAACCACCGCACGAGCATGGCCCCTACACAATCCCTCCCGAGTTTCGTTGCAGGCCCCTCCAGGGCTGCATGAACCTGACACTGGGGCTGCCGAGGCTCCGCCCCCGTACGGCTTGGATATGGCCTCCGAAACCAATTGCACACGGACCGTTATACTCTCTGCCACAGGCCATAGATGTAGCGGCGTCTGCGTGCTGTGGGCGCGCGCTTCCTCCCTCTGGCACCAAGCTGCCGCCGCCGCTGCAGCACCAGCCCCCCTCGCCCACCGCCCACGTGGCCATGACACCACGGGAAGCCTACTTCGCCAGCACCGAAAGGTAGATCACTGGGTACGTAACAAGTCGCTGAAACGTGACCATGTGACCAAACCCCATGGATCTGGCCATGCACAGAAGGGGGTATCCATGTAAGCCGGTGCCGTCCTAACAAGAGCACCTGTCCGTGTTGCGCACCCCCCACCCTCCAGGGTCCCCATCGCCCAGGCGTCGGGGCGCGTGGTTGCGGAGCTGCTGTGCCCCTACCCCCCAGGGGTGCCTGTGGCGTTCCCCGGCGAGCGGCTCAGTGGTGCGGTGCTGCAGCTGCTGCGGGACACCCTGGCGGCGGGGGGCACCGTCACCGGGGCGGGGGACGAAACCCTGGAAACGATCGAGGTGGTCGTAGAATCTGGAGGGATGTGAAGGGGGCATCGGAGTACCGGCGAGCAGCCCCTTCTGCAAATGTAGTGCTGAGCAGCATACACAGGGCGCCTGCAGCCCCAAGCACCAGCAACAAGGGAGCTGTGTGGGTGGGGGCAGAAACAACGCCTCCGCTCCAGGCTCGAACAGCCGCTGCAGGACATCCCATGCATCAGAGTGGAGGGAGGCGGCAGAGGCCTCCAGAAGCAGCAAGGAGCAGGGCGGCGAGGGGGGAACCACCAACGGAGCGGGACGCGGTGCTGGTGCTCCAGGGTGCGCCTCCCACGGCTGGGCTGGCAGGTGCCGGGGTTGGGCCTAATGGGTAGGACGGGGCTTAGGCACTTGACAATGCGCCTGGCAACCGAGCTTCAGCTGACGGACGTAGCTGCAGCCAGGAGCGAGCAGCACGCTGCCTTCGTTAGAGCAGCACTGGAGGCGCCGCTGCACCCACCAGCGAAGGCGGCGGCCCTACAGTAGTGTGGTGTCGATGGGGGGATCACCGAAAGGAGCGGCTAACGGTTGATGGCGTCCCCTTCGCTTGGGGCCAGCACCCGCCGAGGTGTGCGGGTGTGGGGGCTTCGGCGGGCCGGAAGTCTAGGCCCGGCACCACGGGCGGCATTACTTCTGGGATTGCCATGTGGCAAGGGCCTTGGTGGAGGTTGTGCAGGATGGGTGGCCAGCGGGGGAGGGCATCCGGAAGGAGCACGTGTGGCTGGCTAGGGCGCCCTCGGGGGTACAGCAGTGTGTGTGTGTGAGGTGGTTGCCCTGGCGGCTCTGGAGGCCGTGGAGGTGGTGAGACCGTTGCTGCATGCAAGCATGCGGGAACTGAGTGGCAGTGCAGTAGTCCCCCAAGCAATGGCAGTCCTTGCCGTCACAGGTCTCGCGCTGGGCGGTTGCGGGCACGTTGGCGCACCTGCGGGCGGTTGCAATCTATGTATGCCACGCACGGGGTGTGACGAGGTCGGCACAGCCCACCCTTACCTCGGGCGGCGGGTAGCCGCCTCCTTTGCATCTGGCCTCTAACACTGACTTGGGGGCGGACACTGCCCAGGAACCGAGTAGACGTACTTGACGTATCATGCCTTAGCTGCCCGCCTGGCGGAGGGGTGCGCGGGTGCCTCAATGTGTGGGGCGTCTACGGGGCGTGCGGCCTGTGTTGGTGGGATGCGGCTTTGATGGGGGAGGAGCGAAAGCGGCATCCAGGAAGGGACCCGCTACTGGCAATATTGCCCGTGCAGCTGCTGCCTCGTATCCGGTTCCTCCTGGGAGGAAGAGTGGATGCGTACCACTACAGGGTGCTGCTAGTGTTCTGCGGAGCTGTGTGGGGGCGGGATCAGACGACTGAAACAGCGTGAACTGAGTGGTCGTCACACTGCCATGCAGTTGGCTCCCAACCGCACAGCGAGAGGGGTGGAACCGCCCCTGTCCTTGCGTGCCGGGACCGGCCCTGTTTCCCGGTTAGTCTGCATGTGTTACAGAGGGGCCAGGGTACCCGCTGCATGCGGATACCTAAGACCTGAGGGGCAGAAACATCCCCTCCCCTGGGGGGCCCCAACCCATGCAAGGGCATCCCGACGCACCGAACTAGATCACCGGAAGGGCCACACGGCAATACACCCCCTCACTAGACGGACCTGGCATGGGCAGGCACGCAAAAGACACTGGCTAGTTAGCCGGCGAGCCAGGCGGGGACCCGGTTAGGACGGGGGCTCGGCTCTGGAAAGGTACTGCAACCGTACAGCCACACACGGCGCCCGGACATACTGCGTCCCCGCTGCTCTTTCCCCGTCAGCACTCACCACCGATAGAACGGTAACCTCAATGCCGGCTGATCACACGTGCATTACCAATGGTTACAACAATGATCCCTGTGTGTCCGTGGAAGTTGCACCTGAGGCCACTATCCCAGCCACAGCGTAGCCACGCCACGCCCAGGGCACGGGAGCCCCTGCTGGTGACCCCTGGCTGCCCTTGCCACGTGCCGAGCAACTGTACACGCATAGCTGCACATACTGCAACAAACAACAACAACAACAACTGCGGCACCTTCGCAGCTCCATGTATGACAGGTAAGACATACAGGCGGAATGACGCAGGGTTAACGGTTAAGACTAGATTCGTACGCACGTGCACAATCATTTGTAGTTAAGTACCCGAGGTTGAAATGTTTGCAAAATGGTGACATTCGGCCGAGGAGCGCTACTGAGCCCTGGCGCGGGCAAAATGTCAGTAGGGCACACACACACGCGTGGCCACTGTAGGGGTGACTAGCTAGCCCTGGAGCCCCATCTGAGCTTCCCCAACCAAGCTAGCTTATGCTCACGCACCCGCATGCGTTTGACACGCACTCTGCCCCCGAGCGGCCGAACACGCATGGTGGTTCCACAACGTCGTACGAACGCCACGCTCCCCAGCTGGGAAACAGCAGGCACCAGGTGTGGAAGGCCGAGTGGAGTTCAGGCAACAGGAGGTAGGCACCTACCGCCGGGTCTTGTCATCACCCTCATAGAACACCAGAGGCAGGGCGCCCATGGCCAACGCCAGCAACCCGTATCGTAACCCTGTAGTGTCCGACTGGTCGGCCATTACGATGCCCGTGTTTGCGAAGGCGGAGACGAACGTGAAGACCGCACTCAGGAACATAGTTGCGTACACGGCGATGCAGATGACGGTTGCCGCGCGCATGGCGAACCCCCACAGCTGCTCCATCCACTCGTCGAACGCGTTGGTGGGCTGGGAGCCAGCAGCAGGCTGCGAACGAAGGAGAGGAGTGCGGCGGCACACAGTACAGGGGAGGGCGGCGGCATGAAGGAAAGGAGTACGACATGTATGGTATGCAGGGTATGGTATGGTACCATATGTGCGGCAGTGCCGGAAGCTTAGCGGACGGCAGGTAGACGTGAATGAAGCAGCAGCAGCACCGGTAGCCGTGGGTGCGTGCCCTGTATGTTGTGCGCTGCGTGCTAGGTATACCATGGGGGTGGCCGGCAGCCTGGCCCAATCAGTCCGTGCGCATCCCCGCCGGTAAGGTACGTAGGGGGGCGGCTAAACAGGAAGCCGTGATGGAAAACTGCTGCACAATGCTATGGCACCCGATCGATACGTACGATGGTCACGCGACCAAGTGGGCATACAGGGCGCACGTGCGTGCGGAGTGACAGCGCCCCGTGCCGTCCTCGACCCTTAAAGCCCACGTGACCTCTCGGCCATATGCAAAGCAAAACGGATGACTGTTTCGATCGCTCGACACCTGATATGCCGAAAGCCAAGCGGGACATATGAGCGTTGCTGGGCCAGAGCATGCATGCCGCACCTTTTTAACGGCGGCTGGTGTCGCCCCTTGCTTCCCCGCTGCCGCTGCCGCCGCCGCCACCCGCCTCTCCATCTCCTTCTGCCTCTTCGCCAACACCTGGAGCTCGGAGCGCAGCGCTGTTATCTCAGCCTGCGATATGGCAACACACAAGCAAGCAGACGCCAGGCTGATCAACGACCTCCGGTTGGCTACAACGCACGCACTGCACGCAGCAGCAAGGCTGGTACACACGCGCTGTGGGTAGCTATACATCGGGTCATGCGCTGATGAGACCTGAGAGTACAGGTGTAGCTACCGGGCAGTGCATGGCTGAGGAGACGTTTGCATACATGTGGGATGCGGCGCCGGTGTGTCAACCCCAGGCTAAGGCCAGTGCACGATTGCAAGCAAGGAGAGTCAAGCCACAGGTCAGGCGGCACTGGAAGGGACAGAGCACAGTAGTCGCAGCAGCATGGGGACTCTGTGGAACACCCCTTCGGGCCCCCCGCTCCCACGCACCGCAGCTGCCGCCGGCTGCTGCCTCGCCGCGTCCTCCTTCTCCCACAGCGCCATCAGCAGCTCGGAGCGCAGCGCCGCCACCTGCGCCTGCGAACATGCATGCAACAACACCGAAGATGCGATTAGGTCAGGCCGTTGTTGTATATGTATATACCTTAGTACCTGTTACGGTAAGTGTGAAAGTGTACGGTATACACCAACACAGCACCAGCAGCACTGCAAGCTCCGTAGGAGACACCTGTAGCAGATAGACGAGGTCAGCTCCGCTGGCTGTACTGCGCATCACACATACGCATTACCAGTATCTGCATAAGGATTTCGTGTACATGCGTAATGTAACATGTACAGACGGTGTCGATAATATGCGTGGCGGCCGCAGGGAGCGAGGCCCGTTGTGGGCCGGGTTGAAGGCAGGAGGAGTAAGATCAGAAGTTGAATGCCAACGTCCAAGGCATTGGATGAAGTGTACGCGCGGACTGGGGGCAGTCAAGGTGCTAGCAAGTAAGGGGCAGTTGCTAGCAACTGTGGGAGCCCTGGTATAGGAGCGGCATGCAGGTGGGCTGTTGCGCCCTGCGACGTGAAGTGGGACGGGCATCCCTGCGCTGGCGACCAAGGCAGGCAACCTGGTAGGCAAGAGGGCTAGCTACCGATAGGTTCCATTTGGTGGTCGGGGAGCGGTGTTACCGTATGTTACAGTTACGGTCTCAAGCTGCGCTGTGTACCAGGACTACCAGCCGGGACCTTGCGAGCGTACGGTGCGGCGGTGGCCTCCCTAGATCCCTCTCCGCGCGCACCACGTGCGGACTGCTCCGAACCACCAAGAACCCGCCCCATCGCTTTAAACGCCCTTCCTCCCGTCGGCCCCTGTCCCCTGGCACAGACCCGGCAGCCGTACGGCTGTATACCGTCGTATTCGTTGCTTCCCCAGCCTCACCTCCACCCTCTTCACGATTCGCCCCTCCATGGCCCCCCCCTCCCCCTCCACGGCTTCAGGGCGGGGCAGCAGCGGGGCCTCCAGGGCGAGCTGGGCGGCAGCGTCAGCGGAAGCGGGCACGTTGGCGGAGGCGGCGTGTTCGGAGCCTTGGGTGCTGTCCTGAGCAGCGCCGCCACTGTTGCGGCCGAGGACACCGTCATCGCCTTGTGGTGACGCCGCTGCTGCCGCTGCATCACCAATGGCACGGCGTGCCTGCTGCTGCTGGCGGGCGCGAGCGAGCGCACCGCCCAAGGGGTGGGGCATGCTGCGGATGGACGTAGAAGAGCAGGGGTACCGAGCAACAGCTGGAGCTGCCCTTGCGCCTGCCGCTGCACAGGGTCGAATTGTTGTCAGCTGTAGCGCTCGGGCGCAGCTCCTGGCGCTGCCGAGCGACCGCTGGCCGGAAGGGCCAACACCGCGCCCTGTTGCGGCTTTTAACATTTCGCTTTTCACATAGATGCCCTGGAGCATTCTTCGTAAGCTGTTGTTAACTTCCTGGCCGCGAGCGCGCGAGGGTTGAACATACATCAGTTAGATAAGGCATAGGGGCTGTATGGAAAGTGCACTTTACACGCACTGCCCAAAGGAAGACGATCAGTGTGCTTACCAGCAAACAAACCTTGACACGGTCTCCGTCAGCGCTTTTTAGGCTCGGCGCGCCTGCGACAGCGTCGTCGTTTCTCCGCGCTGCGAGTGATGGGGCCGATGCCGCCTATATCATGTGTAGGACACCGCCTACAAGCATTCGTGGTGCAATGGGATGTATATGCAAGCTGCTGTATCAATGGTCGCCTATTAGTAACAACGATGGCACGGCCGCACGGCCAGCAGCAGCACGTGTCGAGTCCTGGCGGGACGAGCAGCTTCCCGCATGAGCCCAGGGCCCCCGCGGGAGGCCTGGGCAGGGAAGCTGCCTGGAAGGACATCCTAGTACCGGATAATACATACAAACACACCTGCACGTTTCGCATACCTTACCGCCTGACGTCTCTTCTGGTCCCCACGCACCGCCAATGCGCCTGAATGCGCCCAGGCGTCAGGGCGCCTGTGCGCGAAGCTGCTGTGCCCCCCTGGTGCCCCCCTGGTGCCCCCCTGGTGCCCCCCTGGTGCCCCCCTGGTGCCCCCCTGGTGCCCCCCTGGTGCCCCCCTGGTGCCCCCCTGGTGCCCCTAACCCCCAGGGGTGCCCGTGGCGTTCCCCGGCGAGCAGCTCAGTGGTGCGGTGCTGCCGCTGCTGCGGGGCACCAGGGCGGCGGGGGCCCACCATCGCTGGGGCGGGGGATGGAAACCAGGGGGCAAAACCCCTGGAGGAAACCCTGCAACGAACTGCCGTAGGTGCGTACGAATGGTTCCTGGCATACTGGGAGTATGTGAGAGTTAGGTACACCGGCGAGCACCCCCAGCAGCTGCTGCGAGCAAGGCATCCCAACAGATGGGACGGAGGCCGCAGAGGCCTCCAGCCAGGGGCACCAGGAGCAGGGCGGCGAGGGGGGAAGCACCAACCAGCAGGCAGGAGCGTGACGCGCCGCTGCACCAACCAGCGAAGGAGGCGGCCCTGAAGCTCTGCAATGGCGCACCCAATAGGTTGCGGGGGGGTTGATGGCAGGATTAGCGCAGGAAACTAAAGTCTTGGCGGCTAACAGTTGATCGCGTCCCCGTTGTTGGAAACTCGCACACACGTGTGCTTGCCAGGACCTGCCAGGACCGAATTTCAAGCCCCTGTAACCTTTTTGGGCTGAGCCCCCGGCGCGAAGCGCATTCAGGGGGGCGAAGCCCCCCGTG
>VFQN01004366.1_pt1 | contig 18756 bp, 15 predicted proteins | sample 3512371 | NCBI WGS metagenome assembly VFQN01 (sample SAMN10412370, study PRJNA504923) | tailings metagenome | isolation source: Replicate 2 from Balatoc abandoned mine | place: Philippines: Itogon, Benguet | collected 2017-08-28 | reverse complement strand
GCCGACAGCGTGTCGTCCAGGGCGACCGGGCGGTAGACGTAGCGGCTGTCGGACAGGATGCCGTAGACCAGGCGCGCGGCCGCGGCCTGCTCGGCCGACGCGCCGAAGCCTTCGGCGGCGGGCGTGCCGGCGGGGCCGGTGCTGGCCGCCACGGCCAGGGCCAGCGGCAGGGCCGCGGAGAAGGCGATCAGCTTGTGCTTGAGCATGGCGATGTCCGGGGATTCAGGGGCTCAGGGTGCGCCTTCGGGCGCGTCCCGGGCCTGTGCCGATGGTGGGGGACGGGTCGAGCATACCCCCGGGAATGTTCAGGCGGGGTCGGCGACGAAGCCGGCTTCAGCGGCCATTCGGTCCGCGTGGTAGCTCGAGCGCACCATCGGGCCCGAGGCCACGTGCGTGAAGCCCATGTCCATGCCGGCCAGCTCGAGCTGCTTGAATTCCTCGGGCGTCCAGTAGCGCATCACCGGGTGGTGGTGCGGCGTGGGCTGCAGGTACTGGCCGATGGTGACCATGTCCACGTCGTGGGCGCGCAGGTCGCGCAGGGTGGCCAGCACCTGATCCATCGTCTCGCCCAGGCCCAGCATGATGCCGGACTTGGTCGGCACCTCCGGGTGCTGGGCCTTGAAGCGCTTGAGCAGCTCCAGCGACCACTGGTAGTCGGCGCCCGGGCGCACGTTCGGATAGAGCTCGGGCACGGTCTCGAGGTTGTGGTTGAACACGTCCGGCGGCGACTGCGCGAGGATCTCCAGCGCGCGGTCCATGCGGCCCTTGCCGCGGAAGTCGGGCGTGAGGATCTCGATCCTGATGTCGGGCGACAGCGCGCGGGTTTCGCGGATGCAGTCGACGAAGTGCTGGGCGCCGCCGTCGCGCAGGTCGTCGCGGTCCACGGAGGTGATGACCACGTAGCGCAAGCCCATGTCCGCGATCGTGCGGGCGAGGTTCGCCGGCTCCTGGGCGTCCGGCGGCTTGGGCCGGCCGTGGGCGACGTCGCAGAAGCTGCAGCGGCGCGTGCAGACCTCGCCCAGGATCATGAAGGTGGCGGTGCCGTGGCTGAAGCACTCGTGGATGTTCGGGCAGCTGGCTTCCTCGCAGACCGTCACCAGGCGGTTCTCGCGCAGCTTGCTCTTGAGCTTGGCGACGGCGTTGCCCGAGGGGATGCGCACGCGGATCCAGCTGGGCTTGCGCAGCACGGGCGCGCTCTCGTCGAACTTCACCGGGCTGCGGCCGATCTTGTCGCCGCCCAGCTGCTTCTCGCCTTCGGCCAGGGGCGAACCCAGGACCTGCAGGGGAATGGACTTGGCGGCGGGGTCGGACATGGGAAGGCTCAGGCGGCGGGGGCGAGGTCGGGGAGTTCGGCGACCGCCCGGGGCCTCAGGCCCAGCTGGCGGGACAGCGCGGCGATGACCGCGTCGGCCACGGCGTCGAACCGGCCGGGGCCGCCCAAGTCTAGCACCGAGGTCACTTCCAACCCCGTGTAACCACAGGGATTGATGCGCCGGAACGGCTCCAGGTCCATGGCCACGTTGAAGGCCAGGCCGTGGAAGCTGCAGCCGCGGCGCACGCGCAGGCCCAGGGCCATCACCTTGGCGCCATCCACGTAGATGCCGGGGGCGCCGTCCTTGCGCTCGCCGCGGATGCCGTAGCCGGCCAGCACGTCGATGACGGCGCCTTCGATGCGGCAGACCAGGTCGCGCACGCCCAGGCCCAGGCGGCGCAGGTCCACCAGCGGGTAGGCGACCACCTGGCCGGGGCCGTGGTAGGTCACCTGACCGCCGCGGTCGACGTTGACCACCGGGATGTCGCCCGGGGCCAGGACGTGCTCGGGCTTGCCGGCCTGGCCGAGCGTGAAGACCGGATCGTGTTCGACGATCCACAGTTCGTCCTCGGTGTCCGGGCCGCGGGCGTCGGTGAAGCGCTGCATGGCGCGCCAGACGGGTTCGTAGGCCTGGCGGCCGAGGTGGCGGACGCGCCAGTCGCGGGCGGGCGCATCGGCAGCGGGCGTCGCGCAGGCGGTCACAGCGTCCACTTCACCGCGGGGTGGTCGCGCAGGGCGCCATGGGCGGCGTCGTAGTCCTCGCGCGAATGCGCCTCGAAGATCAGGGTCACCGAGACATAGCTGCCCTTGGACGAGGGCCGGGTGCGGGTGCGGTCGTGGTAGACGGTCAGGCCCAGGGCCTCGAGCACCATCGGCGCGACCAGGTGCAGGTCGGCCTCGACCGAACCCATGGCGCTGATCTCGAAGACGCCGGGGAACTGGAAGCCGTGGTCGGGATTGTCGGAACGGATGCTCATGGCCGCCATTATGGGGGCGCCGGGGGGCCGCCCCAAGCCTGGCCGGCCGCCCGGGACGGGCTCAGGCCCCGGCCACCCGGACCCGGTCGCGGCCCTCGGCCTTGGCCCGGTACATGGCCTGGTCGGCGGCGCGGAAGAAGGCCGCGGCATCCTGGCCCGGCCCGCGCCCGGCCACGCCGACGCTGACGCTGATGCGGATCAGGCCCTCGCGCAGCGGCAGCGGCCGCGCCGCCAGGCTGGCGCGCAGGGTTTCTGCCAGGGCGGCGGCGGCCGGCGCGTCCAGGCCGGGCAGCAGCACGGCGAACTCCTCGCCGCCCAGCCGGGCCAGGTGCGCGCCGGGCTGGGCGAAGACCTCGCACAGGCGCTCGCCGAAGCGCGCCAGGCAGGCGTCGCCGGCTTCGTGGCCGTTCTCGTCGTTCACCCGCTTGAAGTGGTCCAGGTCGATCACGAGCAGGGACAGGGGCTGGCCCCGGCGCGCGGCCTCGGCCTCCAGGTGCTCCAGCGCGGCCGAAAAATGCCGGCGGTTGGACAGGCCGGTGAGGGCGTCGGTGCGGCTGAGGTGCTCGTACTGGTCGCGCTGCAGGCGCAGGGCCTGGTCCACGTCGAGCTGGCGCTGGTACTCGGCGTGGCTGCGGCGGGTGATCAGGGCCAGGTAGACACCGAAGATGGCCAGCGTCAGCGCCAGCGCAGGCGACCCGCCCCCGGCCGCGACCAGCGCCGGCGCCGGCAGGTAGAGCAGCCCGACGCCGGCCAGGGCGCGTCCCAGGCGCGTGCTGAAGTTGTGCGCGAAGGCGGTGGCGTAGGCCACGGTGCACAGCAGCGCGGCGATGCGCGCCGGCTCGAAGCGCGGGTCCAGCCAGGCCCAGGCCAGCACGCCGGCCCACAGGCCGCCGGTGCCGATGACGATCGTCCACTGCCGGTCGAGCCAGGCCTGCATCGCCGCCGCGGCCGCGCCGGGCGCCGGCGGGGGCGGCCTGCGCCGGGCCAGGGCCAGCGCGACGAAGGCCAGCAGGAGCAGCGCGGCCGGCACCGGCGCGAACCGGTGCACGCCGGCGAAGCCGCCGACGACCAGCCAGCCGAGCACGTAGAACGCGCCGCCCAGGGCCACCCGTTGGGCGGTGTCGCTGGTTTCCTGGGCGAGCCGCGCGCGCCGGGCCTCGTCCGTTGCCTGCACCTGCATCGCATGCCCCCTGCATGCGGCGCCCGGCCGGGCGCCTGCCGCGATTCTGGCACGCCCCCGCGCGACGCGGCGGCGCGCGGGGCGAAAAAAAGGCCGGCGGGGCCGGCCTTTCTTCACCTCGCGGGGGCGGCGATCACTCGCTCTCCCACCACAGCCAGAAATCGTCGCTCATGCGCTTGAAGAAGCCGCCCTCGGCGACCCCGTCCAACGCGACCAGCGGGCGCTCGGCCACCACCTGGCCATCGAGCGACAGGCGCACGGTGCCGATGGCCTGGCCCTTGGCGATCGGCGCGCTCAGCTGGCGCGGCACGTCCATGGTCGGCTTGAGGTCGGCATAGCGGCCGCGCGGCAGGGTGACCAGCAGCGGCTCGGCCACGCCCAGCGGGACCTGCTCGGCCTCGCCGCGCCAGACCTTGTGCTCGGCGACCTTGGCGCCGGCGGCGTAGACCGCATGCGTCTCGTAGAAGCGGAAGCCCCAGTTGAGCAGGGCCAGGTTGCCCTCCTCGCGCAGGCGGAAGCCCTCGCTGCGGCTCTGGGTGTCGATGCCCAGCACCACCGAGATCAGGCGCTGGTCGCCGCGCTTGGCCGAGGCGGCCAGGCAGTAGCCGGCGGCCGAGGTGTGGCCGGTCTTGAGGCCGTCCACGCTGGCGTCCTTCCACAGCAGGCCGTTGCGGTTCCACTGCTGGATGCCGTTGTAGGTGAACTCCTTGATCTTGTGCAGCGCGTAGTGCTCGGGATGGTCGTTGATCAGCGCGCGCGAGAGGATGGCGATGTCGCGCGCGCTCATCACGTGGCCCGGGGCGGAGAGGCCGTGCGCGTTCTCGAAGTGCGAGGCGTTCATGCCCAGCTTCTTCGCGTACTGGTTCATCAGGTCGACGAAGGCGGCTTCGCTGCCGGCCACGTGCTCGGCCAGGGCGATGGCGGCGTCGTTGCCGGACTGGATCACCAGGCCGTGCAGCACGTCCTGCAGCGGCACCTCGGAATTGACCGCCAGCGCGCTGTAGCTGCCGTCGGTGCCGGCGCCGCCGCTGCGCCAGGCGTTCTCGCTGATGCGCACGCTGTCGGTGGCCTTGATCTTGCCGGCGGCCATCTCGGCGGCGACGACGTAGGTCGTCATCACCTTGGTGATGCTGGCCGGCTCGAGCGGCTGGTCGATGTTCTCGCCCGCCAGCACCTGGCCGGTGGCGTGGTCCATCAGGATCCAGGCCTTGGCCCCGGCCGGCACCGGCGCGACCGGGATCGGCGCGGGCTGGGCCGCGGCAGGCGCCGGCGCCGGCGCGGGCGAAGGCACCGGGGCCTGGGCGAAGGCGAGGCCGGCGAAAGCGGCCAGGGCGAAGGCGGCGAAGCGGGAAGCGGGCATCCGGGGCGAACTCCAGGGCGGGGCCGGCGCGGGGCCGGCCGGAAAATCAAGGGGAAAACACGGGGGACAGGGTAGGTCTCATTCGCTGAACACACGCGGGCTGGGCAGGCCCAACGCACGGATGCGGTCGATCACGTCGGCGGCGCCGGCGGTGGCCAGCGGGCCGATGCGCACGCGCCAGAGCTTGCGGCCCTGCACGTGCACGCCATCCACGTCGACGTCGTCGATGCCGGCGTCGCGCAGCCGGCGGGCGACGCGCTGGGCATTGTCCTTGTCGCCGTAGGCGCCGACCTGCACGACGTGGCGGCCGTCGCCCGCGGGCAGCGGCGGCGTGGCCGAAGGCGCGGCGTCGGCGGGCACCGCCAGCGCGACGGGCGCACCACCGGCGCCGACGCCCGCCAGCACCCCACCCTCGCCCGGCGACAGCGCCCGCACTTCCACGCGCGCCGTGCCTGTGCGGTCCACGCCCAGGCGCACGGCGGCGGCGTAGCTGAGGTCGATGATGCGGCCGGCGTGGAAGGGGCCGCGGTCGTTCACGCGCACCACCACGCTGCGCCCGTTGTCGAGGTTGGTCACGCGCACCACGCTGGGCAGCGGCAGGGTCTTGTGCGCGGCGCTGAAGCTGCACATGTCGTAGACCTCGCGGCTGGAGGTCAGGCGGCCGTGGAACTTCTGCCCGTACCAGGACGCCACGCCGCGTTCGACGTAGCCCTCGGCGCTGTCCATCACCCGGTAGCTCTTGCCCAGCACGGTGTAGGGCGTGCGGTTGCCATAGGCCGAACGCGGCTCGTGGCGCGGTTCCGGCTCGGGGATGCCGCTGACGTCGAGCGCGTGCTCGGGCGCGCTGTCGCGCACGCCGGGCGCGTACAGGCCGCCGGGGGTGTAGTCCTCGTCGCGGTGCTCGCGCACCTGCAGGCAGGCCAGCGGGATCTCCGCGTCCGTGGCGTCGCCGGCGGGCGCGGTGCGCGCGGGCGCCGGCACGCCGGCCGCCGCGGCGTCGGCCGGCGGCGTCGGCCGGGCCGCCTTGCCACCGCAGCCGGCCAGCAGGCCCAGCAGCAGCGCGCCGGCGACCTGCCTCATGGCGCGACGGCGGCCTCCGGGGCCGCGGCGATCTCGCGCGAGAGCTGGTACACGGCCATCGCGTACATCGGCGAGCGGTTGTAGCGGGTGATCACGTAGAAATTCTTGAAGGTGATCCAGTGCTCGGTGCCCTGCTCGCCCTCGAAGGTCACCAAGGTGGCCGGCAGGTCGTGGCCCTGCGCCTCGGCCGGGCGGAAGCCCTTCTGGCCCAGTTCGGCGAGCGTGAATTTCGCCTCGGGGGAGTCGGGCACGAAGGCCGCGCCGTCGTCGGCGACCGCGCGCGCCACCACCGGCGCGTCGCGCTCCCAGCCGTGGGCGACGAAGTAGTTGGCGACCGAGGCGAACACGTCGGGCAGCGAGCGGAACAGGTCGCGGCGGCCGTCGCCGTCCCCGTCGCGGGCGTAGGCGCGGTAGCTCGAGGGCATGAACTGGCCCCAGCCCATGGCGCCGGCATAGCTGCCCTTGAGTGCGGCCAGGTCGAGCTGCTCCTCCTTGGCCAGGCGCATCACCTGCGCCAGCTCGTCGCGGAAGAAGGCGCCGCGGCGCTGCTCGCGCTCGACCTGGTCGGGCTTGCCGCTGACCGGGTAGAAGAAGCCCAGCGTGTACAGCGCGTCGAGCACGTCCCAGCTGCCGGTGATGCTGCCGTAGCTGGTCTCGACGCCGATGATGGCGACGATGACCTCGGGCGGCACGCCGGTGGCCGCCGACACCTTGTCGAGTTCGGCGCGGTGCGTGGCGAGGAAGGCGCGGCCGTCGCGGATGCGCTTCTCGCCCAGGAAGATCGGTCGGTAGTCCTTCCACGGCTTCACGGCCTCGGCCGGGCGGGCCATGGCCGCGACGATGGCGGGCTGGTGGTCGGCGCGCGCCAGCCAGGCCTCGACCTCGTCGGCCGACAGGCCGTGCTTCTGCGAGGCCTCCGCGAGGAAGGCGGCGCGCAGGGCGGGATCGGGGGCGGGACCGGATTGGGCGGAGACGGGGCCGGCCCCCAGCAGGAGGGCGAGCGCGAGCGGGCGAAGCGGGAGTCGGGGCATGGACCGGTGTTCTGGCGGGTTCCGTGGCCGGCAATTTAGCACGCGGGCCGCGCCGCCAGCGGCCTAGGTGCCCATGAATTTGCGGTGGGCGTGCACCGACATCACCATGCCGAAACCGGCCAGCAGCGACACCGCCGAGGTGCCACCGAAGCTCAGCAGCGGCATCGGCACGCCCACCACCGGCAGCAGGCCGGCGACCATGCCGCCGTTGACGATCACGTAGACCGAGAAGGTCATGGCCAGCGCGCCGGCGAGCAGGCGCGAGTAGCCGTCGCGGGCCTCGGCGGCGATCCACAGGCAGCGCGCGACCACGAACAGGTACAGGGCCAGCACCGTCACCACGCCCAGCCAGCCCCACTCCTCGCTCAGCACCGAGAAGACGAAGTCGGTGGTGTGCTCGGGCAGGAAATCCAGGTGCGACTGGCTGCCCTGCCCCCAGCCCTTGCCGGCCAGGCCGCCGGAGCCGATGGCGATCTTGGACTGGATGATGTTCCAGCCCGCGCCCAGCGGGTCGGACTCGGGGTCGAGGAAGGTGAGGATGCGGTCGCGCTGGTAGGGCATCAGGAAATGCCAGCCCACCGGCAGCGCCGCCAGGCCCAGGCCGACAAACAGGCCCATGCGCCACCAGGCCATGCCCGCCAGGTAGATGGCGAAGGCGCCGGACGCGGCCACCAGCATGCCGGTGCCCAGGTCGGGCTGCAGGATGATCATGCCCACCGGCAGGCCGATGATCGCGGCCGAGACGCCGAGCGTGCTCCAGCGCGGCGGCAGCACCGAGGCGTGCAGGTACCAGGCCAGCATCATCGGCACGCTGAGCTTCAGCAGCTCGCCCGGCTGCAGGTAGAACACGCCCAGGTCCAGCCACAGGTTGGCGCTGCGGCCCGAGCCGAACACGAACACCAGGCCCAGCAGCACCAGCGAACCGGCGTAGGCCAGCGGGGTCCACAGGCGCAGGCGCGCCGGCGGGATGCGCGAGATCAGCACCATCGCGCCCAGGCCGACCGCGAAGCGCGCGCCCTGCGAGAGCACCAGCCGGGCGTTGCCGTCCGAGGCGCTGGACAGCACCACCAGGCTGATCGCCATCAGCGCCAGCAGGCCCAGCAGCAGCGGCAGGTCGAGCTTGTCGAACAGGCGCAGCGGGACCTCGCGCAGCCAGCGCAGGAACAGGCTCATGGCGCGGGCTCCTCCTTGGGCGGCAGCAGCCAGGCGTCGAGGATGCGCCGCGCGACCGGGGCCGCGGCACCGGAGCCCGAGCCGCCGTGTTCGACCAGCACGGCCAGGGCGATGGTGGGGTTGTCCGCCGGCGCGAAGGCGATCATCCAGGCCTGGTGGCGCAGGTGGTAGGGCAGGTCCTTGGGATTGATGGACTGCGTGCCGCGCCGGCTGGTGCGCTGCGCCGTGCCGGTCTTGCCGGCGATCAGGTAGGGCGCGCCCGCGGCCGCCGATCGGGCGGTGCCGGTGGGCCCGTGCAGCACCGCCACCAGGCCGTCGCGCACGGCGGCGAGGTTGGCGTCGTCGGGCACGATGCGCACGCCCTCCGGCTGCGGCTCGGGCACGCGCGGCGCGTTGAAGCCGTCCTGGGTGGCGGCGACCAGGTGCAGGCGGTGGCGCACGCCGCCGTTGGCCAGCATGGCCGTGGCCTGGGCCAGCTGCAGCGGCGTGGTCACCCAGTAGCCCTGCCCGATCGAGGCATTCACGGTGTCGCCCGGGTACCACTCCTGGTTGTACTGGCGGCGCTTCCAGGCGCGCGAGGGGCGCACGCCGGCCAGTTCGCCCGACAGGTCGATGCCGGTGGGATGGCCGAAGCCGACGCGGTCGAAGAAGGCGTCCATGCGGTCCACGCCCATTTCGACGCCGAGCTTGTAGTAGTACGAGTTCACCGACTGCGCCAGCGACTCGCTGAGGTTGATCATGCCGTGGCCGCCCGGACGCCAGTCGCGGTAGCCGCGCGACTGGCCGGGCAGGAAGAATTCGCCGGTGGACAGGGTCTGCGTCTGCGGCGTGCGCAGCCCGAGCTCCAGGCCGGCCAGGCCCATGAAGGGCTTGATGGTCGAGCCGGGCGGGAAGCCGCCGAGCACGTTGCGGTTGAACAGCGGCCGCGACGGCGCCTGCAGGGCCTCCCAGTCGGCGTGGCCGATGCCGTTGACGAACAGGTTGGGGTCGTAGCCCGGCAGGCTGACCATGCCGAGGACCTCGCCCGTGCGCGGGTCGACCGCCACCGCCGCGCCGTGCTGGCCCTCGAAGGCATCCACCATCGCCTGCTGCAGCCGCGCGTCCACGCTCAGCCACAGGTCGGTGCCGGGCTTGGCGTCGTGCCGGCGCAGCACGCCCAGGGCGCGGCCCTCGACATTGGTCTCGATTTCCTCGTAGCCGATCTCGCCGCGCAGCCGCGCTTCGTAGTAGCGCTCGATGCCGGCCTTGCCGATGTGGGTCAGCGCCGTGTTGCGACTGTCGCCCATGGCCTCGAGGTCGGCGGCGTCGACGCGGCCGACGTAGCCGATCACGTGCGAGAACAGCTCGCCGTAGGGATAGCGCCGGGTCAGGTAGGGCACGACCTCGACGCCGGGAAAGCGGTGCCGGTCCACGGCCAGGCGCGCGAGCTCGGCCTCGGTGAGGCGCAGCTTGAGCGGGATCGGGCGGAAGGCGCGGGTGGCGCGGCGGGTGTCGCGGAAGCGCTCGAGCTCTTCTTCCGACAGTTCCACGCGCTCGGCCAGTGCGGCCAGCGTGGCCTCGAGGTCCTTCACCTGCTCGGGCACGATCTCGAGCCGGTAGGCGGGCACGTTGTCGGCGAGCAGGCGGCCGTTGCGGTCGTAGATCAGGCCGCGCGCCGGCACGATCGGCCGGGGCTTGATGCGGTTGGCCTCCGAGCGCAGCTGGTATTCCTCGTGCTGCAGCACCTGCAGGCGGAAATAACCGGCGGCCAGGCCGAGCAGGGCCAGGCCGATGCCCATCACGCCGAGCAGGGCGCGCCGGCGGAACTGGTCGGCCTCGGCATGCGGGTTCTTCAGCCGCTGGCGACGCGCCGGACGCATGGCTCAGCCCGCCCGGTCGCGCTGGCGCAGGCGCAGTTCGTCCAGCAGCAGGAACAGCCAGGGCCAGAGCGCAAAGGCCAGCAGCGGCGAGGCCCACGTCGCCCAGGGCGCCATCGGCAGGCCGGCGGCCAGGTGCACGGCCAGCACCACCAGCCGGTCGTTGAGCAGCAGCGCCGCCACCGCCAGGGCCTGTTGCCAGAGCGGGAAGAAGCGCAGGCGGGCGCGGAAGCGCTGCACCAGGAAGGCGAGGATGACCAGGCGCAGGGCCTGTTCGCCCAGCAGGGTGCCGGCGACCAGGTCGGCCAGCAGGCCGGCGAGGAAAGCGGTGCCGAGGCCGACGCGATCGGGCGCCTCGAGCAGCCAGTAGGCCAACAGCATGGCCAGCAGGTAGGGCCGCAGGGCCGCGAACGCCTCCGGCAGCGGAACGACCAGGGCCAGCAGGCCCAGGCCGAGGCTGCCGTAGAGGACCCAGCCGGACGCGCCGTGCCTCATGGACGGCCTCCTTCGCGCGGGGCGTCGGTTGGGGCGTCGTTACCGGCGTTGGTCGGTGCGTTGGTCGGTGCGTCGGTCGCCGCGGCGGCGTCGGTGCCAGCGTCGGTGTCGGCGTCGGCGGGCGCGGGAGGCGGCGGCAAGGGCGGGCCATCGTCCACCGCCTCGTGCGTGTTGGCGACCAGCAGCACTTCGACGCCGCGGTCCAGGCGCGCCGCGGGCCGGGCCTGGGCGACCACGAACAGGCGGGTGTCGTCGGGCTGCAGGGCCTCGACCACGCCGACCGGGAATCCGGCCGGGAAGCGCCCGCCGATGCCCGAGGTCACCAGGCGGTCGCCGACGCGGATGTCGGCGCTCTGCGGGATGTTGGGCAGGCGCAGCACGTCGGCGCGGCCGGTGCCGTAGGCGATGGCGCGCAGGCCGCTGCGCGCCACCTGCACCGGGATCGCGTGGTCGGGGTCGGTGAGCAGCAGGGCGGTGGCATGGCGAGGGCCGACCTCGACCACCTGGCCGAGCACGCCGCCGGCGTCGATCATCGCCTGGCCGACGAAGACGCCGTCGCCGGCGCCCACGTCGAGCACGATGCGCTGGCGCGTGGGGTCGAGGTCCACGTCGACGATGCCGGCCAGGCGCGCCGACAGCCGGAAGCCGCGCGTGCCGCCGAGCAGGCCGCGCAGGCGCTGGTTCTCCTCGGCCACGGCGATCAGGCGGTAGAGGCGGGCGTTGCTGGCCTCGAGCTCGCGGCGCAGGCGGGTGTTCTCCGCCTGCAGGTCGCCGCGCGTCTCGAGCGAATCGCTGGCGAAGCGGCCCAGGCGCGAGGGCGCCGAGGCCAGCCACCAGAAGGGCTCGGCCAGCAGCGAGAACTGGGCGCGGGCGCGGCTGCCGAAATCCCCCCGGTGGTCGGCGACCATCAGGATGACCGCCAGCGCGAGGTAGGCCAGCAGCGGCAGCGTGCCGCCGGCGAAGTCGGACGAACGCGGAGTGGTCGCGCCGGTGTAGGCCACGGGATCAGCCCCGGCGCGCGGCGGGGCCGGCGCGGTGCGGCGATGCCGGGCGCCGCGCCCTGCCCTGCCCCGGCATCACGCTCACTCGGCCTGGAAGAACTCGTTGCCGTGCATGTCGATCAGCTCGAGCGCCCGGCCGCCGCCGCGGGCGACGCAGGTGAGCGGATCGTCGGCGACGTGCACGTGCAGGCCGGTTTCCTCGGAGATCAGCTTGTCCAGGTCGCGCAGCAGGGCGCCGCCGCCGGTGAGCACGATGCCGCGCTCGGCGACGTCGGCGCACAGCTCCGGCGGGGTCTGCTCCAGCGCCTGCTTGACCGCGCTGACGATGCCGCTGAGCGGCTCGTGCAGGGCCTCGAGGACCTCGTTGGAGTTGATGGTGATCATGCGCGGCACGCCCTCGGCGAGGTTGCGGCCGGAGACTTCCATCTCGCGCACCTGCGCCTGCGGGAAGGCGCAGCCGATCTCGAGCTTGATGCGCTCGGCGGTGGTTTCGCCGATCAGCGTGCCGTGGTTGCGGCGCACGTAGTTGATGATGGCGTCGTCGAAGCGGTCGCCGCCGATGCGCACCGACTGCGAGTAGACGATGCCGTTGAGCGAGATCACCGCGACCTCGGACGTGCCGCCGCCGATGTCGATGACCATCGAGCCGCGCGCCTCGTCGACCGGGATGCCGGCGCCGATCGCGGCGGCCATCGGTTCCTCGATCAGGTAGACCTCGCGCGCGCCGGCTTCCTCGGCCGACTCCTTGATGGCGCGGCGCTCGACCTGGGTCGAGCCGCAGGGCACGCAGATCAGCACCCGCGGGCTGGGGCGCAGGAAGCGCGAGGTGTGCACCTTCTTGATGAACTGCTTGAGCATCTCCTCGGTGTGGGTGAAGTCGGCGATGACGCCGTCCTTCATCGGGCGATGCGTGCTGATGTTGCCGGGCGTGCGGCCGAGCATGCGCTTGGCTTCGGCGCCGACGGCGGCGACCTCGCGGCCGGCCTGGCCGTGGCGCACCGCGACCACGGACGGCTCGTTGAGCACGATGCCCTGGCCACGGACGAAGATGAGGGTGTTGGCGGTGCCGAGGTCGATCGACAGGTCGTTCGAGAACAGCCCGCGGAGCTTCTTGAACATTCGGATTCCCGGTGGGGGCGAGGGGGTTTCGGGGGGTGGGCTAGATTAGCAACCACCCCGGGGCCGGACAAGGAAAATCCCCGGCAATTCCGTGCCTTCCGCGGCCCGGCGGGTTACCATGGCGCCCCCTTGAGAACCCCCCGGGGCGGCCCCCGCCGACCCGACGACGAGGATTTGCGCGATGGCATCGGCCCTGATCTGCGGCTCCCTGGCCTACGACACCATCATGGTGTTCCAGGACCAGTTCAAGAACCACATCCTGCCGGACAAGGTCCACATCCTGAACGTGTCCTTCCTCGTGCCGCGCATGCGCCGGGAATTCGGCGGCTGCGCCGGCAACATCGCCTACAACCTCAAGCTGCTGGGCGGCGACCCGGTGCCCATGGCCACCGTCGGCCAGGACTTCGCGCCCTACCGCGAGCACTTCGAGGCCTGCGAGATCCGCCTGGACCACGTCAAGGAGATAACGGACCTCTACACCGCCCAGGCCTTCATCACCACCGACCTGGACGACAACCAGATCACCGCCTTCCACCCGGGGGCGATGATGCGGTCCTACGAGAACCACGTCCGGGACGTGCCGGACATCCGCTTCGGCATCGTCGGCCCGGACGGTTACGAGGCGATGCTCCAGAATTCGCAGGAATTCGCCGAACTTGGCATCCCGTTCATCTTCGACCCCGGCCAGGCCATGCCCCTGTTCAACGGCGCCGAGCTGACCCGGATGATCGAGCAGTCGACCTACGTGACGGTCAACGACTACGAGTCGAACCTGCTGCAGGAGAAGACCGGCCTGTCGGAGAAGCAGATCGCCGAGCGCGTCCAGGCCTACATCGTCACCCGCGGCCCCAAGGGCTCGGAGGTGCACTCCAAGGGCGGCATGCTGCACATCCCGGCCGCCAACGCCATGCGCGTGGTCGACCCCACCGGCTGCGGCGACGCCTACCGCGCCGGCCTGATCTTCGGCCTGATGAACGACATGGACATGGCGACCACCGGCCGCATTGCCTCGCTGATGGGCGCGCTCAAGATCGAGCACTTGGGTCCGCAGAACCAGCGCTTCGACTACGAGGAATTCGCCGAGCAGTTCCGCCAGCAGTTCGGCTACGCGCTGCGCTGAGCCCGGCCCCGTGGGCCCCGCCGCGACGGCGGGGCCCCGGTTCGATCAGAACTTCTGCGAGAAGCGGATGCCGAAGGTGCGCGGCTGCGCCACCACGGTGTAGGGCTGGAAGCCGCAGGTCGCCTCGGCGCACTGCGCGAAGCGGGAGAACTGCGCGCGCTCGTCGAAGACGTTGCGCACGTAGGCGTCCAGGCTCCAGTTGCCGCGGCCGATGCCGGCCGAGAAATCCACCAGGGTGTAGGCGTCCAGGTCGCCCAGGATGGCGCCCTCGGCGATGCGCAGGTCGGAGCGGCGATCGCCCTCGTGCACCAGCGAGCCCTGCCAGTAGGCGTCGAAGCCGCCCACCTCGAAGGCATAGCGGGCGCGCAGGTTGCCCTTGAACTCCGCGGTGATCGGCAGGCGTGAGCCGGCCGGCGCCTCGGGGCTGGGGCAGTCGGTGACCGGGTTGCCGTCGGGATCGGTGAAGCCGCAGTAGTTCTCGCTCAGCTCCGCGTCGTAGAAGGCCACGCCGGCGCTGAGGGTGAGGTTGTAGGTCGCGGCCCAGGTGATGTCCGCCTCGAGGCCGCGGATGCGGGCCTGGTTGGCGTTCTTGATCTCGGTGAGGCCGTTCTGGCCGAGGATGGCGAACTGGAAGTCCTCCCAGTCCTGCTCGAACACCGCGCCGTTGAAGACCAGGCGGCCGTCGGCCAGGCGCATCTTCCAGCCCAGCTCCATGCTGGTCAGGAAGTCGGACAGGTAGGGCGGCAGCGTGCCCCGGCGGTTGATGCCGCCCGGGCGGAAGCCCTCGGCCCAGGTGGCGTAGAGCATGATGTTCTCGTTCGCCTGCCAGCTGAGGTTGAAGCGGCCGATCGTGTCCTCTTCCTTCACCCGCTTGTTGAACACCTCGCAGGGCGCGTTCGGGTACGGCGGCTGGCCCGGGCAGGCGGCCTCGCCGTAGTTGGCGCTGGGCGCATAGCCCTCGCTGAAGCCGAAGTAGCCGCGCAGGCTGTTGTCCACGCGGAAGTGGCGGAAGCCGGCGGTGGCGGTGAGGTCGTTGGTGAGGTCGTAGGAGAACTCGCCGAAGATCGCCTCGTCTTGGTCCTCGCGCTGCTGCCGGGTCAGCCAGATGGTGTCGGGCCAACCGGTCACCTCCAGCACCTCGGCCAGGTTGTTGATCAGGTAGCGCTCCTGGATGTCGTTGGACTGGCTCTGCCAGAACACGCCGCCGACGAAGCGGAAGCGGTTCTCGGCCGGCGAGGCGATGCGCAGCTCATGCGAGCGCTTCTTGTAGCCGTTGATCGCCTGGATGTACTGCGAGGGGTCGATCAGGAAGCCGTCGTCGTCGTAGAAATAGGTTCCGTAGCCGTAGAGCGTGTCGTACCAGTAGGCGTAGTCGCTGTAGTCGGATTCGGTCTCGAGGTCGCGGTCGAGGTGCGCGAAGGCGTAGGTGACCTCGAAGTTGCCGATGCGGCCCTGCACGGTCAGCGCCGACTGGGTCCACTGGTCGTCGGTGGTCTGCGGGAAGTACTGGGTGGTGGCCAGGTCGCCGACCTGGGGGTCGACGCCGAAGCTGCCGTTGATGTACTGCTTCTGGGTGATGACGCTGGGCGTGATCGACCAGTCGTCGCTGAGGTCGAAGCGCAGCGCCGCGCGCAGGCCGTGGGTGTCGGCGTAGTTGAAGTCCTCGCGCGCCAGGTCCGAGTTGTCGATGGTGATGCCCGAGCTCGGGTAGGTGCGCTCGCCGTAGACGTTGTCGATGTAGCCGGCGTCCTCCTTGCTCCAGCCGACGATGCGCAGCGCGGCGCGTTCGCCCACCGGGATGTTCGCGAAGGCTTCGGCGACGTGGCCGGTGCCGCCGTCGTGGATGCTGTTGAGCTCCAGGCCATACCCGGCCTCGAACCCGCTCGGGTCCGGCTTCTTCGTGATGATGCGGATGGTGCCGGACTGCGAGCTCGCGCCGTACAGCGTGCCCTGCGGGCCGGCGAGGGCCTCGACGCGCTCGATGTCGTAGGGATGCAGGTCGATGGCGCCGCGGATGGTGGTCACCGGCTGCTCGTCGATGTAGACGCCGACGCCGGGCAGCGGGCCGGAGTGGTTGCCGTCGCCGCCGCTGGCCACGCCGCGCATGTAGACCTGAAAGTTGCTGGGCACTTCGCCCAGGCGCTGGAAGGAGACGCTGGGGAACTGCTGGGTCAGGTCTTCGAAATCGGTGACCAGGAGCTGGTCGAGCTGTTCGGCGCCGAGCACCTGGATGCTCACCGGCACCTTCTGCAGGTTCTCTTCGCGCTTCTGCGCCGTCACGGTGATCGCATCGAGCACCGGGGCGTCCGGCGTTTCCTGCGGGGCGGCGTCCTGGCCGAAGACGGCGCCGGTGGTGGCGAGCCAGATGGCGGTGGCGAGCGGCAGGCGCGTGAATCGCCTGGAGGGACGGGTCCTGCTTCGGTGCTTCATGGGCAACTCCCCGAGGATCGGCTCTGTGTGTGGTAGTGCGCCAGGAGGTCCGGCGGCGCGTCCGGGTAACTGTCGAGGGCGGGCCCGAGGGCCTGCTTCATGGGATCGAGGAAGGCATCGAACTGGCGCCAGTGGCCCAGCGCATCGCGATAGATGGGCTGCCGCACCTGCTCGGAGCTGGCGGTGCGCACAGGGCGTTCGTTCTCGAAGAAGCGCAGGCAGGCGGTGTCGAACGGCAGGCCGCAGTAGTCGAGCAGGCGCCGGACCTCGGCCTCGGTGTCGTCCACCATGCGTTCGTACACGACGCGGTGGATGCGGCCGGGCAGCACCTGGTCGAAATGCGCCATCACGGCCAGGTAGTCCCGGTAGTAGTGGCCGAGGTCGGCGAGGTCGTAGCTGAAGTGCTGGCCGCGGGCGAAGTATTGCTTGTAGGCGGAGAAGCCGCAGGCCAGTGGGTGCCGGCGCGTATCGATGATGCGGGCGTTCGGCAGGATCAGGTGGATGAGGCCGACGTGGAAGAAGTTGTTCGGCATCTTGTCGATGAAGCGCGGCGCACCAGACTTGCGCTGCACGCGGGTGCGCTCGAGGTAGGCCTCGCCCAGGGCGCGCAGGCGCTCCGGGGCAAGGCGTGCGAGCACGCCGTGGTAGCCCTCGGCGGAGGCGTCGTCGGATTCCCGGCGGAGTTCGTGCGTGAGGCTGATGATCTCCGGCAGTTCCATCGTGCCCTCGACCGCCGGATGGCTCGAGAGGATCTGCTCGACGAGCGTGGAGCCCGAGCGCGGCAGGCCGACGATGAAGATCGGGTCCGGGGCCTCGCTGCCCTGGCCGGCGCGGGAGGCCAGGAACTCCGGGGTGAACAACTGCAGGCTGCGGCGGACGCGTTGCCGGGAATCCTCGGCCCGGTAGGGCACCTGGCCACGGCGCAGGGCGTTGCCGCGCTGGTAGTGCCCGAAAGCCGCTGCCGCCTCGCCCGCATCCTCGCGGGCCTTGCCCAGGGCGAACTCGAACTGGGCGCGCTGCTCGGGCGCCAATCCCGCGCGGGCGAGGCCGCGCTCCATCGCAGCGACATCCTCCGGCGCGAAGCGGAAGGTCTTGAGGTTGGCCAGGCTCCACCAGGCCTCGCCGAAACCGGGGTCGATGGCGATGGCGCGCCGATAGGCCGCGATCGCGCGGTCGCGTTCGCCTTCGGTTTTCAGGGCATGGCCGAGGCTGAGCCAGAGCTTGGCCTGGTTCGGATAGCGGGCGACGAGCCCGTCATAGATGGCGATCGCCGGCGCGTAATCGCCCAGTCGACACAGCACGACGGCGCGCAGGTTCAGGGCGGACGGGTTGCGCGGGTCCTTGGCGAGCAGGACGTCGAGCTGCTCGAGGGCCAGCGCCGGCTTGTTGGCACGATGGGCGACGATGGCGAGGTTGTGGCGCGCCGCGTCGAAGGCCGGCGCGATGGCGAGGCAGTGCACGAGCATCGCCTCCGCCTCGTCGAGGCGGCCGGTGCGCGCCGCGACTTCGGCGAGCATGCGCAGCGCGGCCGGGTCGTCCGGCTGCCGATGCAGGTGGGCGCGCAGGCGCTGCTCGGCCTCGGGAAGACGGTTGTCAGCCAGGCAGTGGGCCGCCTGCATCAGGGCGGTGTCGTGGACCGCGTGGCGCAGGTGCATTGCGTGCGCTTCGGCGGCGCCTGCTTCGTCGTCGGCAGCGCGCAGGTGGGCGGCGAGATCCAGCCAGCCGGCCGGGTCGCGCGGATCCAGGGCCAGGCTCGTGCGCAGGGCGTGGAGCGCGCCTTCGCCGTCACCTTGCGTCGCCAGCACGTCGGCGAGTGCACGATGGGGCGGACGCCACTGCGGGAGTTCACGCGTGAGTTCCGCCAGGGACGCGATGGCAGGCCCCGGTTGACCCAACGCGGCATCCGCCAGGGCGCGAATGAACCGGGCCCGCGGGTGCGGGCCGGCGACGCGGATGATCTCCTCGGCCTGCTCGCGGGCCAGGCCCGGATCGCGGGCGAGCCAATGCCTGGCGTTGGCCAGGGCCTGGTCCAGCGTGCCCGCCGTCGTCTGCTGATCCACGCCCGCGCCGCCTCCCCGACGGCTCGATTCCCGTGACGCCTGTTCGCCCGCGCGGATCCCCATCACGCGCCGGACGTAGGCGTTGATTTAGCACGTGGCTCGAGACGTTGTCGACAGCCAGCGCTTTCCCACGCGCAAAGAAAAACCCCCGCCGTAGGGCGGGGGTTTTAGGGGAAAAGCCCCTGGCGATGACCTACTCTTGCATGGCTTGAGCCACACTACCATTGGCGCAGCTGCGTTTCACTTCCGAGTTCGGGATGGGATCGGGTGGTTCCACAGCGCTAATTTCACCAGGGAGGCTTTTGGAGAGTCGCACTCGTCCCAGTGGGACAAGGCGCCAGCCTCGCATAGTTCTTGTGACGTAGCGTGCACTTGGATGCTCTTACGACGTTGTCGTAAAGCCAAGGCAACTTGAGGTTATATGGTCAAGCCGCACGGATCATTAGTATCAGTTAGCTCAATACATTGCTGTACTTACACACCTGACCTATCAACCACGTAGTCTACATGGTTCCTTCAGGGGGCTTGTGCCCCGGGAGATCTCATCTTGAGGCGCGCTTCC
>VFQN01004365.1_pt1 | contig 18757 bp, 18 predicted proteins | sample 3512371 | NCBI WGS metagenome assembly VFQN01 (sample SAMN10412370, study PRJNA504923) | tailings metagenome | isolation source: Replicate 2 from Balatoc abandoned mine | place: Philippines: Itogon, Benguet | collected 2017-08-28 | reverse complement strand
CTGTCAGTGAATGATCCGCACGCGCCCGACGATTCCCGACGGCTGTGGCGTGACCTGGTCGATGTCCTGCGGGTCGAAGCGCTTCCCGTACCGCAGGTGCAACAGGCGGTAGTCGGGCTGTGGGCGCGCGGCCCACTGGTTCAGCGCCGTGTTGCCCACGCGCACAGACAGCTGGTTGGCGCCGGGCCGCAGCGCTGATCGGATGTCGAGCCGGAAGGGCGGCGCCCACACGGCGCCCATGTCGCGCCCGTTGACGATGACGCGCGCGCCGTCGCGCACGGGCGCGTCGAGCCAGGTGCGCATGCCGTTGGTCAGCCGCTCGGTGGCGCGCGCGGTGCCTTCACCGAAGTCCAGCCAGACCGGGCAACGTCCTTCGAGAACGCTTTGCGTGATCTCCAGGTCGCGCGTGTACGTGGCAACGCCCGAGAAGAACCGGGTCTCGGTCCGCTCGTGCCACGAAGCCAGCGCGTCGAGCCGGCGCGCCGGCTGCCCCGGCACCTCGAGCTGCCACCCGGTCGAGAGATCCATCTCACCTCCCGATGCCGGGCATGCTGCGCCACCCACGCCCCCGGGGAGATCATCGCCAGCCACGAGCATCGCCGACGCGTACGGCGCAAGCGTGAGGCGCACATCGAGCCCCTCGCCGCCGCGCGTGCCGGCGAGCGCGTGCCGTGTGCCGTTGACCAGATCCCACGACTCCGCGCGTGACGCAGCCGTGCGCAGTGCGGCCGTCGTGGTGATCGCGCGATTGGTGGTGTTGGCGACGAAGAACAGATCGACCCCACCCACCCGCCGCTGGATGAAGCCCAGGACCGCGGCGTCACTGCCCCACCGCACGGCCGGTGTGATGCGCGAGGCGAGCGTCGCGCCGATGGCCTCGTCTGTGGGCGCCAGCAGCCCGAGCGGGCGTGTGACGCCTCCGCCGCCGAACAGCGTGGCCGCGGCTCGCGCCACGTGCCCGTGCTGCTGGACGCCCGAACGGAACCCCGGCGCCTCCGACGGCGCACGGCGCGAGGCCACGACCAGGCCGCCGGCACGGGCGAAGGCCGTCAGCAGGTCGAGCGTCTGCGGGGGCATCACGGTCACGTTGGGCAGGACCACGGCCCGATAGCGCGCACGCCCGACGACCAGGTCACGCCCCTCGATGCGCGCCGACGGCACGAGTTCCCTGTCATCCACGACATCGAAGGCGAAGCCGCCGTCGAGCAGGCTCGCCACTACGGCAGGGCCGACGTGGTCGCGGAGCATCTCGAACAGGTGCACGCGGCCGGGCTGCATGCGCGACCACGCCTCGCTCACCGGCAGGTACAACGCCACGTCGCTCACCGGCTGCCCCTCACGCAGCATCGCGCTCGTCCGCTGCAGGTAACGCGCGACGTCGGGCATCACGATCCACCACGGGTTGGCGTCGCTGAGCACCGAGGCCGCATAGAACCTGGCCCCCGGCCACTCGACGCCGGGCGGCGTGTTCGGCCACCCATGGCCGATGAGCTGCGTGATGCCCTGCAGGAAATGGAGGTCGGCTTCCGCCTTCACGTCGAGCGGCGTGGCCGCGAACGACGGCGAGTGCAGCCACGTCCACGCCTCGGACGAGGCGACGGGCCGGCCGAAGACGTGTGCGGCCGACGAGGCCCAGCGTGTCGCCGACACGGTGCGCCACGCGGCGCCTTCGCCCTCCGGCAGGTCGATCAGGCCTGCGCTCGATGGTCGAGCCGGCGGGATGCCATAGGCCTGGACGCGCAGGCGCGTGTCGTGCTCGTGCGCCCATTGCGTGAGCGGCTCGAGGAACTCCGTTTCGAGGCGCTCGGTGAGCAACTGCCCCCAGTCGTGCCGCACGCCGCGGCTCCGCTGGTCGTCACCCTTCAGCAGGGCGGGCAGGTGATCGCGCAGGTCGTACCCGTAGCGTTGCTGGAAGGCAACGGTCAACCCGGTCGACCAGTCGGAGCCGAACACCTCGAGGCTGTCGCAGAAGATCGCGTAGGGGCGCGACGAGGCGAGGGCCCCGAGCAGGGGCGTGCCGACCGACTCGAGATAGCGACGCAGGGCACTGCGATCGTAGTGATTGAGGACGAACCCCTCGGCGCCCACCGCGGGGCGCTTCACCATCATGCCCGTGCGACTCTCGATGAAGACCCACGCGATGTGGTCGCGCACGAGCGGTGCCGGCAGCGCCACCACGCCGTCACGCGCACGGGCGAGGTCGAGGCGCGTGAACGCTCCGGGATCGGCCGGTTCCGAAGGGCCAGGCGTGAGATACGCGGCGAGGTACCGCTCACCCGCCTCGAGCGTCGGCAGCCCCACAGCCCGGCTGCCAGCCGTGTGCGGAAGGCGGGCGACGCGCAACGCACCCGCCGCATCGGATGCGGTGACCGTGGGACCGCCGAACGGCCAGCCGCTGCCGAGCGTGACGTCGAATCGCAACCCCAGCGACCCGGCGGTACCGCGCGCGTGCGTGAGCACGTCGAGGAAGGCCGGCGAGAGATACGGCAGCACACGCGCACCCGTCTGCGCATCGTCGAGCGCGAGCGGATAGACGGGCTGCACCTCCACGCCGCCAAGGCCGGCGTCCCTCATCGCGCGAAGGTCGCGATCGAGCCCGTCGGTCGTGACCGACGGGCCGAACCACCACCACCGCATCAGCACGCGGGCTTCGTCAGGTGGCGCCTCGAAGTCCTGCACGAGGACACGTGCGTCGCTTCCGGGCGCCTGCGCCTGTGGCACGACCGGCTGTGCCACCAGGTGCACGCCGGCCAGCACGGCAAGCACGAGCCCCGCCGAGAGCCCGCCCTGCGCCCCCGACACTCGACCTGGCTGCCCCATGGCGGGCATTCTAGCCGGCGAAGGTAGGGCCGGGTGTCCCACCCGGCCGTCGTCCATACGCGGCGCGGTGGGAGTTGACGGCGCGGTCGGAGACCGCGCCCTACCTCGGCGGCTTCATGCGTTCGGCGTTCGGCGTTCGGCGTTCTGCATTACGCGTTACCCTGTCCCCATGACCCATCACCGTCTGATCGCCGCCGCTCTCGCGCTGGCCGTGACTGCCGTCCCGGCAGCGCTCGTCGCCCATCACGGCTGGAGCGCGTACCACGAGGACAAGCCGCTCACCGTTGACGGCGTCATCACCGCGTCCACCTACGGCAACCCGCACGGCACCGCGAAGATCGAGGCCGACGGCAAGACGTGGGACGTGGTGCTCGCGCCGACCTCGCGCATGCAGGCCCGCGGCCTCACCGAGGCCATGCTCGCCAAGGGCACCAAGGCCAAGGTGCTCGGCTACCAGCACAAGCAGATCGCGACGGAGATGCGCGCCGAGCGCATCACCATCGGCGACAAGACCGTCGAGCTCCGCTGATGCACGCGTGGCTGCAGCCCTGGGCGCTGTGGCTCGAACAGAGCGCGCCCGGCGCGGCCGTCCGCACGTCCACGTGGGCCTATCCGGCCGCCGAGATCGGGCACCTGCTCGGTCTCGGCGTCCTGCTCGGCACGGCCGTGGCCTTCGACCTGCGGCTCCTCGGCGTGGCACGCGCCCTGCCGGTCGCGGCCCTCGCGGGGTTCCTCCTGCCTCTGGCGAGGTTCGGGTTCGCGCTGGCGCTCCTGACCGGCGTGCTGCTGTTTGCCGCCAACGCCACGACCCTGATCACGACGGTCTTCCTCGTCAAGCTGGTCGCCATCGCCTGCGCCGTGCTGAATGCCAGCCTCTTCCACGCCGGCGTGTTTCGAACCGTCGCGTCGTGGGACGTCGCCCTGGCCACACCCCCCGCCGCGCGACGGGCGGCGATGGTGTCGCTGTTGTGCTGGATCCTCGCGCTCATCTGCGGCCGCCTCCTCGCGTACGTCTGACGCCCCGGAGGCGGAACGCGGGTTGCACCTGCTGCACCCAACGCGACGACGGGCATGGCGGCGCACCGCGGCCTGCCCCGCGCTGGAGGCTGCAGACATGGCTCGACTCAATCCGCGCGCAGACGGACAGGTCATTCCCTATACCCCGACCCACTGTGTCACGGGCGTGCTCGACGCACGCAGCGATCTCGTCGCGGCCGTGCAGGTGCTCGGCCGGACAGGTGTCGCACAAGACGACATCGACGTATTCCTCGGCGACGCCGGGGAGCGATCGCTCGACCCGACAGGTTCCTCGGGCACCGGTGGCCGCTGGTTCCGGAAGCTCGAGAACTGGGTGTCCGATACGTCCAAGTTCCAGGAACTGGTGACCGACACGCTGGCCAGCGGCGGCGCGGTCGTCGCGGCCCACGTAGGTGACGACGAGTCGCGCAAGGCCGCGGCGATGAAGGCGCTGACCGCCCTCGGCGCCCGCGACGTGAAGTACTGGTCGCCGCTCTACGTCGAACAGGGGCACGAGGACGTGCCGCGCCAGAACCTCATGCGCGAGGACGGCTGACGGCCGCGGTGAACCTTCCGGGTCCTCCTCTCGTCTGAGAGTCAGGGTTGACGACAACTGTAGTCACTGGCACACTGCCACCCTGACTACAGCTGTCGTCAACACGACTGGGAGCCGACCCGATGTCCCTCAAGCGCCCCGGCGAGCAGGAGCTCGCCCTGCTCACCTGGCTTGCCGAGCACCCCCCCATCACGGTCGGCGAGGTCGCCGACCGATACGGGGCCGCACGCGGCCTCGCGCGCTCCACGGTGCTGACGATGATGGAGCGCCTGCGCAGGAAGGGCCACCTGACACGGCGGCGCGTGCAGGGCGTGTTCCGCTATTCGACGGGCGCGGGTCCCGAGGACGTGCTCCGGGACGCCATCGGCACATTCGTCGAGCGCACGCTCGGCGGGTCGGTCTCGCCGTTTGTCGCCTATCTCGCCGAGTCGGCCGAGGTCACGCCTGAAGAACTGAGTGAGCTGGAGCGGCTCGTCGCCCGCCTGCAGTCGCGCTCGAAGGAGACGCCATGACGCTCGCGTTCCTCGCCGATCTCCTGCGCAGCGGCTCGCTCGACCTCCTGGCCACGGTGACACGGGCGTCGCTCGAAGGGGCGGCGCTGGCGCTGCTCGTCGGTCTGACCTGTCGCCTGGTGCCCGTGCTGCCGGCGGCCGTGCGCGCGTGGTTGTGGTGGCTGGTCTGCCTCAAGCTGCTGGTCGGACTGCTGCCCGTGCCCATCGTGCCGGTGGCCTGGCTCCCGCACGCGACACCGACCTGGACGCCTGCCGCGCAGGTGCAGTTCGTGCCGCTGCCGGAAGCCGCCCCTCCCGCATCCACCAGCGACGGGGCCACGAGCCCTCACGACGTCGCCACCGCGACGCCCGCCGCCGGCACGACCCCTGCTGCCGCGACCATTCCGTACGCCTCGCTGTGGCCCGTGGTCCTGTGCGTCCTGTGGTTGTCTGCGCTGATCGCACACGGGCGAGGGTTCCTGTGCGCCCTGCGCGCCACCCGCGACCTCCTGCGACGAGCCGAGCCCGCACCGGCCGTCGTCGCCCGACGGCTCATCTCGCTGGTACACCGCTTCGCACTCCCCGTGGTACCCGAGGTGCTCGCGTCGCGCCTGGCTGCCGGCCCCATGCTCACCGGCGTGCTGCGCCCGTCAATCGTCCTGCCGGCCTCGGCGCCCGACACCCTCTCGCGCGCGGAACTCGATCTCGTGCTGGCCCACGAGTTGGCCCACGTGCGTCGCGGCGACCTGGTCTGGGGCTGGGTGCCCGCCGTGGCCGCGCGTGTCTTCTTCTTCCATCCGCTGGCCCGCCTGGCCACGCGGGAGTACCTGGCCGCGCGCGAAGAGGCGTGCGATGCCGAGGTGCTGCAGACCCTCGACGCGGAGCCGGCCGACTACGGCCGGCTGCTCGTCAAGCTCGGGGTGGCGCCCTCCGACGACGTGCTTGCGGCCGCGGGCGCGTCTCCGTCGTTCACCGCTCTCAAGAGGAGATTGATCATGCTCGACCGCGCACGCACCGGCAGTTCGCGCTGGTGGTGGACCCTGGCTGGCGCCACGGCGGTGCTGGTGCCCCTGACCCTGGTGGCGCAGCCTGTCGCCACGGCGACCACGGCCGCCTCGGCCGACCGGCAGCCGGTGGCCCCGGCGCAGACCACCGCCCGCGCGACGGTCGGCGACTGGCCGCCACCGTCGCCGCCGGAGCCGCCACTGCCGCCGGCGCCGCCCGACGCTCCCCCGCCGCCGCCCGATGGACTGGACGACTGGAACGACGTGCCGCCGGCGCCGCCCGAACCGGTGGAGGCGCCTCCCGCGGCGCCCCCGGCTCCCCCGGCGCCTCCGATGCCTCCTGTCCCGCCGGCCGACGCCCAGGACTCGCGTCACGAAGGGCACCGGCGGATCCAGTCGCCGTGGGTGATCCTCGAGCCTGGTTCACCCACCGTCACGTCCAGCACGTCGGCGAGTTCCGACCGGGCCGCCGCCGAACGCAACCGCACCTCGGCCGACGAGCCGCTGCTGTGGTTCCGCTACCAGGGCACGCCGTACGTCACGAGGGATGCCGCCACGATTGCGGCGGTGCGCAGTGCGTTTGCGCCGGTCACTGCGGCGGGCCGGCGCATGGGTGACATTGGCGAGCGTCAGGGCCGCGTCGGCGAGCAGCAGGCCGCGCTCGGGGCCAGGCAGGCGGAGTTGGGCGCACGGCAGGCCGCGCTGGCGGCCGAGATCGCCCAACTCGCGGCCGAGAGACTCGCGGCGGCCAACGCCCGGCTGCGCGATCGGTCCGCCCAGCGGACCACGGAGTCCGACGACGCGTGGCAGAAGGAACTCGACGCCAGGCGGCGCGAGCTGGACACGCAGATGCAGGCGCTCGGCGAGCAGCAGCGGGTGCTGGGCGAGCAGATGCGGGCGATGGGCGAGACGATGCGGGCCGAAGGTGCGCCGATGAAGGAAGCAGGGCGCACCCTGGAGGCCGCGCTGACCGAGGCCGATGCCCGGGCCACGGCGATCTTCGGCGAGGCGGTGGCCAAGGGTACGGCCACCCGCGCGAAGTAGGCACGCGGGTTCCGCGTGACTGGAAGGGCAGGCCCGCCAGGGCCTGCCCGGACCGAGGGCCGCGGGCCCGGAGGCTCAGCGAATGGAGCCGAGGCCGGCCGAGATCGTGAACGGCACCGCGGAGGTCTTGAGGTTCTGCCAGACCTCGACCTCGAGCGTGGCCGATGCCGCCTTGGCCTTCAGCGTGTACATCAGCTCGACCTCGTCACTCGACGTCATCGAGCCGTTCCTGTCGCTCTCGATCACCGTACCGGCTGCGTCGAGGAAGCGCACCTCCTTGATGGCGCCAGCCGTGGGGCCCGTGAAGCGGACCGAGACGGAGCCACCCGAGTCGGAGGCCTCGAACTCCGAAATCGTTCCGGCCAGGGCGCCTGCCTTGAAGGTCGTGCCTTTCGTGAGCGTCACCTTGGTGGCGCGCGACGACTGCGTCCCGGCGGCAGTGGTCACGGCGAGGCTCCCGGCCATGGAGACCTGCTGGGCCCCACTGGCGGGCACGAGGGGAGACCGCACCGAGATGATGCCGGCGCTCATGTCCTCGGTATAGGTGGGAAACGAGCCCCAGTCGGGCTCGATGTTCAGGTCCGTGCCCTTGTCGTCGGTCCACGTCTCCACCGTGCACTCGTCGTCATCGATCTCGAGGATGGCGGTGCCCGGCTCCACCTTGACGGCCAATGCCAGCGAGACGCCCTGCCGGCTCTCGAACGCGACGGCGTCCCTGAACCGGCCCTTGCCGAGGCTCTTGCCCACGACCTGGAGACCGACGAGGCTCACGGTGGGGTTGGGCTCCGGGGCCGCCTTGGCGGCCTTGGCCTTGGCGGGTGGCCGCCGGGCCTGCGCGTCGATCACGTCGGTGGTCATCACGACTGCGGCACACAACACGACAGCACCGAGCGCTGCCGGCATCAGGACATTCGACATCATCCAGGCTCCTTGGCATGCAACCGTGACGGTCGGTACCCTCCGGTACCGGATTTGGAGCCGACACGGGATCGTCTGAGTCAACGGTCGGGTTACCGGCCTGCGAACACGGTCCTGCCCCGCTGACCGGAGCCTGCGGCCTCAGGTGCGGACAAACCGCGAAGGTTTTACACGACAGCCTCTGCCGTGTGATCCCGCGCCTCCCCGGGCGCGATTGACGCAATACCGGCCAGAAATCACTGGTTCCCGTAGTGAAGCCGAACCCGACGGTTCTGGCACGCCGCATGCTCTACAGGGGGATAGCGGACATCAAACTCGGTCGCGCCTGCCGCGCGGCCTGATTCCGGGAGGGCAACGATGCTTCAGACGCTGATCGTCATTCTCGTGCTGTTGTGGTTGGTCGGCATGGTCAGTTCCTACACGCTGGGAGGCGTGCTCCACCTGCTCCTGCTGGTGGCCGCGGTGCTGCTGGTGGTTCGCCTGGCGAGCGGCCGCGCGGTCGTCTGACACGCCACCTGTGCGGTCGTCGCCGTGTCCTACGTTGTAGCCGTCCGGGGGCCGGCGCCCGCGGGGCGCCCCCTCCGTTCGCGCTTCACGAGGAGAGGACATGCGCAAAGACGTGGCAGTGGCCGCCGGCCTGGTGCTGGCTGGCCTGATGGCGGGGTGTGGGCAGTCGGAAGCCGAACGTCGGGCCGAGGAAGCCCGCCAGGCGGCCGAAGCGGCGGCCAAGCAGGTAGAGGCCGCCACGGCGGAGGCCACCAAGCAGGTGGAAGCCGCAACCAAGGAAGTCGGCGCGCAGATGCAGAGCGCGGCCGAGCAGATGAAGGCCTCGGCGGGTCAGATGGCCGATGCGGCCAAGGCCGAGGGCGCCGACGCCGCAGCCGCGATGATGCAGGCCGGCGCGCAAGCGGCATCGGCCGCGGCGGCCGCCACCCAGACCGCGGCAGCGGCCGTGTCGAGCGCGGCCACCACCGCCGCCGTGAAGACGGCCCTGGCGGCCACGGCCGGCCTCGACGCGTCGGGCATCGACGTGGACACGTCGGCCGACGGCAAGGTCGTGACGCTCAAGGGCGCCGTGAAGACGGCCGCGGCCAGGGCAGCGGCCGAGAAGGCCGCCGCGGGTGCGGTCAAGGGCGCGACGGTGAAGAACGAACTCGTCGTTCGGTAGGGACGGCTGGCCCCAGCCGTCCGGCTTGTTAGGGACGGCTGTCTCAGCCGTCCGGCGGAGGTAGGGACGGCTGTCCCAGCCGTCCGGCGGAGGTAGGGACGGCTGTCCCAGCCGTCCGTCGGCTTCGGCTGTCCAGCCGTCGCTACCCGCCCCGTCTCAGGCGTCGGCGACCGGTTCGGTACCCGGGCCCGCCGCCGGCGCCGGGCGCGCGGTGCGTTCGCCCCGCCCCGATAGGCGCGCCACGGCCTTGCCGATGCCGAACGAGGCGTCGAAGATGGCGCCCACCCGGAGGCCGCCGGGCAGCCGGTGCCGCGCCACGGCGTCGAGCCCGGCCGACGCGATGCAGCCGCACTGCGCACAATCGGGATTGCCGCCGAACTGGCACGGCGTGATGCGGCGTTCCAGGTCCGACGACACGCAGAGCGTCGTCCGAGCGAAGGTGCACTCGTCTGGCGACTGGGGCGGATTGAGGTACACCTCGATCATGCCCTTGGGCATCCGCAGCTTCGGGTAGCGCGTCCGCAGCTCCAGCATCGTCTGCACGACGCGCTCGCGGTCCTCGGGACGCAACCGCTCCTCGGACTCCTCACCGATCTGTGGCGTGTACAGGCTGAACCACACCTGGCGCGTGTCGGGATTGGCCGACCAGAACTGCAGGAACTCCTCGAGATAGCCGTCGCGCTGCACGATCTGCCGGGTGATCGTGCAGTGAACGGTGATCTGGTGCCCCGCGATGTGCTTCAGGATGCGATCGTAGGTGGCCGGCGCCCGCCGGACGTTGTGCTCGGGCGGCAGGCCGTCGATCGAGACCACCATCTGGAGCCGGGGAATCTTCGCCCACGCCTCGGGAATGGGCCGGACCGCACTCGTGACCACCTGCACGTAGAGCCCCATGGCCGACAGCTGCGGCAGCAACTGGTCGAGCTCGCGGAACCGCACGAGGGGCTCGCCGCCGATGATCGACAGGTGAATCGGCTTGTGCTTGCGCACGGCCTGAAGCACGCCCTGGATCAGGGCGTCGCCCTTGAGGTCGGCCATCTCGCGCAGGGTGAGATCGCCGCCGAGGTGATCCTCGCCGTATGCATAGCAGCCGGGGCACCGCAGCGGGCACTCCCGGGTGATTTCAATCGACAGATTGGGGCGGTAGCCCTGCAGGATTCGGCCCCAGGCCGGGAAGATCCCTTCCATTGCACCTCCTCGCGCAAGGGAACCGGGTGACCGGGGCCGCGCGCGATCTCGTGGCAGCTACTGTCTCATATCTGCCGAACAGCAGACCGGATTTCACCCCCACGGACCAGTTGTGCGAGACTGCTCGCGTTTCCCAGAGTCCACTCCCGGGCCCACCCCGGAGCCACGCCAGACAGGAGCCGTGCACGCATGTCCACGCCCATCCCGCCCGCGATCCCCGGAGCCGCGTCCCAGCAGTCCAGCAAGGCCACCATGGCGCTCGTGTTCGGCGTCCTCGGCATCATCTGCTGTGGGCTGCTCGCCCCGGTGGCGTGGTATCTCGCCAACGAGGAGCTCAAGAGCATCGAGACCGGGCGCCTGCCCGACAGCAACCGCGGCATGGCGCAGGTGGCCAAGATCCTCGGCATCATCGGCACCATCCTCCTCGGACTCGGCCTCCTCTGGGTGCTGATGTTCGGTGGGCTCGCCACGATCGGGGCGCTCACGGGCGGGATGTAGGCCGCTCGGCATCTCCATGCGACCCGTCAACCGGACGGCGACGACCCTGACCGTCGTCGTCCTCCTCGGCGCCGCCGCTGCGGTGCTCTACGCCGTGGACCCCGCGCGGCACATGGTCAGCCCTCCGTGTCCCTATCGCCTGGTGACCGGGCTGGCCTGCCCGGGGTGCGGCCTCACGCGGTGCGTGCACGCGCTGCTGCATGGCGACGTGCGCACGGCGTTTGCCTACAATCCCTGGATTTTCGTGGGCACCCCGGCGGCGCTGGCCTTCGCCGCCCTCCCGCGTCTGGCCGACGGGACGCGCGCCGCACTCCTCCGCAGCGGCATCGCCTGGACGATGCTGGTGTTCACGCTCGCGTTCTGGATCTGGCGCAACTCGCCCGTCTACCCTTTCATCAGGGTCTGAGGGCTCAGGGCTCAGGGCGCAGGGCGCAAGACGCAGCGCTCAGGGCTCGAGGCTCAGGTGAGATGCATCACGCCTCAAGCATCAGGCATCAAAGAGATCATGTGGTTCACCGATTCCCGCTCCCTGCGCCTGCCGACCGCGGCCGAGGCCCTGCCCGGTCGCGACGTCCCCATGCCGGTGCGCTCAGCCCATCGCGTGCTGCCGGCAACGCTCGACGGTCCCTTCCCTGACGGGAGCGCGTTCGCGCTGTTCGGCATGGGCTGCTTCTGGGGAGCGGAACGCAAGTTCTGGCAGCTGCCCGGCGTCGTGTCCACCGCCGTCGGCTATGCGGGCGGCCTCACGCCGAACCCGACGTACGAGGAGGCCTGCTCCGGCCTGACGGGCCACACCGAGGTGGTCCGTGTGGTCTTCGACCCGGCACAGGTGACCTACGACACCCTCCTCCGGACGTTCTGGGAGAACCACGACCCGACGCAGGGCATGCGGCAGGGCAACGACGTCGGCACCCAGTACCGCTCGCTGATTGGCTGGTACGACGACGATGAGCGAGTGGCAGCCGAACGCTCGCGCCAGGTCTACCAGGAGGCCCTGGCCCAGGCGGGGTTCGGCCCCATCACGACCGAGATCACGGCCGCGCCGACGTTCTACTTCGCCGAGGACTACCACCAGCAGTACCTGCACACCCACCCGCACGGCTACTGCGGACTCGGCGGGACTCACGTGCGCTGCCCTGTAGGCTCTGGGCTCAGGGCATAGGGCTCAGGGGTGCCGGAGAGGTCTCTGAGCCGTGAGCCATGAGCCCTGGGCCCTGAAGTGGCCCGAGGGGGACCGGAACTCACGTGGTGCGCTGGTCGAGGCGTTCGCGCAACAGGCGGACGAGGGCGGCGGGGCGATAGGGCTTCTGGAGGAAGTTCACGCCGTCCACCAGTTCGACGCTGACGCGGTCGGACTCCTGGCTGTAGCCGCTCGTGAAGATCACGGGCAGCGTGGGTCGGTCCGACAGCAACCGCAACACGAGGTCGGTGCCCATGATGCCGTCGGGCATGACGATGTCGGTGAGCACGAGGTCGATCTCGTCCTTCGAATGCCGCCAGACTTCGAGCGCCTCGCGGCCCGACCCGGCCTCGTGTACGCGATAGCCCTGCCGCACCAGCACGTCGCGCACCATCTCGCGCACCGGCAGTTCGTCCTCCACCACGAGCACGCACTCGTGGCCGCGCGGCAACGCCACGGGCGCGGCCGGTCCGCCCTGCATGCCCACCACGCCCTCGGCGCACTGGGGCACGTAGACGTCGAACGTCGTGCCGACACCGACCTCGGTGTGGACCTCCACCCAGCCGCGATGCTGTTCGACGATCCCGAACACGGTGGCGAGGCCGAGCCCCGTCGACCGGGCCTTGTCCTTCGTCGTGTAGAACGGCTCGAAAATGTGCGGCAGGTGCTCCGCACTGATGCCCGTGCCCGAGTCGCGCACCGTGAGCCGGGCGTACTGCCCGGGCCCCGGCGCAGCAGCCGCCGACCGCGGCGGCGTCGCGTGGACGATGGCGGTGGACACCACCAGCGCCCCGCCCTCCGGCATGGCGTCGCGCGCGTTGACGGCCAGGTTCATCAGCACCTGCTCGATCATCCCGGTGTCGGCATTGATGTGGACACGTCCCGGGGCGAGCACCGTGTGCAGTTCGATGTCGGCGCCGATGAGCCGGCGCAGCAGCTTGCCGAGGTCGGCGACCAGCTCGTTGAGGTCGGTGGGCGTGAGCTGCACCACCTGGCGACGGCTGAAGGCGAGCAACTGGCGCGTGAGTTCGGCGGCCTTGTCGGCAGCCTCGCCGATGGCCCTCGCGGCCAGCGGCACTTCCGTCGCCTCGAGCATGCCATCCTCGAGGAGCGCCGACTGCCCCTGGATGACCGTGAGCAGGTTGTTGAAGTCGTGCGCCACGCCGCCGGCGAGCTTGCCGATGGCTTCCATCTTCTGTGACTGACGGAGCTGCGCCTCGAGACTGGCCCGCTTGGCCTCGCTCTCGCGGCGCTCCGAGAGGTCGCGCAGGAACGCGCTGTAGGAGAGGCCCGCCGACGACGGCACCGGCACGAGCGAGAGTTCCAGCGCGAGCGTCCGGCCGTCGCGATGTTCTCCCACGACCTCGGCGCGACGTTTCACACCGAACGGCGAACCCGGGGGGAAACCGTCGGCCAGGGCGGCGGTGAAGGCGCCTCGTCCCTCGTCGGCCAGGATGACGTCGTCGAATCGACGCCCGATGACCTCGACGCGTGTCCGGCCGAACAGCTCCTCGGCCCGGAGATTCCACTCGGTGATCTGTCCCTGGGCGGTGAACGACACGACGGCATCGAGCGCGTGCTCGATGATGAGCCGCATGCGCTCCTCGCTTGCGGCCAGGGCCTGCTCGGCGCGCCGGCGTTCGGCGCGGCTCTCCGATTCGCGCAGTTCCCGCTCGACGGCGGGCACCAGGCGCGTGAGGTTGCCCTTCATCACGTAGTCGTTGGCGCCGAGCCGCATCGCCTCGACGGCCAGTTGCTCGCCCACGGTTCCCGACACCAGCAGGCACGGGAGGTTGAGGCAGTGCTGTCGCACGATGCGCACGGCGTCGAGGCCCGAGAACGAGGGCAGGCTGTAGTCGGCGATCACGAGGTCCCAGCGCCCGCCCCTCAGCGCACCCCGCAGGCCGTCGTCGTCCTGCACCCGCATGATCTCGGGAATGAACCCGCCGCGTTCCAGGTGCCGCTGCACGAGCCAGGCATCGTCGTGCGAGTCCTCGACGAGCAGCACGCGGATCCGTCGTGGCACACGCCGCTGTGCCGGTCCGGCCGGCGTGTCCACCGGCTCGAACAGCCCGGGCTGCCCGTCGGTGCGCTGGCCGGGTCGGCGTTCCGGATCGAGGGCGAGCGTGCGTGTGGGCGTGCGGCGCAGCAACGATGCGGACGGATCCATGGGCATGTCAGGCGCGCCGCCTCGCGGGCAGCGACATGTGGAAGGTGGCGCCCCGCCCGGGCGCGCTCTCGACCCACAGGCGGCCGCCGTGGCGCTCGACGATCTGGCGGGTGGAGACGAGGCCCAGGCCGATCCCGTCGAACGCCTCGGCAGGGTGGAGCCGCTCGAACGGCAGGCCGAGCCTGTGCGCCTGTCGCATGTCGAAACCGACGCCGTTGTCGCAGACCGAGACCACCATCACGGGCCCGGCGTCCTGGGCGCGCACCGCGATGACGGCATCCTGCCGCCCGCGGGTGAACTTCCAGGCGTTGGTCAGGAGGTTCTCGATGGCAATGGCGAGCAGCGGCGCGTCGCCCTCGACGTCGATGGCCGGCGCAATCTCCGTGCGGACCGCCCGCGCCGGTTCGGCGCGGCGGAGTTCGTCGAGCACGCGCGCGGCCACGGGGGCGAGGTCGCACGGCGCCGCACGCAGCGGACCACGGGCCAGCCGCGACAACCGCAGCAGCCCCTCGACCCGCTCCTCCATCGTGGTGCAGGCCCGGCGGATGCGCGCGAGCATGTCGCGGGCGTCGGGGGGGAGCTGGGCGCCGTAGTCCTCGAGCAGGGCCAGCGAGTAGGTGTCGATGGCGCGGAGCGGCGCGCGCAGGTCGTGCGACACGGCCTGCGCGAAGGCTTCGGCTCCGGCGAGGCCGGGCACGGGACCAATCGACGGCGACGGCACGTGGCCGGAACGACTTCCGACGGGAAGTCCCTCGGGCACGACAGCCGGCGGGGGAGGTAGGCCAGGTGTCATACGGTCGAGTTCTCCCCCAGCTTGTCGGCCCTGGGGGAGCCGGACTGTAGGGCTTGGCTCCCCCCTATCCCACCTGAACGAGACCGGGGCGTCCCGCTTCGACCACGAACGACCGGCGGGTCTCGACCGGCGCCCCGGGACGCGTGACGTACGAGACGACGCGGTAGTGGGTGGTCCAGGTGTCGGCCGTGACGTCGGCCACGAGATACCCGCGCTTGTCGGCCGAGTACTTCAGGGCGGGATTGCGGGCCAGGATCGGCGCGATGGACGTCATGTCGTCGGTGCCGTCGCCCGAGCTCGTGACCGACGTGGTCACGAACTCGGCGCCGACGGCCGGTGTGTCGGGGTCGCCGGCGTGCAGCGTGCCCGCGTAGTGCCGGTGCACGTCGCCGGTCAGGACGACGAAGTTGCGATCGGGGCGGGCGAACATGTCGAGCACGCGGCCGCGTGCGGCCACGTAGCCGTTCCAGCTGTCCATCGGGGCGGCGTAGCGCCCGTCGGGGAGCGGCCGCCACAACTCCCCGAAGAACACCTGCTGCCCGAGCACGTCCCATCGGGCCCGCGAGGCGACCGCACGCGCGCGGAGCCAGGCTTCCTGCTCGCGCCCGAGCATCGTGCGCGACGGGCGGAGGCGCTCGTCGCACTCGACCCTGTTGCCGTCGCCGCACGGCTGGTCGTCGCGGTACTGACGCGTGTCGAGCATGTAGATCGACGCGAGGTCTCCCCAGGCCAGTTCCCGGTAGAGGCGAGCCGACGGGCCCGCTGGCCGCGCCGCACGCCGCAGGGGCATCGCCTCGTGGTACGCCTGGAACGACGCGGCGCGTCGCGTCAGCAGTTGTTCACGCGTCTGACCGTCCTCGGCGACGTCGCCAGCCCAGTTGTTGTCCAGTTCGTGGTCGTCCCACACCACGGCGAAGGGCGCCGTGGCGTGCAGTTCCTGCAGGTCGGGATCGGTGCGATAGAGCGCGTGCCGGCGCCGGTAGTCGGTGAGCGTCACGATCTCGCCCTGATCGAAGGGCCTCGCCACCGGAGTCTTCGGATTGCCCTGGTACTCGTAGATGTAGTCGCCCAGGTGCAGCACGAGGTCGGGGCGCTCGGCCGCCAGGTGCTTGTAGGCGGTGAAGTACCCGGTCTCGTACCGCGAACACGACACCACGCCCAGGCGCGTCGAGGGGGCGGTGCCACGCGCGGGCGCCGTGCGCGTGCGTCCGGTGCGCGATCGGTGCCCCATCGCCTCGAACCGGTAGAAGTACTCCCGCCCCGGAGACAGCCCGCCGGCCTCCACATGGACCGTGTGGGCGCTGGATGGCCGCGCGGTCACCTCGCCTCGGCGCACCACCCGCGTGAACCGCTCGTCGACCGCCACCTCCCAGCGCACGCGCACGTCGCGGGCGGGCATGCCGCCGAAGCCGTCCTCGGCGAAGGGTTGCGGCGCGAGCCGCGTCCACAGGACGACACTGTCGGCCCAGGGGTCGCCCGAGGCCACACCCATGCCGAAGGGATCGGGCCCCGAGACGTCGCGCATGGCCAGCAGCGGCGCCCGGCCGGCCCAGGCGGCCACGGCGGCGGCGCCGGTCACCAGGAGCGTGCGTCGCGCGCGTCCGCGCGGATCGAGAGTCGAGTCGGACATGGCGCCGATTGTAGCCATGGACCTGCGACATCCCCGTCACGACGGCAGGGCCGGCCGTCCGCCGGGCGATGCGATCAGGGCGGACGGCGCGAAGCGCCGTCCCTCCCGTGGCGGTTCCAGCATGCGCGGTCTGCGCGGCATCACGGCATTGGCGGCATTCGCCGCATTCGCGGCATTACTGGGATAATCCCCCGATGCACGTGTGGCAACGCCCGTTCGCCCTGCTCCCCACGTTCGCCGAGCGCCCGTGGGGTGTCACCAACCTCGCCCCGTGGTTCGAGAGTCCCGCAGGCAGCGGGCGCATCGGCGAGGCCTGGTTCACCGCCGACGCCAATCCCACGAGCACGGGCGAGACGTTCGGCGCGCTCACGCGGGCCTGGCCCGTGGAGATCCTGGGGCCGGATCAGGGCGTCGAGTGTCCCCTGCTGCTGAAGATCCTGTTCACGTCGGAACGGCTGTCGGTGCAGGTGCATCCCGACGATGCCTACGCCGCGGAACACCACCAGGGATCGCGCGGCAAGACGGAGGCGTGGCACGTGATCGCGGCCGAGCCCAATGCCACGATCGGCATCGGCCTCTCGGCCCCCCTCACGCGAGCGCAGGCCGAGGCGGCAGCGCTCTCGGGCGAGATCGAGCACCTGGTGGACTGGCGTCCAGCCGCCGCGGGCGACACGTTCCTCGTGCCCGCCGGCACCGTGCACGCGCTCGGCCCCGGACTCACCCTGATCGAGGTGCAGGAGCAGTCCGACATCACCTATCGGCTGTACGACTACGGCCGAGGGCGCGAGTTGCACCTGCAGCGCGGGTTCGACGTCGCCGACCTCGGGCCCTACACGCTCGGCAACGACACGCAGCCGACGGCCGACGCGGGCCGCACCATCCTCACCCACTGCCGATACTTCACGATGGAACGCCGGGCGGTGACGACGCCGCTGAAGTTCGCGCCGCTCGCGCCGCACTTCCACCTGATCGTGGGGATTGCCGGCCAGGGCACGATCGCCGGGCAGCCGCTGGGGCCCGGCGACGTCTGGTGCGTGCCGGCCAGGGCCGAACCGTTCGCGATCGACCCCGGCGCCGGCTGCGACGTGCTCATCACCTATCCCTCGGTGACGCCCACGTCGTCGTTCTACGACGCGTCGTGACGACGCCGCCCCGTCAGGCCGAGGGGGCCGCCTTGGCGACCGGCGGCTTGCCTGCGAGGAAGTTGTCGATGCGTGCGACGACGTCGGTCAGGTAGGCCTTGTCGCCCCCCCGGATCTCGGTGGTCATGTAGCCGTCGTAGCCGATGTCGTGCAGGGCCTTGCGCACTTCGGGCCAGTCGACGTCGCCCTCGCCGAGGTGCACGAAGTCGAACGTGCCCTTGCTGCGATCGAGCTTGAAGTCCTTCAGGTGCACCTTCTTGATCCGCGGCCCGAGCGTGCGGATCCAGTCCTGCGGATACGCGTAGAACACGATGTTGCCGACGTCGAAGTAGGCCTGCACCCACTTCGACTTGAAGCTGTCGACGTAGGCGTTCATCTCGAGCGGGCTCAGGAGGAACTTGTTCCACACCTCCTCGATGCCGATCACGATGCCCTGCTTCTCGGCTTCGGGCAGGATGCGCTCGCGGATCACCTTGTGGGATCGGTCCCAGGCGTCCTTGTAGCCCGTCTTGTCGTCCACGACGGCCGGCACGAGCAGCACCGTGTCGGCGCCGAACAGCTTGGCGTTGCGAATCGAAGTGAGCATGCCCTGCACGCTCTTCTCGACGACGGCCGGATCGGCCGACGACAGCGGCGAGCGCCAGTGCTCGCTGTTCATCACCGAGTGGATCGGCAGCTTCGCGGCCTGCGCGGCCTTGGCGATCGCCTCGGCCTCGGCCGGGTCGTTGACGGTGTTGACTTCCATCCCCTCGAAGCCCACCTCGCGCGCCAGGGCGAACCGCTCCTGGTACGGCAGGGCCCGAGGCAGCATGCCGATGAGCACGGCCTTCTTGGGGGAACCGCCCGGAGGAACGGCGGCGGCCGGTGCCGGGCGAGACGCGGCGCGGGCGTCGGAGCCGAACGTGGATCCGGCCGCAACCGCGGCCGACGCCACGCCGGCGTGCTTCAGGAACGAACGACGGGAGGATTCGGTGGCCATGCGCGGATTCTACGACGGGTGGACCAGGGCAGGTAGGGACGGCTCTCCGAGCTGTCGGTCGTGTGGCCCAGCGGACGGCCGGGACGGCCGTCCCTACCGTGGACTGCCGCGATGCCGGGAATGCCGCCACGGTAGGGCGGCTGTCCGAGCCGGGATTGG
>VFQN01004364.1_pt1 | contig 18760 bp, 32 predicted proteins | sample 3512371 | NCBI WGS metagenome assembly VFQN01 (sample SAMN10412370, study PRJNA504923) | tailings metagenome | isolation source: Replicate 2 from Balatoc abandoned mine | place: Philippines: Itogon, Benguet | collected 2017-08-28 | reverse complement strand
TCTGGCAGGAGACGTCCTTCACGGCCCTCATGAGCTGTACGGCACTCGTCAGCCTCAAGCTGAACGCGTGCTCGGGCAATCCCTTCGCCTCGAACGTTGCTGGTGCGAATGCGTGGGTTTCGGGCCGTCGCACGTGTGTTGGAGGCGTGACCACGGCACTGGGTGTGCACGGTGGTGGAGCTAGCGGTGTGATGACCTTGTGTGGTGCATGCTGATGCAGCGATGTACAGTACGGTACACAAACGTCGACTGCCTCACAGCAGTGCAACATCACACGTCGTGTGCAGGCTTGCATCCCTCGGGTTGGTACTTGTAGACTCACGTCCCCACCGCACAGAACCACGTGCCTACCTCGCAGAACCACGTGCCTACCTCGCAGAACCACGCGCGGACTTTCTCCAAGTGGCCGTGCGTGCTGCTGACACTGCGCTTCGCCACGTATCGCATTGCCCCTGACGGCGAAACGGCGCACCCCTTGCTACGCCGCCTTTTGCAGACTCGCCCGGCCCACCACCGCTGTCTACCTTGCTGGCTGCTGTCGCTCCGCTGGCAACGCTTCAGTCGCTGTGCGCTTTCATGGAGCGTAACCCCCAACCCCGGCCTTGACAACCCCGACAACCCCGGACAACCCCAACACGCCAGAAGGTGCGTGCTCGGTGGCGTGTGTCCAGCCTACCTCCACTGTAGAGGCATTCAATCACTGCTGTAAAGTATGGTTAGGGTACCAACGAACTGTATTCACTAGCGTAGGAGGGGTGAGGACCATACAATAGCCCTTTCCCCATACTAACGAAATGGTACATCCCTACAAACGGAAATAACAGAAATTGCGAGCTTACATGGCGCAACACAGCGTTCGACATGATGGAGAAGGTCGCATAATATTTATGCATGACTTTGCGGGCAATGGCCATGCAACAGAGGAACCAACGTAGTGATCTGAGCGGCGTTGGTAGGGCGTTCCGCCGCAGTAGTATGCTCGCAGAACGCGCAGCATACAGCGAATCAATAATGAGGATGAAAGTGATATGTTTGATAGTTGCTTTTTCGATTGCATTTCCGTGGCGGATTGCTGTGGCCGCGCCGCCCGGAACCCTGGTGGTTGTTACGGCGGGACAGGGCGGCCTCATGACCGATACGGGGCCCCTTAATCCGCACGCGTACCGGCCCAACGAATTCGTCATTCAGGTATGGAGTATCTACAACGGGTCGAAGACCTTTGGGGGATGTCGTCCTTGCGTCAGGGGAGGCCACTACGTACGGGCGTCCGACTCGCGAAGAGTCGCGCCTAAGCATAAATGCTGTTCCATCCAGCCAGATGGCGGCAGCCAGACGCACATGCTTCACACACACACATGTATCTCTGCAATAGTGCAACAGCCTTGAACCACTTCCTCACGGGTGGCTGACCACCGCGCGCGCTGGCGCGCGCAGTGGCAACGGTCTGAAGGGCATTGTGAACATATGCAAAACAAGCAAGTTACTACCGACCAAAAAGTAGCCTTCTTCCACACGCACCTCCGTACACTCGATACCTCATGTTTGTCTGTACAGAACCTGCTGTACGAGGGCTTGGTGTCGTACGGCGCTGGCGGCGCCATAGAGCCGGCCCTGGCGGAGAGCTGGGACATCGTCACCCCTGCCGACGGCGTGGGCGAGACAGCCATCAACTTCAGGCTGAGGAGGTGCGTAGGCCAAGGTGGCCCCAGGGAAGCTGCAGTACTGCACGCTTTGCTTGATGCACGTGCCTTTGACGAGCGGCAGTAGCAACACACGTACCCGTATCTTCAGGACTCCAGCGAGAGGTTTCGACCGACTCCAGCGGTTGATTTGAGGTGCAGCGTGCGCATGGTTAACCAACCAAAGTCCACGCCCCGAACAAACTCACGCCTTTTTGTGAGATGTGTGCCTGCTTCATAAGGTACGACCCCACCTTATTACGTGCACGTGCGGCGGCCGCTCGCAGGGGCGTCACGTTCCACGACGGCACCCCATGGGATGCGCACGCATGCAAGGCCAACTTTGACAACATCTTTCCCCGGGGCCTCATGGAGTACCACGGCTGGTACGACCTGCCGCTGAGGACCAAGGACTGGCAGGTGGGTGGTGCTGGGGCCGGTGGGTGGGGGGCATGAGTTTGTTCTACATATTCTAAACGCGAGAAGCGAAACACCTCGCTTGTCCCATGTGAGGCGGCTGGGATGGTGGGTTGGCGTGGTGGGCGGGTAGGAGTATGTAGCAGGAGGGGAGGGCAGCAGATCTGAGCAGATACCGCCGAGCTGAGCAGCAGAACAACGGACAAGGTGCTGGCACTCAGCACAGCAGGCCCGCGCACACGGGGCTCAGATACGTGGCTACGTCCTACGTGCAGCAGCCATGGCAGCAGCAGTCACGGGCAGCGCGCTGCGCAGGGCACTCAGCGCTGTGTTGCCTCCGATGGGCTCCGTGTGTTTTTCCTTGATCGAGCCAGTACCTAAACGCGAGTGCCGTTGGTTCACATCATCGTGAGCAGGCAGGAATGTCGCCCCCGTGGTGCGCGGTATATGTAGCAGGTGCCAAACGCACGTGCGTCTGTCCATGTAGGCGAGCCTGCCCCCGCTGCAGGGCTGCCCCTGGCCCCTTTCCCCTTCCACTGCACCCTAGCCACCTGGCCCCTTTCCCCTTCCGCTGCACCCTAGCCACCTGGCCCTCCTCTTGCCTTACCGCTGCACCCTAGCCACCTGGCCGTCTCTTGCCTTATGGCGACCAGCGGCTCCCAACCCCAACGCAAGCGCCCGCCCCTCCTGCCCTGCCGGCCCACATGCCCACTCCCGCCCCACCTACACCATGCCTGCGCATGCAGGTGGTGGACGACTACACCTTCCGCCTCATCCTGGACCAGCCCTACTACCCGGCGCTGCAGGAGCTGGCGCTCATCCGCCCCGTGCGCTTCCTGTCGCCCAAGCACCTGCCGCAGCGGCCCGACCAGAAGTCATGCCCCACCAACGCGCCAGTGTTCTGGCCCAGCAACGTCACCGAGTTCACGTGCGTCCCGGTAGCCCAAACCACTGCGTGCGCGCATTGGCCTGCGGGCTGCATGCTTGCTTGTTGCGCTTGCTTGCGTTTGCCCTCGCAGCGCCCTGCTTATTACAACAGGCAAATGCCAGAAATGTTGTCCTAGTTACCGGGGGCCTTGAGGTGGCCGCTTCCGCAACCGGCGCTCGTTAGCTGCTCCAGAACCCTGGCGGTGCTATATCCACGGTTCCCTCGCCCTCATCCTCACGCACGCTGAACCGCTCAACACCCTGCAGCTGCGTCGGCACGTCGGGTGTGGCCGGCACAGGGCCTTGGATCTTCGTGAAGAAGGTAGGTGCGTGCGTGCAGCAGCATGTGATGCAGTGTATGGCCTAGCCTGCCTGTGAGCTGCATGCATGGGAGCGAGCACTGCCGTACAGTACGGGCTGCATGGGAGCACCAGGGTGAACGAGCACTGGCGATTGTGGGACGACCCTTCAGTACTCGTACAACCTCGTACACTCGTACAACCTGCCCACAACACCCGGCGCCTGTTGCCCTATCCAGTCACCTTGGTGCCTTGCAAGCTGCGTCGGTCCTCGGGTGCATGGAGGCCGGCCGGCAGGCAAAGCATGCGTGGCCCTTGCGTGACCCGTGCACTTGCACTTGCACGACGATGCCTCCACGCGCTGTGCACGCAGGTGACGACGCAGCGCACCATTGGGCCCGAGGAGGTTTCCCGCGTCGTCAACCTGAACTCTGGAGAGAAGCTGCTGGAAGTGCACCTCAGGAGGAACCCCAACCACTGGGACACCAAGGCCGGTGGGTGGTGAGGGTACGTAGGCGGCAACAGGGTCGGTGCGCACATGTGTCCGCCCGCTGGCCGACGGACTGGACGACTGGATCACCTTGCTGGTACGTCTATCTGTTTCTGTTACACTCCGCATGCATGTCGTGGCGACAGTATCCTTACTGCTGGTCCCAATGACACCTATCGTGACAACAGGTTTCCCAGCAACCCCATGCTCAACCCTTGTCGCTCGACCCTTGACCATGGCTGCCGCATGTAGCGCTCCGGCTCACGGCCCACCAAACGATCACGTGTACTGTACTTGATACCTATCACGGCACGTGCAGGCGGCAACGTGCAGAACGTGATCATCAAGGTCTTCCCCACGCTGGCGGAGGTGGCCCCCGCCGTGGCCTCGGGCGCCGTGGACTTGGTGTTCGGGCTGGACACCATCGGGCCCCAGGAGTTCAAGGCCCTGCACCTGCAGGTGCGGCGGGGGGACGGACCGCTGCGGTATCGATGCGTGTCAGTACGCCTGCAGCCGTACCCTACCTACCGTACATACGGCTGGGGCTGTGCTGGTGCAGCGTCGAGGACTGCAGCTGCCGTTTGCGGGCGGGTGTCTTAATACTGCTGTCCAGGGCACGCACCCGCTTGGCTGCCGTGGCAGCGTGCACGTCTGTGCTGCTAGTCCTGCACTGTCCTGCTACAGGCTGCTACGGTCCTCGCTTGCGCTCCACAGGCACATTGTATACCGGTACAGCAGTATGCCGTAACGTTCACATGGGGGCCGCGTCCCACAACCTCCGTACCGCAGGACACCGACAACCTGCGCACCTACACGTCGGAGCCGATGTCCACGCGCTTCGTGTCCCTCAACTCTGCCCGCCCGCCGCTGGACTCGCTGGCGGTGCGGAAGGCCGTGGCGCACGCCATACACAAGCACGTGAGCAGAGATCAAGGACTAACGGGCGACAACCAAGTTCCAGCGAACACACGACTGCATTTCACGCTCTTGTGCTACCGGGGTTAACTCTTGGCTGCAGGCTGACTGCTGTCCTGCGTGCAAGCAAGCGCAACGCAAGCCACGTACCAGCACACTACTGGCATCTGCGCTGCAACTCCCACGGCAACCCGCATGCTCACGTTCCTGAACCACTACCGGTACCCAACAAGCAACAGCCACCTGCATCCACCTGCGGGGACTCATCAATACCGGTACGCACCACATTCTCGTTGCAGGACATCATCAACCGCGAGCTAGCCGGCCTGGAGCTGCCCGCCTACACGCTCTTCGCGTCCAACGTGCCGTACGCTGACGTGGACCTGTGGCCGCGCCTGGGGTACGACCCGGAGAAGGTGAATACGGGGTTGCAGTACAAGTGTTGTACGGGGCGCATCCGCGTAATGGGAGCAGTGAGCGGGTGCGAGTGTACACAATCGCGCATAGGGTGGGCATGGGGTGCATCTATGGGTAGGTGCTGCGACATTGTGCAGCCGCGCGCCGGATGACGCACTGCAGTGACCGAGGCGGTGCAGGTGCGTGTGTGGCGGGCCTACCGTACCAGCCGCGGCATAGTCTCGACCCAGCCTTCAAGCTAAATGCGTTTGCAGGAAGCTGTACGTCACCCAGGCCGGTGCAATGATGCACCCGCAAACACCACACCGCACCACATTGCAGAGCGACGGACTCCATACTGTAACTGCTAGACGCCCTGTTCGCTTTCACCCACCCCAACCTGTACATCACGCCGTACCCCGCAGGCCCGCATGCTGCTGGACCAGGCCGGGTGGCGGCTGGAGCCGGGCAAGTCCGTTCGCACCAAGGATGGAGTGGAGCTGGTGGGTGCCTTGCACACGCCTGAGGGTTGGTACCGTGGGCCCAACACGCAACACACGCGCCCCACGCATCCCACCCACCCACCGCGCGCCCACTGCTCCGCAGAGTCACGTATGCAGTGCAAAACTTTCTGCGAGTAACTCAGCCAAATCGTTCCTCCTCCCACCTGGCGGCTGCACGTGGCGGAGGTCCTGTGTGTACCGTACTGCTGCCCAGCCGTCTGCCCACCTGTTGGCCCCACGCGCCTGGCCGCAGGAGCTGGAGTTCCTGTACCGCAACACGCGCTCCATCGAGGTGGCGGTTGAGGACGACATGCGGGCCAACCTGCAGGCGCTGGGCTTCCGGGTGGTGGGCAGGGGCGTGCCGCACGACGACTGGAACGTGCTGGCTAACGTGAGTGCTGGCCCGCCTCCCGCTGCACGGACAGACAGCAGGCTGTTGCACCGCAAGCATTCCGAGCACCTGCCCCAGTAGTACCACTGCAAATGCCCGAGGCGCCTGCACTGCGCTGCCGAGATGTTGTTGCAGCGTTTCTACGCTTCAATTCCAGGCCGCTCGCTTCGTTTCGCTTGGCTGTGTGCCGCAGAATGGCTCCTTCCACCTGGCCATCAGCACCACGCTGGGGCTGCCGTGGGATCCCCACAGCAGCGCCGGCTACTGGCGCAACTGGGGCATGGACCAGATCGCGCTGTCGGGCCTAGTAGCCGCCAGCCCCATGCCCGAGGGCTTCCTGCTGGCCGCCCCCATGAACCGCAGCCAGCTGTTCGACACCATCACTGCCGTACTGACGAGCACCAACCTCGACCAACGCAGGTGCGTGAGTGACGGTGCATGACGGCAACGGTGGCGGCTTGACACTTGCGAGGTTTGCCAGGCGCCTTCCTGCATGTGCTGTAAGCGATCGCTGTCTAGCTATCTATGTCCATGGCGCATGCACCCCGCAATGCCGTATTGCATGCAAGGTAGGCACAGCCCCTCGCTGCGCCCTTTTGGAAAAGAGGCTGCCCCCTGCACCTCTACCACGACGTCGTGCCGTACATGCTTTTGCGTATGCCATGCCATGCGGCCCATCCAGGTCCATGTGGCAGCGCATCCTCACCGTCATCCACGAGCAGGTCATCATGGCGCCGCTGTCGTACCTGGTCAACGTGGCGGTCCTGCGCGACCGCTTCGAGAACTTTGAGTTTGGCCACCAGGTGAGGAGGGAAAGGACGAGCTGCTGTCCTGCTGGACGGGAGCACTGCAGGCGTTGTGGCACCGCAAAGCAATAGGTGTACATTCATGGTCTTTGTTGGTGGCCTCGTTCAGGGCAGTGCTCCGCCGTGCCGTGGTGTTGCCATACCAGGAAGCAGCCCGACCCCTGGCCCCTGTGCCTCTAGCCACCTACCCTGCACCCCCAGCAGCATTCCTCACCGGGCGAAAAGCAAGGCCACGCTCCTCTTCCCTGACGCCAAGCAAGCAACTCCCCCGCATCCCACAACAAATTCCTATTTGTCTCCTATGCAGCAATTCGACATGACGCTGCACACCATCGTTGACCGCGAGCTGCTGGCCGCCAACGGTCTAACCACCGGCAACAATAACGGTAACGGCGGCGGCGGCTCGTCGGGCGGGGGCCTCAGCAGCGGGGCTCTGGCCGCCATCATTGTGTGCAGCTCGGTGGCGGGGCTGGCAATCATTTTCACGCTGCTGCTGGTGGCGTACGAGCGGCGCGGGCGGCCGCTGTTCGGCCAGCCGCTGCTGCAGCACCAGAGCATGTCTACGGAGTTCTCCACCGTGCACCTGCCGCTGCCTCCCCCTAACAAGTAGACCAGTTGCGTGCGCAGGGGAGGCCTCGACCACACGTAAAATAAAGTGCATCCCATAGGTAGGGAGGCTGGGTGGAGTGCCGTACAGTGGGGTTAATGTGTGGGTGTACGTGCGGGGGCAGTGGCGATCAGTTGGCGTAGCTGGTGCGTGGTGAAGCGCATCCCCTGGCGTGCAGGCTGGCAGAGTTGCAGGGTACGGCAGGGCATGCGCATATATATGCTTGGCGAATCTATCTTGTACAGTTCGAATCACAAGCAGCAAGTCCTTATGGGCAGCAGCAGCCCGCTTCTCGTGGGTGTTCGGATAACTGCCATAGCACATTTGGTGATACAACTGTGTAATGGCTCGTTCACTCGCTCGTCCGTAGCTTTGTTGGACTGTGAACCGGCACTACTGACATACAGTACCTGCAACGCTGCAAGCTGGTGTGATCGCGATGGATCAGGACAGGCGAGCAGGCTGCGCTGGGCAGGCGTGAGGATGCAGCACAGCGCGCAAACGCAGCCCAGTGCCTTTCAGGACACACTCTCGTGAGCATCCAGATCCGGTATCTCCGCTTGGTGACGTTGAGATGCCATGCTCTGGTGCCGCTGCACATAGCTGTAGGACCGTCCAGGGGTTCCCTTGAGGCCGCCTCACTCAGCCTCACAACATGAGGCACAGAAACCAGCCGGTACCACAGTTGGCCCAGCAGGGGCCCAACCCAAAACCGTACCTGACGCTCGCTGAAAGCCCAACCCCCATTGCTAGCCCAGGCTAGCCCCGCCGCAAGCGCCCAAGGCCCACTGCTGCTGGTCTGGTGCATGTGTGTAAGGCAGGAATGTCCCCCGCGCAGGTAGCTGTTAGCATGACAAAGCGTCCCGAAGCCTGGCCTGGCCTGGTCCCAGCCCGTCCCGTGGGCCGCTTGGGCAACGTGGACGTCAACTTGTCGGACAGGCCCCCCGCAACCACCCTAAGAGGTTTGTAGTCACTGCTTTGCCCGGCCAAGGTGCCAAGCTCAAGGCCCAGCTGCGAGTACCGATACCGAGGATGGTTGACGCTGTCAGGTGAGCAGGACAGCATGCCGACGTCACACATCATGTCTTATATTCGTGAGCAGATGACGGGGTTACGCTCCTGCGGCCACGGCGCATGCAGGATGATGCGAGGTTCCGCTCGGGCCACACCTTGTCGTGCATGAATGTTCCACCATGCAACACCCCAGGACCAAAGGAGACAGTGCTGCCCCCATACCCCAATTGATCCAAAGACTTCCTATAAGTGTTTATATAGTTCGCGACCCTTGTCCTGGCCTACTACACGAGCCATGCTTCTATCGTCGACTGGCCGTGCCGCTCGGCATGCACCAATTAGTAGTTCACGATGCAAAACTATTGTTCCAAGCCGACTGCCACTGATCAGTCGGCGCTTCGGAATAGTCGTCCGCGCAGAGGCTGACACCGACAGCGAGCAGCGCATCAAACGAACACTCGAGGGCCTGGATGCTCTCCTGGGGATAGATCCAAACGATCCCCGGGCAAGCGGTGCATCGTCGTCAAAGTCGTCGTCAACTGCGGTGGCACCCTCGCCGTCGGATGCAACTCGCGCTGCTTCCTCCTCAAGTCCCGCTAGCCCCAGCACAAGCACCAGCAACGGAGTTAGCAGCAACGGAACTGCAAGCGATGACCAGTTCCAGAAGATCATCGAGAAGGCGCGGCAGCTTGCCGACGCCCAGCGCAGCAAGCCAGGCCAGGTCGAGCAGCAGCAGCAGCAGCTCCGGCAGGAGTTTGAGACCCTGCTTCAGGCCATGAGCAAGGGGAACGACATGCTGGATAAAGATGAGCTGAAGCGGCTGCGGGAGGCTGCATTTGGGCCGCAGACCTTCTGGGTGACGGAGACCGTCCAGGTGTGTTTGGGGTGTGTCACAGCTGCAGGCAGCTCCAAGGAGCACCCCTTACCCCCCTTACCGCGTCCACCCGGACAGCAGTAGAACTGTGAAGCGTGTTTGTTGTATAGTATCTGCACGTCCGCATCCTCTGGTCGGCACGTGCGAACTGTGTGCAGGTGGGGTAATGTTGCTAGGGTACCCCCCGAGCCCTCGGTACCGGTATGCGTAGATCTCCGGTCGTATAGGACCCTTTACATAGATCCAAGGAGGGGTACGGCCCGATTACCAGCCTTTTTTGAGGAAAAAACTCGAGGGATGCATGCGTTGTCAGTTGACAAAGCGCACGGGACACGGGGACAGTGTCTGGATTTGGCCAGTTTCATTAGAGCAGTTGTGCAATACATCTTAGTACCTGCCACCCCTGGCCAATAAGGCTTCTCCACACAGCCCCACACAGCCTGAATCTGCCAGCGCATGCCAGCCACGGGGTAGTACGCACAACGTGGACTCACCTGCCTTTGTAGACACTACATCATGCGCCCGCATCGCCACCCTTTCCCCCTCCTGCAGCTCCAAGAGCTGGACCGGCAGGGCGTGCTCATCCGCGGCAACCTGCGCGATGAGCGCACCAAGGTGTTCGCGCACGTGTGCGCCAAGGTGGGTGCGTAGGTGCGTGGGGGCAGGAAGCAGGTCGAATAAGTGTGTGCCGCAGTGGGTGTGTAAGGGCCGTTGGGGTGCGGGGGCATGGGCCGGAGTATGTTGGTGCGCAAGGGTGGGGGCAGGAGTGGAAACGTGCCGCGGGGGCAAGAGGTGCGAGGGGCAGGGCCCGCCTGGGGGTGTGCACGCGTGTGCGTGTGGGGGCGTGGTGGGTGGGTACCTTGGGGAGGCGGGGGCGCGGGAGAGCAGGGGTACGGGCGGCGGATCTGGCGATATGGATCCAGCTGAAGTGAAGCGAAGTCGGGCGGCAGCGTCGCCGTGCAAGTGAGACGGCGCTGGGGTTGGCAGGCAGCGGGCGGCAGCGGACAGGGACTGCGGCAAGGCGGGCACGCGGTCGTACGGTGCACGTCCGGTCATGCCTTGGTCAGCAGGATAGGTTGGGGAGCGTACATGATTGCGGTAGAGCGCGATGTTGCCGCTCGCTGTACCACTAACAGGACCCAAATCGCACGGGTGGGCTTGACGTCAGGCATGCCGACCTGCACAGCAAGACCGCAGGTGGCCGAGCTGTTCGGCCCTGGCAGACTCGCAGCTAACAAGCTTGCCCCTATGGCCATCTATCTTGTGCGGCACAACCGCAGGTGGCCGAGCTGTTCGGCCCCGGCAGACTTGCAGCTAACAAGCTTGCCCCTATGGCCATATATCCTGTACGGCACAACCGCAGGTGGACGAGCTGTTTGGCCCCGGCAAGTACGAGGTGCTGATGGTGGAGGACGAGCAGCAGGTGGACCAGGACGGCCCCGCGCCGGTGGCTGGCACCAACAAGTTCGCGGCGTTCGGGCCGCGCGTGGCGTTCCAGATCGTGCCCGCGGCGCAGGCGCAGCCGCCGCAGAGCAACGGCTGGCGGCAGGGCGCGGCGGTGGTGCTGTTCCTGCTGTTCGTGGCGTCCAGCCTGCAGCTGTCGCTGGTGGCCAACATCACCAAGCTGCCCAAGGTGGGTGCGTGTCCAAATGCAATTAAATCAATCACGATTAATCCTATACGTATGTTTTAGCGTCTTGGGCTGCGTCACTGGTGGCAAACATCACCAAGCTGCCCAAGGTGGGTGCATTACTCGACACCTTCGGCTGGGGCTTGTTGTTGGTAGGACCTAGTTGGCATGTTAATGCGGAAGGAGGGGGGATGTGGGCGTGGGCCTGTACCTGTATTGGGCTGCGTCACTGGTGGCAGACATCACCAAGCTGCCCACGGTGGGCGTCTATCTTGCCTGGGGCCTAGGGCTGCATATGGGTTGGAAGTACGGGTGTCAAGGAGTGTAAGGGACAGGTTTATGGGGGGAGGGGAGGAAGCGCCGACCGGGGCAAGGCCCGGGTGGTGAGGAGCGTACGGCGGCGCACACACGTGGCCTGAGGCCACTTGCGTTCCGCCTGGCTGCGGCCGCGGAGCTGGCTGGACACGGGAAGCAGCAGGGCAGCTAGCGGTGGGAGCGGTGGCGGCATCAGGCCCCTTGACGGGCTATGCAGGGCGGCAGAAGTATGGGCGCGGGCGCCGAGGTAGGCTGCAGGCTAGCTGCTTGGCGCGCTCAGCAATCCAACAGCAGCGTCCGACAGCAGCTGTCCGGTTGGCCAGCCTGTGCTCTTGTAACGGATCGGCAACACTGTAGAGGACGCGCTGGGTGGAGCGCATGCGTTGGTATGGCAGTGGCGGCAGGTGGTGCCCTCCACTTGTCCTCGGAAGCAGCTGACACAGGGCCGGTTGCCGACTTGCCTCAACGGGACGGTTGTAGCCGCCTTTAGGAGAGGCAGGGAAGGCTGGCGTGGGGCTGGGTGGCACCTATGCCTTAAGGGCGAACGCTTGGCAGCTGTTTCGTACGTAAACATGCCTCGGCCAACCCAGTCCTTGCTGTTCCTCGTGTTGCTTGTCATGTGTGACAACAGGAGACGCTGGAGTTCTTCGCCAACAGCGACACAGATATTCATAGTTTGATTTTCCGTCGTCGTATGGTATTTTTAATGCAATATTTAGATGTGTTGCTTGTCATTGCAAACCACAGGAGACGCTGGAGTTCTTCGCCAACAGCGACAACTTCAACTCGGACGTGCTGCCGCCCGGGCTGGAGTCCTGGGACCCCACCTCCTACTTCATCACCGCGGTGCCCATCTTCGTGTCGGTGCTGGGCATCAACGTGTCGCACGAGATCGGGCACAGGTGCGCGGCGAAGCATACCTGTCTAGAGCGTGAGGAATGCATGTGCACTGGTTACCACACCATCGGGCGTAGGCGCGTGCTTCTGCACGAAATCGGGCACAGGTGCGGAGTGAAGCGTACCTGTCTACGCGCTGCTCGTTTGTCTGGCCCTAACTACCTGTCCAAACCGTGGGAAAGACCCGTGCGTCGCCCCACACGGCGGCACGAGCACTACCAGCAGTACATACAGTCCCGGCTGTTGTTGTACGAGGTCGGACACGCAGTGCCCCGCGCCAAGTAATGCAAGCGCATGAAGCACCAGCAGCCCCTCCGAGTGCCGTACGGCTTGCTGAACGCTGCGGATGGTAGCACACCTGCCAACAACGCTGTGCCGCAAGCCAGTCGGTGGAGATCCTTGCGCGCGTGTTTTAGCTGGGTACTGGGTACTGCACCTTGGTGGGCTCGTGTGCGCCGCTTCATCCCGTCGTGTGTGCCGGCAAACACTACATTCACCAACCCACCGCTCGTCCTCCCCTGCCCCTACCCGCAGGATTGCTGCGGCGCTGCGCGGCGTGAAGCTGGGCCCAACCTACTTCGTGCCCAACCTGCAGGTGGGTGGAGGCAGGCGGGGAAGCAGCGCACGGGTTGGCTGCGTTGGCGTCCGACCCTTATCGTCAGCAGGGCTCATGTCCGCAAGCAGTTTTGTTCGCGCCAATCCCCCTGATCAGCCGTCATGCCATGCCACGTTTGGACCTGGTGCTGCCCACCTCCTGCTCAGCTCCGTCACCGCAGTCACCATCCAACGCTTGGAAACATGCCATTGGACCAGCCATGCCTGACTCCTTGCCGCAACCTCTCCCTGCAGCTGGGTTCGTTCGGCGCCATCACCCCCTTCACCTCGCTGCTCAAGGGCCGCACGGCGCTGTGGGACGTGGCGGCGGCCGGCCCGCTTGCCGGCGCCCTGGCCGCCAGCGCGGTTCTGGGGCTGGGCCTGCTGCAGTCGGCGCCCGGGCTGCTGCCCAAGGAGCTGCTGGTGCCGGTGCCCACGCCGCTGTTCCAGAGCAGCCTGCTGCTGGGGACTGTGGTCAAGGCGTTCCTGGGGGACCAGGTGGGTCTGGAACGCAACCTCTAATCACACAGTAATAGTATGTACTGCTATGAGGCGTTTAAGGAGGGTGTAAGTACTGAAGTTGTCTGCACAGTCAAGGTTGGCATGGTGCGCTCGGGGAGCCGGGGTCAAGGCGTTTCTGGGGGACCAGGTGGGTTACGGTGCAGGTGGTGCTGGGGTTGTGGTAGGGGTGTTGAGTGACAGGATGTGCCTGGGGACCGTGGTCAAGGCTTCCTCGGAGACCCGGTGAGGTTAGGTCAGAGAGGATGGTGGTGGTGGTATGGGAGGGAGCTAGCCCTGGCGACTGGACTGCTCCGCAAGACGGCGCACCCAGGTCACCAAATTTGGCCTCGGCATGAAGCAATACATGCAAGACCACTAAAGCAATGTGCGACAGGTGTTGTTGGCCCCATGTGTCGGATTCCTCCCCTGATGCATCTCTGCGCGTTCCCCTCCCCTCCCCCACAGATCGGCGCGGGCACGGAGCAGGTGCTCATCTCCCCGCTGGTCATAGCGGGGTGGTGCGGCCTGGTCACCACGGCGCTCAACGCGCTGCCCGCCGGGTCGCTGGACGGAGGCCGCATGGTGCAGGCGGCCTACGGCAAGCAGGTGGGGGGCTGGTATATGTTGCGCGATGGCCCAGCCTGCATCTCTTCGTCATGCCGTGACGAGTTCACTTCTAGTTAAGCAAAGTGCCGGCTTGCGGCCGTGACGCCGACGACTCTCATTCTCCTGTACTGCAACATGGCGAGAGTATTTTCAAGTGGCGACGTTGGCAGTCTCACGTGCTGCGCGGCTGCATCTTACAAGGGTGACGTCCGCGTTTGCTTCCCCACTCAGTTACACCCCGGCCGCCTCTCCTGCTGCCGTTGGCCCGTCTCCCTGTTCCAGGCCCTGGTGTTATCCTCCGTCGTCACCCACGTAGGCTTCAATTTTTATCTGTGATCCTCATCGTGTTCATCTCATCCCTCCCTGCAGGCGCTGGCGCTGTCCTCCTTCTTCACCTACGTGGGGCTGGGGCTGGGGCTGCTGGGCTCCTCGCTGTCGCTGCCCTTCGGCCTCTACGTCATCCTGTGCCAGCGCACCGCGGAGAAGTACATCCAGGTGCGCACACACGCTGCATGCTCTTTACCTTTTGTATAGTATCATTTGCATTTGGGTCTGGGTGCGCTGTGGGTGTCCTCCTGTTCCAACACAGCGCGGAAAAGTACATCCAGGTGCATGGCGGGTGACTCCCGCAGTCCTGTACATGCAGGTTCTGTTGGGTGCGACGGCCCCTGCTGTCTGCACGAACAGGGTCTGTCAGCTGGTACACACGACGGGAAGGGCTGGGGTCCGGAGTGCACGCGTTCAACCCACACGGCATTCACACCGCGCCCGCAGGACAACGTGTCCCCTGTCTCCGACGCCAAGCGCACCGCCACCGCGGTTGCCGTGCTGACCGCCATCCTGGTGCTGGTGCCCATGGCGCCCGAGGTGGCGCAGTCCATCGGGGTGGGCCGCGTGGACACCTTCTTCTGAGCAGGTGGAATGTCCTCCACTGGTTCTCCACAAGGAGTCGCGGGACTGGGAAGTGGGGAGCGCAGTCCATCGGGGTGGGCCGCGTGGACACCTTTTTTTGAGGGATTAGAAGTCCTCTTTCAATTCTCTCTCTTAAGGCGGTGCGGGGACAGTCCTTCGGGGTGGGCCGTGTGGACACCTTACCGGCATGTTGAGCGGTTGGGGCGGCGGGCCGGCGGCACGGGAGGTGGAACCTGTGCGCAGACGGGCTAAGGACTGCCGAAGTAGGGCGGCATTTGTGACAAGCTGCGAAACTGCTGCTGGCGAAAGGTAGTAGACGGTGATGTTAGGCACGCCCGGGGGACTGCTAACGGTATCAGGTAGTGAGGCGGTGGGAGGGGCGGACTGCATGCGCGTGTGCGCAGGGTGGCAATGAGCACGGGGGCAAGCCGGGGCACGGGTGCATTAAGGGCGGGCGAAAGGGCGGGACGGGGCACGCGCTATGGGGCTATGGCGCAACGGGGATGGCGGGACGGACGGCGAGACGAGGTTGCTAGTATGGCAGGCGTTATGGCTCGCTTGCTGTGGCATGCAAGGGCCCTCTGTGGGCATGACGGTTGACAGGAGCCCGTTAGTACGGCGTTTTGGGAAACCCTGCCCGTGCATTGTTTGTCTGGTGGCGTTGTGCAGCATATGGGCGGTTGTCATGGTGCATCTTTCTGCGCTTGACTTTCACAAGTGCATTGCGAGCCGCTGACATTGTGGACCGCGTGTCAGTGGTGGGACACGGCGGGCTGATCTGCTGGCGCTACGGCGGCCCTTCAACGGTGTGGCAGCCCGTGCCGTGTGGGGTGGCAACTGTTGTAGGCTTTGTAGCCCGCCAATGACCTTGTTTAGGACATGCTTCAGGGTGGTGTGTTATGTGTGCTAGGTCTTGCCTATTGTGTTCGCGTTTGCGCCGGGCATGTTTGTCGGGTGATCCAAGCAAGCTATGCTGCATGGTACAACGTGGCTGGCCGCGCCGTCTGTCTTTGGTAATGCAAGGTGTTGACAGCAGCTGGCAGATGACCTCAGAGTCGGGAAGCAAGGGACGTACCCGGCCCATGCACGCCCTGTACGTGTTGCTGGCGCGCACCTGTGTTCAGTTGGCCTCTGTAATACGGTGTTGTGGTGAAGGCACGTGCTGTGAGTGGGGTGAAGCGGATGTGGTGCGGGTGCGGATGCGGTTGGAGTGGGGTGCATGGAATCAGGTGGGAACCTCGGCGCGTACGCTGAGCACGGCACTTCGCACAAATGAGACGCATGCACTTGTAATCCTGCAAACGAGCGACAGACGCTTCCTGCATGCGCTGCGGTGGTGCCTGCTGGCACCTGACTGCAGACCTTGGACGTCGTTTGATGTTTGCCCCTCTCGGACATCTGTACTTGGGGACCCAGCTGCAGTTACGAAGCTGCAAATATACCGTATGAACGGCACACCAGGCACAGACATCGTATGGCTGTGGGTAGCAACCTTGCATGGACAGAGACGCATTTGGGTTTGGGTTTGGAGCTGTGTACAACCAGTTGCGCACACGCAACTGCTTCCTCAGGGTTGCCCTAATGGCGAGAACGTCTGCGTCACTCCACCCCTGGAGTCCGGGACACTAACTCCACCCCTGGAGCGCACAATATCCGAAGATATGTTCAATCCATCTTGACGATCATAAAATCTCTGCGCCACGTGCAGTGCACAGTACGAGGTGCCAGGTGTAGGCCAATGCAACGCGGCACACATATAAACCCCCAAACGCCCCGATGGTGGGTGCAAACGGGTCGTGGTGGTCGTCAAGACCACGGCTGCGTGTCAGGCGCTATGCACCTAAGCACAGCGAGTCGCCACACCCCATCTACATTGGCCGCTGAGATCAGCGGAGTGGTGTCCCAGGAAACAGGGCCCGACCGGAAGGGGGTCCCCCAAGCATGGACAGCAAGTAAAATTATAAAAGTGTAGTGAGGCCTAGCACTCAACTACACGCACAAGCGCCAACACTGGTGGGGAGTGGCAACTGCTCAGATCTCCAACGTACGTGCATTTATCACGACGGCTTGGCACCCTGCAGTCCTTTCGATCCCCAGCTGCGGGGAAGGGCGCAAGGTGGGGCAGTGGGGAGGGTGAGCAACACAGGTGTGAAGGTTGGGAAGGGAGGAGAGCAAGCAAACAAAACGGAGTGGTTGGTGCAGGGCCAGAGGACATCGTAACAGCAAGCACCACCTCGTCGTCTGGCTACAGTCTCGATTGCTTGTGCACTGCAGACTTTGGGCACCCGTTCTTAGCGGAGCCTAGCGACTGTCGTCCTGTGTGCATACAGCATGAAGGTGCATTTACATCTTACCTGCCAGCGAATGAATGGATAGAGAGTTAGGATATAAGCGACCTTACCTGAGCTGCCGTGGTTGTACTTGCGCCGCTGCTGGTCCCCCAGGGGGGCTCCGCTTGAGTTCCCTGCTTGACATGGGTAAGAAAACTGTGCTTGCCCCAACGCTGTAGAGTATGAGATAAGCAAGCAAACGGCCCCACATACCTTTCCTCTGGCCGGCTACGGCACGCTCAAGTTCCTCCGCGATTGCCTTTGTCTCCTGCGCGCATTCCCATATCAACCTCGAGAGTTCGACCTCCTGTTCCTCTGTTTCCTCCAGTTCGCGCCTGCACTTCCGGAGGATGCGGCCTGCCTCGGCCAGGTCGTTTGTATGCGTATCCAGTGGCGTGGATGTGTTCCCTGATGACTGCTGAAGTGCCTGATGTTGTCTGTGCTGCCGGTGTTGTCCTGCCTGGTGTTGCTGACCGGGCTTGTGCTGACCGTGCGGCTGCCGTTGCTTTGGTCCGCCAAAGCAACCCACAAGTACATGCCCTAACATTATACGCTGTGGATGAACAGGGGTAGTCTGAAAGTTGTTGCCAAAAGTTGGTAAGTAAAGTATAGAGGGTCAGCACTGATTCGACAGTCCTCCGCAAAGTATATATACACACGCGGCCTAGTGTATGGGTTATATACGCCTAGGTCTGGTCTGCACCGTGTCTGCAGCTCCGGCCCACCGCGTACGACGCGGGCCCGGTCGCGAAAAATAGAGACCGCGCCTTGCTGTTAATTGTACTTGTAAGAAACATTAAAATGGTATGATAGATCTGGGTTCACAGTGAAAAATGTGTACTCGCGGGGTGGTGCGGCCTACGCGCTGCCCGCCGGGTCGCTGGACGGAGGGCGCATGGTGCAGGGGGCATACGGCAAGCAGGTGGGAAACGGAACGTGTCGCAAGATGGCTGCATTTGACTTTGTGACCACGGGTCAGAGCCGGGGCTGTGGTGAGTGTGTTAACCAACGGCTGCGGCAACTGGGCTGGCCGTGGTAACGCCCGCACGCTCACCTCTTGCACTGTAAAGCTACTTGATTCCTCTGGCCTATTCCCTGCTTCCCCATTCACTTCCTACCCTTAATCCGTACCTTGCTCCCCACACATCCCCAGGCGCTGGCCGTGTCCCCTTTCCCTTCTCCAATGCGACTCTGATGCTGCGTGCAGCACCTGCTGTACGGCATCTAGCGCCAATGCAGTGACTTGATACAAGTTCCGCCCGCCGCCTCCTCTCTCCTGTAGGCTCTGGCGCTGTCCTCCTTCTTCACCTACGTGGATGAGCTGTAATCATTAGTACTTGCCTTCCATCCCGGATTCCCGGTCCTCTCCTTCCTCCAGGCGCTGGCGCTGTCCTCCTCGCTTCTTCACCTACGTGGGGCCATCGATTGCATGACCCTTGGTACGCAGCGTACGACGAGAGTCATCTACGGTAAACATGCACTGTGGCTGAATTCACGTGGGTCACCCATGGCAGGGTTGACAGGCATGGGGCTGGCCCTGCCCAACAGCGGCCGTTCGGTTCGTTGGGGTGTTTCTACAGAACAATGACAACCCATGACAGTCAGTCAGTCAGTGTTACACGGCGAGGGTTCTCCCCTCCGCAAGTGCAACGACCCA
>VFQN01004363.1_pt1 | contig 18762 bp, 34 predicted proteins | sample 3512371 | NCBI WGS metagenome assembly VFQN01 (sample SAMN10412370, study PRJNA504923) | tailings metagenome | isolation source: Replicate 2 from Balatoc abandoned mine | place: Philippines: Itogon, Benguet | collected 2017-08-28 | reverse complement strand
GAGGAGGAGGAGGAGGAGGCGTGGCCGTACCCACTGCCGCTGGCGCCGTGCGAGTCGGCAGCCCTGCTGCGCACGTGAAGCTGCGGATTTAAGTGGTTCCGACGGATGGAAGTGCGCAGGAGGTGAAGGCGGAGACGGCGGCGAAGTAGGCGGGGCTATGAGGTAGGCGCAGCGTCGACGTGCTTGCTGCACGGTGTGCTCCGCCGCCGAGCGCATTGTGCTGTGGCAGCTGGCAAAAGGGGTTAAAAGGAGTAGACTGGTTTAAAAAAATGCATTGGCGCGCAGCATGCAGCTCAGCATGGAGGTGTTTGGGACGGCGGGCGAAGGGGAGGTGGGGCGAAAGCGGGTGATGGACGGTCATTATGCATGGCCCGACGGCGGCATAGTGTAGCGTGGCCTGTCTTACAGGGCGAAAGAGTGGTGCGAGGCGCATGGGAGCGGCAGGGCAGTCTGGGAATGGCTTCTACAGCTGCAGCGGGCACCCAAGCTGTGGGCTAACCTAACCTCGGAGGCTGTCGTGTACCGTGGGTGGAAGGGATGAAGGCCACGCGGGTGGTATGGTTCTGAGTCCTGATCATGATGCGAGTCTGGCTAGCTCTGTGTTGTCTCCGGGCAGGTGCTGATTTTCCAGGCACGTGTGCGAGCAGGCGCACGTGGCAAGGTGCACGCGCCATGCGCTTGTCCTTGCTGCTGACACGGAAACAGTGTTGGCCTTGGTTATGGCCAGGGGGCCCCTGGTTACGGCGCGCAGTGCAAGCCTGGAAAGGACTTGTAGGAGTGTCGTAATGTACGGTGCGTGCAGGCAGGGCTGCTGCTGCCACACTGCCGATGTGCATGAGTGGGGTGCAAACCGTCGTACACTGCGGTGCAGTAGGACAGGCGAGGACCATGCAAGCGTGCAGGGTGCAGGTGTAGATCAAATCCGTGCGGGGGAAGCAAGGGCGCAGGGACTTTCATTCAGCCCTGCCTGCAAGGGGGCTAGGGGTTCAGGGCAGGAGGCCAAAAGCTGCACCGCTGCACCGGTACCATACTACCGTAGCCAGTGCTAGATCAAGGACGGGGAGTGGGGGGCCTTGAAGTGTGGCAGCAGCAGTGTTAAACTGCTGATGGTTACGCGTCATGCCGCAGACACACCGTGACTGAGCGATGTATGGTTGCCTGGGTCCCTGCTCCCTGGTAGTCCTGGAGACTTTCAATACCGTTTTAAGTGCTACGTTAGTTACTGCTGCCAGTGTGCTGCGGGCGGCGGTCACCCTCTCCGCATAGGACGCAGCGCCACAGACTGCACTACGGGGCATCCACACAGCAACCACACAGTTTCGGCACATCCCATTCCCGCACCGCATCCGCTACACAGTTTCAGCGCCCTCCCTCTCTCGAGACAACGTTGTCGGTGGAACTGGGTGCGCGCCTCCTTCCCCTGCTGTGGACTATGGAGGACATACAGCGCCTGATAGGCTCTTACATGACAAGGAGACAAGTTCAGTGGCGTAACGCTGAGTCAGGCGGGAAGCAGGCTCCGCGCCTGTTGCCCACCAGGGGCGGTTCCGGCCAGCACCACTCGCGCCACAAGCAGTTTGATGTACGGCGCCTGCGTTGGCACGCGAAGTGCTAGACCGCTAAGCTTTACCCTACCACAGGCAGTGTATTTTAGTTCGCACGCTATATGTTGCATTCGTTGCCTCGCAAGTCGGCGTCTAGCGCGCGACGTGGCGCGACCATCGCGGCCACCCCCGCACAGCCACGCGAGAGAGCCGATTTACTATCCCACAATTCCACTGTATATAATACTAAGTTCAGTGTTACCTGTCAAGCAATGGGCGCCCACAGCGCTACGATCAGTGGCCCCGGGGTTGGCACTTTGCAGCCGGCTCTGGTGCTGGACGCGTCTCCCGTAGAGGCGGAGCCCACGCCCTCCCCTGCCCCGCCCCCTCCCAGCGCTTCCCACGTCATCCGACCCTTCGACCTGGATCGAGACCTAGACGATCTGAACGCCATCTGCGCCAACGTCTGTAAGTCCATCCAGCGCAGCGACCAGCACCTAGAGTACAACTGCACATGCGGTCGGGCAGGCCCCTACCCCCATGTCCTGCTGGGGCCCTTGCAACGGGCCCTAACCAGTACTCCCTCTCCACACAACTTGTCGAGGTGCATCATGCTGCCTACCCATTGCTAGTAGGGACCGCTTGCCCACTTGCAGTCTGCTTGCCTGCCCTCCCGCCTCAACCTACTGTTACCAACCCGACCGGCCCCCACACAGACGGCGGCACCGACTTCATGCCCCGGGAGGTCCGCCAGCTGGCAGCCAGTCACCGCGTGCGCATCGTAACCGCAGCAGCAGCAGGACCAGGAGCAGCGGCAGCTGTGATGGCAGCAGGGCGAGCGGACCAGGAGGGGGAAGGGGAAGGAGGCAATGGGAACGGGGTGGTGGTCGCGGCAGCTGCCACACCCAGGCCCGTTGCGGGCGGCCAGGACGGGGGCCGCATGGACGCGTTCGGTGGGTTATGTGCTTGTGTCTAAACGTACTGCTGTTCCTTTGCGGCGCTGGACAGCGTACGCAGGGCGAGATTGATGCATGGTCTGCTCCTACGCCCCCGTGCGACTTGCCCTGGGGCCAAAGGCTGGTTTCTGCATGCATACCGTAAGCAGCTCCTCATCCAGGCCAACGCAGCCACCCTTGTGTGCAACCCCTAGAGCGCACCTGACTCCTTTCCTTCCCATCACTTGTGTGCTCCAATTCTACCCCTTTCTATTCCTTCGCCGACAACAATGCCACGTGTGCAGTGTGTGCGGACCGCCGTGGCTCAGCGGTGTTCCTGTTCGGGCTGCGGGTCCGGGAGGAGGCACAAGGAAGGGGCCTGGCGAGGACGGTCATGGTGGGTCATGGTGGCCTGCACGTGCCTAAACGAGCTGCAATGGCTGTTCCTGTTCGGCCTTCATTGTCCGCCCTCGTCGACCCACTCGGTCCCCCACAATCCGCCTTACGCAATGCCTCAGGATGTGCACTGTGTACCGGTGCATTGCTCGTGCCCTGCACGTCTACACTGCGCACGCTGTTGCGATGACTGTCAAACGCACCTTGCTGTGCTCTGCCCACCATGCGCTGCAGGAGTCCGCGTGCTCCGTGGCGCCCCAGGAGCTACGCGCCGTGTCGTGTGCTCCCCTGGACAGCGACCAAGTTGCCAGCATCAGCAACAGCGGTGACTGTGACCGCAACGGGAACAGCGGGCAAGAAGGACCAGCGGTGGGCGAAAGCGAGGGCGACGGCAGCGGCGAAGGAAAGGGGTTGGCGGGCGTCGCGCCGCCGCGCCATCTGGTTTCGGTCACGGTGTCGTGGAACGCGGCGGCACAGCGCGTGCTTGGCAGGTGGGTAGTTGCGGCGGTTTGTCACGGCGGGTGCCTGCCGGTAGTGAAGAAGCGCTAATCACTGTGATGCAGTTGCTGTAGCACTTCGTGCGGTCTTACCGATGTGCCCTGGCTTCAAAAAGCACGCTGCAGTGGGTTCTACTGGGGCAGCGTGCAGGCAGTAGCACTAGGGGAGGCAATGGCACTCCCCACGGCTGCGGTAAGCACTTTGGTGTTGCCTGGGTGGGGCGGTGTTGGCACTGACCTCCGTACCCGGCCTCGCCCGCTCCTGCTTGCGTGACCCCGCATTTAAAATTGTTAGGGAGCGTCGTCCACGACGCCATCGTGCAACACAGTATACACGTCGCCGTCCTGGCCTTGCTATTTGCCACACACACCTCATGGCTTGACTCCTCCTCCCGCAGGCAGCTGCCCGGGCCCATCTACCATCTGGCCGGCTGGCCCTCCTTCGGCCGCCTGGCAGCCTACGAGGCGGAGGCGGGCTGGGTGCGCGGCCAGCCGCTGCCGCCCTCCGCGCCCGCCTTCATGGATTGGGAGCCACGTGGGTGCGGGGCGGGGCAGGGGCGGGGGCCTGGGCCGGCGCTTTGGACACTGGCAGCACGGCACCAGGATGCTGCTTGCTGCCTGCTGATTACTGTGCACCTCGGTAGGCAGCGCGCCATGGCCCTAGTAAGGCTCGCACGTCCTCTGTAGCCACAGGCGCTGCTTCGCAGTACGCGTGGCCACTGCAAAACCCACATGCACGCACACACAGCTGCCTGCCGACCTGCGAGCCCCTACGCAACTCAGTCATCCCACATAACCCCTGTGTGCCCATCCAACAACTCCCCGGTGTCAATGCGCCCAAGGCTCCCATGTCGCCATTTAACGACCTCTCCCTGTGATCACTGCAAACCTCCCCATGTGCACGGTTTTCTTCGCGTTCACGCGTATTCCCACGTGCCACGTGTCCCTAGGCGCCCGGGAGCTGCTGACGACCGACCCGCGGGTCACTGGGCTGGCGCCCCACTGGCGCCGCGCCACCGGGGACGCGGAGGTGCAGCACGCGGTGCGCACACTGCTGGCCCGCCACGGGGGACCGCAGCGGGTGGCGGGAGGGGCGGCGGCGGCAGGAGCGGCGTACGGGGGGCCTGCGCCGGCTGGGTCATGTGGCCATGGCCACGGCCCGGCGCTGAGGGCAGGCGAGAGCCACCATGGGGAGGCGGCGCTGGCGCCCCTGCAGGAGCTGCTTTGGCTACCCATGCCGTGAGTAGCATGCAGTACCCTCGTATGGATGTACCAGACTGCATTTGTGGGCTAGCCGCCCCGGAAGTGGCGCTTTTACCTGGTGAACAAAGTTCTGTATGTCAAGCTGGGAGGTTTCCTGCTCATGATCACGCTTGGTTTACCGCTGGTTGTCTGGTGCTGCCCCTGTCCGGTCCGACCTGTGAAGTCGTTGTCCGTCGTGCTCACCCATACTTGCTGTGCTCTGCGCCCCCCAGGTTCGAGGTGTGGCCGCTGGACAGCCACTGGGTGCAGGACCAGCTGCGGCAGGGCAACGTGTGGCTGCTCACCAAGCCACGGGAAGAGGGGGCCAGCAGCAGCGGTAGCAGCAGCAGCAGTGCTTGTGGCGGTGCTCGCTCGCCAGGATCCCCGCTCCACAACGCCAACGGGAATGCTGGGAGTGAGCAGCAGCAGCAGCAGGAGGGGCAGGCGTGGCAGGAGGCGGGAGGGGAGGGCGGCAGCGGGCGCGGGTGCGGCGACGGACACGAGGAGGTGCTTGGCGTGATGCTGTTGGCGTACTTCAAATTCAAGGACCGCTGGAGTGCAGGTGGGGGAGACGAGCCGGGTGCGGGCGCGGCACGGTGCACATGCAGCACGACGCACAGCTGTCTGTCCAGCAAACATGTAAGGGAGGCGAGCCGCTGGGTGACACAGCACGGGCGCACGGTGGTATCGTGCGGCACAACCGCCGGGAGCTCCGTGGCCCTCTATGCCTTGCACGACTTTTCGGTTCAACTGTTGACTGCCGTTTCGTTGCGATAGTGCGTTGGCCCCCAAACCCTTGCCTTCCCACCTAGCATGCAGCTCCCCGTGGCGGTGCGCCGTGCACGTGCATGCATCCGTAGGTCCTGTCCCGCGTACTGCCGTGCTGCATGTTGTAGGCTTCCGGGCGCGTGTGTCCACCATGACACGTGTCCGTGCCTCAACTCTCTGACACGCATGGGCAGGTACTGCAGTGCTGCAACATGGACTTTTAGGAGTATGGAACCCATCAATCCTTGCGTTACAGGGTCATGTGCCTGCTGCCCCGCCTGCTGCCCGTATTGCCGTCCCCTGCCCTCCAGGCGTGCTGGCTGCCGACTCGGTTGCCGCCGCGTCCTCCATCCTCCACACGGCCAGCCTGCACCCGCACTTCTTGTGGTGCAGCCTCGACTGTGGCGAGCAGCAGCAGCAGCAGGAGGAGGAGGAGGAGGGCGCGTTGGAGGGTGCAGGGCGAGGAGCTGGCGGCGGCAGCGGCAGCGCTGACCCGCTGTCCGCCCTGTTCGAGGCAACCGGCGGAAACTGGGACTTCATGGTGTATGGCAAGAACCTGTGAACGGCTTTGCGTGCGCACTTGGCGCGTAAAGGATGGGATGTGCCCCAGTCTATCCATTTGCATTGCATCTAAGCTTGCTCAACCTGCATGTCTTCTTCGGTGTATGCCCCACCTTGGCCACGTTCCTTCTCACCTGTTGTTTTCATGACCTAAACTGTTATGAAGCAGTACATGAGTACGTTCAGCACGTGGCGTGTTAGTGCGATGACCCTGTCAATGCTGTAGATGTACAGCGTGCGGTGTACGGCAGTACCGTACCCATGCAAGGATGTGCGTCAAGCGGCATGGCTTAGCGCGCTCCCCTGCCGGAGGCCAAACCACGCCGTCCGACGTTCACTGCTTTGGGCTATGGCGGGAGGACACACGTGCTGAAGTATCTTGTCGTGGGACCTTCAATGCATAGGCTGAAGGTTGACGGTTTTGCAGGCCCAGGGGCTCTTACTTGTTTGCGGCACGCCCCGACGTACTTCTGCACTGAAAGGGTGTAAAGGGGTAGACAGTAGGGCGCATGATGTGCTAATCACGATGCGCATGATGTGCTAATCACGATGTTATCTTGATGTTTGCGTGCTCTTGATATAACCGAGGAGCGCCATGCTCTTGATATAACCGAGGAGCGCGTTGTAAAGGGGTATCCCACTGGGTTCATGACGAACCCCGCTAACCAGCCAGAGGTGCGACAGGGGAGACCACCCCGTGCAACCCTGTACCTGCACACCGCATCGCTATCGCCCGGCCCACCACCCTTGGCATATCCGAAACTGCTTTTACCAGCAACTCGATACCAACGGCACCAACCTTGGACGTCGCAAGAAACACATTCTCACGCTTGCCTTGAGGCGCACAACCCACAACGGATTTTACTGTTACTCCTATCTCTGGCTTACGATGTAGCTAACGCGCTTGTCAACCTTCGAAGCGGGCACTGGATATGCCTGAACGAAGCTAGGATGCGTCGACGTGGATACGCCCGCAGCACGAGAGCCTTAGCAACATGAATTCCTAGCTTGACATTGTCACTGGGTTAGCCTAATGGCAGAGCTGGAGTACACGGGGAGGGCTCGGGGGTCGGTGAACGCGCATGTTCCTAGCGGTTCCCGTGCTGCTGCCGGGACCCAAACAGCAAACAGGCCATCTACGGCATCTCCAAGGCTTCAAGGTCATGCTAACGTCGCAGCTCGTGACGGAGGTGGCAAAGCGGCGAGCATGTTGCGCTACCTTGACGCTATGGAAGGCGCGGCAGCGCACCAGTCCCTCTTTCCTCCCACGCCTGAGAATCAGGCGAAGACTTTAGGCATCGGGGCGGCAACGCAGCGGCCAGCATCTGCGGTTCGGGCCAGCGGTACCAGGGCGGCATCAGGGGCAGCACCAGTTAACGGCGGGTCTTCGCCAGCAGCTGGGCCGCGGCAGCGGCCCCGTTCTGCGGCGGCCCTGCGGAACACGGGCTCGCCAAGACTGCAGGAGGGGCTACTGGACGCAGCGCAACACCAGGCGTCGGTGCGCAGGCGGCAGTACGGCAGGACGTCCTTGTACGAGGATGGTACTGCGAACGAGGCGCCGTACAACATCATCGGTGAGCCTGCTTACCGTACGGGGTCCTGCTGCCGCATGTGCACGCTGCCCCCATCTCATCTGCATGAACTCATAAGGGCGCCGGCGCAGGGCGGCTGCCAGGCTGCCTCCGTCGGGCAACGGTGGGATCGGCGGGGAAGCCATGTGGGGACTACACAAACCAAAGGGCCTTCGCTGTTCTGGGCCCCCTTTGGGGACCTTACACTACTCCCTTGTGTTCTCAATCAATGACTGCACGCACGTGTGCTCAGCGAGACACCGTGACCCCCATTCAGCCATAACCCACATGGCGAGGATATAGTAACCCCGGCAACACTTATCAGTAGGAGAGCCTCCCTAGTACCGACCAATCCTAGCGATGCCTCCTGGGCCCCACGGTACCCCATTGACGGTACCCCGTCCTCCCGCACCCCCTCCGCCCCAGGCCCCAAGATCCTACGGGACCTTGAAAAGCCTCGCGTGGGCTTCCCCTCGCGGGCCCCCGAGGACTTCCTCAAAGCAGGGGAGGGCCTCACCCTGGAGCAGCGCGGCAAGCTCAAGCGCCACCTGCAGAGGTACCCCGTCAACAGGTGGGTGCCTTGCGGAGGAAGGGAAACGGGCAACGTGGAAGGGGAAGTTCATAAAGGGTTATGGGGGCGGTACGTAGAACGACGCGGTTGGGCACATGTGCCTAGTCCTTCATGGCCTCCAATGCTCCCAAACACTGCTGGTAGCGGAAATGCGTCGGGCATGCATGTCGTGGTGTGCCGTCAACCGTCACTGCGCCAACTGGCAACACCGAAGCTGGCACAATGTGCAACCGCTGGGCCCTCAGCTCTCACATCCAAGCCACATCCGAATGATCCCCTCTTGGAAGTGATGCTGATGCTGATGTCTGGAACTGCCGCTAATGTTCACGATGCGGCTATTCTGTAGTGACTGCTGCTTTTGTCCGACTGCCCCGGCTGCACATGTCCCCAGGGAGGCTCCCTTCGTCCCGGGCACCGGCGGCGTGCGGCTGTCGTGGGAGGCGCGGCCCTCCCGCGGGCAGCCGCCCTCCCTGCTGCGGACGTACTACGACAACGGGACACTGGACTTCGTGTCTGTCAGGTGCGACAGCAGTTGACGTGGTATACCCCGGCGTTGTTGCTCCTGGTGTGTGGGGCGATGGGTTTGTGGGGGCAACTCCCTGTCCAACTAGGTGCAGCCGTGTGTGGATAGTGCTCCGTTACCGGTATCTGTTGGGCCTGCGACAGTTCCGGGGACGGGGGGGCCTGACGTGGTTCCCGTACCATGGTTCAGAGGCTGCGGCTACAACACAGCTTCAGACTGCATGCCATGCCAAACAGTGCCGCGCTATGTGCCATCATGACCAAGTGCCGTCCAACAGCAGCGCGGCTTCTGATCAGACTGATCCAAAATGCGATGTGGCGGGTCAGGGGGCGGTCCTAGGTGCACAATGCGCATTCCCACGATGTGACGTGCTGGTAAAGCGCATCGAGCATGGGGTAGTGTGCTGGCGCGCCATCGCTCAACCGCCTGTGCGTGACTGGGCCACACTGGTGGTGGCCGCAGGTGGCGGGGCAACAAGGCGGACGCATTGGCGTGGAGCCGAAGCGTCACAAAAGGTGGGTGTGGGCCTGGCGCGTGGGCTGTTGCTGTGTGCGGGTGCAGAAAGCTCGTGCTGTCATGTAAGACGGCAACATTTGTGCGACAGAAACTGCAAAGGTATCTTGGTCAGCGGGCGTGGCTAGGGCCGTAGCGACGATGCTCTGCGGATGTTGCAAAACCACACTGTGCATCAGCACGTTTCAGGTTTGGGGCTACACGAATTTGAGGAAGGAGGCCGGCGCCGGGGCCTAAACCCGCAACTGCTCTCCTGGGAAGCTGTCCCTACGCCTGAGCTGCCCCTAAGACCAGCGCCGGCACGGTGCGGGTGCGCCAAAGTGGCGCACAATGGCAGGCGTGCGCATACACTCCTAAGCGCCACTGCTGTAAAAACATGCCAGCAACCATTGCCTGCTTCTTGTTGCTGGCAGGACCCGAGGAGGGCGTCCACACCCGTTCCTACACCGCCTGGTCCCACGAGCTGCCCTCTGAGCTGGACATTGCCTCATGGTGTCCCGTGTTCGTGGACGGGATACGGGAGTACGACGAGCCGTACAGGTACGGGCACGACGCGTGGGTCACCATGGCCGGCAGTGGGTCTCAGCCGTGTGCGACAGGCTCAGTTGGTTGGGCACCGCGCTCGGAAGCTGTTAGGAAGCAGCGGCACCGAACAACGGTTGGGCGTCTGTCTGAATCGCTGTAAGGACACGGCGTCACCGACTCCTGAGAAGGAGGAGTAATAACCGGTACCGTAGCCATGCGTCGTCTGCCAGCAACATTCCAGCTGAGCTGCCCGCGTCTGTGCCATAACGCTGCAGGTTCCTGGCTATTCGTTGCGCGGAGGAGATGCTGTTGCGTGCGGGCGACACGTGAGGCGGGGTCAGAGGGGCTGGGGGTTGTTAGGGGGAGACCTGTCTGCACATGCACCGGCGCAGACACCTGTGCTGCACCTGTACCTTCCATCTTAGAGGCATCCCAGGACCCTTGGAAGCCGCGACATGCTTGAAGCTGCCACCACGCATCTCGCAGCCTTTTCCAGCGCCCGCCTCCTCCTTACTTCCCTCCCCCTCACCCGCTGCTCCCTTTTCCGACCGGTACGTTCCCCCATGCCGCCCTACCCCCATGCAGCATCCACACGTTTGCGGAGGCGCTGGTGGCGCCCCTGAAGGCCGCCCTTGACACCCGCGAGCCCACCACCGTGTGCGTGGCGCTGCAGCTCATGCTCACGTGTATTAGCCTGGACCCACTCGTGGCCGACCTGTGGGTGCAGCACTACTGGCAGTTCGCACAGGTGGGTTGCCCCGCAGTGGCAAGAAGCGTTAAACTGTAAGGCTGCAGTGCTGCCGAAAGCCGAGGACCTACGGGACGGGGTGGAGTGTAGAGGCCATGAGCAAGGCGTGCACGGCAGCTGCTCGCCATGCCATTGGAAGGCTTTGGCGGCCAAAATAAGTTTCTACGCGCACCCTGCGCGCACCTTTCTTTGCTACTAATGTACTACTAGATACTCAATAGTCCTGTGACCAGCCCGCTTCCCCAAGCATAATAGCCCTGGTTGGAGTGCAACAGGGCACCCTTGCAGCGCCCCATTTCCCCTCTGCCTACTAGTAGTGCAGTGTAGAACACATCCCTGCACAACTCCCTCGTGTCCAAGCATCCATCCGCAAACCCAGCTACAGCTCAACACGCCCTGCACACCACAACCATTCTTACACGCCCCGCATTAGCTACCCCACCCCGCTAACCCACCTCCCACCCGCACGCTCACCCTCCCCCGCCCGCCCCCCACCCCCAGGTGCTCAACCTGTTCCGGTCCAGGGGAGGTCGCCTTGTGGTGGACATGGGGTACAACAAGCGACTGGTGGCCAGCGCACGGGAACTCGCAACGCAGTTCATGACGGCCTTCGAGCTGGCAGGCGGGAAGGACGCCACGGCCGCAGTGCGGAGGTACTCCCCTGGCGCGGACCCCGCCGTCACGGCCGCCAGCCAGGCGCGCGCGGCGTCCAAGTGCGCGACGAAAATGACGGAGGCGGGGCTTGATCCCGGGACCTTCAAGCCGTTCACGTTGTTCTGAGGGGAGGGGGAAGGGAGACAGCAGGGGGGGAGGGGAGAGGAGAGGGGAGGGGTGTTGGCGGGTAGGTTGGGGTGGCGGAGAAGGGGAGAGGGAGAGGGCGCGGGCCGGGGGGTCTTTTTACTCATGTGGTTTGGGGGAGAAGACTCGCAACGCGTTGCATCCACGCTGTGTTTCAGGATGAGCAGCAAGCACAGCTGGGCGCGGGGCGGGTGGAGGGGTGTTGGTGTCGGACTGGGCTCCTGCCCATGAACGGTCCTGTCGCTGTCCAGTCACTGCATCACGTGGCAAGGCGTTGGGCCTGTCTGTCGCAAGCACGTGATGGTAGATAGCTTACACTGGATGCATTCATTCATATTCATACATTTGCTGCAGCATATGGACGTTGCGGCACGGGCTGTGACACGGCGCGCTGTGCGGGCGTGAGATCGTGGAAAGTCGTGGATGCGTGGATTTCAGGACGTGGAATGGTGTAAGGGTGTTCATGTACTGCACGACCAGGCTTGCAGCAGGAGCTGATGTGTGGCCTTCTGGTGCCTCCTGGAAAGAGTATCACCGTGAGCTTTCGGGTTAGGGGGTTCAGCTTGCAGCACGTGCATACGGGAAGCGCAGGTGTGCAGGGAGTCGGCCTGTTCCGAAACCATTTGAAGTCAATTTCAAGGAGGTTGCCGCAGCTACGGTTACACCTGCTCATTAGTATTCCCGCTAATCAAATGTACCGATACCCTGAGACAATTGACATAGCTACTTAGCTACGCCTGCCGGCGGCGAGGAACGTCTCGGCAACGCGTATGCAATATCACAAGCGGTATACCCAGAGTATTATTCTTCTATACTCACGACTTAGATCCACGTGTTTTAACATGACCGCTTCGCTGTCGTTCTTTCGCCCGGGTGGCTTGTTCGTCGACCGTGGACGCCGCGGCGGTGCCCCTCAAGTGGCGCCCGCAGCAACGCAGTCCGTCACATATCCACCAGTAGCATCGCAAGCAAAGTTACAGACAGCATGTAGCTATGGCGCCAGCAGCTCTACGGCTGCTGCTGCGAGCGCCATGCCGCATGCCGCACGCCGGTGGCATGGCCAGCAGCAGCCGGGGCGCCGCTGTTTCGTGCGCCCTGCCAAGGCCTCATCCAGCATGACAGACTCCAGTAACACCAACACTACATCTCAGACACAACTACCATGCCAGCCCGCCGCTGGCCGCTCAGCCCACTCCGCCACCAATCCAGCACGCAGCGGCGCTGCCCCTCTGCCCCCGTCCCCTCAGCCCTCCCGCCCAGAACCGCTTGCAGCGCAAGCCCTCATCCCAACAAACCACACAGCATTACCTTCCAACACAAGCTCCACACCCAGCCCTGCCGCGGTAGAACCAGGCACACCGCCAGTCCCAACCCAACCGCAACACCCACACCTACACCCCGACCAGCTCCTCAGCCGCCGTGCCGCCGGCCTATCCCTGGCCCTCCCTGCCGTCCTATCCAGCCCCCTCCTCCTACCCCACACCCTGCTGCCGTCAGCCCGTGCTGCTGCAAGCGCCCCAGAGGACGTGCCGGGGGCATCTCAAGGCGCCCCGGGGGGCCGCTTTAGCGCACAGCCCACAGCTCCAGGGGGCCAGGCGCAGCCGGCGGAGCAGCAGCCACGCAAGCCACGCCGGCCGCTGCGCCCCGTGCCGCATGTGGAGCTGGCGCCGGGGCTGAGGGTCAGCAAGGTGGGTTAGCATGGTGGGCAGAGGGCGTGGTGCTGGTGATGGTGGTGGGCCCTGGATGGCACTGGACGGCGGGAGCCGCACTGGTGCGGGGGACTGCAACACCAGGGTGGTGCGGCTCACCCGAGGGAGGGCTGTGAAGTTGCCAGCGGGATGCCTGAAACCCTTTTGGCCGCCTCGGTGGCTATGTGGCAATATGCCAGTCGGCTGGCGGGGAGAAGGGTACCGGTATCTAGCAGAGTGCCATTCCGCATTTTAGCGCCTGCACAGGGGTGCTGCGATGCCGATCTGACGGTCATGCTCCCCGGGCGGCCCCAGGTCATCCGCGGCTGCTGGCAGCTCAGCGGGCGACACACGGGGGACCCCGTGTCAGGTGGGGTGCGGGGATGGGGGCAGGTGCGGTTCGGGGATGGGGGCAGGGGTAGGGGAGGGGTGGGGGCGGGGTAACGTGCAGGGGTGGGGGTGGAGGTGGCGGCGGGGGCTGGGCTGTCGCCAGGTCAGTGGCGGTTGTGGTGGTGGGCATGAAGCTGTGCCCCTTTGGCATGGTACACAGTGTGTCGTTGCCGGACACCGCTCTGACATGTGTATGGAGTGGCACGACGTATACCGTTGCATTTTAGAGCAAGCAAGTCGCCGGGACATGAAGACTCAGGCGTGGCCAGCACTCCCCCATCAAGAGGCCGATCACGCAGCATCCCACATTCCCCTCCCCGCCCCGCTCCTCCGTGCAGACCGCACCAGCGGCTCCGAGGCGGTGAACGACCTCGCCATATTCCACCGTGCTGGCATCAACACCCTAGACACGGCGGACAACTACGGCCCATCAGAGGCACTGGTGGGTGGTGGGGGCGCGTGGGTACTCGCTTCTGAGGCACTACACGGTAGGTAGCCCGACTCATGTCCAGGGCGTGCCAAGGGTGTACCGGCTGGACCATTAGGGAGTTGGGGGATCAGAGTCTAATCCTTGTTCCGCGGCGGGTGGGGGTAGCACACCCGAGCGGCTGGGCAGCTCACAGGCGTCCGTGGCTAACGGCATGCTGCCGTGCGTGGCAGCCTGGCAGCTGAGGACACCCCATGAACGGGTCATCTGTTACCTGACTGCATTAGTGCATGATCTCCCACATCACCGGGTGTTGCTCCATCCTCCACGAATCCTTGAGTGTGTGACGTGAAGCCACTAGGCAGCACCAACAGCTGACGCCGAGTGCTTTCTTATCCCCTTGTTGCTACATCACGTGTGTGTATGTGGCTATGTGCAGATCGGGCAGTACCTGCGGCTGAGCCCCTGGGAGGCCACCACCACCACCGTGGCAACAAAGGTGTCCTTCGTCACGGCGGAGGACATGGCAACCGTCAACCGCACCATGGTGGAGTACGTGAGTCATCTGCCGTACTCTTCGTACAAATAAGCCGTAGTACGGTCTGCGCTCCCGGTGCAGGGCACAGTTGCGGTCCTGGCTGTAAGGTCATGCAGCCCCGTCATACAAGCCCCTGTCTGTCGTGTGCAGTGGAGTTTGTGACAGCTGGACGTCAAACTTGTCCTCCACCCGCACATGGCCCCAATGGCCATTGGAGCTGCTGGCCACGTTCCCCCTTCCCTCACATGTATCCTTCCCAACAACACATCCCATCCCACCCTTTACAATTTTCCCCCAGCGCGTCCGCAACTCCCTGGCGCGGCTGGGGCGGCAGCGGCTGGACCTGGTGCAGCTACAGTGGGCGGACCCGGGCCGCAGCAGGAGGTGGCTGGACGTGCTCAAGTGGCTGGCGGTGCGTTGGGGGGCAGCAACGGGTGGTCGTGGGTCTGGCCTGGCTTATATGGCGCATAGGCCCTTCGGGCTGGACATATGACGTACCAGTGCACCGCCAGGAGCGGACAACCTTGTGCTCGGTGTGCCATCCTGTGCGCGACTGATGCATTTCGGCGCCTCACGCGCCAACTGCGGAGCGCTTTGGGCTCGCGTTCCTGTACCGAATATGCCTGCCGAATCGTTCGGCGCACGGCTGTAGCAAGCATCTCCTCGCTGGTTACGTGCCCAAGCAGCGCGCAACACGCGTAACCCCACCCCTTCCGCACCCCACTCCAGGACATGCGTGAGGAGGGGCTGGTGGGGCACATTGGGCTGTGCAACTTCAACGTACCGCACATGGTCAAGGTGGGTCATTGCGGTTAGTGCGTGGTCTTGTGGGTTGTCGCATGCCGACCGGGATGATAGGGGACGATGTAGGGTGATGAGGTGCAGCCGCGTTCTTGGGGGGTGCCGTTGGCAAGTGGATAATAGAGCAGTTGGACGTAAACAGAGGGAATCGCACGGGTTGTGTTGCAGACCTGTGGGGGCGCTTGTGGGCTGCGAACTTGCGCATGGCAGCGTGTCTTTGCCGGCAGCGGGCGCATGCGAGCTGTGAGCAGTCCTTTTTCGCGCCAGCAACCGGGGTTGACCATTGCCCTTCCGCACCAGCCATCGGTGCCTTCTCGTGCCGTGCCCCGCGCCGTGCACCGTGCATATCCCTCTCGGCCGCCTGATGCAACTCCACCTCCAGGCGTACCGTTGCAGACACCCGGCTCTCCGCAAACGCTCTTGCAGCAGCCCCTTGCCCCAGCCATACCCACGTGCCACGTAGTCCCTACCGCCCATCCGTTGCACAGCACAATACCAGTCTTAGTATAATTCACAGCTGTAGCAAAGACATAATCCATCATTATGTCAATCATTTTGTTCATGCCCCACAGGCCGTGGACAGCGGCGTGGGCATCGCCTGCAACCAGGTGCAGCTGTCGCTCATCGACCGCCGCCCGCTGCTGTACCTGCAGAAGGTGGGCCGACCCGCTACTGTCTGTCTGGGGGCACAAGCGGGGCACAAGCGTACCGGTATATGCCCACGCTATTGCTCCCGGCCTGTTGGCCCCACGCTGCCTGCCTACACCTCGCCTGCTTGATGCTGCCGTCTCCTTCCCGCTTGCCTACCTTTGTCTGCCCCCGAGCAGGATAGTGCTCGCCACCCTACATGCCGTACTGGTTTTTACAATATTGGTTCCTTCAATTGTTTACAGGCGGCCTCGCAGTACGGCGTCAAGCTGCTGGCGTACGGCACGCTGGCTGGCGGGCTGCTGTCCGACAGATTCTACGAGGTGCCGGCGGGCAGGTACGGCAGGCAGGCGTACGATAGGCCCACGTGCTGCGCCAGAACCAACCACCACATCGCGGCCTGCCGGCTTGCGCGCCATTCACCCAACACCCACAATCCCACCGATCGGCCCCTGTGACCACCTCTCCTAAACTTACGCAAGTCATCACCACACCCCATGCCGTGCAAGTGCGCGCTGCCCTCACGTTAAAACATATGCTGTACTCTTTCGCGCCGTACTGCCTGCCTGGCCTCAGGGTACGACTGGATACGGCGAGCAAGCAGAAGTACGGGCAGGTGCTCAAGGCGCTGGGCGGCCCCTCCGGCGGCGGCTGGTCTTGGCTGCAGGAGGTGCTGGCGGCGGCGCGGGCGGTGGCGGAGCGGCACGGCGGCGGCGTGACGCCCAGCGCCGTGGCGGTGGCGTGGGTGCTGCAGCAGCCGCAGGTGGGGTAGCTAGGGGCGGGGCGGGGTTTGCTGGGGAGCGGAAAGGTGGTGTTGGCCTGCAGGGGCGGCGGCGTGGGTGTTGAAGCAGCTGCAGGTGTGTGTGGGGGAGCTGGGGTGATGGGCAGGTGGGGTTCGGGGTCGGGCCTGGCAGAGGAGGCCCGTATGCCTTTGGTTTCAAGTAGTAACATGCGTGATGACTGGGGCGGAGGGTGCAAACGGAGGTAAGGCTGGTAGCACGGGCCCCTCCTTCTGTAAAGCTCATGTGTTGCTTGCCTGACGTCTCAAAGGAACAACCCGTCACCCGGATCTCCTGCACAGGTCGCCGCGGCCATCGTGGGCGCCCGCAACGCCCGACACGTGTCGGCCCTGCAGGTGCGTGCAGACACGTGTGCGTGCCGCCTTGGACCCGCATGGCCCTGGACAGGTTTATTACTAGCAAATGTTGCCAGGAGGCTTGTTATCAACATCGCTCATATCATCATAACTGGGTATGCACAAATAGCCACACAGTACCTGCACCCAGGCAGTGTCCCTCTCCCGCATGCACTCCAGCGCCATCCTCGCTGCAGCCGCACGCAACCGGCCCAAGCTAGCACATACAGAATGCCATACCCGGCCATCTTAAATCACATCAGGATGGCTTCTCCAAGCCAAAGCCTCGCGGGACCACCACCCTCACCCAACCCTGAAGCGTGGTCCGCCTGTGCGCACTCCTTCCCTAGGACCCATACCCGCTCCTTGCTCACCGACCCGCCCTCCGTCCGCGCCTGAACTTGCTCCCTGCCTACTAACCCCACCCCAGTCCCCACTTAAACCCGCTCCTTGCCCACCAGCCCTACCTGCGCCCCGATCGACTCGGTACCCATCCCACGTACAACAACGCGCCCTGCCCACCGGCCCTCCCTCCGCCCCCAGCTGGCCTTCTCCCTGACGCTGTGCAACACCTCCATCCCCACCTGGACTTTTTCATAGCCCACCGACCCGCCCATCGTCACCCACCTGGACCCGCTCGTTGCTCACTAACCCAACCTCCGTGCCCCACTTGGCCCCGCGCCATGCCCAATGACCCGCCCGCTCCTCCCACGCACAGGTGGCGTGCACCCTGCAGCTGGACGACACGGACCTGTTGGACCTGGATGCGGTGTGGGAGGGGGTGCCGTACGCGCCCACCTCGGACGTGTACGACTGGGAGCGGGGCGGGGACTGGTGAACATCACGGTGATGGCTTGGTAACATGTGTCGTACGGCACTAGAATTGGGAGGGCGGGGAGCCGGCGACATATGCTGTGTACGACGAACGTTGGGCTGGGCGTGCCGTACGGCGGCGCTGGTGCCTGCTGCTGGTGCTTTGAGCGCGGCATGTGTGGATGGTGTGTGAAAGGGCTGGCCGAGGGGGACTAAGGACACTGTGACATGGGAGACCCTCAGGTGCGGCTGCGGTGCGCTGGTTGCCTTGGGAATTAAGGAGGCTTGTCGCGTGCATATGCGCACCGTTAGCTTTGAACCGGTCGGTGCACTTGGTCTGGGGGCAGTCAATGTCGGCTGGAACGAGGTCGCGAGCGCAGGGTTGTAAGCGGCAACTTGTGGCGCGGGGTGAGCACAGTTGGTATATGCTCCTCGCAAACCGGCAAGGTGGCCGCACGGCAGCCCTCTTGCATGGTGGGCACATTAGGTCGACACGGAGTGCTGTCGAGGAGTCCCACGCGTTAGAGCTTCAGCGTTGCCCTGGTTGGCGCTACCAATAGCAGGCTGTGGCTGTGAGGGTGGGAGTCGTGGGAGGTGGGACTTCCCTCTGGATTCGGAAAAAATGAAAGCGTTGCGAGTTACGACTGGACGCTTGACGGGTGTGCCGTGACAGGGCGGGACTGGGGCAGCCGGGTGCACCCTGTCTTCTCGTGGTGTGGCAGTGCCTTGGTCCATGCTGGCTACGGCATCGAGGCCTATGGCCGTCCCATCCCTTGTGTTGTTGTGTAGCCTATCCTCGCCCGCTACATGATCGTTTCTTGCGCTCCTGCTCGTGCTGAAAATCTGGTAAACGTTAAGGGTGTGTCAGCGGCAACGGAGTACTGGAATCCTGCCCCGGCCGTGGGTTGGGCCAGGCTGGGCTGGCATTGGGGCTTTGGGGGCCAAGGCATCAACAGGCAAGGCAATGGGCCAGGGCACGCTGCTGACTACAGGTGCGTGCTTGCAGCTGGTATGGATGGTGGGATTGTGTTGGACAGGAGGGTCAACTTGCCGCCATGAACGGCCCGCATACCTAGGGTACGGCAATTGCCGTACGGCAGAGAAGATGTTGCTTGATTTGAGCACGAAGC
>VFQN01004362.1_pt1 | contig 18764 bp, 28 predicted proteins | sample 3512371 | NCBI WGS metagenome assembly VFQN01 (sample SAMN10412370, study PRJNA504923) | tailings metagenome | isolation source: Replicate 2 from Balatoc abandoned mine | place: Philippines: Itogon, Benguet | collected 2017-08-28 | reverse complement strand
AACGATCTGGGTTAGTAGTGACGCTGCTTCTAGACCAGTGAAGTGCAAAATGGGGGTTTGGGGCGGGGGCACAGGCGGGGAACGGTGTCATGTACTAGCACTGTATCCATGACTGCAGCACAGGGGAGGTCCCGAGGTGCATGCGCCTGCGCCGCTGGGTGGGAACTGAGGAAGTATAGAACGAAGATATCATGTATAAGTTGCGCTTCTATTTGAAGGCACTGTTCAGAACTCGCTCCTGCTGTTGGCTTGTCGGTCGCGCAGTCACTTTCGGCGCGACTTTAGTGTACTTTGCCTTGTCGCATTTGGTTATGAAGTTATAAATTCCTAACTACTTCGGGGCTATTCGCTGATCTGGCCGGCACGCGTATCAAGGGGGGATTCGCGACGGAAACATTGTCATAAATTCGGTGACCCGGGGTCGTTTTATGTGGGCAAATCGCCCTCACACAGGGCAGCGTAAAGAAAAAAAAAAAAAAAAAGCGCCAGTTGGTCATGCGTGGTGTGCCTTCCTGCATGGACGAACAGAATGATGCACTTCTGCTTATGTCAGCGCATTGCTTTTTTTTACTCACAGGATCATGCACTAGTTGCCCTTGGACGGGTCTATGTATGGGGTACCGGATACGGTACCAAGATGCCCAACCGCCAACGCGAGGCCAAGATGCGTTTCAAGCTTCAGCTTACACCCTTTAACTTGTCTTGTATAGATTACTGGATTATAAGGCTTTCATGCCTCTCAGCAATGGGCTGTGGAACTGAGGCGGCGTGGGGCGGTCCGACCAGGCCCTGAGCGTCACAGTTTTCGGTCATTTGCACACATTAAGCGAAACATATAATAATTTCTTTTCTGCAGGTGAAGATGTAGCAATGCCGTGGCCTCGTGGGAGCAGTGTCCGGTGTACCGTCCCCTGGTAGGGACGGACCCTCCTCCGCCCGCCAGTTCAGCAGCGCGCCGTACGGTCGCCCGATCTCTCTGTGCTGAAGCAGGGCCTACAAAATGGGGCAATCTTTCACAGTGAAAGCAGTCATATGATAACTGCACCTGTGCATCTGAGGGTCTTCACAAAGGCGCGTGCGCTGACACGATGACAATGGCGCGCCGCACCCTGGTCGCGCTCTGCGCGATGGCAACTCTGATGGCTGTGCTGCCTTCAGCTCTAGGTCACTGGTGAGCTATTATGTTGATGCGTAGCGAGGCTTGGTCCCGAAGTGCGTGGGCGACGACGCGGCTCTTGGAAATGGCACCAGCGCTCCCTCGTCTGACACGGAGTGATCCACGCGCGCGCGTACAGGGATTCCACCTCCTAGTTACTTGACCAAAAGTACTGACACCTTCTGTGTTGCTGCTTTTTTCGCTGTTTACAGCGGTGGACTGCATAGCTGGACCTTCTCGCCCACGCCCACGCCCGGTGAGCTTGGCCGGGCCGACTTGGGCACTATGGGTGCGCTGATGGAGACTCGGGCCCTCCCCCAACTCATGGCAACACAGCTACGCTGAACCCTCAGCTCAGTCCTTGAAATGCCGTGAGCAACTGTCCTATTGCTGTATGAAGCTGTGCGGTATGGACGCTCCCGGTTGGTTGCCTACGAGTCGCACCTAAACCCGCCCTGCACGCACGCACCCACCCGCCGTTTTCCTCGTACCTGCCACCTGCCACCTCCGACCTCCGACCATGACTTCCTCTACAGGCAAGGAGTTTGTGCGCCACAAGGTGGCCAGCTGCAGCGTGTGGAAGGCCCTGGACCCCAGCCTGCTGGTGCTGGGCCCGCTGCCCGCCTTCCCGGCCCGGGACACGGACCTGCAGGTGCAGGGCATTGCGGAGGTGTGGTGGTACTACGACAACAACTGGTGAGGGACAGATGGAGGGGGACGTTTGCTGTGGCTAAACTGAGCGCAGCCTGGACAGCTACCGTGTTTGAATGATGTTGACGTTCTGCGCCTGGTAGCCGAGCAACGCATGCGCGTTGGTGCAGGGGGGTGTCGCCGGCGTAAGCACACTACCGGTAACCAGCACACATACCAACAGGCTCACGGCTAGCACCCGCATCGTGCACAGTCAGCAGCTCGTTCCCCCACATGTCGGCACGCACCCGTCCAGCCACCGGCCATTCCAGCCGCCTGCCTTGCATACTTCCCTCTGCCAGCTTGATACGGTACACAGCGCTTACCCCCATGTCCTCCTTACTCCCTCCACCGCCTCCACCCCCTCCTCCCGCCCGCAGCACCGAGCGCTTCACCAGCGCCTTCAATGTGGAAGCCAACCTCACCCTCAACGGTGTGCCGTACGCGGGCCGCCAGGTCAACGGTTACGGCTTCACCGGCAACTGCAGCGCGCCAACCGACTTGTACCGCCACAACGCCTCCAACGGTGACAACCGCTGCAACCTCATGTGGTGGCGCAAGGAGAACAGCAACACCACCGACGGCGGCAGGCTGTACGGCGCGGCGCCCAACGTGTTCATGACCCGCACGCCGCCGGCCGTGGACGCGCTTCGCTCCGTGGTGCTGTTTCCCTCTCCCGCGGACAGTGAGTGGCGGGGGTTGAAGGCAAGGGGAGGGCACGCACAGGGGGCGGAGAGGCGGGGAAAGGAAAGGAGAGGAGCGTGCGCCTGCGGTGCTCGCTTGGTACATGGTGCACAAGCGGCGTTGTGGGCGCCAGCCGGCAGGGCACACTCGAGTGCATTCAGGGGCGCTGCGCTCCCGCGCTCATCAGACGCTGTGCTGCTGAATCATTGCTGCTCTGCACGCAAGTGTCAGGTGTGTTCTGGCAAGTGTGTCTCCTGGGGTTTGCCGTTGAGGGCTTGGACAGGTTTACGGCTCTGCCCCCTTGCTCCACGCGCACCCCTTCTTACTTACCCCTGTCTGTTACACCTGCCTCACGCCCCCCAGGCGACCCCATCTGCTGTGATCTGGAGTACCATGAGCCCCCCGCCGCCGCCTTCTGGAGCTCTGCCCGCGCCTGCGTGTCGCCACCACCCTCCCCGCCCTCGCCCAATCCCGCCCGCCGTCTCCCCGCCCCCGCCCGCCGTCTCCTCGCCCACGCCCGCCGTCTCCTCGCCCACGCCCGCCCTCCCCCCGTACTCGTCCCTCGCCCAAGCCCTAAGCCACATTATTCCGGCAGCAGCAAGTAGCCTAGCAGCACGGGGAGTGCTCACACATGTGCATCCGGCCAAGTAGTGTTGGAATGCCGGGACCAAGCAAGGTAGTGCTTCGTGAAGGTTGACTGGTTGAGAGTGACAAAGTGTACACACTGACTCGATGCGTCGGTGCATCCTCGATGGGCCATGTGTACCTCACGACCGATTCGTGACTCGTCGGCGCCCCCAAGTGTGGCGCAGCACTGCGCCTTCGTAAGTAGGCTGAACCACATACACTGCTACCTTAAGCAAGCTAGTCCTTGCAACGCACAACTAACAGCAGTGATGAACGCAATCGATGCCGTTGTCGGCAAACGCTGGCTGGGTAGATAGGTGTGGCAGGCAGCCTTTGGTGCGTAGTGTTGTGCTGTCGGTTGTGTGTTGTGCGTGGTGAGTGGTGCCCACCCAATGCGCGCTGTGAACTGTGCCTTATGTCTGTGCTCTTCGTGCCCTCTATCTCAGTGGTATGCGCTGTCCAGGGGTATGCGCTGACCTTCCCCTGGCGCTGTCGCTGTTGTGCCTTGATGGCCTGCCCGGTGTACCCGCCCGATGCACTGTGGTCTTGGCCCGCACGTCTTGGTCGTGTGTTTTTTACGTGCTTTGCACGTCTTGTTGAATGCAAACGTCTACAGCACCACTGCACCAGCCCGCCCTACCAGCACTGTGACAAGATTCGCCAGAAACTGTGCAAACAAGCAAGCAAACGCTTACGTACTTCCTGCACGCCAGAGCGTGCTTAACCGTACAATTTTCACTGAGCATGTCTCGCTTGAAGTGTGATGGTGGGAGGTCTGTTCTGCTGCTGTGACACTTGTAGCGTGCCTTGCGGTGTAAGGCTGATGCATGACGCTCGCTCTGCTACCGCGATGTGCTGCCGTACGTGCCCCGGTGGCTGGGTTTACGTGGTTTGCTAAAGGGTGATGGCGTGGCGGTTAGTTGCGGTTAGTTCGCAGCCATGCCTATTGCGTGATCTGCCGACGTGAGAGGGTGCCGTTGAACTTGAATATACCGTATGCGTGTTGGCCAACCAAGGGCGGGACACTGCGGCCGACTGACAATGTGCGCGTTGTTTGTTGTGCATACCTTGCTTGGTACCTCCATACCGTACCTTGCGTGGTACCAGGCCATGCAATGTGTAATCAGCAGGAGAGATGTCCACATGTAATCAAATCTGCATGTAATGGACTCACCTGGGAACGGTCCTTGGCTAGGCCTTCCGTCAGCATCTGCCCGTGTCCATATGTGGGCTTGCTTGCAGCTACTTATTCAGATGTGGATTATCGGCTGCACGCCATTGCGGATGGGGGCGGGGGCTAAATCTCTTTCAGCGGCGTCATTGTCAACGTAGTGTAGGCCTTTGGTACACGCAGTGCATGCATCAACCTCAAATCCTTTCCGTAGCGCATCCGCAGTGGTGCATGTTAGCCCTTGATTGAACTCTTTGGTTGTTATGTGCTGATGCCCTTCCAAATCATTCTGTAGTCGCCCGTCCTTTGGTCGTACCTAATTGTACAACAGGCACCAGGACGCTTCCCGCACAGCTCCATGGACATGGCGCAGTGCCCCAGGTGCACCACGGTGGGTGCGGTAATGGTGTGAGGGGGTTAACCGGGAGGTGGGTTAGCTGCAGAGGTGCAGTGGAGGGCAGCTCCATGGACATGGCGTAGTGCTCCAGGTGCACCACGGTGGGTACCATATTGAGGATCAGGGCACATAGCGTGTGACATGGTAATGGTAACTGGAGAGGGTCGCCAGGCAACTTGGCGCAATTGGTTGGTGCAGGAACCTGGTGGCTGGGGTGCAAGGTCAGGAGACGGGTTTCCAAGAGCAGGCGTTTTTGGTGGGAGGTACCAAAGAGGTCTGAGGCGGTTCGGGCCACCCATACAGCACCGAGCAAGTCTCGCCTCAGTACTTGTGCTGGATGCCCACATTTCTAATCTGATTGCGTCCCTCCGTGCAACCCTTTTTAACTCGCTCACTTTGCCGACTCCCGCAATCAAATCCACGCAGACCGACTGCCCCGACCCTCCTGGCGACATGGCCGAGATGTGCACGGAGATGTACATGGACGGCTGCGACGTGTACCTGGGCTGGTGCCGCCAGGCGATGACGTGGCAGGCGGCGGGCCACGGCAGCATGTCGTACTACTGCCGCGGCGCGGAGCCGTACGGCGGCGGCGGCGGCAGCGGCATCCCGCCCATGCTCATGTTCTTCCACCAGCGCGTGAGGGAGGTGCTGCTGTTCCGGCCGTGGCTGCCCACCACCACGGGTGAGGGCTGGCGTGTGGTTATGGGTTTGAGCACGACGGGGCCAGGGTGCGCCCTTGTGGGAGATGATCAGTCGGCGATTCTGGTATTCCTGGGCACACAGCCTGAGTGTGGGCCTTTCGTCGCCAGTACCCGCCCCCACAAGGTTCTAGTGAACGTATGTGCGCGTTGGGCTTACATGCATGGGCTTGCCGTACAATTCAAGTAAAATAACACCTCTTCCAACATCACTTCCCTCGCCCTCGCTGCCCCCACCTCCCTGCCTCTCCACCCCGCAGGCCAGGCGGTTGGCTCCTTCATCGCCATCACCGACATGGGCCTGGTGAGCGTGGGCCTGCGTACGGCACAAGGCCTGCTGCACGTGGCGGCGGGCGCCGGCCGCCTGCGCGCGCTGGCGCCGCCGACCCACGGGTCGGGCGGGCCCTGGTGGCTGCCCGCGGGGGGGCAGGTGTGGATGAACGTCATCTCCTTCTTCGTCACAGGTAAGGGCGACCATGATGGCCTTAGCTGGCCCACCTGTTGCTGGTGCCAACTGGCATATATATCCTGCAGCGGCGATGCCGCACAGCTGATACTAGGACGTGCTTGTACGGTCACACGGTTACACTGCTATTCGGTTTCTTTCCCAGCAATTGTTGGCACTCAGCTTGGCCTGCTCACCATGCTGATTGCCATTAGATCCAATGGGGGTCTACCGGTATCCCATTGGATGCGGCTGTACTGACCGGTGTCTGACCCACACTACTCCCCTAACTCACCCCACTTGCAGTTGTGGGGACCACCTGCTGGGACCACGCTGGACCTGTTCACAATGCTCATCGCCATGACCTTTAACGAGTATTTGCCCTAGACCTACCCAGTACTAACATACCGGTATCCCTTCTTTTATACCTTGGATGCCCCCTTCCCACAGTTGTGGTGACCACGCTGGATCTCTTCACGATGCTCATCGCCCATGACCTTCAACGGGGCGTGATCGGGCTGGGCCAAGACTACAAGAGGATGTGCGCTGTCTGCGTGACCTTGACATAAGCGGCTCGTTTACTGTTGTCGCTGTGGGCGTGTTGCGTTCTACTGCTGCGGGCCCGGGGGCGTCTGCTGTCTGGTGTGCGGATAGATGCTACGGGTAGCTTTGGCTTCGCTTGCCCAAACGCTTCCAGGTGCTTCTCGTCTGAAAGGCTGCGTCCGTGCAAAACTGCTCCAGTACCAATAGTGGCGGTACAGGAGCGGTGGCAGCAGTGAAGGAGGAAGCCGGCTAGCCGGGATCTTCCCCTGGCTGCTTACGCAACCTACCCCTGTTACCGCTCGGCTGTTGGCATCGGGAGCTGTGCCCTTCGCAAGCGCGTGTCCAGGTACCCAACGGAAAAGTGTCACGTAACTTGGACATGAATTGCTGCTGAACATATTGGACATTTCAGTTTAGGCTGCATTATTGCACTGGATGCAGACAGGTCCTGGACAAGGGCGGGGAGGGGGGGGGTTGTCTCCGCCGGATGCCTAATGCTCCAGCAATTACCGATACCTTGCTACCCCAGGTACCCCACAAAGTCAACTTGCACAATGGCCAGGGTTGCCGTGACATTATACTTTTTATTTTTATTTTTTTTTACTGGTTCACATACGGTAAATGGCCTTGACGCGGCCTCTGTTGACGCTCTGGGCAGGGGACCTTCTTCGTCCCCTGCCCGTGCCACCACCTCCAGCACTCAACCCCCTCGTCTGGCTCGTCCCCTTCGCCATTCCACAGTACCGTAGGCTACCGCGCACCCCCCTGCCACGCCCCTGCCACACCCATCACCGTACTCTGCCGTACTGTCCAAACTCTTCGACCACCAAGGGCCTCCTGCAAACATACCGTTTTGTTTCCAAGGTCTTGTTTTCGATAAGTCTTGGCTCCCTATCGGTGGCCTTAATTGTCTGACTGGTGAGGAGGCAAGGGGATGTGTGTTATTAGTGGCAGCGCGGCACCTACGTTGATGGTGGAGGCGGCAGGCGGGGAGGGTGTGCCCCTGCCGGCAGTGGAGGAGCATGGCAGGGGGGTGGCAGGGGGGTGGGCGGTAGCCAGCTGAGCGAAGTGGAAGGGGACGAGCCAGGCGAAGCGGGGTGCAGCGTATCAAGACCATGCACTGTATTGGTGACCTCAGACGTCAGAGAGCGACCGTGAGCGTATTCTTCAAGAACCTTTTCGATACGTGCATAAGTCTTTTATCTCTGGTACAGATGGAGTAAGATGCTCATATTAGGCTGGGCGATGGGGGACAAGGACTGTGACTTTGAGAAGAGTGTCCCGGGAGTCTGGACCGAGGAGCACCAGAAGAAGTATGGAGATTGGGGATGGAGACCGTTCGCTCAACTAGACAATAGAGACCCCCTGTGTCTTTACGCCCCCAACTTCCGAAACGGTCGCTGCAAACAAGGGCGCGATCACCTTCTCCACGACCACGGGTTGCCAGAGTCCGCGTTAGCCCAGTATGGGCTGGCAAAGAAGAGGCAGAATCGCAAGCATTTGACAGAGGCGGATAGGCAGCAGGTGAGGATGGAGCAGAATCGCAGGAATGCGCGCGCATCCCGTGCGCGTAAGGCCCAGGCGGAGCAGGAGAGGGTGGCTCTGGTCCCGAAGCCAGCGGAAGCGCAGGGGCAGCAGGCAGCAGCGGCCACAGTGCAGGGGGTGGGGGCAGCGCAGGCGGCGGAGGCAGCGGGGGCGGTTGGGGCAGTTGGGGCAGCACAGCAGGCGGCGGAGGCAGCGGGGGCGGTTGGGGCAGTTGGGGCAGCACAGCAGGCGGCGGCTGGGCTGGTGGTGGCCACGGGGGCGGAGGCGGAGCTGGAGGCGGAGGCGGCGGAGGCGGAGGGGGAGGAGGTGCAGGTGGGCAACGAGGACCGGGACGAGGAGGCGGAGGCAGCGGTGGGGGTGGCGCGGGAGGGCAGCGGAGGGGAAGGGGGCGGGGGAGGGCGTGGAAGGGAAGCGGGATGTGCGCAGCAGGAGGGACATCGGTTAGGGGTTGTGTGCCGCGCTCACTTGGTCAAGGGGGGAGCAGCTGGATGCGTTGGACAGGCATGGGGGTGGTGCCACGAGTTGTGCGGCCGGTTTGGACGTGTTGGAGCGTGGAGGGGGCGATGCAAGCGGGCGCGCTCGGGAGGGGCAGGAGGCGGAGCGGCAGCAGGGCGCAACAGGGCAGGGCGGGCAGCTTGTGCGTGGGGTTTGGGGAAAGCGCAGGCGGGAGGCGGAGGAGCAGGAGGCGGACGAGGAGGTTGGGCTTGGAGAACGGGAGGTGCGGGCGGGGCAGCCGCGGGTGCGTGCAGCAAGGCGAAGCTCACCCGCAGCGTGCGACTGGGGTGGTGAGGACGGTAAGCGCCCCAGGATGAGCAGCGTATACCTACGTACCGTACGCATGCATGGCACACTCCCGTTATCTGTCGTGCACACCAACCTGCCTGCCTAGTCCCAATGAATACGGCGTACGGTATGCAGAGTACTTGAGAGCACCGCCGGCATTCCGTGTAACAGCCGCTCCGTCCTGAAGCTAACCCACAAACCATTGCCTCCAACGCGTATTAAGTTACACGTTTTGCCCTGTGACCAGGTGATGCACTCATAAAGGAGCTCCAACGTGACATGGCCGCAGTTGGGCCCAGCTCCGGGCAGGTTGCCGGTCAGGTTCGCACAGGGGAGGTACCAGCTGCAGCGGCAACCGGTACAGGCACGCGGTACAGGATTGCAGCAAGGCAGGGGCGCCCGCTGGGAGCAGGCGCAGGAGGACACAAGCAGAGCGCCAGGCAACAGGGCTGGCACGTCCGGCGCTCTGCAAGCCAGCTGTGGAGCGGTGCAGAGACCAGGAGGAGGAGGCGGGGGAGGCGGGGGTGTGCGCCTTGCAGCGTCACGTGTGGCTCAGCCACGGCCGTCGCAGGAGCAGGCACCGCCCAGTCAGCATGGGATGGCGGAACAGACTGAAGCGCCCGGGCACGGGCAGGAGCCTGTTCCGGAGGCGCAGACGCACGTGCGTCCGTGCCCTCCGCAACCGTCGGCTAGACAGCCGCAGACAGCAGCGGGGCATCTGCCAGCGCATCCCGTGCAAGCGCCAGCGCCTGACCCGCCCGTGCAGCAGCAGGCGCAAGGGGTGCAGCAGCAGGCGCAAGGGGCGCAGCAGCAGCAGCAAGCGCAGCCCGCGCAGTAGCTGGTGCAGGTGCAGGATGTGCAGCAACAGCAACAGGTGCGGCCGGCGCACGGGCAGCTGGCCCTTCCGGCCTCGAGCCTCACTGCGGCAAGCCTGCGCGGCTGCCTGTCTTCCGCGGCACAAATGCCGCCCCTGCGTGCAGAGGACGGCGAGCTGCGGCTGTGCGGCCTGACCTTCCACCCACACGTGGCACCCGACACGCGTGCCGCCGTCGACACGTGGCATGCGGCGCTGCCGTGGCCCCTGGCGGACGCTGACCCAGTTACACAGCAGGTGTATGTGGGGGCCCTGGGTGAGGAGGTGCCTGAGGCGCACCGCGTGTGGGCGCAGCAGCACCCGTTGGTGCGTGCTGCGCTGGAGGAGGGCCGGGCGGTTGTGGAGAGGCACGGTCTGAACGCCAGGGACCTTGCATGGGAGGTGGTGTTGATGCTGGGCTGGTTGAACGAGTGGGGTGTGGCCTGGCCGCAGGGCGGGGTGGAGCTGCAAGGGGTGGAGGCGTGCGTGGACGTGGGCAGGGGGGGCAGGGGGCTGCGGGCGACGGGACCGGCGCCGATGACAAACGGCAGCGTGATAGGCGCAATGGGCGGATACGTCATGCCTGATGACGTGGCATGTGCGTTCGCGGCGCGCGGGTTCCAGGTCTGCGGCCCCGATGCGGCTGCGGAGCTAGCGAGGAGGGCGGGGCGCGTGGCGAACCCGGCTTGGCGGGTGCTGAGCTGGTCCTACATGAGTGACTACTGCGGAGGTGAGTGAGGCTCATTGTGCTCCAGCGGCATCTACCCATCGGCGTGTGCGTGCGATCGGCATGAGTCTCCCCTTAGTTTGTCACCCGCTGCATGCAAGTTCGCTCCGGCGCTTCGGAAAGCCTGCCACCCGCTGCATGCAAGCTCCCTCCGGTGCTATGGAAAGCCTGCCCTGCCAGCTGCAGGTACCGGTACTTGCCTTTGCGCTGCACGTTTGCGCATGTGCGTCCGTCGACGGTGGTTGTGCGGTGGTCTTTGCTACCTTCAGGCCTTAAGCTGTGCGCCCTGGGCTATGGCAACGAAACGGCGCTCGTGAACGACCCAAGGGCCGACCCATGGGGCGGCGACGGCGCGGGCGGGCCGGCGGAGGGCGGCGAAGGGCAGCAGCGGGAGCAGGAGCAGCAGCAGCAGCAGCCTGGTGTGCACCCCGGGACCAACTGCGTGGTGAGCCGCCCCCATGCCTTGCTTGTGGCATACCATGAGCCGCAGGCTTGAGCAGCCGGCAACCCGCTGCGTTGCATTGCCCTGCATGGGAAGAAAGCTTGGAGCATCACGCAGCAAAGGGGTGGTGCCTGCGTACCCTTTCCTGCGTCGCAGGTGGTGCCCGTGGTGGCACGTGGCTTGGTGCTGCCCGTGCTGGTGGCGCTGCGGGACATCACCCCCGGGGAGCAGCTGCTGCGGGACTACGGGGCAGCCTGGTGGCGGGAGCAACGCTTTACAGAGGCGTGGGGGTACCTGCGGCGGGTGCGGTGCTTTGGCGAAAAGGGGATGGGGGTGCTGCTGGGGCACGGGGCAGCCGCGGAGGCGTAGCGGGCTCTGTTTGTTGCTACTTCTGTACCGGTAACTTGTTCAAGGTCGTCCTTGCAGCATATGGCACCATAAAAGTCATCCAAGGATGTAATTTTACACCGTTTGGAGGCGCTGCTGGGGGCAAGGGGCAGCAGTGGAGGTGTAGCGGAGGTTCACCCGTTTGCGGCCGACCGGGGAACTTCAGCGCCGACGTTTTCAGTGCTGTGCCAGTGGCCTACGGTTGGGGTATATGGGCCAGGAGCGGAGGCGTAGCGGACTTGCCAGGCCGGCAGGCCCCAACGGGGGGGTGTGGTGCTGGCCTAGCGCATGGCGGAGGGAAAGTGTGCTGAACCGACGTGGGAGGCATGGGCGGTGTAATGTACGCATGGCTTACGCATGGCCTAGCGCCTAGCGTTTGAAGGGCCGAATCAACATGGGGAATGGGGGAAGGGTGACATTGAATGGGAGATGGTCATTAGGGATAATGACATACTGTGAGGTGGACGTGAGTGGGAGCAGGGGAGCTTCTGAGTGGGGCCAGGTGGGCCATTATCAAGCGCGGCGGGGAAGCTGGGTGGGACTGATATCTTGTAAGCAGGCGTCCGTTCGCTTTGCCGATTACATTGCCGCTGCGTGTTGGGCTTGCCGAATGCTCGCTGCAAGCTTTACGTCAGCTTGAGCGCTTGTGAAGGGCTGAGCCAGACGCATATAGCACCTCAGGATTGGAAGCCTCATTGCGGGCGGGCGGTCATGGTGTCATGGAGCGTCACAGGTTCAACGCCAGGGACCTTGCAACCGAGGTGGCGCCAGGTGGCTTGGTGCTGGGCTGGTTGGATGAGTGGGGTTAGCCGCAGGGTTGGCCGCAGGGCCGGGTGGACCTGCAGGGCTGCGAGGGGTGCGTGGAGGAGTGCGTGAATGTGGGCAGAAGGGGCAGGCGGCTGGAGAGCTACGGCAGCGGTGTCAATATCGAAGTGCAGCGCGATACGCGTCCTGGGGGAGCTACGTCATGCCTGATGACGTGGCACGTGCGTTCGTGCAGCGCGGGTTCAGTTCCGGTTCGGTGGCGCGGAAGAGGCGAAGAGCCTGGGGAGCCTGGGGAGCTGTGCAGGAGGGCGGGGCGCGCGGTGAATCCCGCTTGAAGGGTGCTGAGCTGCGGTCCTACACTGAGCGGCTACTGTGGGGGCATGGTTGTCGGTTGTCTCAAAACCAACCGAAACGCAACCAACACCGGAAGCTATTTCAAGCACAAGTTCCTTTCCTCTCGCCGCGCTTAGGATACTCGTAGTCCCCAACCCGTCATACCTTTCACAGCGTACCCGAGCAAGTCAAACAACCTCCCCTCGCCCGACACCCGACAAAGCAACGCCTGTAAGTCATTATCCTGACAAACCGTAAGATCACACCTGTGTCCTCCAAGAAAGGCAGCTCGCCAAGTCGGCGAGGATGACACCAGACAGATTGCGTCAGCTCGCATCGCCCATCCTTTTTCCGCACAAAGTGACATATATGCTTGATCACACCGCTGATCACACCGCTGTCACACCGCTGATCACACCGCCAGCGCGTCCACGCTCCAAACTCGCGTTGTCTTTAGCATGGCAACAAGGCGCTGCTGCCCCTACCTAATACATGGACATGAGACAAAACATTTCTCTATGTGTTCAGTTTATTGTTGGTTACGCTATGACTAAAAGAAGTTCCCCTGCACCTTCCTCGCCATCCCCGCGATGCTCCCCCCTCCCCCTCCCCCCTCCCCCTCGACGCTTCCTTTCCGATTCCTTGCCTCGCCCCGGACAACACCTGCTACGCCAGCATCACCCCAACCAAGCAGCCACCGCCATGTGAGTCTGCCGATGTCCAACACCGCTTCCTACCGGTTCCTCCATGCTGCATAGGCACACCCCCTTAGTGCCCCGCACGTGCAGCAAAGGCAACTAATGAGGCATGTGGCGGGGGCCGAAACGCGTCTAGCCAGCCATTGCACACACACGCGCTGTTTAGCGCAACACTGGGGTAGCACTATACTGCATGCATGGGGACCTCGTCTTCCGTTACTTCGATCTCCTGTGCTGTTACTCGGATAGTACTGTACCCTTCAATACATGAGTGCCCAACTACCGGTATCACTTTCAATGCCTAACAAACGTGTTACCTATACGCCACTACCCTGTACTGCAACTCTTCGTACTGCATCCTCCTAAGGGCTGCGCATAACGAGAGAGACTTGGCTCACCATAACCAGCAGCAGCAACAGCCCGCTGTGCCCCCCGCGCCCAACTGCGCGGTGAGTCGCTTCTCTGTCTTCGCTCTCAGGCATATGAACTGCTGGCAACCCGCTGCACTGCGTTGCCCTGCGTGGGGTTTGAACACCATAATTTGCTGCGTGGTGCCTTCCTTCCCTATGTCTCAGGTAGTGAACGTGGTGATACGTGGCGTAGTGCTGCCTGTGGTGGTGGCGCAGCGGAACATTGCCCCCGGGGAGCAGCTGCGGTGGAACTAAGGCGCGGACTGGCGGCGGCAGAAGCGGTGTGGAGGCCTGGGGATACCTGGGGCGGGTTCGGCGCTTTGATGGGTAGGGGGCGGAGTTGCTGGGTCACGGGGCAGGCCAGGGCTAACTCCAACAATTTGAAGGTGGCATAAGTTACAGGCATACTCTGTTTTTTACTAATCGGTAACAAACATGTCCCTGCTAGACCTGGCTGAGACAGCAGCGGAAGTGTAGCGGAGGTCCACTGGTTTGTGGCCGACGTTTCCAGTGCTGTGCCAGTATCACGCGGCTGGGCTGGGCTGGGCTGGGCCAGGAGCGGAGGCGTAGCGGACTTGTCACGCCCGCAGGCCCCAACGAGGGAGAGGTGCTGGGCTAGCGCATGGTGAAGGGAAGGCGTGCTGAACCGACTTGGGAGGCATGGGAGGTGATGTGTAACACCGCCATGCATTGTAAGGGCCAGGGCCGGAGCGCCGGACTAACATGGGGGAAAGGCGAAGCGATATACGCAGTATGGGCCTTGATGTCAAGCTCGCTGGTTGCCACCCAGAGCTGTGATGTTATGCAGGAGCGATGCGCGTTGAGCAAGGGCGCACAGCCCATCACTGCGTGGTTCTTATCCGTCGCTGGCAACGTTTGGGGCTGCTGACAGGTTTCGCTTCCATGGCCACTTTGCCACCATGCGTTCTTTAGCCATGTGGGCTCAGGGAAGGGTGGGTTACGGGGTTGCGCTTCCCGCACGAGGTGCCAAGGCTGGGCGGGCGAGTGGCAGGCTCGCAGCCACTCGCCAACAGTGTCGGTAACGGTATGCTGCACAGGGGAGCTCCCCTGATACTGCGCGCAACCTAAGTGCACCCGGCGTTGCACAATGTGCACATGAGTGGGGCGCTTGGAGCAGTCTGGAGCAGCTGGAAGGGGCAACAGGGCGCGCAACGTGGCCACATCACCCCTTCAATCTCGCCATGCAAAGTTACCTGTAAACCTTTCCACAGAAAAAAAAAAGTTATCAACACGGTTGCAAGAAGGGGAGGTACGTACACTGGTACTTCCTGACCATTCAGGGCGCGATTCCTTAGCTCGCACAAAACGGGCCATAGCGTGCAACCGTCTGAGTACCGTGTATAAATCCGCCCAGCGGCGGGCACGCCGCCTCATGCCTGCACCTGCCCAACGGTACCTCGCAACTGACTGCAACACAACGCACTAGGAACCGGCCACCACAACACACCGTGTTCCTGGAACTTCTTTGTTCCTCGTAACTCTAGCTACACAATCCTACTGCGTGGCACAAATCGCCCAAGGCGGCCATCATGCCGCTGATACCGTGCCGTTCCACGTGCACTGGTCACCAAGCAGACCGTAGACTTCGCCGTCGCACACCGTGCCGTCCGACACCCCTGGGCACCAACCCGGCCCAAATCAGATGCCGACCTTTTTCCGTGCACAACCCCTGCGCCCCCAAATACACACGCTCGCCGAAGCAGTGCGCGCACAACATTTTACCCCCGACCCCCCAACCCTTCCTGCTGCCACCCCCGCCTCCGCATCACACCTTGGGCAGCTGACTGGCGCAGTCCAGCGATTGCGCACAAGCCGCACACACCACCAGGTGGCAGGCAACAGACCCGTCCAACGGATCCAAATGTGAACTCCTGGAACACCCTCAGCATGGCTACGCCTTAAGAACGGCTCGCCCCCGGTCCAGGCCCAAACCATGGAGGACCCAAGTCACCAAGCCATTGCCTTCCCCCTTACATCTTGGACCGCTGGTTGGCGCGGTCCGTGGCGGCGCACACTGCCAGGTGGTCAGGCGGCAGACCGCCTAACGGGTTATGGCCCCCGGGAGGTCGGAGCCATGCAAGACCCACATCACGCTGCCTATCTGTCTCCCCCCTTACATCTTGGACAGCTGGTTGGCGCGGTCGGTGGCGGCGCACACGGCGCTCATGAAGGCGGCGCGCACGCCGGCCTTCTCCAGCTCGTGCACGCCTGGGGAAAGGAGAGTTGGGGGAGCGGAGAGGGGAGCTTTTGAGTAACCGGTCTCAGCTAGTGAGGAAAGGAGGGCACGGCCGGGGCTGGGCGTGGGCGGGTTGCACTGTGGCGCGCACACACAGGAGGCATGGGGTGGGACGGGGGTCAGGAAGGAAGCAAGGGTCCAAGTGATCTGGTGCGGCGGTGAGTACCGTAGGAATGGGGAAGCACGGCTGGGGTTGTGGGCGGCCGGGTTACTCGAGCCTTCCGCCGCAGCCCCGAACACGATCCGCACAGTTCGGTCACCCACCAGGTCAGGATCAGGTCGCGCCTCAATCCGCCCCAAAGCCACAACCTCTCGCCCCCTCTCCTGCAGTAAAACCACAGCTGCAACACGACGGTACAGTAATGTGACACGGTGCGGAGTCGTCGACACTCCTCCTCACCCGCGATGGTGGTGCCCGCGGGGCTGGTGACCATGTCCTTGAGCGCCCCCGGGTGCCGCCCGCTCTCCAGCACCATCTTGGCGCTGCCCAGCACCGTCTGGGCCGCCAGCGCCTGGGCAATGTCGCGAGGAAGGCCTGGGGGTGGAAGGGACCAAGAGGGAATAAGGTGGGTTAGGCAAACGACAAAGTCGCGGGGAAGGCCTGGGGGTGGAAGGAGAAGGAAAGGGGTGGGGGGAAAGAGACTAGCAGGTCAGGCAAGCACACCGGCAAACCACACGATTGCATAATGACTTAATGAGCCATCTGCTATGGCACAAAGCACCCACCGGCCTTGACGCCCCCGTCCGCCAGCGCCTCGATCATCATGAACACGTAGGCGGGCCCGCTGCCCGACAGCCCCGTCACCGCCGCCAGCAGCTTCTCGTCCACCGTGAAGATGCGCCCCACAGCACCAAACAGCTTGCCCACCAGCGCCTCGTCCTCGGCCGTGGCCTGGCGGAAAGGGAGACACGATATGACATTTTAAAAAGGAGACACTTGCCGACGATACCGGTACTCTTCTGTGGTGCGCATCAGCTTGCCCACCAGCGCCTCGTCCTCGGAGGCGGCCTGCGGACTGGGTGTGCACCGGTGAAAAAGAGTCATGTATCATCAGCGTACCAACAGGAAACGTATGTGGCGGGCAACAGCTTGGACACTGGCGCCTTGTCCTCAGCGGTGGCTTACGGGCAGGAGTATAACGTTCCTTGAGGCAATCGGGCCAAGCTCACACCCACCTCCATTGTCTCCATTGCCCTCCGCTTCATGCAACCGCGTCCCTACCTCCCCTGTCCCCTCCCCTTGCCCTCAAGGCACATGCCCGCCTTCCCTGCCTCCGGCGCCTTCCCCAGATGCGCGGCCCCTCGCGCCACCTCCTCCCCTCCCCCGTCTCCCTCCTCCCTCTCCCAAGTCTGTACCCTCCCGCTTCTGCCTGCCCTCAACGCGCCCCTTGTTCTCATGGCACATGGCTCCGCCACCGTTGCTCCAATCGCATGGTCCCGCGTGCACTCCGCCCGACCGGTATCCCTGCCCATGTCCCGCCCCGGGCAAATCCCACCCCCCTCCCCCGCCCTCACCTTCCCCACCAGGCACATCGCCGCCGCCGTCGGCCCCAAGCGCATGGCCTCGCGCTCTCCCCTCCCCCGTCCTCCCCCCTGCCTGCCACTGGGCACGCCCCCCTCACCTTGCCGCCCAGGCACAGGGCCGCAGCTCTCTTTCGCACCCGTCACCCCACACCACCACCTCGTCTCCCCCTCCGCCATCCTTTCCCCAAACGCTGAGGCCCCCTTCCCACTGGGGCAAGGAGCCCCTTGCCCCCAAGCCCCGTCACCTTCCCCCCGAGGCACATGGCCGCCGCTCTCTCTCGCACCCATTACGCAACACCACGAACTCATCTCCCCCTCCCCCCAAGCCCCATACTACCACCCCTACCACCTCTTCCTCGCTTTGCTAGAATTTGATCCCCCCAAGCCCCCTCACCTTGCCCCCCAGGCACATGGCCGCCGCCGTCTCCCCAACCTGGCAGGGCGTGTTGGGCATCACGCGGATCACGTGGGCGTCGGGGCCGGCAGCCTCCAGCAGCCTGGACGGGGGAGGAAGGAGCGGAGCGAGGGAGAAGAGGGGGAGCAGCAAGGTTCAGGCAGGCAGGCAGGCGGAAGAATGAGGCACCAAAATAGATATGCTGGGGAGGGCAACGGGAGATGAGAGGGTAAGGACCGGGGGGCAGCAATGGGAGAGCAGCTGGGGAGTAGCGTGAGGGGAAGGTGAGGACGAGGCCGGTAGCCTGCCCAGCCCCATCCACCGCCATCCCCGGGGCCCCTCCTGCTCCGCCCGCATCCCCGTGCAGCTCAGCCCCTGGGCCCCAGGTGTCTCCCCTGTACACCGTTGCACCGGACAGCACCCTCCACTCCTGTACCCCGTCCGCCCATGGGCCCCCTTGCGTGCCCCCCTGCTCCTACCCAACCCTGCCTTACCCCGCAACCCGAGCAGCTGCGCCCCTGCCCCCTCTGTCTTTCCCCCAACCGCCCCACACGCGGACACTTTGCCTCCCCTTGCTCCGCCCCATGCCTATACACCTATGCAGGCTTCCGCCCCTGCCCCTGCCCCATGCAGCGCCCCTTCCCCAGCACAATGTCCCCTTTTCCAACTCCGTCCCCGCACCTTGTCCTGCTGCCCGCCCCGGCCCTTGCGGCCCTACACCCCGCCCTCGGCCTACACTGCCCCTCCCCTCGGTGCCCCGCCCCCACTGCCCCTGCACCGCAAAGTCCAGTCCCAGCCTCACTAGCCCGAGTCGGCGTCCGCACCTAGGGTAGTCATCCTGCACCCCACACGCCCACCCAGGGAGCCCGCTCCTGCTGCTGGTGGCCTATTCTATGCCGTGTGTAGTGCTGCAGCCCCTCACCACACGCCGGTCAAGATACCAATAGTAGTTATCCGTGCCAGCGCACGACTGCTGGACTCACTTGTCGATGGTGATGCCCGCCGCGATGGACACCACCACGTGTCGCTCCGTCAGCACGGGCCGCACCTCCGCCAGCACCTGCCCCACCACCTGCGGCTTGGTGGCCACGAACAGCACCTCGCTGTTGCGGGCAACCTGCGTGGGGCAGTGTGTATTAAGGGGAGGAGGCAGTGTGTATTAGGGTGAGGAACGGCCAGCACCTGCGGCTTGGTGGCCACGAACAGCACCTCGCTGTTGCGGGCAACCTGCG
>VFQN01004361.1_pt1 | contig 18764 bp, 26 predicted proteins | sample 3512371 | NCBI WGS metagenome assembly VFQN01 (sample SAMN10412370, study PRJNA504923) | tailings metagenome | isolation source: Replicate 2 from Balatoc abandoned mine | place: Philippines: Itogon, Benguet | collected 2017-08-28 | reverse complement strand
ACCTGGCCCGCACCGTCATCGTGGACGACAACCCGCTCATGTTCATGTACCAGCCGCACAACGCGCTGCAGGTGGAGCCGTACGAGGCCGCCGCTGCTGCTGCCGGCACCCCCGACAACGTGCTACAGCGGGTGGCGGAGGTGCTGCTGGAGCAGGTGGGACCCACATCACAAGGCCGCTGCGGTGTTGCTGCACTGCGCTGCCTTGCAGTAGCTACCCCACGGGCACACGACAGTGTTCCTGCTTTTCCGCTGCGCCACTGGTGCATGTGGCTGTCACGCAGCCTCCCAACGGCACTGCTTGTGGAATAGATATGGTACATGGGCTGAGGGTGCTGTGTCTTCGGGCTGCCCTTTGCCGGTTCACAGGTGCTGCCATCGCTGGATGTGCGGGACGTGCTGGAGCCCATGGCCACCACCAAGGCCTGTATCCACAACACGGCCGGTGCGGCGGGGTGCCCCGCAAGCCACGGCTGCGGGGCAGCGACCGGGGCCGGGGCGGGTCAGCTTGAGCACCACCAGGCTTGTGGGTCAGCGGGGTGCAACGCCGGGACGTGTGGCAGCTGCCGTGGCGGTGTAGCGGACACAGAGGCCGATGGCGAGTGCAGTGCGCTGGCCATGTGCTGTGAGGAGGACGTGGGGGCCATGGAGGAGGACGGGGAGGACGGGCAGCGGAAGCAGCAGGAGGAGCAGCAGGTCGAGGCGGCGGAGCGGAGCTGGTGGAGCGAGGCGGAAGAGGAGGAGGGCAACGGCGCGGCGTGTGACTGCGAGTGGGGCCTTGCGCCGGACGTGGTGTACCCCACCAACAGCATGCTGCCGGAGGAGGGCCCCGGCGCCGAGGGCGAGCGTGCTGATGACCCCGAGGGGGAGGCCTGCAGCCTGCTGCTGCTCGCCGAGGCGGAGGCGGACTTGGACGACCTCATGACGGACGCGCTGGCTGCGTACGACAGCGACCTGGAGTACGACACCGGCGCGGATCGTGCGGCGGCTGGGTCTGACGGGCCTGCGGCCGCTGTGGCGGCGGCGGAGGGGCGTGAGGAGGAGCTGCCTTGCGGGCTGGAGGCCGGGGATGCTGATGTTGCGGGTGCTGGCGGTTGCAGCTCCTGCGGCGCCTCGGGTGCGGAGGTGGGCATGCTGTGTGGAGCCCGGACGTCGGATGATGCCAGCTGCTGCTGCCGCCACTATGGCAGCGGCGCCCCCGCGGATGGGGCGGCCACGGAGCCTGCCGGGGAGCAGTCGGAGGTGCTGGCTGCGGTGGCGTGTGCGCAGGCGCTGGCGGGGATGAAGCGGCCGCGGTGTAGGCCCAGCTGCACGGACGCCAGCGGCGGCGAGCCTAAGGCACCGCGGCTGGCTGCATGCTGAGGAGCTTGGGGGCTTAGGTGTTGCGTCGTGCGCCACGCATGGGCGCTGCGTACCTCCCTGTGTGCTGTGCGGCTGCGAGCCGCCAACTTGGCTTGCTTCTTATGTAGTAGTCAGCAGGTTCTGCTTTATGTAGGGGTGGTGCAAACCGGACGCGTAGTCGAGCGCAGGCGGGCGGGGGCTTCCATTGCGACGGGTTTGGGAGGTGGATAGGGAGATCAGCAGGGGGAAGTTGGGATAGTGTGGATCCCGCCTGGCTGCCACAGTGCAGGCGAGGAGCAGGAGAACGCCGCAGTTTATGTATCCGGTTGCAGCCCGTGGGGGTGAACTGGTGGCTTGTCGTGAAGGCCTTGCAGCAGAAGACCATATGTCAGTGCCTTAAGCGTAGGTAGGTCGTAGGGTAGGGTAGAATCTTGGGTAGGGCTTGGTGCAGTTTGGCTGCAGGAATTGTCCTAGCCAAGGCGCTTGCAGCAGCACAGTGCATCCCATGCGTTGCACGCAGAAGCGGTGCATGTGAGTGGGTGTGGTGATCGTGTGTTGACATGCGTGAGAGGTGTTCGTCCTCGGTGGGCGTCGTGTGGGACAGTGGCCGCTTCGTGGCATTGACCAGCTACCCGAAGCCCACTGAACCCTTGCTGTTGTTATCATATGCGCCCGGTACGCGTGATTGGAGTGATTGCGAGATGATGCGAGGTATGAGCATTGCCCTAATGTGCAGCCTCCTTCCCCCTTTCGTGTTATGTACCCATGGCATTGTGTCGTACGCATGGTGATGTCGCTTTGATCTCGTTTCTTTCTACCTTCCAACCTGGAGAAGAAAAATATCACAATCCTTCCAATCTTTCTACTTTTACCGTTGCAAACGTGCTCGTGTCCCGGGAAAGGCGCCGGCGTTGCTGCAACTGTGGACTGGGGGTTGCGCTACGCGTCTAGGTCGTTCCACTGATATGCGGACCGCCGATTCTGAGTGTGTGAGTTTAGGTAGCTCTTACTTGTTACCCATGGTGGCTAGTGGCTAGGTGCTGGCAGTGGTGGCTGGCGGAGCAGCCCTTGCAAGCCAATGCCTGGGCGTCTGAGGCGGCGTGCACCATGGAGACAGGATGTCGGGCCTTATCGGGGCGCTGCAGGTGAAACAGTGCGTCTGGCGTCAGATGCGTTGCTAATACGCACGAGGTAGCGAACGCGCTAGCGTTAGGGCCTTTTTGGCGTGGGATGGCTGCAGGACGGATGTATGGCAGCGCAACAACTGTCGCATAGTTTGCGCCGGGCGGCGTGATTCGGGCTATTTACCAATAAAGTGCGCGCTGGCGTGTACGCACAGAAACGCGTGCTCCATGTTGCTTCCACTTTTTGACTTGAGACTGGTCGTAGGTAGAGACAAGGTAGACATATGATAGAGCAGTGCGCGGCATACCTGTTGAGTAGGCTTAGAGCAGTACGGTAGAGGAGGATTGTATCGTTGTCCTGGTGCATGGCACAGGGCACGGCGCGCTATGTATGTGGACTCCATTCTCGGCAGCTGGCTGAGGCGTGTGTGTTGTTTGCATTGTGTTCATGTTGCGCAGTGTCTGTGTGTTGACCTGCTTTGACTTAGGGTGCGACTCAACACTGCTCGGGTTTGCAGCGGGCACTGACGGAAGTAATGAGCGGGACTGGCGGGCACTTCGGTTTTGCAAGGCCGTGCAAAGGGGCACACATGGTGGCAGCCACGAGCCAGGATGTGGCCACCAACACAACCCCTTTACCTGATGCTGCGAAGTGTTCCGCAAGGCGGCGATGAGCTGAACGCCCGCCGCCATACATGTAACGTCAATGAGCATCAGGCCTTGGCCATGTCCCCTATCATCCAGGCGTGCCGTACAAATACAGCAGGAGTCCCGGGAAGGACTCATGATGGCGATGGACACAGCTAAACCTAAACGCCTGAAGGGCGCACCGAGCTCTGCCCGACGGCATCTGACGACATGCATGTCGCACAAGTCACAAAACCGACCTTTTCTGTCTGTTTGTTTGTTACATTGCGTGGGCTGGTTGCGCCACAATGCAACTACCCATGTACGAACCGAGGGTGCAAGGGGATTCATGCTTGACCCACTGTCCATATGTGCAATCCCTGCATCCACACCTCTACACCAACCTCTGCATCCACACCAGGGCCAACTTGTACGCGACCTCAACGTGTTTAGGTACAAAAAGGGTGGTGAGATGGCCACGCCCGAAGCTCATGCGCGAGCTGCTCCTGGCCCAGATTGCCCTGCCGTTCAGCCCCAACGTACTGCAGGAGCTAAATGCCTCCGCCCGTGTCATAGCGAGTGGGGCGGCCTGCCTAATGGCCACAATCCGTTACATGCAACTTAGCTTTCAGTTGCACTGAACATGTGCGCCTGGATGTCCGCTCCCTACTTGCTGCCGCCCCTGCCGCCGCGCTGCTGCCCCTGCTGCCCCGACAGCTGCATGGCGGGCTGCGGCGCACCGGCGCCCCCGCCCCGCTGCCCGGGCGCCAGCTTGTACAGCACGTCCGAACGGATGACGTACTTTGACCCGCGGGTCACTGCGCTGCCCTCGTGCACCAGCGCGCCCATGGTGTCGCCGTGCGGGAACACCAGGATGTTGCCGCACACGGGCTGCACGCTGTGCGCCTCCAGGCAGGAACCGCTGCCTGCGTGGGGAAGGTGCAGGAAGGTGCAAAGGGGTGTTAACAGTCGTGTCGCGCATATCTCGCGCCTTATTGCTGCGCACGCGAAGGCCAGGCAGGAGCCGCAGCCAGTGTAGTAGGGAAGGTGCAGGAGGGCAGGAATGTGTGGGACGGTGCATGTGCGTCGCAGGGCGTTAGTAAGTGGAGAAGCATGGTGCGGGTAAGCGCATGAATGCTCCGCTGTGCGCCTCCAAGCAGGAACCGCTGCCTGCGGAGGAAGGCACAGGGAGGTGCGCGTTAGCGCAGGAAGGTGGAAGACTGTTATTGAATGTGGATGCATTCCTAGCGGTGTCAGTCACGGCAGCACTATACGGGACCCAGCACACCTCAGGCAGTGCTAACACAGGGCCTACCAGCTGCCACCCACCACAACCGAACCTTGAGCCGGAGCGGCTCGCCTGTACAGTATGCACAAATAGGGGCTGGGACCGGAGTCAGCTGACTGTCGCCAAGCAGCTGACTGTGGTGGAGGCCGTGGAGGAGTGTGCGTGGCGGCATGGCGCAGTGGCAGCCCGTCCTGGGCCTGCTGAGCAGCTGCACCGAGCCCGGGATGGAGGACGAGACGACCATCGCCGAACTTATGACGGCTATCACCTCTGCAGGGCGTGCACCAACCCACGGCAGAGGCGATAGCCGTCATGAGGCCGGCGATGGTCGTCTCGTCCTCCATCCGGGGCTCGGTGCAGCTATTCAGCAGGCCCAGGACGGGCTGCCACTGCGCCATGCCGCCACGCACACTCCTCCACGGCCTCCACCACAGTCATGGCTTTGGTCCCAGCCCCTAGTTGAGCCTCTCCGGCTCAAGGTTCGGTTGTGGTGGGTGGCGGCTGGTAGGCCCTGCGTTTGGCGGTTGTGGTGGGTGGCGGCTGGTAGGCCCTGCACCTGTACAATACTTGGGGCTTCGACGTTTGTGAGGCTGAGGTGGGCCTGAGCAGCATATGGTCGATGGCATACCCCCAACAGGTCCAGCAGTAAAAGCCGCACAGACGGTCAGCATTGCACAGCGGTAACCTCATCACCATTACCCGTGCGTGTGCTGCCCACCTGGTGGCGCGGGTGTGTAGAAGGTGGTGGCGCCGCCCTCGAAGCCGTCGTTCAGGTACACCAGGAAGGTGAGCCTGCGTGGTGGTGGCAGTGCGCAGGGTGTGATAGTGGAACGCAGGCAATCCGAGGTAGATGCAGGCAAGCCACCTAATAGTCTTGACCTGCGCAGCTGGTGGCAAGGCTGCCCTGCGCTTAGCAGCAAACATGCTGTTACAGCACGTGCACTGCCCGCAAATCAACTACCGGTACCCGTACACCACGGGCCACGTGGTGTTCCCCATGTGTACAGAGCTATATATGGATGCCTTCACGACCACCGGATTCAGCAGGCCCAGCAGCTGCCCCCTCCTGTTGGAATTTGCCGCTGTGCCGATCCCCCGCAAGCCGATGCTCCCGACCCACATCCCACCTGGACCACCTGTCCCCGAACGCGTCGTACTCGTACCGCCCGTCCTTGAGGCCGCTGCCCGGCCACGCGCCGTCCACGTGGGGGCGGTACACTGCGCCCTTGTCGTACCTGGCGGACGAGACACAGGTTACGGCATCGGCCGGCGCCTCAAGAACTCCCACAACCTTAACTACTACCTATCCGCTGGATTAATCCTCCCTTCGCTCCTTTGATCATCCATGCTGTCCACCCCAAATCACAAAAGCCCAGAGTACCAACTGTGCTCTCAACACCCAGTGTCGGCTTTGGGGTACCGGTATGCACAGCACGGCCCCCCGTCCCAGTGCCCCGGTCCCAGCCGCACCTGTACAGGCGCCACCGGGCGTTGAGGCCCGCCAGCTCCCCCCCGCCCAGCTGCTGAGGAAGCAGGGGAGCCACCCGCTCGTACAGGGGGCCCTGCGCGTGGAGGGAGGGCCCGCAAAGTGCCGGTGTGGTGACATATGCACGGTTTGCGTGTGCCCTTGATGACCAACCTTCCTGGCCCAAGATTGCTTCGTGACAGGCAGTATTGAGGTCCACCCTGACCCATATGAACATCGGCGAGGCATATGCCACGTGCCCCAAAACCCACCACCGCCCGTACAGATGCTAGCTACAGTACCGGCACATGCAGGGAAGCGCCTCCATGCTTGTGCGCCGCGCCTTCCCCACCTTGCGGCCGCGCTCCTTCCCACCCGCCCCGCTGCTGCCCGCACGCCCAGTAGCACGCCCAGGGTGATCCCACAAGCCCCCGTTGCCCCCCTTGCCTCCTCTTTTCCAGGGGTGCTCCCACGGACCCTCCATCGCCCCGCACCGGCCCCCGCCATTCCTCCCCACCTGCAGCGACTCGTCTGCCAGCCACACGCAGCCCGCAGCGCCGCGCTCGCCGCCGCCCGACCCCCCGTTGCGCGCCGCGCTGCTGGCAGCCAGCCCCGCGCCCGCCGCCGCCGCACGGGCAGCTGCAGAGAAGGTGTAGTCCTGTGGACGGCAGGTTAGGTCATGGACAGGGAGCTGCCGGTGTGGGTCATGCTCTCATGCCCACGCTGTCCATTGTGCTGGTGCACTAGTGGTGGTGGTGCAGGAAAGTCCAGCAACTTTCAGCGAGCTATGCTGGTATACATGGCAAGGCAGGAAAAAATAGGGGTTAGGGAGTTGGCGCCCAGGCAGCAATGCAGGGGCGGGGGGCGCTTATGCCGTAACGCCCACGGCCCCATCGCTGCGCACAGGGGAGGCTCCCCAGGCCCCCCACCACTCACCGGGTCCACTGCGTAGCCCACCTCCTCATGCACGTGAGTCACGCACCTATGCATGCTTCCCTCTGGGTGGTGCACCACCGTTGGTGCTTGGCGACGGAAGCGCACCACATTAACACTACCGCTATGCTGGTGCACAGGTTGGTGCTTGGAGGAAGGGCTGGGGGAGGTGGCGCCAGACTGCACAGCTGGGCGTCATGCCCCTATGCGTCATGCCGGAAGGCCCACACCCTCACACTTCCCCCCAGCCCCCACACCCCGAGGTGAACCCAAAGCACCCACCGGGTCCACTGCGTAGCCCATCTCCTCCGCGCACGCCACGATCTGCGCGCACTCCTCCCTGGACAGCGCGCCCACCAGCACGAACGCGCCGGGCACGAACGGCACCTCGACACGTGTAGCCCGCCGGCCCGCCTCGAAACGAATGGTGCCCGGCTCCGTGCAGTACATGGTCAGGTCGCGAGCCAGGTTGGGCAGCAGCGTGGCAGCCGTCCCGCCGTTGCTGCCGTTACCGTTACCGTTGGTGGTTGGTGCTGTGGCGGTTGGCGCCAGAGCGGCTGCCGTACTGCCGTTGGCGTTGGTGCCGGCGTACTCTGGGGGCAGCGGTACCACTGCAAACCTGCCCGTGTACGGGCCGTACCGCTTGGCAGCAGCTGTGGACTGGGCCGACGCGCCCCCGCCCTCCTCTTCCCGCTGTTCCCCATTCGGCCCCTCCTGAAACCCCTCCTGCTGCGGCTCCTGCGGCTCCTGCGGCGGCCCCTGCTCATCAGGGGGCGGCGGCGGCCGCCACGGCGGGAACCGCCGTACAGGTAGCGCCGTACCCGGCAGCGTGCATGCTGTGGGCTCCTGGGGGCTGTACCCCGCGTCCCGGTCCGCGTGCCCTTGAGCTAGCACCACAGCCCCACCTGCCGCTGCTCCCGCTCCCGCAGCCCCCGATGCGTCCGGCGCGGTTGCTTTCGGGCCGGGCTGCGGCCCGCTCGCCACCCGCAGTACGGATGCCAGCAGCCCGGCGGCGGTTGCTTCCGTACCGGCCAGGTCAGCCAGCCGTACCCAGCGCATTATGGATCCCAGTTTGGGTATCTCGGGCTCCGGGGGCGGGTGGTGTGGGTTGTGGGCGGTGGAGGCAGCAGCTGCTGCTCCAGGGAGCCGGGACTGCTGCTGCTGCTGCTGCTGGAGGCGGAGCGCGGCCTCATGCGCCTGGTCCTGCTGCTCTTGTAGCATGTCCAAGAGGGTCTGTGGACGGGTGGGTGAGGTGGGTGGGGCGAGAGGGACAAGCGGTCGGGGCTTTGAGCAACGGCCACGTTGGTGTGCCTCACTGTGCAGAGAGTTGCCCTGTGCAATGGGGGTGGTGCTGAGTGATAATTAAGGAGTTCATCAAAATAATGCCGTAGTACCTCCATATGTCACTATGAGGCTACATGCTGTAGTGGGGCGGTGGGCCAGCGGGGGCGCAGATGCGGGAAGCCCTGGGCAAACCACCTGTGTGTACCGCCTGGGGTACCCCTGCGCCCCAGCTCGCCTGAGCGTCATCCCAAGCTTGTGCGTTCAAAGCCTCGCTGATGAGCGGCACGAGCTTGACTTTTTTCTTCGGGTTGGTCGGCAGCTTGTACTTAAGCTTTTTGGCAATTGCCGCGAGTCGCGAGTCACGACCGGCGGCCGAAACTCCATTTTGCGCTTGCTCCTGTGCCGCTTTAGCAGCCTTCTTCCGCTGCTTCTCTAGGGTTTTACCCATATTTAACCGGCAGTCGGTCGCAGCGGCAAACGTAATGCCGAAAACAATTGGGTAGTGCTGAGGCCGCACTACGCGTGCACTCCCATTACAAGGTGTGATGGTATAAAAGGAACATGGAACGCGTAGAACCAGCATGCATTTGGGTCGCTGATGAGGGTGTTGCACTTCCTGACCCTTCCTGACCCTTAACTACCTTGGGCCACCTTGGGCACACCAACGGCTCCAGACCATAGACTGACCAACAGAGTCACGACCTCCTGTCGGCAGATACATGTCAGGTCCAAGGAAAACATGCCATGCCGTCACTGCCCCGCCATGGTCCGCGGAAGGTGCACAAGGACACGTGCCCACGCATGCCGACATGCAAAGCCGGTGGTAAGCAGGAATCAGCCGTACCACAGCTCCGTACGGTTATCGCATTCTGCCGTGGCTTTCACGGTGTGCGTCATGTTCGTGTCGCTTTGCCGCCCCAATAACGGCAGCACCAGCTGGTGGTGCGTTACGGTATACCACGTCCTAGCACACAGCCCACGCACGCAACAGTAACACAGTCACACCACCACCCGCAACGGCAGCAAACGTACGCTCAGTTGTCATGTCCTCGCTCCTCTCACCTTCACACCCGAAAAGCAGTCGGTACACGGAACAACAGGTCAACCAGGGTGGTATGAGCCGCGTGCTCCGGCACAAGGAGGACAACCACAGAGCCTCACGGTCATAAACCGCGGGCACTCGTATGACGTCAACCAAAGCCCCAACAACTTAGTAGTAGCTGTATGCACCAGTCACAAAACTGGGATTGCCTAGGCAACTGGCACCCCAACCCTCGAGTACGGTAGCCGGGCTGCAGCATATTCCAGCTGCTCTCGGCCGCCCTATGAATACCCTCATGCCTTGAGTTGAAGATACTCAACTGAACTCTGTGGCTCACACCGGCTGCTGCCCTGTGACCTGCAGCGCGTAGTTCCTCCTCAGCTGCACCTCCACCTGCCCCGCCCTGGGGGTGTACCTGAGGGCGAGCCCAAGTAAAGGTGTGTGTGATAACTGAGGTAGGGCGCATGCAGCCGGCAGGTGCCACTAGGCAGCACGGAGTCTCAAAGCGCCCAACAGCCCTTATGCGCAGGACACAACCAGGCACGCTCAGTGAGGTGCGCAGCCGCTCGTGCTGGCCGGGCCCGCTTACTTGTATCCGTTGCTGAGAAGGAAGCCTTCCACCACCCTGTCAAAGGCAGCAGGCAGACGAGGGCCAAGGGGGGGAGGAGCATGCTTGGTTGAAGTGGCTGCGGATGGAGAAGGCTATCACAATACTAGTCCCAAGTGCACGTAAGTCACCAGCTGGTGCAAGGCACGCAGCGACCATGCGGCCGTAGCCAAGGCTGCACCGTCCACAAGGTGCACTTGTACTTAACCGAGGGCACCCCTGCTCCCATTAACTAAGGCATGCTGTGTATTCGCACTCTCGAACCGCTCGGCAGCTGCAGATGCCAAGAGATGCACCGAACCGTCTGGCACTCAACCACACTGGCGAATTGCCGACACCAGTCGCCTGACGCTGCACGAACGCTTCATTGATGATATGAACATGGTAACTATGCAGTCATCAACCTGTGGAACTTCCCAAGACTTCTGGATCCCAGCGAACGAGCCGCCAGGCACAGCCCTTGCGCTCCGCACCTGGGCAGGCTGGCCTCTCCCCCCGAGCTGTGCAGCCCCTTGCCCACAATGACCCGCAGCACGCGCCGCTTGGCCAGCAGCGCAGCGCCGTCCAGCGGACCGCTGGCCGCAGCGGGGCCCGCAGCCGCCGCCCCGCCTCCTGCTGCAGCATTCCACGTGCTTGCCTGCGCTGCTAGTTTGTTAGAGCCGTTGGCGAGTGCAGCGGTGGCGTTGACGGACGCCTGGAGCGACTGCAGGCGGCGCGCCAGGGCCTGCACGCCGGGCGCATTAGATGGTGCGTAGGAGGACGAGCATCCGGCACAAGCCGTCCGCGAACGTGCCAAGGCAGCGCCCTGGGAGTTTGAACAGGCAACCGGCTGAGCTTCGGCGCTCTGGCAGCTGAGGAGTCGGGAAGTTCGGGTTTGGCCACAACGGCTGCACTACAAATTTGCATGGCCAAGTAGCCTACCTCCACTGCCTCCGTGGCGTGCAGGCCGTGCAGGTCCAGCTCCCACTGCGGGCAGGGAAGGGCGGCCACAAACTTTTTTTAGAAAAAAAAGGTTATAGGCTGCAGGTACTAAAATGGGTAGGACCTGTTGACCTGGTGCGGCAGAGCAAGGGTTCCGAGAGCTTTTCCGCCATACCTCTCAAGAACAGAGAATGACAGGCCTTTAAGGGCCTCCGCTGCAGTTCTGTCCTTGTATACCAGCGTTACGGACACCCAATGAACTCAGTGCCCTACCTCCGACAGCTGCCTCCCCCTGTTGTTCTCCTCCTCGATCTGCGCCGCCGCCGCCTGGTGCGCGCCCGCCGCCTGCGCCCGCAGCGCCTGCGCCTCCGCCACCAGCCGCCGACCCAGCGCCCGGTCGCCGGAGGAGAAGGCCGCGGAGGCTCTGGCGGTTCATGTACGTAGTGTCCACATGTACACACGTCATGTTAGATACTGACAAGAGAGGTGGTGCAACGGGAAGCAGGGGAGGGAGTGATGCCGAAACCTGAAACGTTGATGAGTCAGGGCCACCGAGCAAGATTAACAGGAACGTCCTTCAAGCGGGGTAACGCACCGAGCAAGGCCAACAGGCAAGCCAACACACAGAGGTGACCCGTCGTGTGCATGGACTCGCTCGATGCCATATGGAGCACCTGCAGCCGGGCCACAGCGTCAGTTTCTTCCCACCCACCTGTCCATCTTCTTCCGCCATGCGTGTGTTAGCTTCAGCGCCGAGCTGCGGTGCTTGTAATACACGTCGTCGCCAGCGGCGTTCCCCATCCCGCTACCGCTCCGGTTTCGCCTGCCCCCGCGCCCTATCCCACCCTGCGGCGCGTTGCCAGCCTGGGCTGCCTGCGATGACCGGGCCTGGACCTGGGCATGCCTCCTGCGGCAGCTGTTCGGGCCTCCTGGCCTTTTGTCCAGCCTACCGCTTCCACCGTCTCCGCCATCGCTGCTGCTGTATGCATCGCTGCTGTCATCGCCGGAACTACCAGAGCTGTCTCCACCGCACCCGTTGGCTGCACCAAGCGCTAGCCGTGCGTCAGAGGCACCAGGGGAGGCCCCACGGCGGGCGCCGCCGCCGTCCTCCCGCTGGTGCGACGCGGCCTGGAGCTCGTCCAACGCCGAAACCACCTCCTCCAGGTCGTACTGCAGGGCCTCGCAGACCGCCTGTCGTACAACCACAAAAGACAATTTTAGGTTGTTGCGGCAAGGCTGCGTGAGAAGGAAACCTAGTACGTATCCGCACCAGCCGCCCACATTGTCAGTGGCACCATGCAACCACAACGCCAAGCCCAGCCAAACCGCGCACGTCCACCCACCTCGACCAGGTCGCGCACAGCCCACGGGTGGCTACGGCACAGCTCCTCCACCGCCGCCCGCTGCCACGCCTCCTGCCCGCCCCCTGCACCACCGCCCGGCCCGTCTCCGTCTGCAAGCTCCGGCCACACGCCTACCGGCCGCACCTCCTGCTGCTGCACCTGCTGCTGTTGCTGCTGCACGTACTCCTGCCAAGTCGCGGTGCGCGCTGCCTCTGCGTAACCTCGCGCATTGCCCCCAGACGCACTGCCCCGCGCTACAGCCTTGGCCGACCCACATCGCTGCGAGTCGTTGCCACTGCTGGAGCGCTGCTTGCGCTGCCCACAGCCGGAAGGCCCTTTCTTCATTCCCTCAATGCTTCCGTACGACCCAGATCGCCTGGGTAGCGGCTGCGCTTCCTGATGCTGGTCTCGCTGCATGCTGTAGCGGTTGGCTTCCTCCCCTGCCCGGCGTTCGGAGCTGGAGGCCGCTCGGCGATGTGGGTCAGGGGAGGGGGCCTGTGGGGCGAGGTCTGGGAACTCCTGTGCAACCAGCCTGACGTGCTGCTGCCCGGTGGGAGCAACATACCGGGGTGGCTGCGAGGCTGTGACGGGTGGCTGATGGTAGTGGTGGTGGGTGGCGGTGGGGGAGGGCAGTTGCGGTGGTGGGACTCCGCGGAGCTGGCCCCAGCTGAGGGGCTTGGGGTGGGGCTGTTTGGGCTGCTGCTTGGCCTGCTGCTTCTTGGCACCACCTTGTGCGGTCGGTGATGTGGCGGCAGGCTGGGTCTGTTGGGGTTGAAGCGAAAAGCAGGGCGGCGTTTCAGAAGTTGTCATTGAGACTTGGCCGCAATGTGCGCGGCGACGGAAGGTGCTTGTGAGTGTGCCAGGTTTATGCCGGTCACACAGCTGAATCGTTGTGCAAGTCAGGTCGTCTATATGAAAGGCAACAGCAGCACAAAAGGCGGGCAGGTGTATAGGCTGGGCTCGACGAAGGGCTTAAAGGTTTGTGCTTTCGTCATCTGCGGGTAATAGCTAGGAGGCCACAATGGCACATGGTGGCACTCCCCTGCTTGCTTGCTTGCTCCAGGCTGAGTCGGGCCTAGCGTTTGCATGGTCACCTATTTCACAAAACTATACTGGCTGTTGACTCCTGCTGATACTGAAGCATTCGTTCGGAAGGTGAGCCCAGCCCCTGGCCTTACCCCAGGGTTTGACTGCGCCTGCACGAGGAACGTCTCATCCACCTGCGCCATCGGGTCGCCTCCGCATATATCCAGCAACGCAGCTATCGCAGCTTCCGTGCTGTCGCTCGACTCCACGACTGCAAGCACGATGGCTTCCTCCAAGCCCGGAAACATCTCCCGCAGTGCCTCCATTGTTTCTTGAGTCGCAAAGTCTTTCATTTTGGCTCATTAGGAGTGTAGTGTTAGCGACCTTGTCCGGGAACGGACCCTTTTGGCTATTTTCAAAGCGCAGGCTATCAGGAGGGATGGCCAAAGATACAATTGGCCCGACCCGCATATTCGTTACGGGTAATATGCCTAGCTGCATGACCTTGCCGGCGGCTGGCGTTTGACCGGACCGTTGCCGGTTGCTCCTGGCAAAGAGCCCTGTGCTCACGTCGTGTGCTCACGTCGTGTGCTCACGTCGCGTGGCTGTAACTTGAAAACCGATTGAATCACCCTACAGCGGGGTGCTCCTGCACATGCTAGCCCTTGATTGCACGTGTGCAAGGGAGCAAGGCCCCAGTAAGCGGCGTACTTGCGGTCCGGGAGATGTCCCCTTGCGGTGGCTGGCAGGGACCAGCACTCCCAGGTGGTTAGCCACGCTTTCCTGTCTTCTGGTAGCTTGCCTTAGGGCTAGCACGATACATGCCGTATGATAGGACTCGACTGCATGTCCATACCTGTGCGTGGGTGTGCGCGCGTGCCCTTGGTGGCATTTGGCTGGCGGGTGCCCGGTGGTCGTCCGCATCCGAAGCAAGTGCCCCCTGTGCTGGAGCTCTGCTACTGCACCATCTGCACGTGTGCAACGCTCTGCCCGTCGTACAAAAGGGCAGTACATGTGTGCACTGTGCAGGTGCGGCACACGGTAAGTACCGGGTAGGCTTGGGTACGCTGCAAAACAGGGGAGAGGGGACCAGCGGGGACCCCTGCTGCAAAAGTGCAGGACAGTAACAGCTCGGTGGCCAGGTAAGGGGCTAACGGCGTGGCTGAGTGTATGACCTCTCCATGCATTTGCGTCAACACTGGAAGCGGCAGACGGGAAGCCAGCCAACGGCTGACATGGTGGCGACGGGTCACGCCGAGGATCACCGCAAGGCGGCGCTGCCGTACACATGTGTTTACCGTTGCCTGTACGGCACCGTCGTCGTGGAGCACGTAATCAAGTTTTGAACACGTACGCAGCATGTGGTAAGTGCATCCCCAGACGCCCAGAGGCCGCTGTGCCGTGCCCCGCATGGCTGGCGTGGACGGCAGCTTCCTCCCCCACTACACAGGCTGACAGTCGGAAGCGCCACACCGCAACACACATGTCGCTTGCTTGCCCTTACCGTAGACTGTGTCTGGGTGCACAGGCGAATGCCATGGTTACACGGTGCAAGTAGCGAAGGAGACACCCTACCCTCAACCTGCCCACACTGGCCTACCCGCCCAACGTCATTGCACCTTGAACCAGGGGATGTCCCAGCCAGAAACACTACCATTGCAGGGCCTCCGTGCTATGGGCCTCTGCGGAGCAGCGGAGCAGTGTAAACCCGTATGGCTACCATGAGACGAACACAAGCTATCGAAACACGCTATCCTGGCTGGCCTGAGAAGGGGCCCGCAAGGGACCGATCCCCTAGGCTGATTGCACAACGCTGGTCTGTGCCACTGCAATGACAACGGAAGCACTTGCGGAGCTCGTTGTTACATAAACCAGACACCATGCCAGTCAGTCAAAGCCACTTTGGCTTGGCCGCAAGCCCACAGCTGCGTGGCGTCACTCCAGCTTCCCCACGCATGTAGCATGAGAGCACAGCCTCTTAGGTGGGGGGGCGCTACGCCTTGCAACATGGCATTCGCATCTTACTGCTGAGAAGCGCCGCAGTACAGTGTCAACCACAACAGTGGCAAACCGCATATGTTCGTTCACAGGGAACTCTCTTCCAGTCGCAATCTTTGCAGGCATGCATGATTTCGAGGACACCCAGCAAGGACACCCTGGGACATCAGTACCTTCCGGTACCTGGTGCACTTGGTACTCAGGACTTGTGCACGGTGCCATTCCAGGGTCAACAGCACCAGATCCAGCCCCAATGTACGCCGCCCCTCCAACTCAACGACAACATGTACAGGAACAAGTGTGGCCCGCAACACGTGGTCACACGGGCAGAAAGGTCCCTAGGATGTCCATAGCACGGGCAGCAACCAACGCAGCTTGCTTTGCAGCAAACCCTAGGTAGTCATGGGAACACCCGGAGCCAACATACGAGTCAACACCTAAGGAACGCCGCAACATGCATGATGTACAACACGTGTATGCGTATGCAGCTGGCCATGCTATGCCCCTCCAATGTCCTTCCCTTACAGCAGCACGTCGTACTTGGGCCCCAGCGCCCCCGCCATGCCCAGCCCGGGCCACACCTGGTGCCGCATCAGGCCGGTGTCACGGCAGGGCTCCACGCGGTGACGCCGGGCGTGTGCATGCAGCCCTTAGGCGGGAGGCGGAGACTGGACAGCAGCGGGAGGCAGCGGCTGCTGCTGCTGCTGCTGCTGCTGCGGGACGGCACGGCGCTGGAGGAGGGTGAGGAGGACAAGGAGCAGGAGGAGCAGGAGGAGGAGGAGGAGGAGGCGTGTGTGCTGACTGGCAGGAGCGGGCGCGACTCCCAGCACGTGGTGGTGTCCACGTTGGGCTTTGTGGTGGTGGTGGAGGAGGTGGGATGTGGGTCGCAGGAGTCCTTGTGCGGCCGCCACGACACCTGGATGAGGCAGTGGCCGTCCCCCTGGGAGCACGCCATAAGGGCGGTGAGGTCGGTCCACGGGGGCCCAGCGGCGGGGGGCAGGGGGAGGAGGGGGAGGGGGGCGGAGAGGGGGAGAGGGAGGAGGGGGAGGGGAAGGAGGTGGAGGAAGGGGAGTCGGCGGCCGGGGGCTGCGTCCAGCGCCGTGAGGAGGCAGGGGAGGGCCCGGGCGGGGAGGCGAGGGGCAAGGAGTTGCAGGAGGAGGCCAGTGAGGAGAAGGCGTAGCGGGAGCCGCAGCGGGACCAGGGCTCGCCGCACTCGCTGGGGGTGGAGGTGGAGGAGCGGCGTGAGGATGTGCGGCTGGGCGGGGTGCTGCCGGCGTGGGAGCAGCCGCCGGAGGAGGAGGGGGCGGGGGTGGGGTCGGAGGTGGTGGTGTGGAGGGTGACGGGAGTGGCGAGCGGGGAGGTGGCGGGCGGGGCGGGGGCTGGGGTGCTGGGGGTCATGCCGGCCTCAGCATGGTGTTCGTACTTCGGCTGGTTCTTGGAGGTGGTGGGAAGATCAAGTGTTGATGCAGCAGCCGGAAGGGCGTTGTCGGTTGGGGGGCTGGTAGGGACGACGGCGGCCGCCTGCACCAAGTTGCAAGGGGTTATGGGCTCAGTACACTTCGGGGGCGCGGGGATGGCCATATGACAGCAGGCCGGCCGGAGCAGCTTGGTTGACGCAGGTTGACGCCGCACCCCCGCCTTTTCAATCTGATGTATTGAATAGCATGCTGACCATGTGGGTAACGCCCAGTAGCTTTCCCACCTGATACTGCTCGGACGTGCGAGGGGACCTCTTGAGCAACGCCCTCCTGGCCCGAGCGGCCCGCTTGCGGTTACTCCACAGCTTGCGGCGCAGGAGGGACAGCAGGGTGGTGACACGCTGGAACTGGCGGCGTGTGGCGTGCAGCTGCAGGCACGCCTCCGTGGTGTTGGACTGCTCGCAACGGAGTAGAGTGGCTAGGCGGGAGGTGTAGGAGGCCTGAGGGGTGGGGCGAGGGGAGGCGAGGGGCGAACGGCGGATCAGTGGCGGCAAGGCAGGGCGCTGCATACGTCCGGTGCCGGTAACGCCGCGCGCGCGAGCCCTTGTCAATAGCTGAGGAGCGAGGCTACGCGCGAACGCTGTGAGAATTGTGCAACTGATGCAGTAACGCGCGATAGGGCCATTCCTCCCGGCGTCGCGGCAGTTGGAGTCTGTTTGCGCATGCTGTTACGCTGGACGGCGTCAAACTTAAGCTCAATTCTGTTGCTATATGCCTCACCTGACAGCGCCCGGCAAGCCGGGAAAGCGCAAGCTTGTCCTGAAATTTATAACTGCAGCCAAGGTACAAGTGTAGCGACCGTCAGCCCTCCTGACCTATGCTTCTCATTCTTTGCTTATAGTTGTTGACGCTGTTACGCCCCGCAATCGCGCCCGCGTCCGGCAGGCAGCAGACTCCAAGGCAATGGCGCCGAAAAGAGACTTTGGACTACTCACCAATGCTTAAGAAGGACCCGCACCACGAGGATGGCGACGTATGTGCACGCGCAGAAAGCTCCAAGGAGCAGGGTTGCGAGTAGGTGAGACATCGTCGTCGGCGCCAAGCGTTGCCGATTGCGCGGGCGGGGTTGTGTCGCCTGGCAGTAAGATAACAGGATGGCCTGTGCAGTAAGACAGTTATGGATGGCGGAGTGCTCAGGCGCTGCCTTTTATGCCTCCTGGTGACTCACCGCCCACCCCATCCCAGGTTTGCAGTACATCAGAAGCGCAGATTGCCCGACACCTGTTGCACGCAGATCTTGCTACGGGTGCTGTAACACGTTTATGAAAGTATAATTTAATGCGCAAAGCTTATTTGCCTGCTGTGGAGCGCAGGCCCAGCAGTGAGCAGTCAGGGAACTGCGTGCGGTTGTTACGAACACAACCCGAAGCATAAACCAGGTCAATCTGCATAAAACACAAAAAGACAAAAGATTAATTGTCAATGTGGCTGTATCCAAGGTCAAGGACCTGGTTTTCTGCCGTAACCGTCTCAGAGCCCCGACGCCCTCAGCCTGCGGTCATGCCCGCCGCGAACCGTGGCGCAGGACAGGAAGCCTCCTGCTCAGCCTCCCAAGCCCTCGCCACCTACAGAGAGCGTCACCCACCAGAAGCTACTCCGTGCATGCCGTGCCGTGCATTATGTAAGTGTCTGCGAGCAGGTAACAGGCGCTGACGCCTTTTGGCTGACGCCGCCAAAAGCAAAACACCCACCGCCGATCCCCAACTCGACCTCCCATGCCTGAGTACGACTTCAATTCAGAGGCGAGGCGCAAGAGTCCTAGCACCTGCTATTAAAGTGCAAAATGAAGGCAGCTAGCAGCCACCATGCGAAAAAGCCAACCCTGTCAAAGGACCCCAAAGTCACCACCGGCTACCGCCTACCGGCACACGGTGCTTGCACCAGGAGCGCTGGTACGACACCGGTACCAGTTGCCGCACGTGGTTGACGAGGGAGACCATCGCACGTCCGCCATCGCACGTCCCCGGTCGGCCGCAACACGCAGCAACCGCCGTACCGCACCTCACGACCCCACCGCCGTCACAACACTTAGATGGCATCAACTAACAATCCTCCGCGCCATAAGGCCGCGCAGCAGCTGCATACCCGTACCCTGGCTGCACCAATGCCCTTGCCTCCAAGCCGCACCACCACCTGCCACACCACACCACTGCTGCAGAAGGAAGTCAGGGCACCCCTTCCCCCCCCCCCCCCCCCTACCCCCCCCCCCCCCCCCCCCCCCCCTTTCCCCCCAACCGCCACCCCCCCCCCCCCCCCCCCCCCCCCCCCCGCCCCCCCCCCCCCCCCCC